>Ga0335081_10019108_pt1 | contig 11078 bp, 7 predicted proteins | sample Lox_Sample_35_FD_206713 | JGI IMG/M metagenome (GOLD analysis project Ga0335081, IMG submission 206713) | Soil microbial communities from Loxahatchee National Wildlife Refuge, Florida, United States - Lox_Sample_3.5 | ecosystem: Environmental > Terrestrial > Soil > Wetlands | place: USA: Florida...
GCTCGCCTTATTCCCATGTTGTCCTCGCATTTTTTGTTAGCGTAAAGTACTCTGCCTGCCACATTTATGAAGATCATATTAGGTGATTCTTCCGCGAGCGTTCTGAATTTTTCTTCACTTTCTTTGAGAGACTCTTCGGCTTTCTTTCGTTCAGTTATGTCGATTGCCAGCCCTCTAAGCCCTGTTATCTTGTTTTTTGAAAATCGGGGTGTTGCGGTAACTATTATAGGTGCAGTTGTCCCGTCTTTCTTTAGGAAAGTGTACTCAGCAGAAACGTAGCTACCAGTAGTCAATAATTTTTGGATGTTTTTCATTGCTCTGTCTCTATCTTCAGGAACAATAAACTCAAGGATATTCAATCCTTTTTCGAGGTTCTTGCTGGAAATACCAGCAATCTCAAAGGCTTTATCGTTGACATATACAATTGTTCCATTAGCGTCGGCTTCAAAAACAATGTCCGGTAGGGAATTCGCTAGTACTCTGTATCTTTCCTCACTTTCCAGAAGATTCTCCTGAGCCTTCTTGCGTTGTGTTATATCTAAAAACATGCCTTGAACTGCTGGTTCTCCCATATATTCAATTCTGTTTGGAAATGCTTCCAGCCAAACAATCGACCCATCTTTTCTTACAGCCCTAAACTCGAGATTTGACTTAGGTTGCTCTCCATGCAATAGTCCTTCTAAACGCCTAAAAAAAACTTCTTTATCGTCATCGCATATTAATCTTGCAACACCTATCGGAGAGAGTGATTTCAAGTCTTCAACAGAAAAGCCCAAAACATTTTGCAAAGCGGAGTTGGCAAAAACTATTCTCAAAGGAGACGTTTGAGCAATTAATATCCCCTGAGTTGACTTCTCAACCAGTGTGCGATACTTAATTTCTGACTTAATGAGCATCTGCTTAGACTTCTTACGTTCTACTGACTTGTTAATAGCATCTGCCAATTCGCAGTATACAGTTTCAGGAGAGCCATTCTTGTTGATATAGCGATCAGCACCCAGATTCAACGCTTTAACAACGACTTCCTCCCTTCCTTTTCCAGTAAACAAAATAAAAGGAATATCATTTTGTTGTTCTCTAAGTATCTTCAAAAAGTCTAATCCATTCTTCACCGGCATTTCAAAGTCAGAAATTACTGCATCATAGTTTTGACATTCCATTTTTTTAAGCGCTTCAAAAACAGATGTAGCGTCATCTATCTCAAAATTATTCTCGTCAGACAATATCATCTTTGAAGTTTCTAGAAGAAATAAGTCATCATCAACGTGCAAAACCCTAATTGTGCTTTTCTTGTCTGAAAGAGTGAGCTCTGTTAAAATGTCAGTGATTTGGCATTCGTTTTCGGGCGTTTGCATGACCGGTCCTCGGCTGCAGTAGATAACTAACTTAACAATTAATCAATTATGAATTAGAAATATTGATCTTAGAATGATTACGATTCGAAAATAATAATTCTAAAAGAAGATAACGAAAAGAAACAAAAGAAGATAACTTTATTGCCCCGACTTCATAGTTAACAAATGGAGACAACTTTCAAATGTTTTGTCCATTTTGCGGTAAACAAATTGAAGATAACGCTTTATTTTGCAAATATTGTGGAAAAGCCATACCTCAGAAAAGTTCACCACTTCCAGTAACTCAGGCAACAGCCCAGACAAATGCCCATAACAAAACATCTTCGCCGAGAAAGAGAATATCAAATAACGCAAAAAAGGGCATAATTACAGGTATTCTAATAGCAGCGCTCATTATCGTAGTGCTTCTGATATACTATCCCAGCATATTTCCGTGGAATTGGTAAAGTCATAATTATAGTAGTTAATGAAAGCGTAACAAATTCAAAATCCCCATTCTAAGGTTCAAAGGAGTTTTGCCAAAATCCCGCCGTGCGTGGAAACTAGATGAACTTAATTAAAGATTTGAAAACCACAAGTATTATTAAACTGCATGCACCTAAAATTATCAAACTAATCAAATATTAAAAATCTCATCATAGCGAGTAAGCTCGCTTTATGTGATTTACATAATTAAATAATTCACAAATAGGAAGTGCACACTTACGGGAACATCCCAAACATTTACGATAAAGTACGTTATACACGCGAGATTTGATATAGAAGGCGTAGTTGAAAAACCCGATGTTATAGGCGCAGTTTTTGGTCAAACCGAAGGGCTTTTTGGGCCTGAACTTGATCTGCGAGAACTCCAAAAAACAGGACGTATCGGCAGAATTGAAATTGACTTACACTCAAAAAATGATAAGACAAATGGGTCAATAACTATTCCGACAAGTTTAGATAGGGTTTCAACAGCGCTGATAGCAGCAAGTATAGAAAGCATCAATCGTGTCGGTCCTTGCTCTGCAAAAGTAAGCATAGACAGAATAGAAGACATTCGCGAGGCACGCAGAAAAATAATTATTGATCGAGCAAAAGAAATCCTTCATAAGTGGACTATAGAATCAATGCCAAGTGTCGATGACGTTTACAAAGAAATCTCTGAAACTATGAAGGTTGGCAAAGTTGAAAAATATGGTCCGGAAGATTTGCCTGCGGGTCCCGGATTAGATGCTGCCAAAGAAATTATTGTTGTTGAAGGACGCGCTGATATAATTAACTTGATGCGTTGCGGAATTTTCAACACTGTTGCTCTTGAAGGCGCTAAGGTTCCTGAGTCGATAAAGAAGCTCACCAAAGAAAAACCAGCAACTGCATTGCTTGACGGTGACCGAGGAGGCGATTTGATACTTAAAGAGTTAATGCAAGTTACAAACGTCAAGTTTGTGGGTCGCGCTCCAAGAGGCAAAGAAATTGAGGAATGCAACTGCAAAGAAATTGCTGAAGCTATAGAAAATAAACTTCCAATATCAGAAGCCGTTGCGCCTCCTAAACCCGCTAAGAAACCTGAACCGCCAGCCCCACGCCGTATTAAAATTGAAGTTCCAGAACCCGTGGGCCAAGCAGCAAAAGCGTTGCTAGGAACGCTAGAAGCAGTTCTGCTTAATGATAAATTTGAATTCATCGAGCGTCTACCGGTAAGTCAATTGGCGGAGAAACTTCAGCAAGTGACAGGTGTAGACACAGTAGTTTTCGACGGCATCATAACGCAGAGAATCGTTGATATCGCAGGCGAGAAAAACATTAGGCGAATAGTTGCTTCGCGTATTTCGGAAGCGGTAAAACCAGCATTAAACGTTGAATTGGTAACTTTCCAAGACGCTGTCCCCCAAGAGTAACTTTTCTTTTCAAAAGTCATTTGATTTTTTTTCGTTAGTCTATTTTCTTCGGTTTTTTGTTAATTTAGAAAAAGGGATTTTTGGGCTTTCATCTTCTTGATTAATCACTGGATCTATTTTGGATTTACTTTGAAAATTCGTATCAGTGAGACGACAATTACAATGGATATGATTATGATGAGATATAGCACGATCCAGTTTCTAAGCGAGTTTTCGTCTGGTTGGATTGATATAGGTATATTTGTTGGTGCTTGAGTAGGGGTTGGAATCGGCGGTATTATCAGCACTGACGTAGATGAAGGCAGATATGCTGGAGAAGGGGTTGGCGGTGCCGGTCTAGAAGTTTGAACTGGAGTTGGAGCTGGTGTACTTGTGGGTTGGGATGTAGATGGCGGATTGCCTACAGTAATGTTTTTGGTAACGTCTCCGTTTACTGTGAAATTATACTCGATGTAGGATAGGAAATTGCTTGTGAAGCCTGAATAGTAATTTCCAGTCCGTGGATGAGCATTGATGGTGTATGTGCCACCGGGTACATTGAGAAAATAGTAGCCGCTATTGTTTGAAAACCAGCCTGAGCCAAAGTTATTTAGTAAAATAGACGCGCCAATCATCGGAGTTCCTGAATAATCAGAAATGTAACCTGACACTTTGAAGCCTGTGTATAGAGTTATATTTTTGGTTGTATCCGAAGTAACAAAAAAGCTTGGCTCATCGTAGTTGATGTACCGTGAATCAAATGGTGGCCAAACGTTAAGATGGTAGTTACCTGCTGGAACCTGTGTTTCGAAATAGCCCGAACTATTTGTCCAAATGTCAGTTACAATTGAAGGAACATTAAAAATTACGTCTGCATGGATTATTCCCGTTCCGTTTGAATCTGTCACATAGCCTGAAACTTTACAGCAAGTTGAACTAGACGTCGGAGTTGGACTTGGAGTTGGTAAAGGAGAATTGCCTACAACGATATTTTTTGTAGTGTCGCTACTAACAGAAAAATTATGTTCATAATAATTTGGGAAACTAGTGCCAGTTCCGTAGGGATCTGAACGTGGATGTGTTTAAATTGTGTAATTTCCAGCAGGGACAGCTACAAAATAGTAACCCGTGGAAGTGGAGAACCAACCTGACCCGTTGCCGTTTAAGAAAACGCATGCGCCCACCATTGGTGCCCCCGAAATGTCGGAGATAATGCCTGATACTTTGTAGCCTGTGTACATGGTGACATTCTTAGTCAGATCTAAGCTGATGACAACTCCCGGTTCGTCGTAACTTATGTAATTTGAATCGAACGGGGGCCAAACATTCATGTGATAAGTGCCGGAGGGTCCATATGTTTCGTAGCAGCCTGAGTTGTCGGTAAATACACTGTGAATAATTGTGGGTACATTGAAAATGACTTCTGCACCAACAATTCCTTTGCCGTTTGAATCTAAGATATAACCTGAAATTTTGTATTGCGATGATTGGGCCTGTGCAATTTCGCCACTCAAAATTAGCATCGTGGATAACAATAAACTGAAAATGGAAAAAACGATAAAAGGATTACCTTTTTTCATTTCATTTTCCTCAATAGTCATCAAGTTATTGGTTGTGATAAAAGCGTTCCCATCAAATTTTCTTGACTAATTTTAGTCAATGTTTGTTGACTAAGCCAATTGACTTGACTCAGCAACTTTTGTTAGAAGAAATTCAAAAGTATCCATACCAGAAACCAAGAAAAAGAGTAAAATCGTGGTTGTATGTTAAAGATAACCCATCAAACTCTTATTTTCTTCAATTTTTTTTGGTTCTCTCTTAATCAGATCTTCTTCGGTTACATTGAAAAATCCAAGTATTCTGGCCGCAGCCGGAACTATCTGGTTGGTTATATAGTAGTCAACATCAACTTCATTGATATTGGCGAATTGGAAAGGCTTCACACGACCATAAAATCGACCTTTACCTGATAACACAACAAAGCCGATTTTATCGCCAGTTGTTAGCCGCCAGCCTTTTTCCTTCAGCATTTTCGCTGCCTCTACATGTAGAGCCCGAATAGCATACTGTTCGGGTGATTTGGTTAGTGTTTTCCAAATTATGAGGTCATGCAAGGGAATTTTTCTCTGGTTTAGATCCGATATCACTTCTTTTACATAAGTGACTGCGTTTTTGGGCGATTGCTCATTTAATATTATTTTAAGCACATGCTCTTGTACCTCCTTAGCCACTTGTGCCCAGTCACCTCGAATAACTTCTAACCCAACAATGTCCAAGGTGCCGTTGCTTCGGAGACCCGCATAGCGTTTTTTTGCTTCTGTAAAGAAAATGCGTTTGTAAATTTCGTTGACTTCCACTTCTAAACCTAAATCCCGCCCAATCTCAAGTTTAAGTTCTTGGAGCTTCTTCTCGTCGCTGGACAAAAACAGACTGTCTGTATCGCCATAAATAATCGTTAAGCCTTTTGCTTCAGCTAAATGAACAGCGCTTAATATTGAATGCCTCCCCCAAGCTGAGGCTGATTCAGCCACTGGCTTAACATACCATCTTGCACCAATCCAGCCAGCATACCCATAAGCAGCATTGGTAATGATTTTTACCGCTTTTTGCCTTGCATCTAAAATGCTATATTCAACACTGCTAGGACTTAATTTTTTTATTTGAGTACGTATTTTGTTTCTGACATCAATCAAATAGGTTAAAGCTTCTTTGTAAAAGCCAGGTGGTGTTTTTCGGAAATGGTACCCTACTTCTGGAGCTATGTAGACCCCTGCTGATGGTTCAGTTTCATCAGGTGCAACGTAAGTGTCTGGGGACAGGTTGTATCTTATCATGATGTTTGGGTACATTGACTTGAAATCTAGAACTGCAATGTTATCGTGCAAACCAGGTTTCGGGTTGAGCACTAATCCGCCAGCGTATGGTCTATATGGCTGCTCAATGCGTCTGGGGATAAGTTCACCGATTTTAGAAGTTTGCTTAATCAAAAACCACTCCACCCTAAAGCCTACGGCTGCAGTCATAACATGGTCCAGAGGCAAACTAACCAGGCTTGAGAGTTCCATTGCAAAATCTAGCAGCAACGTTGCGCAGCTTTGGATTTTTCGAACTTGATTTAGGTTAAATTCTTTTAGCGTTTCCCGTTTTTGCGGTTGATCCCAGAACTCGGAAAAATCAACATCCTCGATTTCTTTGCCCGATTGGTTATTCAGTACACCCAAATAATAAGCGAGGTTGGATAGTGTTTTCACTTTCACTTCTGGGAAAACATCCATGAAATCGACGAGATCTACGTTGGCAATGCCCGTAAATGAAACGTGTCCATAAATGCTAGTGTGAGGTTCTTTTTTGCTTCGATCTATGTTGAATGTTTGCTTTAGTTGGTGGCTTCGTTTTACTAGGTAATCCCAATCCTTGGCGTTGGCACCAAAACTAACGATTATGTCTGGATCAAACTCGCAAACATAATCGATAAAATGTTGAAGAAGGACTTTATCGTTTTTGTCTCCATCTGCTAGAAACTGCTTTTCCTCGCCGGTGCTGGTAACAACTGACATCATTACTATTGGGTTTCTGTCTGGTTTGGGCGAACCTTCCTGACTATAACTAATCATTGAAAAACTGAGTGTTTTAAGCTGTGGCTTGTCGACACAATCAAATCGTTTTGGAATAGATTTTCCGACATAAACCTTGTCAACTCTTAATGCTAATTTCTTCTCTTCTTCCTCTACTTCCATTTCATGCCAAGCGCATGGTGCAACATCATTATCAATTAAATACCGCATGGCAACCCGAATGTCATCTTCGAGGCATTCTTTTACCCCTTCGAAGCTTCGAAGCTGCTTTGCAAGCTTCATGGTTTCAGTTGCAACTTTACAGTAAACTTTTATTGCCTGCACAGGCTTGCCGAAAAAGCGGCGCTCAACAATTTCCGTTTGCACAATTGAAGAACTATAAGAATTCATGATTTCTGACGCAATCTTCGAAGGATCAAATCCTTCATTCACCACAACATAAAAATAACCAATAACTTCTCTATCAATAATTAGCACCCGACATCCATTCTGGTCAATTCCCCAGAGCCACAACTCAACAGCAGCATCATCTATTTTGGGATTAATGTCTAAAAGCCAAAAAGTAAGTTTCAACAACTTCGCCTGCATAATAGAAATATGGAATTGAGAGATTAAAAAATTACCGAAAAAGCGTGAACTAGTATACAGCGTTTCGTTGCTTTGCCGTTTCGAGATAGGCGACTTAATTTTTGGGCTGGTTTTTGGAGAACAACAAAAATAGCTGCGCACACTTGGGTATTTTCTTCTTCAAAGAAGGAGGAGGACAATTAAACACAGCACCGCGTCCTCCTTCTTCTCCGGGATGATTGTGAAAGAAGAAGAAAACTCGCAGGGGCACACTTCTTCTTCCACTTTTAGAATTTAACTAATAACCTAGGGGCCTGACATTTTGTTAAATGTAAATTTTAAAGGACAAATATTGGAGTAGTTAGTTTTAAGTTTCACCGTGCAAACTTTATTTTGGTTATTTTATGACTTCTCAAGAAGTTCTGATTGAAGCGCAGGCCCTAACAAAGAAATTTGATGATTTCACAGCAGTAGACCACATAAACTTCAAAGTTTACAAGGGCGAATGCGTAGGTTTCTTGGGACCCAACGGTGCCGGCAAAACGACGACGGTTCGCATGATGTATTGTTTTTTGCCCCCAACCTCGGGCGAATTAAAACTTGCTGGCCTAAGCGTTAACAAAGATTGCAGGGAAATAAAAAATCTTGTTGGTGTAGCGCCACAAGAAGACAACTTAGACCCAGATTTCACAGTCATAAAAAACCTGACCGTTTACTGCCGCTACTTTGACATTCCAAAAGATGAAGCTCTAAAGCGGGCGAATGAGCAACTGAAGTTTTTCCAATTAGAAGACAAAAGAGAAGTCCCAATTGCAGCCCTTTCAGGTGGCTTAAAACGGCGTCTAATTTTTGCGAGAGCCCTAATAAATCAGCCTCAAATTCTACTTCTAGATGAACCCACAACCGGGTTAGACCCTCAGGCTCGTCATTTAGCTTGGGATGAAGTCCGGAATTTGAAGAAAAAGCAAGTTACAATTATCTTAACTACACATTACATGGATGAAGCCGCCGTTCTATGCGATCGCATATTAATTGTTGACAAAGGCAAAATCATAGAGGAGGGCAGTCCATCTGAGCTGGTTAGGAAGCATGTTGGAGAAGAGGTTTTGGAAGTTGATTTTGACGAGAACGTCTTGCCCAGTTTAAAAGAGGCGTTTCAAGACGCTCATTTTGAACATTTGGGTGATCGACTGCAAATCTTCACTGACAAGCCCCATGGCGTTTTTGAAGGCTTCCTAAAAGAACACCCAATGCAAAACGTAACAATACGCACGGCTAATCTTGAAGATGTTTTCCTTAAACTCACAGGAAGAGGTTTGAGAGAAGAATGACCAGCCCCAACCTTCGCAAGTCACCAGCGCGCTTCACCATTCCAAGATTGACCCACAGGGTTTGGTTGGTTTGGCGCCGAAACTTTGATGTCTTCACAAAAACCATAGCCGTTAATTTTTTGCCTTCACTTCTGGAACCAATATTGTACTTGCTGGCTTTCGGCTTTGGACTTGGCGGTTTCATACCAAGCATCAGAGGTCAATCATACATTAGCTTCATTGCTCCTGCACTGGTGGCGATCTCTATTATGAATGGTTCTTTCTTTGAATGCACATTTGCCTCGTTCGTGCGAATGTATTTCCAAAAAACCTTTGACGCTATTGTAGCCACACCCGTTAGTGTTGAAGAAGTTGTTGCAGGAGAAATTCTTTGGGGAGCTACCAGGGCAACAATTAACACGACTATAGTATTAGCGGTGGTTGCTACTTTCGGATTGATTTCAAGTCCGCTGTTTTTGCTAGTTATTCCGTTTGCTTTTTTTGGCGGGTTGATGTTTGCTTCCATAGCAATGTGCTTCACTTCGGTTGCACCAAATATTGACTTCTTTAATTTTCCCTCATTTCTGTTTTTAACGCCGATGTTTTTTTTATGTGGCACTTTCTTCCCATTAACATCGTTGCCTGTTGCCGCACAAGGAACCGCCTTAACTGTTCTGCCGTTAACTCACGTCGTAGACATAACCAGAGGTCTTATTTCTGGTCGTCTCGAACCAATTCTTGGCTTAAGCCCACCGACACTAATACTTGTAAGCTTAACATGGATAATAGCTGTTACAGTTTTCTTCTTTATTCTTAGCATTAACCTTATGAAAAAACGTTTAACTGGATAAACTAAAAAACAGGTATGTAACCTAACGAAGAACAAAACTAGACTTCTAACCCTTTAATTTCAGCAATTATTAGGTAGAAAGCCGCCAGTCCTTTCCATCTGCCCCATAACTTAGCAATTTCACTTGCCTCTTCAGCTTTTATGGGTTTATCTTTGCAGTAATATTTCGAAATCACTCGTCTAAGACCTAAATCGTCTGCTGGAAAAGCATATAGCTTTTGCATTCCTCTAAGCATAGTTAACTCAGCTGTCCAAATCCCGATTCCCCTTATGGCATCAAGCTTTGAGAGAATTTCCTGAGGGGTTTGGTTGTTTTTTAAGCCTTCAAGGTCAAGTTTGCCGTCAACAATCAATTGAGCTGATCCTTTGAGGTACTCCGCTTTTCGCTCGCTTAAGCCACAGCCTTGCAATTCGCTGATGCTAACTTTAGCTATTTTTTGGGGCATTGGATAAACATAGTAGGTTTCGCCGTCTAAGGCTAGTTTTTCTCCAAAATTTTTAATCAACCTGCGCTCTACGGTTTGTGCCACTTTGAGGGAAATTTGCTGCTCAACTATTGAATCTGTCAGCGCTTCAAAAACTGTTGGGGTCGTTGGATTTTTCAAACCATTCAACAGTAGAGCGATATGATTCATTACAGGTTCATTCTTAATTTCCCCATAAAAAGAGCAAAGATCGAAATCTAAATTGAAAATAAATTTAATTGCTTCCGCAGCTTTCAGCTTGTCATCCGAAGTTAGCAAGGCATCTGATTTTATCTCAACAGCTATTTTAGGGTGTTCAACCGTTCCAACCGAGGTTAAAATGATAAGGACAAGTCTCTCGTTAATTTTTAGGACTTGGCTGAATTTGCCGTCTGCATATTGTCGGATTTGTTTGTCACCGCCACTAAATATCTGAGCGCTTAAATCGAAGTTGAAAGGCGCTAATGCTTCAATTAGGAACATTTCAGTAAAGGTCAACTTGTTTTATCACTGAAGCTTTCTGTTACTTCTCTTGGATATTAAAGATTTTTAACTTTAAAGCGATATTGTTCGAGTATTGGATGGTTAAGTATGCGTTTAGTTGTGCGAATAGGCGGCTCAGTTGTCGCATCACCAATTAACACAGAGTTAATCAGCGAATACGCTGATCTGATTAGAACCGTGAAAGACCAAGGCCATGAGGTTGCTGTGGTTGTGGGAGGCGGTGCTTTAGCACGGGAATTTATCAAAATTGCCAAAAATTTAGGTCTAGATATGCCAGCTCAGGACGAAATTGCAATTTCATGTTCACGCTTATTTGCCCAGCTTTTCCTCAAAAAACTCGGCGAAATTGGATGTAGTAAAGTGGCAACAACTCTTGACGATGCTGCAAATTGCCTATATGAAGGCAAGGTTATGGTGATGGGCGGATTGAAGCCTGGAATTACTACAGATACCGTTGCAGCTTTGGTTGCTGAGCGTGTGAATGCTGATTTGCTGGTGAAGGGTACAGATCAAGATGGAGTATACAACACTGATCCTAGAACGAACCCACATGCAGTGAAGCTCGATGAACTGAGTTTTGACCATTTCTCAAAA
>Ga0335081_10019109_pt1 | contig 11078 bp, 9 predicted proteins | sample Lox_Sample_35_FD_206713 | JGI IMG/M metagenome (GOLD analysis project Ga0335081, IMG submission 206713) | Soil microbial communities from Loxahatchee National Wildlife Refuge, Florida, United States - Lox_Sample_3.5 | ecosystem: Environmental > Terrestrial > Soil > Wetlands | place: USA: Florida...
GCCTCCTCGACCGCGTCCATCATCATCTTCGCGGTCGAGATGTACGAGTCGCGGAAATAGCGGAACACCGGAAGGTCGTTCCATTCCGGCGCCGAGAAGCGCTTGTCCTCGACCGGCTCCTCGTCCGCGGCCGGCTGCAGCGCGCGCGCCCAGAGCCGGAACTGCTCCTGCATGTAGCGGTTCTGCAGGTCGAGGAGCGTCTCGGGCTTCGCCGACAGCGATTCGAGCCACGCGCGATAGGCCTCGGCGAAACCGGCCACGACCTGCGGCGTGGCGCCCTCGCCCTGCAGCGCCGCGGCGATGCCGTCGTTCGACGAGCGCAGGCGCTCCGCGAGGCGCTCGCTCGCGGTGCGCGAACGCTCGTGGGCCTCCTTCTGCTGGCGCGGGTTCCCGTTCTTCGGCATGGGGGCGTGCGGGTCTGCGGAAGTCATTATGCGCCGGGAATGCGCGCGGGGTGGATGGTCCGGATGCAGGCGATTCCAGGCGTGCGGAAGCTCACTCCATCCAGATGAAGGCGCCCATGCGCCCGCTCCTCTTCTCGCGCCGGTAGGAGAAGAAGCGCGTGGCCTCGAGCATCGTGCAGAAACCGCCTCCGTGAACGCGCGACACGCCGGCGCGCGCGAGGCGCTGGCGCGCGAGGGCGTACAGGTCGGCGAAGAACTTCCCTGCGCCGTGCGGCCGGAACGCCGCGGCCGCCGCCGGGTCGACGGCGACGAACGCGTCGCGGACCTCGGGTCCCACCTCGAACGCCGCGGGGCCGATCGCCGGTCCCATCCACGCGAGCACCTCGGGCGGCGCGACCTGCATCGCCTGCAGCGCATTCTCGATCACGCCCGCGGCCATGCCGCGCCATCCGGCATGCGCGACCGCCACGCGGCGCCCGGCCTCGTCGCACAGGAAGACCGGCATGCAATCGGCGGTGAGCACGGCGCAGATGCGGCTTTCGACCGCGGTGACCGCCGCGTCGGCCCCGGGAACCGCGTCCGGATGCAAACCGTCCAGCGAGGCGACGCCGGCGCCGTGCACTTGCGCGAGCCAGCGCGGCTCGGAGGGAAGGAGCGCACGCACGATCGCGCGGTTGCGGGCGACGTTCGCGGCCGCGTCGCCGCTGCCCGCGCCGAGGTTCATCGACGCGTACTCCCCTTCGCTCACGCCGCCCGAGCGCGTGGTGACGAAGGCGCGCACGCGCGAGGCGGCCGGCCAGTCGGGAACGAGCCAGTCCGCACCGTGCGGGCCGAGGCGCGCGCGCATCTCCTCGTGCCAGCTCATGGGCGCCGCAGCTCGCGCAGCAGCGCGCGGAGATCCGCGGGAACGGGCGCCTCGAAGCGCACGGCCTCGCCGCTCGCCGGATGGCGGAAGGCGAGCTTCCAGGCATGGAGCGCCTGGCGTCCGAGGAGCCTCGGGCCGCGGCCGCCGTAGGCCGGGTCGCCCTCGAGCGGGTGGCCGATGGAGGCGAGGTGCACGCGGATCTGGTGCGTGCGTCCCGTCTCGAGCTCGCATTCGAGGAGCGTGTGGCGCGGCAAAGCCTCGCGAACGCGGTAGTGCGTGACGGCGGGCTTCGCGCCGGCGACGACCGCCATGCGCGTGCGGTGCACCGGGTGGCGGCCGATGGGCGCATCGACGCTCCCCGCGCTCGCGACGCGCCCGCGCACCAGCGCGAGGTAGGTGCGCTTCACGGCATGCTCCTGGAGCTGGCGCACGAGGTCCGCCTGCGCGCGCTCGTTCTTCGCGACCACCAGCAGGCCGCTGGTGTCCTTGTCGAGGCGATGCACGATGCCTGCGCGCGGAAGATGGCGCGTGGCGGGCGCATGGTGCAGCAGCGCGTTGAGGAGCGTGCCCTGCCAGTTGCCGCTGCCCGGATGGACCACGAGCCCGGCCGGCTTGTCGATCACCAGGAGGTCACCGTCCTCGTGGACCACCGCGAGGCCGATCGCCTCCGGCCGCGCGGCGAGGTCGACGGGCCGCGCCACCAGGGCGACGTCGACCGACTCCCCGCTCTTCACCTTGCGGCGCGAGATGGCCGAGGCGCCGTCCACCTTCACGTGGCCCTCCTCGATCAGCCGTGCGAGCCGGCTGCGCGATTCCCCGGGCAGGAGCCGGGCGAGCGCCTGGTCGAGGCGCAGTCCCGCCATCTCGAGCGGAATCGTGAGGCGCAGCGCGCGGCCGGCGCCCTCCTCCGCGGTATAATTCGCGCTTCTCGCAACGGGATTCGCCATGACTCGAAGTGTAGCGGCATTGGCCGGATTGCTCCTCGCCACGGCGCTCGCCGGCTGCAGCTTCTTCTCGGCCAGGACGGACGAGCGCAAGAACTGGACCGCGGAGCAGTTCTACAACGCGGCGAAGGAGCAGCTCGACGAGCAGGATTGGGAGAACGCGGCCAAGATCTACCAGGAGCTCGAGTCCAAATATCCCTACGGCAGGTTCGCGCAGCAGGCCGAGCTCGAGATCGCGTATGCGTACTACAAGCAGGACGAGACGGCCGAGGCGATCTCCGCGCTCGACAAGTTCATGAAGCTGCATCCGAACCACCCGTACGTCGATTACGCGCTCTACCTGAAGGGCCTCGCGAACTTCCGCGAGCACACGAACGTGCTCTCGAGGTTCGTGAAGCAGGACCTCGCCGACCGCGATCCGAAGTCGGCGCGCGAGTCGTTCGAGACCTTCAAGGAGCTCGTCACGCGCTTCCCCGACAGCCGCTACGCCGCCGACTCGCGCGTGCGCATGGCCTACCTCATCGAGGCGCTCGCGCGCCATGAGCTGAACGTCGCGCGCTACTACATGTCGCGCCACGCCTGGCTCGCGGCGGCCAACCGCGCGCAGGAGTGCATCGTGCATTTCCCGCACTCGCCCTCGCGCCGCCAGGCCCTCGAGATCATGATCGAGTCCTACGACCGCATGGGGCTCAAGGAGATGCGCGACGACACGAAGCGGGTCCTCGCGACGAACTACCCGCAGGACAAGCTCACCCAGGAGGGACAGAACCGCACCACCTCCTGGTGGAAGTTCTGGGACTGAGCTAGGCCTTGCCCGCCTTGCGCGGCTTGCGCGCGCGCTTCGGGAGCGCCGGCTTCGCCACCTCCGGAGGCCCCGCGAGCGTCCTGAGGAGCATCGCCTGCGCCGAGAGCGGCCTGGAACGTCCCGGCTTCGCGCGGCGGTAGCTGCCGTCCGGCTGCATGTCCCAGGCCTGCGTGTTGTCCTCGAGGTAGGGCCGGATGCCCTCGCGCATCACGCGCCGACGCAGCTTCCGGTCGAGCACCGGGAAGCACAGCTCGATGCGCCGGAAGAAGTTGCGGTCCATCCAGTCCGCGCTCGACAGGTAGACCTTGCCCTCGCCGCCGGCGCGGAAGTCGAAGATGCGGCTGTGCTCCAGGAAGCGCCCGACGATGGAGCGCACGCGGATGTTCTCGGAGAGCTTCGGCACCCCCGGGCGCAGCGCGCACACGCCGCGCACCACGAGGTCGATCTTCACGCCGGCCTGCGAGGCGCGGTACAGCGCCTCGATCACCTCCGGCTCGAGGAGCGCGTTCATCTTCGCGCAGATGCGCGCCGGCTTCCCGGCCTTCGCGATGCGCGCCTCGGCGTCGATCGCCTCCACGATCTTCGCGTGCAGGGTGAAGGGCGCGCTCCAGACGTGCTTGAGCTTGCCCGCCTTGCCGAGGCCGGTGAGCTGCTGGAAGACCTCGTTCACGTCCGAGCAGATGGCCTCCTGCGCGGTGAGCAGGTCGAAATCCGTGTAGAAGCGCGCGGTGCGCGCGTGGTAGTTGCCGGTGCCGAGGTGGCAGTAGCGCACGAGTCGCCCCTCCTCGCGCCGCACCACCATCGCCATCTTCGCGTGCGTCTTGTGGCCGACGACGCCGTAGACCACGTGCGCGCCGACCTCCTCCAGGCGCGCCGCCCAGTTGATGTTCGCCTCCTCGTCGAAGCGCGCCATGAGCTCGACCACGACGGTGACCTCCTTGCCGTTGGCGGCCGCGTCGATGAGCGTCTGCATGATCACCGAGTCGGTGCCGGTGCGATACACCGTCTGCTTGATCGCGACCACCAGCGGGTCCTGCGCGGCCTGGCGGATGAACTCGATCACGGGCGAGAACGACTGGAACGGCCGGTGCAGCAGGACGTCGCCGCGGCGGACCGTGTCGAACAGGTCGCGTCCCTTCGCGAGCGACTTGGGGATGCCCTGCACGAACGGCGGATACTCGAGGTCGGGCCGGTTCACCTGCTCCGGGATGTTCATGAGCCGCACGAGGTTCACCGGTCCCTGGACCACGTACAGGTCGTCGCCCTCGAGGCCGAACTGCGCGAGCAGGAAGCGCGTCATCGATTCCGACATGCCGTCGGCGACCTCCAGGCGCACGGCATCGCCGAAATGGCGCTGCGGAAGCTCGCCCTGCAGCGCCTGGCGCAGGTCCTTCACTTCCTCCTCCTCGACGAAGAGGTCGGAGTTGCGCGTCACCCGGAACTGGTAGCAGCCGGGCACGTTCATCCCGGCGAAGAGCTCGCCCACGTGCGCGTGCAGGACCGAGGTGAGGAAGATGAAGTCGTTGGGTCCCTGGGCGATCGGCTGGGGCAGCTTGATCACGCGCGGCAGCACGCGCGGCGCCTGCACGATGGCGGCGCGCGAATCGCGGCCGAACGCGTCGCGCCCCTCGAGCTCGACCGCGAAGTTGAGGCTCTTGTTGAAGACGCGCGGGAAGGGATGCGCCGGGTCGAGCCCGATCGGCGTGAGCACCGGCATCATCTCGCGGAAGAAGTAGTCGCGCACCCACGCCTGCTGCGCCGCGTTCCATTCGGAGCGCCGCAGGAACCGGATGTTTTCCTTCGCGAGCGCGGGCAGGATCTCCTCGTTGAAGAGCCGGTACTGCGTCTCGACGATGCCCTGCGCGCGCGCGGCCACCTGGCGGAAGACCGCGAGCGGCGTGAGGCCGTCGGGGCCCGCGGCGCCCGAGGCGAGCTTGATCTGCTCCTTCACGCCCGAGAGGCGGATCTCGAAGAACTCGTCGAGGTTGGAGGAGACGATGCACAGGAAGCGCAGGCGCTCGAGCGTCGGGATCGAGCGGTCCTCCGCCTGCGCGAGCACCCTGCGATTGAACTCGAGGGCCTGGAGCTCCCGGTTGAGGAAGTGCTGCGGCGTATGGCGCGTCACGCGCGAGGAGCGGGCCTTGGGCTTTTTGGCCATGGAGCGTATCGGCGCTTCGTGACGGTTGCGTGACGGGGCGTGGAGCCGAGGAACTGTGCCATACTCGGGCGCCGGGCGCGTCACGCGGCGCCCCGCTTCATCCATGGAATATAACACCCTCGGCGCGGTCGACCTCGGCAGCAACAGCTTCCACCTCGCCATCGCGCGCGTCGCGGGCGAGCAGCTCTATCCGCTCGACTCGATGAAGGAGACGGTGCGGCTCGGCAGCGGCCTCACCGCCGACCGCAACCTCGACGCGGAGGCGCAGGAGCGCGCGTTCGCCGCCCTCAAGCGCTTCTCCGAGCGCCTCGCCGGCATGCCGCGCGGCGCGGTGCGCGTGGTGGGGACGAACGCGCTGCGCGTCGCCAAGAACGCGCACGCCTTCCTGCGCCGCGCCGAGCAGGCGCTGGGCTTCCCGATCGAGGTGATCTCCGGACGCGAGGAAGCGCGCCTCATCTACCTCGGCGTGGTGCACTCGCTCCCGATGTCGCACCACAACCGGCTGGTCGTCGACATCGGCGGCGGCTCCACCGAGTGCATCATCGGCAACAAGCTCAAGCCCAAGGCGATGGAGAGCCTCTACATGGGCTGCGTGAGCTACACCTCGCGCTACTTCACCGACGGGAAGATCGAGAAGAAGGCGTTCAAGCAGGCGCAGTTCGCCGCGCGCGAGCAGGTGCAGACCATCGCCGCGCGCTTCGAGAAGACCGGATGGCGCGAAGCGGTGGGCTCGTCGGGCACCGCGCGCTCCATCGCCGAGGTGCTCGCCAAGAACGGGCTCGCCCCGGTCGGCATCACGGGCGAGGGGCTCGAGTGGCTGCGCGAGCAGCTCCTCGCGGCGGGCGATTTCCGCAAGCTCTCGCTCGCGGGGCTGCGCGAGGACCGCATGCCGGTAGTCGCGGGCGGCGTGGCGATCATGTCGGCGGTGTTCGACGAGCTGGGGCTCGAGGACATGACGGTCGCGGAAGGGGCGCTTCGCGACGGCGTTCTGTGGGACCTCCTCGGCCGGGTCCACCATCGCGACATCCGCGAGGTGACCGTCGACCAGTTCGCGCACCGCTACCACGTGGACGCGCTGCAGTCGCAACGCGTCGCCGCGCTCGCGCACGAATTGCTGAAGCAGCTCGACGACAGGACCGGCGAGCTCCTGCCGCTCGCCGATTTCCTGCAGTGGGCCGCGCGCCTGCACGAGATCGGCATCTCCATCGCCCAGGGCGCCTACCACAAGCATTCCGCGTACATCCTCGCGAACGCCGACATGCCGGGCTTCTCGCGGCAGGAGCAGGGCTGGCTGTCGAACCTCGTGCTCGCGCAGCGCGGCAAGCTCTCCAAGATGCGCGCGGCCTTCGACGACGATCCGCGCCTCGCCGCCCTCGCCTTCTGCCTTCGCCTGGCGGTGATCTTCTACCGCAGCCGGCGCAACCTGAAGCTGCCCAGGATGAAGGTGGCGCGCAAGGCCCGCGCCCTGCGCCTCGAGGTGGACGGCGCGTGGCTCCACGATCACACGCTCGTCGACCTCGCGCTGGCGGAGGAGCTCGAGCAGTGGAGCTCCGTCGGCCTCTCGCTCGAGGTCGAGCGGTCCTGAGTCGATGGTCGCGCCCGAGGCGCTCCTCGCGCAGGTGTGGCGATCGCTCGGCGGCGATGCGCGCGCCCCCGAGCGTGTCGCGTTCTCGGGGGAGCCGGCCCTCGCCTCGCGCTTCGAGGTGAGCGCCCTCGCGGCCGCGACGAGCGGCGCCGCGGCACTCGCGGCCGCGGAGCTGTGGGCCGCGCGCGGCGCAGGCGAGCGCCAGGTCCTCGTCGATCACAGGCTCGCCGACGCCGCCTTCGCCTGCGAGCGGCTCTTCGCGCCGCAAGGCTGGGAGCTCGCCAGGGTGCGCGATCCGCTCACCGGAGACTACCGTGCGGCCGACGGCTGGATCCGGCTGCACATGAACTACTCGTACCATCGCGACGCGGCGCTCTCCGTGCTCGGGGCTTCGCGCGATCCCGCGCACGTCCGGGATGCCGTGGCGAAGCATGCCGCGCAGGCGCTGGAATCGACGATCGTCGAGCGCGGCGGATGCGCGGCCGTGCTGCGCACGCGCGAGAGCTGGGCGGCGCATCCGCAGGGCGCCGCGATCGCGGCCGAGCCGCTGGTGCATCGCGAAGGGCGCGGCGAGCCGCGACGCGGTGCCGCGCCGGCTGCCCCGCTCGCGGGATTGCGCGTGCTCGACATGACGCGCGTCATCGCGGGGCCGGTCGGAACGCGCTTTCTCGCGGCCATGGGCGCCGAGGTGCTGCGCATCGATCCGCCCGGCTTCGCGGAGGTGCCGGCGCTCCTCCCCGAGACCACGCGCGGCAAGCGCTGCGCTTTCGTGGACTTGAAGGACGATCGCGGCCGCGCGGCGTTCGATGCGCTCGTGCGCGGCGCCGACGCGCTGGTCCACGGATATCGGCCCGGTGCGATGGAACGGCTCGGATACCCCCTGGAGCGGCTGCGCGAGCTCAATCCCCGTCTCGTGGTGGTTCGCTACGACGCCTACGGATGGAGCGGCCCGTGGCGCGAGCGCCGCGGCTACGACAGCCTGGTGCAGATGTCGAGCGGCATCGCGCACCCGGACGGCGATGGAAAGCCCACGCCGCTGCCGGTGCAGGCGCTCGATCATGCGACCGGGTATCTCGTCGCGGCCGCGACCTGCCGCGCGCTCGCCGACGGCTGCGCGCTCTCGCGGCTCTCCCTCGCGCGCACGGCGCGGCTGCTCGTCGACCTCGGGCTCGGCGGCGATGCGCGAGCGCCGGGATTCGGCGATGCCTCGAACGTCCTCGAAGATTCCCGGACCGAGTGGGGTCCGGCGCGACAGGTTCCCTGCCCCGGCCGCATCGAGGGATACGAGGCGCGCTGGGCGCTGCCTTCGGGGCCCCTCGGGCGAGATCCCGCGGCGTGGAGCTAGGAGAAGTCGAAAACCGGGGACAGACCACATTTTTCATTCCGCGACCTCGTCGTCGCAGCCGCCGCGAATGCGTTGTACGGGCATGAAAGGAGTCGCCCTCCCATGCCCCGCCACTCGCGTTGTGTCGTAGCCGGCGTTGCGCTGCACGTGATCCAGCGGGGCAACAATCGAAGCCCGTGCTTCAACCGGGAAGCGGATCGTCGCCTCTACCTTGCGCTTCTGCGCGAGCTCTGCGACCTGTACGAATGCTCGATTCACGCGTACGTGCTGATGACCAACCATGTGCACCTGCTGGCGACTCCGGACCACTCGGACAGCATGTCGCTCGTCATGAAGCACCTCGGCCAGCGCTACGTGCAGTACGTGAATCGCCGCTATGCGCGCTCCGGCTCGCTTTGGGAAGGACGCTTCCGATCGTCGATGGTCGATTCCGCCGGGTACGCACTCGTCTGCCAGCGCTACATCGAATCGAATCCGGTCCGCGCCGGCATCGTCCAGCATCCCGGGGAATATCCCTGGTCGAGCTTTGGCGCCAATGCATTGGGGCATCCTTCCGATATCGTCGTTCCCCGCGCGGAATACCTGTCCCTGGGGGAAGACGACCTCGAACGGCGAATGCGCTACGCGGAGCTGTTCAACGACGGGCTGGGCGACCGCGACCTCGCGCGCATCCGGGATGCGGTGAATGGCGGATTCGCGTTGGGAAGCGACTCGTTTGTCCGCGAGATCGAGGGCCGACTCCACCGCCGAGCGACGCGGGGAAAGCCCGGCCGGCCGTCGAAAGCCCCGGATCGTTCCACGCAATAGAAAATGTGGTCTGTCCCCGGTTTAGGCGGGGATGCCGTCCTTCCACGGTAACGCGACCGGATACGGCTTGAGCAGGCAGTCGTCGGGGAGGCAGCGGATCGGCGTGAAATCGCGGTGCGCAATGTACTCGGGGCGCTTGAAGCGGCGGATGTGGTTGGAGACCGCGCACAGGCTCAGGTACACGGAGACGCGGTTCCACGGCGAGAGGTTGGACGTCGAAGCGTGCACCAGGCAGCCGTGGAAGAGGATCATCGAGCCTGCCGGTCCCTTGGGCGCCACGATGCCGCCGCGATCGACGAGCTTCGTGATCACGTCGTGGTCGATGGTCCACAGCGGATAGCTCGTGGTGCTCACGTCGTGCTCCGCATCGAGCACGCCGAGCTTGTGGCTCCCGGGAATGAACATGAGCGGCCCGTTGAACTCGTTCACCTCGTCGAGGAAGATGGCGACGTTCATCGCGCGCGCCTCGGGCATGAGGTCGTCGTTCTTCCAGGTGCCGTAGTCCTGGTGCCACTGCCAGACGTCGCCGTCGAAGGCCATCTTGCCGTTGATCTTGAACTGGTGCATGTAGACCGCCTCGCCGAAGACCTGCACCGCCGGCTCGACCATGCGCGGATGGCGCGCGAGCCGCGCGAAGGGCTCGCTGTACATGTGCGCGGCGAAATTGGTGCGCACGGCGTCGCTGCCCTTCTCGCGCACGTTCTCGGGGCGGCGCTGCGCGTAGAGCCGCGGCACCTCCTCGAGCAGGGGCGCGAGCTCCGCGGAGCTGAACAGGCTCGGGAAGAAAAGGTAGCCGTCGCGGTCGAAGGCGGCGATCTGCGCGTCGTCGAGTTTCATGGCGTTTCTCCGGAGTGTGCCGCCATTCTGCCGTGAAGCGGTGGTCAGCGGTCCACGAGGTCGGGGTCGATCACGCAACGCAGCGACGCCGAGCCGTCCTTCGCGGCGAACCACCAGGCCGCGGCCTTGCGGATGGCGATCTCGCCGCGCGCGCCGAGGATCCGCGCGGCCGCCTCGCCGAGCGCGGGCTGGTGGCCGACGAGCACCACGGAGCGCTTGCCGTCGGGCCATCCCGCTTCGCGCAGGATCGAGGCGACGGAGGCGCCGGGCGAGAGCCCGTCGCGCTCCTCGATCGGCCGGCCGAGCCCCTTCGCGGTCTGCACCGCGCGCTTCGCGGGGCTCGCGAGCACGGACCAATCCTCGGAAAGCCGCGCATCGAGCCATTCGCCCATCCGCTCGGCCTGCTTGCGGCCGCGCTTGGTGAGCGCACGGGCCATGTCGCCGCCGGGCGCCGCGTCCTCGGCCTCCGCATGCCTCCAAAGGATCAGTTCCATCGAGCCTCCTCCTTCCAATCTACTCCGACCCGGCGAGCGGCAGCGGGCGCCTCGCGCGCGTGGTGAGCGCGACCCCGGCGAGGATGAGCGCGATGCCCGTCACGTGGAATGCACGGATGCGCTCGCCGAGGAAGGCCCATGCGAGCAGCGCGCCGAAGAGCGGCATCAGGTGCATGAAGACGCCCGCCACGTTCGATCCCACCTCGGCCACACCGCGGTTCCAGAGGATGTAGCCGAGGAACGACGCGAACACGCCGAGGTAGACCACCGCGGAAAGCGTGCCCGGCGTGACCTCGAATCTTCCGTGCAGGAACACCATCTCGAGCGCCACGAACGGCAGCAGCAGCACCAGTCCGATCGTGGCGCAGCACGCGAGAAGCGCGAGTCCCGGGAGGCCCGGCGGCTTGGTGCGCAGGAAGATCGTGTACGCGGACCAGCAGGCGATGCCCGCGAGCACGACGAGGTCGCCCTTGTTGAGCGTGAGGCGCGCGAGGACCGCGGGATCGCCATGCGTGAGGATCGCGAGGACCCCGGCGAGCGAGATCGCCACCCCGAGCGCCTGCACCCGCGTGATGGTGTCGCGGTAGAGCGCCCAGCCGAACACGATGATGAGGATCGGCACTGCGCTGTTGAGGATCACGCCGTTGGTCGCCGTCGTGTACTGCAGGCCGTAGTACGTGAACACGTTGTACGGGCCGGTGCCCCACAGCGCGAGCCATGCGATGCGCTTCCATTCGCGCCGGATGAGGGCGCGGTGGGCGCGGATCTCCGGCCACGCGAACGGCATCATCACCGCGACCGCCACCACCCATCGGGCGAAGGTGAGCGCGAACG
>Ga0335081_10019111_pt1 | contig 11077 bp, 9 predicted proteins | sample Lox_Sample_35_FD_206713 | JGI IMG/M metagenome (GOLD analysis project Ga0335081, IMG submission 206713) | Soil microbial communities from Loxahatchee National Wildlife Refuge, Florida, United States - Lox_Sample_3.5 | ecosystem: Environmental > Terrestrial > Soil > Wetlands | place: USA: Florida...
TCGCGGAGACGCCGATCGACAAGACGGTCAAGGTTTCGGTGTGGCGCAAGCGCAAGGAGCTCACCTTCGACGTCAAGGTCGGCGAGCTCAAGGAAGAGGAGCAGCAGGCGGCGCTCACGCCCAACAAACAGCAGCCGCCCGCAGAGCCGCCCGGCACGGTCAAGACGCTCGGCCTTTCTCTCGCCAATATGACGCCGGAGCTGCGCGAGCGCTTCTCGCTCCCCGAAGACTCCGCCGGGGTGGTGGTGATCGAGGTGGCGAAGGACAGCGCCGCCTCCGACAAGGGCATGCGCGCCGGCGACGTCATCGTCGAGGTGGCGCAGGAGGATGTGAAAACCCCGGGGCAGATCACCGACAAGATCGACGAAGCGAAGAAGGCCGGCCGCAAATCCGTGTTGCTGCTGGTCGACCGCCAGGGCGATCTGCGCTTCGTCGCACTGCGCATCGATCAGAGTTAGCCCCGCGCGACGCTTTAGCGTCGTCGCTGGCGGGCGACAGCCCCGCGCGAGGCTTTGCCTCGTCGCGAGCGGGCGACAGCGGTTGCGCCAGCAACCGCGAAAGCCCGCACCGTGCGGGCAAGCCCCCACCTCACCCTAACCCTCTCCGCCCCGAGGGGCGGAGAGGGGATGACCTTCCGCACTGAAATAGCGAAATATCGCCACGCATTCTCCGCCCGAGACTGTTTATTGCGTGAATATTGCAAAATGTTGCGCTTGCGCCTTGCTTCAACCGCGAGCGGATTGGAGGATAGGTGCAACGAACCGGTCCAGGGCCGGGCAGGAGGTGGGGGATGGGTCCGATCAAATGGTTGGCGCTGCTGCCGTTCATCGGCATGTTGGGGGGCGTCTTCTTCGTCAATCAAGTAACGCCTCTGGTTCTGGGCATGCCACTGCTGCTCGCCTGGATCCTGCTCTGGGTGCTGCTCACGGCCGCGATCATGGGCGTCATTTATCTCGCGGATCCCGCTAATCGCGAGGGGGCGCAGCGATGAGCGCGCTGATCATCATCTTCGCCACCATGGCGCTTGCGCTGTGGCTCGGCCTCCAGGCGCGCCGCGGCCGTGACATGAACCTCGAGCAATGGACGGTGGGCGGCCGCGGCTTCGGCACGCTCTTCGTCTTCCTGCTGATGGCGGGCGAGATCTACACCACCTTCACCTTCCTCGGCGCCAGCGGTTTTTCCTATGGCCAGGGTGCGCCAGCCTTCTACATCCTCTGTTACGGCTCGCTCGCCTATATCATCTCGTACTGGCTGCTGCCGCCCGTCTGGCGTTACGCCAAGGCGCAGCGGCTGTTCTCGCAGCCCGATTTCTTCGCGCGCAAATACGACAGCCCGGCTTTGGGCATCCTCGTCGCGCTTGTCGGCATCATCGCCCTCATTCCCTATCTGGTGCTGCAGCTCAAAGGCCTCGGCATCATCGTCTCCACCGCCTCCTACGGTGCGATCGGCTCGAGCACGGCGATCTGGATCGGCGCGGCCGTGGTGACGATCTACGTCATGGTCTCGGGCGTCCATGGCTCGGCCTGGACGGCGGTGGTGAAGGACGCGCTCATCGTCCTCGTCGTCGTGTTTCTCGGCATCTATCTGCCGCTCCACTACTATGGCGGGCTCGGGGCGATGTTCGAGGCGATCGACGCGGCGAAGCCGGGCTTCCTGGCGCTGCCGGCGAAGGGCCAGAGCATCTCCTGGTTCGATTCGACGGTGCTGCTGACCGCCCTCGGCTTCTTCTGCTGGCCGCACAGCTTCGCCTCGGCCTACACGGCGCGCGATGAGCGCATCTTCCGCCGCAACGCGATCATCCTGCCGCTCTATCAGCTCATCCTGCTGTTCGTGTTCTTTGTCGGCTTCGCCGCGATCCTGAAGGTGCCGGGGCTCGCGGGACCCGCGATCGACCTGTCGCTGCTGCGGCTTTCCACCGCGACCTTCCCGGCCGGTGTGGTCGGCATCATCGGCGCGGCCGGCGTGCTGACCGCGATGGTGCCGGGCTCGATGATCCTGATCACCGCGGCGACGCTCCTCGCCAACAACATCTATCGCGCGTTCCACAGGACGGCGGAGGAGGGACACGTCTCCCGGCTCGCCCGGCTGCTGGTGCCGGTGGTGGCGCTGGTCGCTGTCTACTTCACCTTGGAGGGGGGCGAGACCATCGTCGCGCTGCTGCTGATGGGCTACAGCTTCGTCACGCAGTTCTTCCCGGCGCTCGTCTGCAGCCTGATGGCGCGCAATCCCGCGACGCGCGAAGGCGCCTTTGCCGGCATCCTCGCCGGCGCGGCGACGGTGGCGGCGATCTCGCTGACACACACCACGCTGGGGACGCTGTTTCCGTCGCTGCCGCAGGCGGTGCGCGATCTCAATGTCGGCATCGTGGCGCTCGGCGTGAACATCGTCGTGCTGGCGGCGGTGAGCGCCGTGACCCAGCCGGCGCGTCAGGCGCCGCGGACGATCTCGCCCTCGCGGTAGCCCTGGGCATAAAGCAGCGCCGTCAGATCGGCGTGGTCGATGCGGCTGCGCGCGCGTTGGCGCAGCGCCGGCTTTGCGTGGAAGGCGACCCCGAGCCCGGCCGCCGCCACCATGTCGATGTCGTTGGCGCCGTCGCCGACCGCGAGCGTCGCCGCCAGCGGCACGCCCTGATCGGCGGCGACGCGCTTCAGGCTGTCGAGCTTGGCGTTGCGCCCCAGGATCGGTTCGCGGAGCGTGCCGGCGATCCGGCCGTTCTCGATGACGAGCTCATTGGCGATGTCGAGGTCGAAGCCGAGCGCGTCGCGGATGCGGCCGGTATAGAGGCGAAAGCCGCCCGAGACGAGCACGACATAGGCGCCATGAGCGCGCATGGTCGCGACGAGCTCGCTCGCGCCGGGCGTGATGCGGATGCGCCGGCCGGCGTCGGCGAGCAGGCTCTCGGGCAGCCCCTTCAGCAGCGCCACGCGCTCGCGCAAGGCCGTGGCGAAATCGATCTCGTCGTTCATCGCCCGCCGCGTGATCTCGGCGATCCGTGGGCCGATGCCGGCGAGATCCGCGAGCTCGTCGAGCATCTCGTTGTCGATGATGGTCGATTCCATATCGGCGACGAGAAGTCGCTTGCGGCGCCCCACCTCGGGCTGCGCCACCACGTCGATGCCGGCCAAATAGGCCAGCGCCGTGCGTGCCGCCGCATCGGCCTGATCGGCGTCGAGATCGTCGAAGGGAATGTCGCAGGCGATGCCGGGCGCGAGCCAGGAGGGCGGCGCGACGCGGGCGCCGAGCCGGCGCAGCGCCTCGATCGCCGTCTCCACCGCAGACGCCGCTTCTGCGGCGGTGGGGACGGCGATGAGCGTGAGCACGGCGGCGGCCATGCGCGCGCTTTATCCGCGGCCGGCCAGAAACGCAAGGATTCTTAACGCCACGGCACGGGTTGCTCGATCGCCTGCTCCCAATTCCTGCCGTCGAAGGGCTCTATCTCGATCGCGACGAGATCGATGCCCTCGAGGCAGCGCAGATTGACGTCGATCTTGTCGGGGTCGGAGCGCGGCACGTAGAAGGGGTGGATGCCGCAGAAGCGGCAGAACATGTGCCGCGCCGTCCCGGTGTTGAAGCGGTACTCGGCGAGCGCGTCGGCGCCGCTCACGAGCTCGAACTGCTCCGGCGGGACGATGAGATGGAGGAAGCCTTTCTTCGTGCAGATCGAGCAATTGCACTCGGTGACGCCCGCGAGCTCGGCGGTGACGCGGAAGCGGACGCGGCCGCAATGGCAGCCCCCCTCGTAGGTTTTTGGCATCGAGCGATCCTTTCCTGTGACCTGGAAGCTATCATGCCGCGGCATGGATCCGACCGCGGCAACGCCGCTCGTCATCGTCGCGGGCCCGACCGCGAGCGGCAAATCGGCGCTGGCGCTGGCGCTGGCGGAGGCGCTCAGCGGCACCATCATCAACGCCGACAGCATGCAGGTCTATCGCGATCTCGCCGTGCTGACGGCGCGGCCCGGCGCCGCCGAGCTGGCGCGGGCGCCGCACCGCCTCTATGGCGTGATCGACGCCGCCGAGGCCTGCTCGGCCGGGCGCTGGCGCGATCTCGCGCTGGCCGAGATCGCTGCCGCCCGCGCCGAGGACCGGCTGCCGATCCTGGCCGGCGGCACCGGGCTTTACCTCCGCGCCTTGCTCGACGGGCTGGCGCCGGTGCCGCCGGTGCCGCCGGAGATCCGCGCCGCGGCGCGGGCGCGCCATGCCGAGCTCGGCGGGCCGGCGTTTCGCGCGGCCCTCGCGGCGCTCGACCCCGAAGCCGCCGAGCGGCTTGCTGCCGGCGACACGCAGCGCCTCATCCGCGCTTACGAGGTGGCAAAGGCCACCGGCAAGACGCTGGCCGCGTGGCGGCGCGGGCAGAGCGCGCCGGATTTCCGGGCTGCGGCGATCCTGCTGCTGCCGCCGCGCGAGCAGCTCTATCAGGCCTGCGATGCCCGCTTCCTCGCCATGATGCGCCGCGGCGCCGAAGCCGAAGTGCAGGCGCTGCTCGCGCGTCATCTCGATCCCGCCTTGCCGGCGATGAAGGCGGTCGGCGTCCCCGAGCTGGCGCAGCTCATCGCCGGCCGCCTCACACGCGAAGCGGCGATTGCCGCGGCCCAGCAGGCGACGCGGCGCTACGCCAAGCGGCAATACACCTGGTTCCGGCATCAGCTTCGGGAGGGCGTCGGGCTCAGCAAGCGCGTCATCGCCGAGCAATTTTCGGAAAGTTTAGTGCCGGAAATTTTGCCATTTATTCGTCAGTTTCTGTTGACCATTAAAGTCTAGCTGTCTAGGGTCACCCTTTCGCGCGGGACGAGTCGTTCCAACCGAGCGGCGGGCAAGATCGCGCGCTGCGGGGTAACGCTTTCGTCTCGTTACGGTTTTGGCCAGGAGAGGTGTCATGGCGACGGAGCACATGGTCGGGGCGGAGATGGTCATCAAGGCGCTGGGCGACCAGGGCGTTGATGTCATTTTCGGGTATCCCGGCGGCGCCGTATTGCCGATTTACGACGCGCTCTTCAAGCAGAACCATGTCCGTCACATCCTGGTGCGGCACGAGCAGGGGGCGGTGCATGCCGCCGAAGGCTATGCCCGCTCGACGGGCAGGGTCGGCGTCGTCCTCGTCACCAGCGGCCCTGGCGCCACCAATGCGGTGACGGGCCTCACCGATGCGCTGATGGATTCCGTGCCGATTGTCTGCCTCACCGGGCAGGTGCCGACGCATCTCATCGGCAATGACGCCTTCCAGGAGGCGGACACCACGGGGATCACGCGGCCCTGCACCAAGCACAACTACCTCGTGAAGGACGTCAACGACCTCGCGCGCGTCATGCACGAAGCCTTCCACGTCGCGCGCACCGGCCGGCCTGGGCCGGTGGTAGTCGATTTGCCGAAGGACGTGCTCTTCGCCACTGGCGTCTATCGCGCGCCCGAGACGGTGCAGCACAAGACCTACCGGCCGCAGCTGAAGCCCGATCCGGCGCGGATCGACGAGGCGGTGGCGCTCATCGCCGCGGCGAAGCGGCCGCTCTTTTATGGCGGCGGCGGCATCATCAACTCGGGCGAGCGCGCTTGCGCGCTCTTCAGCGAGCTGGTGCGCCTCACCGAAATCCCCTGCACGCTGACCCTGATGGGCCTCGGGGCGCTGCCCGCTTCCGACGGGCATTTCCTCGGCATGGTCGGCATGCACGGGACCTATGAGGCGAACCTTGCCATGCATGGCTGCGACCTCATGGTCGCGGTCGGCTCGCGCTTCGACGACCGCGTGACCGGCCGGCTCAATGCCTTCTCGCCGCAGTCGAAGAAGATCCAGATCGACATCGATCCCTCGTCGATCAACAAGAATGTGCGCGTCGACGTGGCGGTGGTCGGCGATGCCGCCAGCGCGCTCGAGGGCATCCTCGCCGGGCTGAAGGCGCGGCGCTTCAAGCCCGATCGCGAGGCGCTCGGCCATTGGTGGAAGGAGATCCAGGGCTGGCGCGCGCGCAACTGCCTCGCCTATGCCCGCAACGACAAGGTGATCAAGCCGCAATACGCCCTCGAGCGGCTCTACGAGCTGACCCGCGGCCGCGACATCTACGTCACCACCGAAGTCGGCCAGCACCAGATGTGGGCGGCGCAGTTCTTCAAGTTCGACAAGCCCATGCACTGGATGACCTCGGGCGGGCTCGGCACCATGGGCTATGGCCTGCCGGCGGCGATGGGCGTGCAGATCGCCCATCCCGACGCGCTGGTCGTCGACATCGCCGGCGAGGCGTCGATCCTGATGAACATCCAGGAGATGTCGACGATCTGCCAGTACCGGCTGCCGGTCAAAGTCTTCATCCTCAACAACCAGTACATGGGCATGGTGCGGCAGTGGCAGCAGCTGCTGCATGGCGGGCGCTACTCCGAGAGCTACACCGCCGCGCTGCCGGATTTCGTCAAGCTTGCCGACGCTTTCGGCGCGGTCGGCTTGCGCGTGACGCGGCCGGACGAGGTCGACCGCGCCATCAAGGAGATGCTGGCGGTCGACCGCGCGGTGATCGTCGATGTCGCCGTCGACCCGATGGAGAATTGCTTCCCGATGATCCCCTCGGGGGCGGCGCATAACGAGATGCTGCTCGGGCCCGAGGACAAGCAGGCGAGCGGGCCGGTATCGGAAGAGGGCATGGTCCTGGTCTGAGCGATACCGTCCCTTTGCGCATCGGAGTCCGCCTGTGAGCGCCATCGAGAAGCACACCATCGCCGTGCTCGTCGACAACGAGCCCGGCATCCTTGCCCGCGTCGTCGGCCTGTTCTCGGGCCGCGGCTACAACATCGAGAGCCTGACCGTGGCCGAAACCGACCGGGTCAAGGGCTTGTCCCGGATCACCGTCGTAACCTCGGGCACGCCGATGATCATCGAGCAGATCAAGGCGCAGCTCTCGCGCCTCGTCCCGGTCCACGCCGTGCGCGATTTGAGCGACGAGGGGCCGCATGTCGAGCGCGAGCTCGCCCTCATCAAGGTCGCCGGCACCGGCGAGAAGCGCATCGAATCGCTGCGGCTTGCCGACATCTTCCGTGCCCGCGTCATCGACAGCACGATCGAGAGCTTCGTCTTCGAGATGACCGGCTCGACCGAGAAGCTCAACGCCTTCATCAGCCTGATGGAGCCGTTGGGCCTTGTCGACGTGTCGCGCACCGGGGTCGTTGCCATCTCGCGCGGCTCGGCGCGATTCTGAGTCTCGTTTACCGAAGGAGCACCACCATGCGTGTCTATTACGATCGCGACGCCGACGTGAACCTGATCAAGGGCAAGAAGGTGCTCGTCGTCGGCTATGGCAGCCAGGGCCATGCCCATGCGATGAACCTGCGCGACAGCGGCGTCAAGGAGGTGCGCGTCGCGCTCCGCCCCGGCTCCGCCTCCGCGAAGAAGGCCGAAGCCGCGAAATTCCAGGTGATGAGCCCGGCCGAAGGCGCCAAATGGGCCGATGTGGTGATGATCCTCACCCCCGACGAGCTGCAGGCGAAGCTCTATGCCGAGGATCTCCGCAACAACATGCGGCCCGACACGGCGCTGGCGTTTGCGCATGGCTTCAACATCCACTTCAAGCTGGTCGAGCCGCGCGCCGACATGGACGTGTTCATGATCGCGCCCAAGGGGCCGGGCCATACCGTCCGCTCGGAATATGTGCGCGGCGGCGGCGTTCCCTGCCTCGTCGCCGTCGACCAGAACCCGTCGGGCAACGCGCTCGAGATCGCGCTCTCCTACGCCTCGGCGATCGGCGGCGGCCGCGCCGGCGTCATCGAGACCACCTTCAAGGAGGAATGCGAGACCGACCTCTTCGGCGAGCAGGCGGTGCTGTGCGGCGGTCTCACCCAGCTCATCCTCTCCGGCTACGAGACGCTGGTCGAGGCGGGCTACGCGCCGGAGATGGCCTATTTCGAATGCCTCCACGAGGTGAAGCTCATCGTCGACCTCATGTATGAGGGCGGCATGGCGAATATGCGCTATTCCATCTCGAATACCGCCGAGTATGGCGACTACACGCGCGGGCCCCGCATCATCAACGAGGCGGTCAAGGCGGAGATGAAGCGCGTCCTCGACGACATCCAATCCGGCCGATTCGCCCGCGACTGGGTGCTGGAGAACGCCGCCGGCCAGGCCAGCTTCAAGGCGATGCGCCGGCGCTCGGCCGAGCACGACATCGAGAAGATCGGCGAGAAGCTCCGCGCCATGATGCCGTGGATCGCCCAGAACCGGCTGGTGGATAAGGCCAGGAATTAGCGGGGCTCTCACCCCTCACCCGACCCTCTCCCCTTGCGGGAGAGGGAGGGGCCCGGCGCGGAGCGCCGGGAGGGTGAGGGGGTGGTCGAGGTCAGCTCGCACGGTGCGGGTTTTCGCGGTTGCGAGAGCAACCGCTGTCGCCCGCCCCACGCGCGACGCGCGTGGGACTTGCCCCCAAAGGCAAAAAGGGGATAAAGATATCCGCGCATTGCGCCGTTAACTTTAATCCAATGTTAAGGCTAAACGGCGCACTCTGAGGCACCGGCTCGAGGGGGCCGGAAGCCAGCAGGACGAGCGGGCGAGATGAGCGCCACCACGACCCGAAACGCCCCCGCCGCCGCCTCCCCCGGCGCGCGCGTCGTCGTGTTCGACACCACCTTGCGCGACGGCGAGCAATCGCCCGGCGCGTCGATGAATCTCGACGAGAAGATCAAGATCGCGCTGCTGCTCGAGGAGATGGGCATCGACGTGATCGAGGCCGGCTTTCCGATCGCTTCCAACGGCGATTTCGAGGCGGTGCGCGAGATCGCCAAGCTGGTCAAATCGTCGACCGTCTGCGGGCTCTCCCGGGCCGGGCGCATGGATATCGACCGCGCCTGGGAAGCGGTGCAGCATGCCGCACGGCCGCGCATCCATACCTTCATCTCGACCTCGCCGCTGCACATGAAGTGGAAGCTCCAGATGGAGCCCGAGCAGGTGCATCAGGCGGTGATCGACAGCGTCACCCATGCCCGCAACCTCTGCCCCGACGTCGAATGGTCGTGCGAGGACGGCTCGCGCACCGAGCACGATTTCCTCTGCCGCACCGTCGAGAGCGCGATCAAGGCCGGGGCGCGCACCATCAACATCCCGGATACGGTGGGCTACGCCATTCCCGAGGAGTTCGCCGGCCTCATCCGCATGCTTTTCGAGCGCGTTCCCAACATCGACAAGGCGGTGGTCTCGGTCCATTGCCATAATGACCTCGGCCTTGCCGTGGCGAACTCGCTGGCCGCGGTCGGCGCCGGCGCGCGCCAGGTCGAGTGCACCGTGAACGGCCTCGGCGAGCGCGCCGGCAATGCCTCGATGGAGGAGATCGTCATGGCGCTGAAGACGCGCCACGACGTCCTGCCCTATGCAACCGGCGTCAAGACCGAGTACATCAGCCGCGCCTCGCGCCTGGTCTCGGCCATTACCGGCTTCGTCGTGCAGCCCAACAAGGCGGTGGTCGGCGCCAACGCCTTCGCGCATGAGAGCGGCATCCATCAGGACGGGATGCTGAAGCATGCCGGCACTTACGAGATCATGACCCCCGAGTCGGTCGGCCTCACCAAGTCGAGCCTGGTGATGGGCAAGCATTCCGGCCGGCACGCCTTCAAGATGAAGCTGAAGGAGCTGGGCTTCGAGCTCGGCGACAACGCCGTCAACGACGCTTTCCGCCGCTTCAAGGACTTGGCCGACCGCAAGAAGGACGTCTATGACGAGGACCTCGTCGCCCTCGTCGATGACGAGGTCGTGCGCGCCCATGAGCGCATCCGATTCGTCTCGCTGCAGGTGATCGCCGGCTCCAAAGGGCCGCAGAGCGCCGAGCTCGAGCTCGAGATCGACGGCAACCGCCAGCAGGCGAAGACCACCGGCAACGGCCCGGTGGACGCCACTTTCAACGCCATCAAGCAGATGGTGCCCCACACCGCCCGCCTGCAGCTCTATCAGGTGCATGCGGTGACCGAGGGTACCGATGCGCAGGCCGAGGTTACGGTAAGGCTCGAGGAGAACGGCAAGACGGTGAACGGCCAGGGCGCCGATCCCGACACGCTGGTCGCCTCGGCCCGAGCTTACATTCACGCCTTGAACAAGCTTTTGACCAAGAGGGCAAAAACCGCACCGGCCGCCATGTCGGCGTAACCGGCGCTAGAGGTCGAGGGGAGGCCCAGCGGGTCGTCTCTCGAAGGAAAATACCTTGTCGCAATCCCAACCACCGGGTCAACAGACGAACATGTTTGGAAATCTCTTGGGCATGCTCTCCGCCGATATGGCGATCGATCTCGGCACGGCGAACACGCTGGTCTACGTCAAAGGCCGCGGCATCGTCCTCAACGAGCCGTCGGTCGTGGCGATCGCGCAGGTGAAGGGCCGCAAGCAGGTCCTCGCCGTCGGCGACGAAGCGAAGATGATGCTGGGCCGCACGCCCGGCAACATCCAGGCCATCCGACCGCTGCGCGACGGCGTCATCGCCGATTTCGAAGTCGCGGAGGAGATGATCAAGCATTTCATCCGCAAAGTGCACAACCGGCGCAGCTTCGCGAGCCCGCAGATCATCGTCTGCGTGCCCTCGGGCTCGACCGCGGTGGAGCGCCGCGCCATTCAGGAATCGGCGGAGAGCGCCGGCGCCCGGCGCGTCTTCCTCATCGAGGAGCCGATGGCGGCCGCGATCGGCGCCGGGCTCCCGGTGACCGAGCCGACCGGCTCGATGGTCGTCGATATCGGCGGCGGCACCACCGAGGTGGCGGTGCTGTCGCTGGGCGGCATCGTCTATTCGCGCTCGGTCAGAGTCGGCGGCGACAAGATGGATGAGGCGATCATCGCCTATATCCGCCGCAACCATAACCTGCTCGTCGGCGAGAGCAGCGCCGAGCGCATCAAGAAGGAGATCGGCTCCGCCTGCATGCCGGAAGACGGCGAGGGGCGGGTGATGGAGATCAAGGGCCGCGACCTGATGAACGGCGTGCCCAAGGAGATCGTGATCAGCGAGCGGCAGATCGCCGAGAGCCTGGCCGAGCCGGTCGGCGCCATCGTCGAAGCGGTCAAGGTCGCGCTCGAGCATACGGCGCCGGAGCTGGCCGCCGACATCGTCGATAAGGGCATCGTGCTGACG
>Ga0335081_10019112_pt1 | contig 11077 bp, 13 predicted proteins | sample Lox_Sample_35_FD_206713 | JGI IMG/M metagenome (GOLD analysis project Ga0335081, IMG submission 206713) | Soil microbial communities from Loxahatchee National Wildlife Refuge, Florida, United States - Lox_Sample_3.5 | ecosystem: Environmental > Terrestrial > Soil > Wetlands | place: USA...
CGCCGCCGGCGTGGACCAGCGTGACGCCCTGTGGGCCGAGGTAGCCGACCAGCAGCTCGGCCAGTCGCGCGTCGTCGTCGATCAGGAGGATGCGCACGCGAGCCTCATTGTATGCGCGCCAGCTTGATCGCGCGCTCGGGGCAGGCGGTCACGCATAGCCCGCAGGCTTTGCAGGCCTCGAGCCGGACCGCGAACGCCTGGCGGTTGCCGTGGACCCACGCCTTGAGCCGCGCGACCGGCGACAGCGCGGCTTTGTCGGCCGCGGACAGCGAGCGCAGCTCGAACACGCCGTACGGGCACACCCGCACGCAGTCCTCCTTGCCCTCGCACTTCGTCCGGTCGATCACCGGGCGAACGCCGGTCTCGCTGCACGCCGGCATCACACCCGGTACGGGCTCCCGCCGCCGCGCCGCCACCAGCCGTGATCGAGCATGTCGGCGACCTGCGCGCGCTGGCGATCGTCGAGCACGCCGTGGATGTTGCGGAGCGCGTCGATCACCGCGCTGCGCGCCTCGCCGGTGGCGGCGTCGACCCGGCCGAGCACCGCGCCGAGCGCCGCGTCGTCGAGCGCCGGCCCGCGCACGGCCGCGGCAAGATCGCCGCGCGCGTCGCGCAGGCCGCGCTTGGCGGCGTGGACGCGCTCGTGCAGGCGGTCGACCTCGGTCACGATCGCGCGCTCCTGCGCCGGCGAGGCGTCGAGGTGCGCGAGGCCCATGTACAGCATGTGGCGGCCGCGCTGGCGGCGCGCCCACGGGCCGCCCCAGCCGTAGGGATAGCCGTAGCCGTGATATCCGCGGTGGCAGCGCCGCGCGTGGCGCAGCGCCGCGAAGCCGAGCACGCCGAGTCCGATTGCGAGGCAGATCATAAAAATCGTCCTTTCACGGCTCAGGGTGGAGGCGGCCTGTTGCGCGACGTCGAGGTCGATTGTGAAGAAATCTTGCGCGGGTTGCCCTCGCCCCGATGGGGCGAGATGCTACGCCGCCAAGGAGACCAACTATGCGAATGATCATTGGAATTGTCATTGGAGCCGCCGTCACCTTCCCGATCGCGCTGATGGCCGGCCCGATGCGCCGCCACCCGCAGCTGCTCGAGGCGCAGAAGGATCTGAACCGCGCGTGGGAGCACATCCAGGCGTCTCAGGAAGCCCACGAGTGGGACGAGGGCCATCACGCCGAGAAGGCCAAGGAGCTGATCGGCCAGGCCAAGGAAGAGGTCCGGATGGCCGCCGAGTACGACAACCACCACTAGCCTGTCCGGCCGAGTCCGGGACAGCGCGTCCGGCTTCCGGACGCTGCGCCGGATAACCGCGCGAGCTCACGCGACCGAGCGCTGGCCCGCCGCGTGCTGTGTGGCGCGGCGTGGTCGCGCACGTCACGTCGAGCACGCTGGTCGGGATCGATGCGGTCCCGATCGACGTCGAGTGCGAGGTCATGCGCGGCCTGCCCGGCTACCACGTCGTCGGGCTCGCCACGCCCGCGGTCAAGGAAGGCGCGGTGCGGATCCGCAGCGCGCTCGCGACGGTCGGGCACGACCTGCCGCTCAAGAAGGTCACGATCAACCTCGCGCCCGCCGATCTGCGCAAGCCGGGCAGCGCGCTCGATCTGCCGATCGCGCTCGCGGTCCTGCTCGCCGAGGCGATCTACGATCCGGCCGCGGTCGATCGCTGCCTCGTGCTCGGCGAGCTCGGGCTCGACGGCTCGGTGCGGCCGGTGCGCGGCGTGATCGCCGCGGCGATGCTCGCGCGCGCCCGCGGCTTGCGCGGCGTGATCGTGCCGGCGGCGTGCGCGGGCGAGGCGCGCGTGGTCGACGGCATCGCGGTGCACGGCGTCGCGCACGTCGCCGAGCTGATCGACGCGCTCGCCGGCCGCGGCGCGCTGCCCGAGGCGCGCACCGCGGCGCCGCCGAGCCCGCCCGACGGCGGCGCCGACATGGCCGAGGTGCGCGGCCAGCTCGCCGCGCGCGCGGCGATCGAGCTCGCGGTGGCCGGCGGGCACAACCTGCTGCTCACCGGCCCGCCCGGCACCGGCAAGACCATGCTCGCGCGCCGGATCGCGAGCGTGCTGCCGGCGATGAGCCACGACGAGGCGCTCGAGACCACGAAGGTGTACTCCGCGCTCGGGCTCGCGGGCGGCGGCCTGATCGAGCACCGGCCGTTTCGCGCGCCGCACCACTCGATCAGCGGCGCGGCGCTGCTCGGCGGCGGCAGCCAGCCGCGGCCCGGCGAGCTGTCGCTCGCCCACAACGGCGTGCTGTTTCTCGACGAGCTGCCCGAGTTCGCGCGCGGCACGATCGAGGCGCTGCGCCAGCCGCTGGAGGAGCGCGCGGTCACGATCGGTCGCGTCCACGGCACGATCCGGCTGCCCGCGTCGTGCCTGCTGGTCGCGGCGGCCAACCCGTGTCCGTGCGGCTGGCTGGACTCGGGCGCGCGCGAATGCACGTGCTCGACCGGCGCGGTCGAGCGCTACCGCGCGCGGATGTCGGGACCCCTGCTCGACCGCATCGATCTGCGCGTCGCGGTCGAGCCGCTCTCGCTCGCCGAGCTGCGCCGCGCCGAGCCCGCGGAGTCGTCCGCCGCGATCCGCGCGCGGGTCGTGGCGGCGCGCGACCGCCAGCGCGCGCGGCTGCACCGCTTCGGCCTGCGCTGCAACGCCGAGATGACGGCGCGCGTCCTGCGCATGACCTGCCCGCTCGACGGCGCATGCGAGCGGACGCTCGCCGAGCTGGTCGAGCGCCGCCGCGTGATGAGCGCGCGCGCGATCGACCGGCTGATCAAGGTCGCGCGCACCGTGGCCGATCTCGCCGGGCAGGATGCGATCGACGCCGGCTGCCTGCTCGAGGCCGCCGCGTTCCGGCGCGAGGCCTAAAGCGCGTCTAGATGCGCTCTAGGGTGCCGGGGTGCCGCAGCTCGCGCAGAACCTGCCGCCCGGTGGCAGCTGCGTGCCGCAGCCGGTGCAGAACGCCTTGCGCGGCGAGGCCGCGGCCGCGGTCACCGGCGTGCCGCAGCTGGCGCAGAACTTCGCGCCGGGCGCGAGCCGCGCGCGACAGCCCGGGCACATCGCGACCTGCTGCGCCAGCGGGTCGAAGCCGGCGACCTGATCGACGTGGCGCATCTTCTCGCGCGCCTGATCGGCCGCGATGTGAGCCTGCGCCGAGGCCGCTTCCTGCGCGAGGTCGGGCGCGCACTCGAGACACTGCTGGCGCGGCTCGTTCCAGCACACGTCCGGACACACCCAGCGGCCACATCGGCCGCACTGGTGGAACTTCGGCTTGATCTCCTCGATCGCGTGCTGGAACGCCTGGTCCCACGCGGGACCGCGCAGGCCGTCCTTCATGTACTCGCCGGCCTGGCCCGCGGCCCACAGCGGGCTGCCGCCGAACAGGCTGCCGAGCCCCTTGGCGAGCTTCGAGCCCACGCCGAGCGCGCTCGACTGGAACGACGAGCGGTGGCCGCTGCCGCACTTGTCGCAGTGGAATTCGAACTGGTACCCGGTGTCGTTGCTGTGATCGGTGTAGTTGCGAGTGAAGGCGATACTGCCCATGACCGACGAATCTAACCCAGAACGTCGGGTAACTACATCCGAAACCGGTGGACTTGCGAGGCACCCGGAGTCCGTGGCATCGAACGCAGCATGGTCCGTGGCGCGCTCCTGGTCTGTCTCGTCACCGCGGTGGCCTCGGCGCAGCCGCGCCCGCCGGTTCCCGCGCTGGTCGGCGCGACCGAGCTGTGGAACGCGCCCGCGCCGGCCGGCTTCATCGACGATCCGATCGCGACCGACGACGCGCGCCTCGCGTACGTGGTCGCGGACGCCGCGACCAAGGCCGAGCTCCACGTCGTCACGGTCGCGAGCCACGACGAGCAGGTCGTGGACATCGCGCCGGTCACGACCCATCCGATCGCGCTCCAGCTGGTCGGCAGCCGCGCGCTCGTGATCGGTCAGGCCGAGGACGGCCGGCAGAGCGCGGCGCTGGTCGATCTCGCGAGGAAGGGCGCGATCGTCTACCGGCTCGGCCCGGCGACCTCGATCGCGGTGATCGCGCGCGACGGCAGGACGCGGATCGCGGTTCACCGCGCGTCGCCGAGCAAGGCCGGCACGCGCCACGAGGTGGAGCTCTACGCGATCGAGACCGGCCGGCGCGCCGAGGCCGGGCACGCGCTCGAGCTCGACGGCAGCGGCTACGATGCGACGCTCGACTTCCGGGTCAACCACTGGGCCGAGGGCATGACCCACGCGATCGGCACGAAGGGCGGCGAGTGGGATCGCAAGGAGAACCAGCGCACGCCCGACACCGAGGCGACCTACGACCTGATCTCCGGCAAGCTCGTCGATCGCCGCCCGATCGAGGACGTGATCGCGCAGCGCAAGCGCTTCCAGGTGCTGGCCGACGCGGGCGGCACGCTCGACTTCCTGCACATGACCTGGGACAACACCGCCGTCCAGATCTGGCACGGCGGCCGGCCGAGCCCCGCCGAGCTCGATCAACCGATCAGCAACTACGACCCGAAGTCGCTGCAGGGCATCGTCGCGCCCGACGGCAGCGCGTGGATCGTGCTCAAGGTCGATCCGGTGAACCCCGACGCGGTCGCGCGCAAGAAGGCCGACCCCGAGTACCTCGACATCTTCCACGCCGGCCCCGATGGCCACGCGGTGCGCAAGGCGCGCGTGCTCGCGACCGGCGTGCGCCATCGCTTCGGCCTGCTCGGCGACAAGTTCTGGCTGCTCGAGCGCTCGAACGGCTCCGATCGCGGCGGCCGCGCGCTCGCGATCTACCGGTTCCCGTAGCTACGGCGCGGCGAGCGCGACCGCGAGCTCGGCCGCGACCTCGGCGTTGTGCACGGCGAGCGCGCGGTTGGCGCGCACCGACGCGCCGCCGGTGGCCTCGGCGAGCCGCGCCAGCAGGTACGGCGTGAGCCGCTTGCCCGAGATGCCGCGCGCGCTGGCCTCGGCGAGCGCGCCCGCGATCGCCGTGTCGATCTCCGGGCCGAGCGCGGCCTCGGGCGGCACCGGGTTGCACACCAGCATGCCGCCGCCGCCGAGCTCGTCCCAGTGACGGCGCGCGATCGCGGCGAGCTCGCGCGCGTCCTGCGTCACGTGATCGAGCCGCACGCCGGAGCGCGGGGTGTAGAACGCCGGCAGCTCGTCGGTGCGGAACCCGATCACCAGCACGCCGAGCGTCTCGAGCATCTCGATCGTGCGCGGCAGGTCGAGGATCGCCTTGGCGCCGGCCGACACCACCGCGATCGGCTGGCGCGCGAGCGCGACCAGATCGTGCGAGACGTCGCCGGCGTCGCCGCGGTGTACGCCGCCGATCCCGCCGGTCGCGAACACGCGGATGCTGGCGCGCGCCGCGAGCAGGCTGGTCGCGCTGACCGTGGTCGCCGCGCTCTCGCCCCGCGCGAGGTGGACCGCGAGATCCGCGGCGCTCGCCTTGGCGAAGCGCTCGCCCTCGCGCGCGAGCCGCTCGAGCGCCTGCGCGGTGAGCCCGACGCACGCGCGGCCATCCATCACCGCGATCGTCGCGGGCACCGCACCGGCCTCGCGCACCGACTCCTCGAGCTCGCGCGCGACCTCGAAGTTGTCGGGCCACGGCAGGCCGTGCGCGATGATCGTCGATTCGAGCGCGACGATCGGCTTGTGTGCGACGCGGGCGTCGGCGACCTCGGGGGACAGCAGCAGATCGAGCACGTCCCACGGTACCGCAACCGTGCTACAGGTTCGAACCGATGTCGTCGTCGACTCGCTTGCTCGTGCTCGGCGTCGTGCGCACGTTCCAGCCGATCCACGGCTACGAGGTGCGGCGCGAGCTGCACACCTGGCGCGCCGAGGAGTGGGCATCGGTCGGCCCGGGCTCGATCTACAACGCGCTGAAGTCGCTGACCCGCGAGGGCCTGCTCGAGGTGGTCGGCACCAAGCAAGTCGGCGGCCGGCCCGAGCGCACGATCTACAAGATCACGCGCGCCGGTGACGAGCTGTTGCGCACGATGCTCGACGAGGCGTGGTGGGAGGTGCGGCCGCTCGTCGATCCGCTGCTGGCCGCGCTCAGCCTGCTGACCCTGCTGCCGCGCGATCGCGTGCTGGCCGCGCTCGAGCACCGCGCGACGGTCGTGCGCGCGATGGCGAACCAGCTCGACTACTTCGCCGCGAGCCACGACTCGAGCGAGAACCCGGATCACGTGCAGGAGATGATGCGGCTGATGCGCGCGCGGCTCGAGGCCGAGCTGCCGTGGGCCGAGGCGTTCGCCAAGCGGCTGCGCGCCGGCGAGCTCACGACCGCGAGCGATCCGCCGTGGCAGCCGGGCGGCGGCCCGCGCTCCGGAAGGCGCGCGAGGACCCGCACGAAGCGGGCTTGACATAGTCAAATTTGACTATTACAACTCGTCCATGATCGAAGCGCGCGGGCTCGCCCGCACGTTCAAGACCCGCACCGGCGTGGTCGAGGCGGTCGCCGGCGTCGACTTCTCGGTCGCGGCCGGCGAGATCGTCGGGTTGCTCGGCCCCAACGGCGCCGGCAAGACCACGACCCAGCGCATGCTCGCGACGCTGCTCGTGCCGACCGCCGGCGAAGCCACGGTCGCGGGCTGCGACCTGCGCCGCGATCCGGTGGGCGTGCGCCGCCAGCTCGGCTACGTCTCGCAGAGCGGCGGCACCAACCCGGCGGCCAAGGTCGACGAGGAGCTGGTCACGCAGGCCGAGCTGTACGGCGTCGCGCGCCGCGAGGCCGCGACCCGCGCGCGGCAGCTGCGCGACCTGCTCGACCTGCCCGAGCTCGGCGACCGGCTGATCAAGACGCTGTCGGGCGGCCAGCGCCGGCGGCTCGACATCGCGCTCGGCCTGGTCCACCGGCCGAAGCTGATCTTCCTCGACGAGCCGTCGACCGGGCTCGATCCGCAGAGTCGCGCGAACCTGTGGTCGCACATCCGTGCGGTGCGCGATCGTGATCGCGCGACCATCCTGCTCACCACGCACTACCTCGACGAGGCCGACGCGCTGTGCGATCGCATCCTGATCATCGACCACGGCAAGATCGTCGCGCACGGCGCGCCGGCCGAGCTCAAGCGCCGGATCTCGGGCGACCTCGTCACGTTCGACGTCGCCGACGTGGCGCGCGCGCGGGGCGTGCTCGCGGCCCATCGCGAGGCGCGCGACGTGACCGAGGTCGCCGGCGGCCTGCAGGTCACGGTCGATCGCGGCGAGACCCAGGCGCTGCCGCTGATGCGCGCGCTCGACGACGCGGGCGCCGGCGTCGGCGCGCTGTCGATCCGCCACCCCACGCTCGACGACGTGTTCCTCGCGCTGACCGGCCGGTCGCTGCGCGACGCCCCCGCCTGAGGTCCCATGCTGCGCGATGCCTGATCACGTTCCGCTACCAGATGCGCCTCCTGCTGCGCGAGCCGGTGTGGATCGTCATCGTGATGATCCAGCCGTTGCTCTACCTCGCGCTGTTCGCGCCGCTGCTCGATCCGATCTCGAAGACCCGAGGCTTTCCGCCCGGCGATCCGTGGCAGGTGTTCGTGCCGGGCCTGCTCGTCCAGCTCGGCATCTTCGGCTCGATGTTCGTCGGGTTCGGCATCATCGCCGAGATCCGGTTCGGCACGGTCGAGCGCATGCGGGTCACGCCGGCGAGCCGGCTCGGCCTGTTGCTCGGCCGCGTGCTGCGCGACGCGCTCGTGCTGCTGCTCCAGGCGACGCTGCTCACGTTGATCGCGGTCGCGTTCGGCCTACGCGTGCCGGCGATCGGCGCGCTGATCGTCGTGCTGATCGTCGTGCTGCTCGGCGTCGCGCTGTCGTCGCTGTCGTACGCCGCCGGGATGTGGCTCAAGAGCGAGGACGCGCTCGCGCCGCTGCTCAACATGGTGAGCGTGCCGGTGCTGCTGCTCTCGGGGATCCTGTTGCCGATGGAGCTCGCGCCGCGCTGGCTGCGCTTCCTGGCCGAGATCAACCCGTTCAGCCACATCGTCGACGGCTCGCGCGCGGCGTTCCGCGGCGACCTCGGCAACACCTCGCTCGAGGTCGCGCTGGCGTGCGCGCTCGGCCTCGCGGTCATGGGCGTCGCGATCGCCAACCGCACGTTCCAGCGCGAGTCAGCGTAGTTCGAATTCCTTGCAGAACGCGACCTCGGTCGGCCGCTCGCCGGTCACCGGGTCGGGTGCGTCGAGCGGCCAGCGGCGCTGGCCCTCATCCGGCCAGTCGTGCAGGCAGGCGTCGCCGAGCCAGTAGAAGCAGTGGCAGCACGCCGAGCGCAGCTCGAACCGGCGCGCCTCGTCGATCAGCTGCGCGGTCAGCGCGAACTTCACGGCGCGGTCGGCTGCGGCTGCGCCGGCGGCTTGACCGCCGAGCCCGAGCCCGAGCCCGAGCCGCCGTTCTTGATCTCGTTGTAGCCCGCCTCGATCCCGCGCTCGACGCGATGCACGGTCGGGCCGGCGGTCTCCTTCACGCCCTGCTCGAGGTCTTGCACTTCCTCGGTGTGCCAGATCGCGCGCACGTGCCCGAAGAACGTCCGCTTGCCGAGCTTGACCGTCGCCCCGCAGTACCCGAGCCCGAGCGCCAACGCCAGGAAGATGATCAGCTTGATCACGCCTGGAGCCTAGCAGGCTAGTCCGAGGCGCGCTTCAGGATCAGGAACGCGACCCGGCGGTTCTTCGCCCATGCCGCCTCGTTGTGTCTTCGATCGAGCGGTTGAGTCTCGCCGTAGCCCTGTGCGGTGAGCCGCTTCTCGTCGACGCCCTTGCCGATCAAGTAGTCGCGCACCGCGTGTGCGCGGCGATCCGAGAGGTCGAGGTTGTACGCATCGTCGCCGCGCTCGTCGGTGTGGCCCTGGATCTCGACCAGCTGGATGCTCGGGTTGCCCTGCAGCGTCGCCGCGACCGCGTCGAGGATCGGGTACGACTCCTTCTTGATGATCGCCTTGTCGAACTCGAAGTAGATCATGTCGAGGATCTCGATCGACGTGTCGGTCACGACCACGCGTCCGCGATCCGGGCAGCCGTCCTCGTCCTGGTAGCCGTTATAGGTCTCCGGCTCGTTCGGGCACTTGTCGTCCTTGTCGGGGATGCGATCGTGATCGTTGTCGGGATCGGGACAGCCGTCCTCGTCCTCGAAGCCGTCCTTGTCCTCGGGGTCGTTCGGGCACAGATCGTCGACGTCGGGGATGCCGTCCTGATCGTTGTCGGGATCGGGGCAGCCGTCCTCGTCCTGGAAGCCGTCGAAGTCCTCCGGCTGATCGGGACACTTGTCGACGTCGTCCGGGATGCCGTCGCCGTCGCGGTCGTTCTTGGTCTTGTCGGGGCAGCCGTCCTCGTCCTGGAAGCCGTTCTTGGTCTCCGGATCGTTCGGGCACTTGTCGTCGACGTCCGGGATGCCGTCGCGATCGTTGTCGGGATCGGGGCAGCCGTCCTCGTCCTCGAAGCCATCGAAGTCCTCCGGATCGTCCGGGCACTTGTCGACGTCGTCCTTGATGCCGTCGCCGTCGCGGTCGCCGATGTTGGGCTCGAACACGATCCCGATGAACGCGCGCACGTCGGGGTTCGCGCCCTTGTCGGCGAGCAAGCCGCGCCCGCCGCCGATCGACAGGAACGAGTTGCGCGCGAGGTAGAGCTTGGCGCCGAGGATCGCCTCGAGCGGCTGGTAGTTGGTGTTGTCGCCGAGCGGCAGCGAGCCGTAGACCTCGCCGACCAGGTCGAACTTCTGCACCGCGATCGCGTACGACATGCCGAGCCCGTACGGGATCTCGCTGCCGACCTGCACGCTCTGGCCGGTGACCGGCACCGGCGGGGTCGGCGCGGGCATGATGCCGTCGGTCGGATCGTTGTTGGTGAACGTCGACGACTTGCGGTACCGGAAGCCGCCGTTGAGCGAGACGCGGAACCGGCCCTGCTTGCCGAACTCCTTGTCGAGGATGCCGATCACCTGCGCGGTGGTCGAGTTGTCACCGAGCCAGCGCGCGGTCGGGCTGGTCGACGGCAGGTACACGCTGCCGATCACGCCCAGGCCGACATGCGGCGGGCGGCTGGTCTTGAGGAACCGGGTCTTGAGATGGAAGCCGACGCCGCCGACGCCCTGCCCCGACAGCGAGAAGCTCTTGTCGTTGTTCGAGTCGTTCGGATCGACCACGTCGGGACCGCGATCGCCGCTCATCACGACGAACGGCACCGACACGCCGGCCTCGAGCTCGACCGGGCCGAACTTGAGGCCGTAGGCGCCGACCAGCGTGGCGGTCAGGATGTCGTTGATCTGGTAACACGGCGCGCCCGAGCTCTTGCCGCAGGTCGATTGATCGCCGAGCTCGAGCAGGTGATGGCCCCAGTCGAGCGCGCCCAGGCCGAACGAGAACTCATTGGGGCCCAGGACCTGCGACGCGTTGATCGTCAGGTAGCCGCGCGAGTCCATCGCGGGGCGGAAGACGTCGAGCGGGACGTCGCCCGCCGGTTGCGCCGAGGTCACCGCCGGGCAGGCCAGCGCGATCGCGACCACGGACCAGCCAAGATAACGATGCATAGATAGCCCTCGAGACATTGCGCCTCCGAGATGGTGCACCGGAGCCTCTAGCTGGTTACACCACCCGGATCCCTCGGGTCAAACAAGCGGCATGACTGCCGAATCGGACGTGATGACCGATCTCAGGGAGCGTCGAGCTGGTCCTTGGTGATCCCGTTGCGGATGCACATGACCACGAACTTGTTCTGCGCGTCGGGCGACAGCTTCTTGTAGAACGACCTCGCCTTGTCGAGCATCTTGGCGTTGCACGCCTCCATGAACACGAGCTGAGCGGTGTGCGCGTCCGGCTTGCACTTGAACGCCGCCTCGTACTCCTTCTCCGCGGTGTTGTGCTGGCCGACCGACTGCGCGTTGCCTCCGTTGGCCTTGAGCTCGTCGGCATCGCACGACGGCGGCGGGGCCACGACCGCCGCGCTGCCGGTGTGCGTGCCGTGATCGTGATCGCCGGCGCTGACGACCACCGCCTCGCACTTCACCGCGCGCACCGCGTCGGCGACCTTCGGCGAGATCGTCGATCCGGCCTGGCCGGCGAGCCGCTCGAGGTCGGCGCACTTGTGGGCGCGCGCGTCGGCGAGCGCGCGGCC
>Ga0335081_10019113_pt1 | contig 11077 bp, 9 predicted proteins | sample Lox_Sample_35_FD_206713 | JGI IMG/M metagenome (GOLD analysis project Ga0335081, IMG submission 206713) | Soil microbial communities from Loxahatchee National Wildlife Refuge, Florida, United States - Lox_Sample_3.5 | ecosystem: Environmental > Terrestrial > Soil > Wetlands | place: USA: Florida...
CGTCTCAAAGAGTAATTGATCCGTAGCCTCCTTGGACTCGGCATCGAGATAAATTTGATACCTCGAATGCATAACCTTAAGAATAAACATCCATGCGCACACCGCCGTAAAAGGGTATAAACTCGGTAACAGGCTCGTCGGGGTATTGGTAACGGTCGAGGAGAATACCTCGAGTAAGAGATACGACGTTTCGAAACCGCGGACAATCAACTCCGTCCTCGCTGGCAAGGGAAGAATGCCGTCCTGCAAAGCGAAGGAATAAAGTTGAAGCTTAACCCATAAAAAAGGCAGGCCACGGGCTTCTACACAGGCCAGTTAGCCAAATTGCATTCTGGCGTCCGTCGAGATTGGATTGCTACCGTCCGTGTTGAGTAGAGACGAGTCAACTTCTTGAATGTCTGCTTGAAGAACTCGAAAGACGGCGAGGTTGTCGCCGACGTCGGCTAGGCCTGAGGACGAGTGCGGGCAGGACGCGAGGAGGCCGGATATTCGGGCACCCGTTCGGGCCATTTTGAGTTTGTCGAGGAGGAGGGAGAGCGCGGGATCGTACGAAGCGTTGTTCATAGGTGAGAGGATAGCGCTGGCATTTTGAACTGTAAAGTCTTCGGCGACAATGGGGTCCACACCAAGGGCAGATGAGACACTAACACGGAATTAGAGATGATGGAATACAAGACTGGTACAATTGACTAACGATGAAGCATCCGACCCATGTTCGTACCCATTCCTGTCGCGCTTGTTCAGTGCTTTCAGCTTGTGTCGGATTATAGTCGGAGGAGATGAAACTTCGGTGAAGACCCAGACACTGTGCCATGTGCACGGCAGAGCTGGCATACATCCAAGCCTGATCATGAATAGCCGTGCCTTGGGCCTGAATCTGTGGCCAGGTCGCCAGAAGCAAAAGTGCCTGGACGAGTTGGATTGATTTTTGAGAGGAGAATGCGAGCTGCGGGGCATTGGTGTTGACGGTCTGGCGGAGTGCCCAGGTGAGGTGATGGTTGGGTGTGGCAAGGGTCCCAAGGAGGAGGATGGTATGGTACAGGAGGGGGCACTGGGCGAAGGTCTGGGCAGGGATGAGGGTGTTGTCGACAATTGGAAGGGTGGGATGAAATTTGGTAAAGAACCTATAATTAGTCCTGTTGTTTGTTTTGATATATGGTACGTTAGGAACAATTCCTCCTCAGAGGCAGGGTCAATGCGTCCAGTTAAGCCAATGTCCCGGAAAGAGTCTTCGGACTTCACGAATGGGCTTCCGTATGTGCTGGACTCTGGAGAAAAGGTGCCATTCGGTACCTTTTCAGGGACGCTAATAGAACTGCGACGCTCCGAATACCCTGAATTTAGGGATACGGAGCGTTGTTTGACCGTTTTCTTGAGCTGCTCCAATTCGCTTTGGATTTCCGCAATTTTACTGTAGCGGGATCAGCCATTTCGCATCACCGTTGGGGATTATACGCTCGCTTATTTACACGCCGGAAGGATGGTTCGATGATGCAGGGTCCCTTGTTTAAATGTGCGCATCGGGAACAAGGCTTGGGGTATTGCTCGGTGGCATTGCACCGCGCCTTCATCTGGCGGCAAAGGGTGCATGAACGAGCCCCTCGCACTGGACGATTATCTGCGGAAGGCTTTGTCTCGGGGGTTGCGGGCGCCATTTTGATGTGTTCTGACACTCGATCGCAATTGCTCCAGTCCTCGGGGATGTCCCGTTTTGGGTGCAAGACTGCGTGGATATGAGACACGGGCGGCGACGGGGGTGGTAGATCCCGTAGTTGATTGAGATGCAGGTGATGGGAGGGGGGCAATGTTCAGGGAAAAGGGGATATTGTTCGGTGGGGGGTGTGTGGTGATAATGGCTGGAAGGTTGGTCGAGGGGTCTCGGCCTTGACTTTATACCGAATGAAGCGCATGTAGCGTAGCCACTCCCACGTTTTCGTTCGTTTATAAAAATCGCACGTCCAATGACTGTGCTATGTCTGTGCTCAATTTCATTTCGTTTTTGAAATGTGACGCACTTTTTGTAAATAGCCGTCTCGTAAACGTATTATCCGTCCGCCGGGTGGAGCATGTGTCACACCCTGTTCGCCCCGCCCGGGGGGTTACAAACCCTGGTGGCGATAAATAAGGTTCGCGGCGCCCAACAAGGAAATAACTTCTATTTTACATCTGCCCTTTTGGGTACAATAGGAGAAAAAGTGGCGTCCAATTCTGACAAAACCCGGCCGGTCAATGGCGAGTAAAAAGCAAATGATGAGAAAAGAGACTAGATCAAAAGCAAAACTTCTGTCCGGAGATTTTGTGAGAACAGCAAAGTCCGCAACGTTGCACCGCTCTATCTTCCATCCCTGGGCTTGTGATACGATCCTCGGAAGACGCGCCAATGATAATAATTCGTCGCGCAGATCCTTTTGTGCAACGCCGCTCGAAATCATTTACTTCTCTCGCGCATTTTACTTTTTTTTTTTTTTTTTTTTTTTTTTTTTATATTTTTTTTTAAATCTCTCTCTGCGCCCCGACCGCGCCTTCTTTTTGTCAACACTTATGTCAGCAGTTATTTTAGGGAAACGTTGAATAATTCTTCAAGGTTTAAAGTTTTAAGCTAATGTAATTGGTCGTTTTAATTATTTTGACACTGCCTCAAATGAGGGGCTGCTTTTTTTCACTGCCACGAAGACCGTTATCGTACTGAAACTTAACCATACCGTTTCGGGTTTCTTCGTGCAACATAGCGGTATTACTCGTTTCCGGAGATGTTTGTGCACCGTGGACGAGGGAGTAAGGGCCTCCATCCCGCGGAACCGCAGATATCGACCTGAACAATTTATTTCATTTAATTTCAAACTATGCGGTATTTTCGGGAAGAAGAGATTTCGACCGGGGGGAGTTAGGCTGAGGTTCCGTGCCGTATTTTACGAGGTGTGTGATCGTTCGAACGCACGCACGAGAGCGGCTTGATACACCTTTTGGGGCGCGTCATTGAATTTCGGTAACACCAATTTTACCTTTTTACCCCACGCTATACAAATTCTTTTATTTTTTCCTCAACCAATAAGAAGGCACGGATTACCAGCCTTGCAGCCATTATGACCGAACTGGGTTCACCTCCCGCTCAGTGTTCTCGTGCATATGCGGCTCCACGGGCTCTTACGGTAAGCCCACAACTGGGGTCCGTGCATGGTGACACGACATCCTGGCAACCTTTTACTCGCGTGGTTCGATTATCGATAGGAAGAGATTAGATGACTTTGTGCAACTGCTGTGGATATGTTCACCTCGGAAACAGTGGTAATCGCAAACCCGGCTTCGCCTCAATTGCGGTTCGACACTCTGAATAAAGTTGGAGTGCTATGGACGGGAAGGTACAAGACCACATACACTCCATGTTGTGTTGACGTTGCACGACATGAAGAAGGGGCAGAATGTGTAATTCTCCTTTAGCGCTATGAAAACTGCGCCTAACAGCGAGGTGCAATGCCTCCACCGCCTTTCTTCGATGGAATCACAAAATGATAAACTATCTGAAAAAAGAAACTTCATGCAACAACGTGAAGTTGTGAATTTCCCCCTCCGCCCCTCGACAAAGTCCGTCCATTGAAAGTTTATTTTTACTTACTAATCATTTGGCTTCGGTGGCAACGTCGGGCCGTGATTGGAGCGGCATGCAAATCGCATGGTCTCGTAAGACGAGACAAAAGGGTTTCTCCGGGCAAAACCTTAAATATGGTTGTCCTCGACGTCTGGTCGGGTTTGGAATCCACGGTGTATTCTAACTTTTAGAGGCTCTTATTGATGACCTGGTCTAACTTCAGGGTATTCACAATGATTGGTCCTTGGCCCTACCGAAATTAAAATATGGGTGTCGTGTGTCGTGCTTTTCTATCACATGAGAAATTTCCTCCCTCCCGGGAGTAATATCCCATTGAAAGCTTTGTGGGAGGTTTTGTGCGTCATACCTCATGGATACAAGAGGAGACAGCGGCATGTGATTCCCTTTTCTCCATTTCTCTGCACATAACAAAATTGGCGGGTAAATGATGACGTCCAGCATCACGTGAAGATAACGCCCGACCTCGGCCACCGGCGGTCACGCCAATTGAATTGCGCCGTCCTGTGGAAGGTGCGGCTTCCTCGGCGACTCCCCCCGGTTGGTGTGGCGAGCCACGCGGAATATCTTTGTCATTACCCATGGGCAATGGAAGCACAAAACGTGGGCTTTGACAATTTGTAATCTTGTAGTCACCGGATTATATTCTCTGATGTAGGGATTTACTCTTACGTGCGTTACCGAAGTCGCCGCCGTAAATTCATTAAGGGCTTTTAATTTTGGAAATTAAGGAAAAGGAAGGTGTGGAATCGAGAATTTCGAAAGAGGAGAAGTGGCTGGGTACTTCATGACAAGATCCTTTGTTCTTTAATATTTGAGACTGTTCCGCTAACGGGTATATGTCGCTATTGTTTTCCCGGTATTCCTTTTTCAGTATATCAACCCTAATATCACAAATCATCGATACCATGCAAAACGTTCGCAATACTCTCTATTATAACAATTTACCCTCGATCACAAACGTTACTGTTCCGCTGATAAGTGTTATAATCAAGGCGACCGCTTTCCCATTTTGGTGTCAACGTTTCCATACGGAAAATTGATATCGAAGATTACGATTAAAACAGTCCATCCAAACTCAAGGTCCATCCCCATCTGAGGGAATATCATCATAGGAGCTAGCTACCCTCTGCACAATGATAGAAGTTTGGTTGGGTCTATAACCGAATTCGAAGAGAGCATTTTTCATTGAATCCTATCCATTTGGCTCTCAAATGTCTCGGAATCTCATCGAGCGAAGGCGATTGTCTGTCTGCCCAACTCGCTTCGGTCAAGATTGGCCTTGAGGATGGAATACACATAGGCGTTTGGTTGAGATGAGAGCTGGTGAATAGGTGGTAATGAAGCTGATAGTCCTGGAGTGCATTGAGTTCGTCCCAGTGCATCTTTCGATGCCAGTAGTGAAACTTACGTAATGCCCAAGCAAAAATGTTGTGAACGAAGTCATTGCAAACGACCGACGTGCCCAAAAAGTCAGAGTCAAATGCGATTTAGCGGATACATTCACTGACCTCGAGGAGATTTGTCCTGTCCCTCAAGGGCGTGCTTCGCTTCCTTCGGACCGGACGCCCCGGCTAACCTTTCCGCCCCCCTTCAAAGGGTGGTCTGACAGATGGAAAGTGAATGCTGCGGACTGGTGGAAGATTGTGCTGAAGAAATGGTACACGTCGTGCAATGATCATATCACACCTTCCGACTATGAGATCCACAGTGGAATGAGCTTGGATTTGTATTACGTGCATTCCGATCTTCTCGCCTATACCTTCATCCAGCTAACCTTCCGTAGAGTTGAAAAGGCAGAACAAGACGGATGTGAGAAGTGTGTTTGTCGTGCTTGGAATACCCGGGGTCTATTTGGAGCCAAGTTTGAAGGAGGAATGTATCGATATCGCGGGTCCAGATCTTGTTACTAATGAATTTGAGGCTTTTGCTTGTGTGGCTTATCAAGACGGCGCAGTTTTCGCAGTGATGCACACCGATTAGATGCCTCAACACGGTTTTAAGTGTTTATACTCCCTAGATTCTTTAAGAATGTGCCGTCTGACATCAGTCACGTCACTGCAAATCTGATCATTGATCGGTTTCCTTTCAAATTTGCCGCCGTCCGCTCCCGTCGCGTCTCGTCAAACCGATGCGCGCCTTCATGCCTCAAACTTAAGCGAACACAACGACCCTCGGCCATCCAAACCCATCCTCCTTCCATGGTCGGAAGCGCAGAGGACCAAGAGCAGACGACAAAGAAACCACGGAACCGAAAGGCGAGCAAGAAACCGATCCCCCATTCTTCGACGTTGCAAGCACTGTGGGGTCATCCAAAGCCGAGCGAGGAGGCTACGTCATCGATTAGCGGCGATAGCAGGACAGACGATAGTAGGGAATGTGAGAATGTCCAAGGAAAGCCTGGGGAACCGATCGTTTTGAAGTTGCCTTCTTCGAATCTGGCTGCAGCGGGGTCGCCTCCTCTCGTTGCTCGTCCGCCGACTCCACCAAATTCAATGCCGGATGTCATTCCCGAGACGCCTAAGCAATCCAACCCTGAGACAAATGTCAGCCCAAAGTCGAGACGCGGGGCGAAGAAACGACAGCTTCCGAATAGCCCTATCGAAGGCGTACGTCGGAGTCCACGGAATCATTCGACAGCGAATGATTCTGCAGGGGCGTTGAAAACACATCCTTTCTTTCTGGGCAAGGCTGCTCGTATGTGTGGTCGATGGCTATCTAATGGTAGGGCAAGCGCTACAGGTCTCCACTACACGCGCGCCATTGAATGCACAGGCAGCCGAACACGACGAGCCGCCTCTTAAACGGCTGAGATCTGCCACCCCCCAGTCCGAACAACCTGCCCAGCCGATGCCCCCAAAGCTGAATCAGTCCCATGTCGCTAGATCATTACATCCATTCTTCATGTCGCGTACTGCGTCGGCGGAATTTAACGCTTCCCAATCATCAATATCCTTATTACCCCTCCCTCATGGCAGAACAGTCTACCTTGGCAACGCCGCCCCAGCGCCCCTTCCTCCGCGAGGAATGAACCACATCTATGAACACGACAGCACCTCAATCCCAAAATTCATTCGCACTGCAGTCAAACTGAAAAAAGGAAAGTCATCTCGCCACACAGCCGATGTGGCAACCTCCGAATATACAAATCTCGTCTCATGCCATCCCACAATAGACTTTATTCCGCCTGAAAAGCTCATCATTTCGAAAACATCAATAATCGACCAAGCTAAATCCCTTCTTAAACCAAATTGTCATCACGCCCTCCTCCGCGCCTTCCAAATCCTCCTCAACGAAGATAGAACTGCTGACCCAGACGGCCTAGCATGGTGCTATAAATTCCGTCCCCGCCGCGCAAATGAAGTCCTCACCTCGAACAACGCATCCATCGCCCTCCGCGACTGGATCGCCGGAAATCGCAACCACGTCTCTGTGCCACAAGGAATGGAAGATTTCATCGTAGACGACGATTCCGACGGGGACTATACATCTCCCAAAAAGGCGCGTCGACGGAAGCAGAAGGAGACGTTTTCAGGGTATTCGAATGTAGTTATTTTATGGGGTGCGCATGGGGTCGGGAAAAGTGCTTGTGTAGCAGCTTGTGCCGAAGAATTAGGATACCAAATTTTTGAGATTTCGCCGGGGTCAAAAAGAGGGGGAAAAGAAGTTTTGGAAATGATTGGGGAAGTTGGACAAAGTGAATTGGTGACGAAACATTGCGGTAAACCGAGTGCACCGTCATTGGAACAGGTTCATGGCGAAATTAATGTTGGGCCCACTTCGACAACGTTGAAAAATGAGGGCCTCAAGGCGCTGATATGTTTGGAGGAAGTCGATGTGTTGTATGAAGAGGACAAGGGGTTTTGGCCGGCCGTCGCGAGTTTTGTGGAAAAGTCTCGGAGACCGGTTGTCATGACTTGTAATGGTATTCTCCCCTTTCTCTTGGATGTGGTTGACGAGATCCCTCGGTCATCCCAGAGAACTTTGCGAATTGTACGCATATTGAGTTTACCTCGCCGGTCCCAGAAATGGTGCGAGAGTACCTTCAAATCGTTACGTTATCACAGGGCCATATTATCGATCCTAATCTTTTGGAGAGATTGTATCTCGAGAGCAAACGGGATTTACGGCAGACTCTCATGAAAGTCCAATTCTGGTGTCAATTAAGTATTGGTGATTCTCGTTCTGGCGCTGAATGGATCAATTGGGGTGGCAGTGAGTTGGACTGGGTCATGTCGCGCGGAACATACCTCGATGGCGTTGAATGGAGACAGGAAGCCGGTCTGGGCGAGGAAAGTGTCCTTGAAACCGTGGAAATTGAGTGTCCTGGAGTAGACGTCGAAGATCTCATGGTGCCTCATCATTTCGAGGACGCTCCGGATGCATCACAACGATCGATGTTTAAGCGACAAAAGTCGGTATTCCTGGCCATCCATCATATCGCGCAGTTCTTCGATAATCTTTCTTTCCTCGATTGTACCGTGGATTGTCAATTTACCTCGTACGAGGTTACTCCGTTTATCAATTGTTCACCGGATGACGTTCTTTCGGAGCCTCTGTTACGGAGCCATCCTGGCAAGCGCCATGAGAAACCTCAGGGAGGGGAGAAGAGATGGTCGCCGGGAATCCAATATATGTCTCGAGATGTCCTGAAGGATGCGCTGGAAAGGGAAGGATATAACGTCCCATCGTTGACGGCGGACCAGATAACAGGTCAACTTCGGAAGGATTGCCTGAATTCCAGACAGTATGCGCTCTCGTTAATCGGCTAATCGCAGATACCTACGCTCCGACCATATCTCGGACGCGCTCGAGGGGTTATTGTACAGTTCAGTCGCTGAAGACAAATTTCAACCAACGTTGGGAACCTTACATACCACAGAAACTATAGCCATCGACGTTGCACCTCAGATACGAAGCATTTTAAGGACGGAAATTTATCGACAACGACCAACATCGGAACAAGTGTTATTAGAAAACTTGTGGACTAATAAACGAAAGACGAGGAAAAAGGTTAAAGAAGAACGGGAAGGGAAGAAGAGGTATTTTGATGCTCGAGTCATTAATTATGATCTTGTCTTGAAAACATGGATAGATATCCCACCGGCGGAAGAAGGAATTCACGAAGAAACTAAGAGATAGGTGTATAGCATGTAGCGTCCCTGTACCATAAACCGTTTACAGCATTTGCAAATAAGGGCATTTCAGGTTTTCTACGCTGCTGTCAATAGGAATCACACCAGATTTTTCTGGCCACGTGAATCAACAGTCGAATCTTATCCTGATCCTCCTGATTCCGTGCTGGCAACCGACTGACCGGAGGTGCACAATTGATTTATGTCAATGTCTTTGGTAGCATCACGGATCCAAGCATAAGTTCCTTTTTGGTATCTTTTTCTCAATTTCCGAGTTGCTGGATTTCCAACAGTTGACCATAATGGGTTTTAGCCAAAGCAAACGCCCGCCGGCAATAGCGACAAAAACTTCCACTCGAGAATGAAGGCTTGTCTTCCGTCCTCGAGACCCTGGACAGATGGAGCAAGGAATATGGGGCGAAGGAATTGCCAGTGTAATCGATCGCAGGCCAAGTACAATTGTCGTTTAACAAAGCCGCAATGGCTTTATCTGCAATGGCGCGGCAAGGCTGCGCCGTTTTCGGGGCTGTAATCCTCGCCGATCGATTGGTACGTGTCGACGATATCCTCCAACCTGACGCACAGCGTGGGTATAGTTGGTCTGCGTGTCTTGGCGGTGATTTTGTTCGAAGGCATTCTCGTAGGGGATGGAGATACGGGACGGGGGAATGGTGTCGGGCGGGACGGTTGGGTCGGCCCGCCCCGACTACGGAAATCCGCGATGCGCCATATACGTCACATTTCTTCAAACACGCCCCAGATCGGACCCTTGCATGGTTTTGAGATGAATCGTCTCAAAGATATTTTTCAAATTCGATGAAATGAAATGGCCGGTGGAGTCGTGATCGAGACCCGCAGAGTGCGGCTGGTGGCGATGATTGGTCACGCGTCCAGAAGCCTCTACGTCCTCAAGTAACTAACTGGGTCTGCATGATCCGCCGGACACCTGGCATGGGAGGATTCAATTTCTTCGGTTCCAGGTCTGGTTCCCGTGCAAACTCTCAGCCAGGGTCAAGACGTCACTCGCCACTCTCCTCACGAACTGCGTCCCCGCAAGGCAGACTGTCCAAATCCGATTCCATTCAAATCCGCGGAAACTTGTACGATGTTCTTAAACCTCGTTCGGAAAATGAAGACGATGAACAAGTCGGGAAGGAATTACATGTTGTGCTTCGCTATAAAGCTTCGTTTATCCTGAGTAAAGAAGTCCATGCTGAAGCGATCGAGGCCACTTATCGCGAGACGATGACGGTTGTGACGGATCCGGGCGACGGACAATTTCGCGAAGCAATCACAGAAACCGAGGAGCTCGGCGAACTTGATTGGACGCTTTGGCAGGGACAAAAGTTGGAGGCGGGCAAGCAATATTCGTTTGATATTGATGGGGAGCTACCTCGTCAGAGTCCTCGATCGTGGAGGACGCCGAGCGGACGGATTGAACACTGTCTAACAGTGCGTTTCCGTGGAGTTACGGATTCGGGGAAAATGAGGAGAACGGCGAAGACTGTTGAGGTGTGGAATCCGTTTAGTATGGACGTCGATGACCCACGGCCAGGGCTGGATTTTCATTCTGCATTGGATTTGGAGATGGTTGGGAGTACGGTTGAAGTGGACAAGGATTTAGAAGCGTTTGTCAGTTTTCCCGACCAGTGCTATAAGGGTACAGCAGTCTGAACAAAACAGGAATGGCTAACTGACAGGCATCGGCCGCTCTTTCCCTTGCGAAGTATCATTCCCGACAGCCACGCCATCGCAATTATCCTCTGTCAGCCACATTACGGTTGACATTCTCCAAATAGTCTGGTTCCTGCGCCCCAACGAAATGATCAAAGAAAAGCCCACCCTCCTCGCAAAAGATGAGTACCCCATCACGGCCACAGTCACGGTGCAACCCTCCACGGACCCGCAAACCGTGTCCCTACCGCTCCCGGATCCCATGGTCCACGGCCGCTTTTCCTCTGACCACATCCGCGTGCGTCACCTTTTGCAACTGGTGTTTCACCGCCGTTGGAAGAAGAAGGTTGAATGGACGACCGATGTGGAGATATTCCATCGGGACTTGGAGTGGGAGATGAGGGGTGTCAAGGGGGTCATTGAAGCAGTACGGGGACAGGAGGGTGATTATTGGCCTGAGGGGGAGAATCAACTCCTACCGAAGAAAGAGGGGAAACCATCGGAGGGGAAGTGGTCGGAGGAAAGGACTTTGAACGAGAAGTCAGAGAGGGAGGGTTGGTTCGTACAACAAACGGAGAAACTGCAACGGTAAGGCAAAAAACTTTAATTTGGTGTTCTGATTTTTCCTTTGTATTTTTGGGTTTTGAAACTAGTAAAAAGCAAA
>Ga0335081_10019114_pt1 | contig 11076 bp, 14 predicted proteins | sample Lox_Sample_35_FD_206713 | JGI IMG/M metagenome (GOLD analysis project Ga0335081, IMG submission 206713) | Soil microbial communities from Loxahatchee National Wildlife Refuge, Florida, United States - Lox_Sample_3.5 | ecosystem: Environmental > Terrestrial > Soil > Wetlands | place: USA...
TGGCGCACCGCTTGCGGGAGCCTGACGAATCGGCCGTACTTCTCCCTGAAGGACGCTGCGGTGACTGCGCTCGTTCATCATGAGCCAACTGCCGCCGCCATAAGGGGCTCCATCGATGTCGCTCTTGTCCTGCATTGCTGCCAATTGGCAGAAGGCGCTGCCCTATCTGGGCGTACTCGGCATTGTCATTTGGCTCGCGCTGTTTCGTTCGGACCCGTTGAGCGAGCGGGCGCTGTGGCTCGCCCTGCTCGTTATCTACATGCTGCACCAGACCGAGGAGCATCTGTGGCCGGGCGGCTTCCGCCAGTTCACCAACGCGCACGTCTTCAAGAGCGGCGACGACAATTGGCCGGTCGATATCGGCGGCGTTGCGCTCATCAACATAGGCTATGTGTGGCTGCCAGTCGGCCTCGCGGTTCTCTATCCCGAAACTCTGCGCTGGTTGGGCCTTGGTTGGGTCGGGCTCACGCTGATCAATGCCCTGACGCATATCGTCAGCACGATCCGGTTGCGCATCTACAATCCGGGTCTGATCACATCGATCGTATTGTTCCTGCCCTTCACGATCTTCGTGCTGACGCTGGAAGCACAGCGCGGAACGCTGTCGGCCACCGATATTGGCCTGATTATCGTCGCCGGCTTCCTCCTGCACGTTCCCGTGGCGGCCCTGTTCGTGGTGCCGTTTCTGCGGCGCCGTGCGGCGGTAGGCTGAGCGCGGCCTTGCCTTGGGGCGGCGCGCCCTGGATGAACAGCCATCTCAATGCAGCACCGCGCCTATCGAGATTCTCCCCCCGGCCGCCCCTGCTATAACGGCGGCATGAGCGATATTGGGACGGCACAGTGACGGCCCGGCGACCCGTGGTCGGCGTGATCGGCGGCCCGCACCGCGTCGAGGGCCGCTTCACTGCGCAGCGTGTCGGCGAGCGCAATCTGCGCGCCGTCGCCGAGGTCGCGGGCGCGTTGCCGCTGATGTTTGCCGGCTCGCCGGAGATCACGGACGCCGGCGCGCTGCTCGAGACTGTCGACGGCATCCTGCTGACCGGGGCGCGAGCCAATGTGCATCCGACCCATTTCGGCGAGCAGGAGGATCCGCGCTACGAACCCTACGACCGCGACCGCGATGCGCTGGCGCTTGGGCTGATCAAACTTTGCGTTGCGCGCGGCGTGCCGCTGTTGGGCATCTGCCGCGGCTTTCAGGAAATGAACGTCGCATTTGGCGGCTCGCTGCATCCGGAAATACGCGAGTTGCCCGGGCGGATGAACCACCGCATGCCGCGGCTGCCGAACGGCGAGCCGCATCCCGATCTGGCGGTGATTTTCGCCGACCGTCACGACATTACGCTGACGCCGAACGGCGTATTCGCCAAGCTCCTTGGCTGCGACACCATTCGTGTCAATTCGCTCCACGGCCAGGGCATTTTGCAGCTCGGCAGCCGTGTCGTGGTTGAGGGCGTGGCCGAGGACGGCACCATCGAAGCGATCCGCATCGCCGATGCGCCCGGCTTCGCGCTTGGCGTACAGTGGCACGCCGAGCACGATGCCGCGCGCAATCCGATCAATCGGAAAATCTTTGAGGCCTTCGGCGCGGCGCTTGCGAAATTTCACCGGACGCGCACTTGACCAGCGCGGCCGCGACCACGATCCGCTGATCTACGGCAGCACCGGCTTCGGCCTTCGCTTTATCGCAAGCTTCAGGTGCCAGTGTTGACCCGTGGTGTCCGCTTTGTCGGGCTCGAGCATGAAATCCGACAACTGATAGCCCGCGCCTGAAAGAAGCCAGCCGTCGACCACCGTGTTGAAATTCGGCCCCGCAGCATTGGTGCCGACGAACTTGCTGAACCGGCCGTCCGAACCTGTGTCATAAACATCGTCCAGATCGTCCGTATTGCAATCGCCGTCTGACATGCGATCGATGTCGGCGGTGTAGAGCCAGCGATGCACGATGTCGTCACCGCCCTTCTTCGGCAGCACGAACGGCAGTTCGGCCGCCACTGCGATATGGTCGGCCCGAAGCGGGATACTGAACGGGGTGAAACCGAGGTTGACGAAAATCCAGCGGCGATTGATCGAGGCCGGGGTAGTGAATTTCGCGCTGCCGTCTGCCGCCGTGACGATCTGTGTACCGGCATTCGGCGCCCGCCAATCCTTAGCTCCGACGACCAGCCGCAGCGGCACCCCGGCAAGGGGATGATAGTCGAGATCCGTGAGCTTGAAATCAACGTCGAGCGAAACGGTTCGGCTCGCTCCGCTGCGTACGATGAAGAAAGCGACAACGGCGACGAAAACCAGACCGCCAATCAGTATCAGCTTCATCATTTCGCCCCCACGGTCCAACTACAGATAATCGACATAAGCCGGCCTTGCGTCGCAGTGCCGGCAGGCAAAGACGTAGGCCGTCGGTCCGTGGTCGCGATCAAGCGCCTGCAGCAGGCGGACGGCGGCGGCGCCGGAAATTCCAAGCTCGTGCACGATGTACATCATCAGCGCGCCCTCGAGTTGCGGGTAACGGGCGCGCAGCTCGGCGAGGCCGACCGGTTCGAGGAACAACGCTGCATCGCCGCAGCAAGTGAGCCATTTGCCCTCCTGCCACGAGTTAAAGCCCGGCGTCCGGTAGGCAATCTCCTCAATCACGCTGCGCGGTATCGGATCGGGGAAGTTAGCGGGATCGGCGAAGTTTGCATCGAATGTCTCGTATGCCGAACCGTCGGCGATGCACCACGGACAGAGCGCGTCGTCCAATTCGGTCACGCAATAGGCCGGGCCCGTGTAGATAAAGCCGCGGCGCGCGTGGCAGCAGACACACTCGGCATCGGAGCGGACAATGCTGCCGCTCGCAATCGGATCAGGATGGTAACGAAAAGCGGGCAGGTTCATGCGACGATCCGAGCCAATGCGCGCGGGCGCGCGGTACAAACGGCAACCGCGACGCAAGCTCAGGTTAGTCGCTGGCGGGGCCAGCCACGTTCAAAGAGGCTCTTGACCTACTCGCCGATCCAATGCGGCGCGCGTTTGTTGAGGAAGGCATCCATGCCTTCACGGAAATCGCGGCTCATGTAGCACATGAGGATCAGGTCCTCGCCCTCCTCGCGCGTCAGCCGCCGCATCAGGCGCGCCAGCGCCTGCTTGGTGGCCGCCAGCGTGAGCGGCGCGTTGGCGGCAACCGTTGCGGCAAGCTCGCCGGCGCGCTTGTTGAGAGCGTCGAGATCCTCCACCACTTCGGTGAGCAAGCCGATCTGCAAAGCCTCCTCGGCGCCAACCAGCCGGGCGGAGAAAACCAGGTCCTTGACCCGGGCCGGCCCGACCAGGGCGGTCAGCCGGCTGAGGCTCGCCATCGACAGGCAATTGCCGAGCGTGCGCGCAATGGGAAAGCCGATCCGCGTGGTCTTGGTGCCGACGCGCAGGTCGCAGCAGGCGGCAATCGCGCCGCCGCCGCCCGTGCAGGCCCCGCTGATCGCCGCAATGGTGGGCACCCGGCATTGTTCGAGCGCGGTCTGGACGCGGTCGATGCGGGCCTCGTATTCCAGTGAATCTTGCGGGGTTTTGAAGGCGCGGAACTGATTGATGTCGGTTCCCGAGGCGAATGCCTTGTCACCCGCGCCCTGCAGCACCAGCACCTTGATCGCGCGGTCGTCGTTCGCCTGGCCGCAAATCTGCGCCAGCCGCTCGTACATGGCGAAGGTGAAGGCGTTGCGGGCCTGTGGCCGGTTGAAGGTGATCCTGCCGATGCCATCGCGCAGCTCAAAAAGAAGATCCTCGGTCGCCGTTGCCTGCTGTTCCATTTTGATCAGTCCTGCCTGCCACCAAATTCGCGTTGAACCTTAGCCCGAGCGGCCACGACACAGCGATAACAATTATCGCCCAAGGGCAGGGGAGACGCTGCCATGACGCTAGAACAGCTCGAAACCGAAATCGCCACGCTGCGCCAGCAACAGGACAGTCAGAAGAAGCACTGGCTGCGCTGGGGATTGGCGAGCAACGCCGCGAGTCTGGTCCTATGTGCGGCCGTGCTGCTCAAAGTGGCCCTGACGGGCGACGATCCGCCCTCGCCGATGATCTTCATTGTGCTGACGCTCTTATTTGTCGGCCTGGCATTTATGACTGCCGCCCGGCCGCTGGCGTTTGCCCGGCCTCGGCCGTAGTAAATATTGGCACGGCTAATGCGCCGTGCTGCTCTCGACGCCGTCGATCTCCTCGATGACGACTTGCCCGAGATGGCGGATCGCTTCCGCCATCAAGGCGGCCCACTGCTCCTTCGGCGCGAGCATGATGGTTTCGGCGAGGCTCTCCGATATCCGGGCCACCATGTCGGCCAAATCGACGCTCTCCTGGCCCTCGATGCGCTCGCGCACCAGTTCGTTGATGTCGCAGTGCAGGCAATCACTCATCGGATAACTCCATCGTTCGCGGACCGGACCGCACCGGCAGGCAAAGCCCACGCGCTTCGGCTACGCCGAATGCTCGCGTGGGCCACTGCGGTATTTCCGCCCATCCGCAACGGGCTTTCTTCCGCGCCCTGTACTGCCGCTTGCAGCGATCAAGCCTTTATGTGCTTGCCGATGAATTGCACCATGTGGGCAAACATGTCGCCGGTCTTGCTCAGATCGGGCGTATGCGTGGCGCTGCGATCCATGTCGATACGTTCAAGCGTAATATCTCCGCCGGCGTTTTTGTAGTTGGCGCAGAAACGCTGCGGTTCGTTGCCGGGGAAATCCGAGTCAGCGTCCTTATAATCGTGCTGGGTGTCGTTCTTGCCTTGGAACCAGATCGCCGGCGGCAGCGAAAGCTTCTCACCGCGCTCAAGCGCCAGCATGGGATTGCCTTCCGCCATGTTGGCTTCCGAGCCCCAGTAGGAGTCATGGCGCGGAATGATGTCCTTGCCCCATTGTTTGCCGTTCGCCAGGTCGCGCTTAGCATGGCGATAGCGGCTCAGCGGATTGATCACCGGCCAGGACATGATCACGCAGCGGACGCTGGCGTCCTGAGCCGGCGTGCCAGCCGGCAGCGCGATCGCGCCGTAACGCGGATCGTTCGGCCGCATGGCGACCAGCATCGCCAGATGGCCACCGCTCGACTGTCCGGACAGACCGATCAGCTCGGGACGGGTCTTCAGGCTGCGGGCGTTCGCCTTGGCCCAGCGCACCGCGTAGTTGATGTCCTGTACCGAGGCCGGATACGGATCCTCGTTGCCGGAACGGAAATCGAGCGCGATCGACACCACGCCGTGAGAGGCCATGTATTCGTGGCGCTGGCGCTCGGACATCCGGTCGCTCATGCACCAGGCGCCGCCATGGCACTCCACCATGGCGGGGAATGGCCCTTCGCCGATGGGCTTATAGATGCGCGCCAAGAGCGGTTTGTTGCCGTGGCGCAGGTATTCAACTTCGCTCACGTCGAATGCGGCGGGTTTGGCTTCCAGCGTGACTGTGCTCATGTCGAATGTCCTTCAACGCGGATGGATCGGATTGGCGAAAACGCTTCGTAAGGCGGAGTCTAGAGGCAGGCTTGGCGGTGCTCAACCACCCTGCCGGGCCCCCTCGGCCGGCAGGATCACCCCGCGCGTCATGGTGCCGAGGGCCACCGCTCCGATGACAAGGAGAATTCCGGCGATCCACAACGCCCAATCATACGAATGCAAGCCGGCCACCACGTAGCCGGTGACGATCGGTGCCAGCAGCCCGCAGACGTTGCCGCTCAAGATCGTCAGGCTGATGGCCTTGCCGACATCGCGCACGCGATGGACGAGATCAGTCACCAGCGTGAGATTGAGTGAAATAGCCGCGTTGATGCCGGACAGCGACAGCGCAAACAGTGTGAGGATCAGGCTGGTGTTGTCAGTAAACGGCACGAATACCATCACGGCCGCGAGCAACACGCAGAGGACGACCATGCCGCGCCGGCCGCCGGCCAGCAGCGTATGCGAGGCTAAAACACGATCGCTGACAATGCCGATCACGATACTCACCGGGACCGCAATCGCCCACGGTACCGCCGTGTAGAGACCGGTCTTCATGACGGTGAGATGTTTGGTCTCCTGCAGATAGCTTGGCAGCCAGAACAGGAGCAGATAGAGCGCGTAAATGCCCGCCGCTTGCGCGATCATCGCGCCCCACATCGACGGCGACCGCAGAAGCTCCCACACGACGCCGGCGCTGCCAGGCGTTCCGATCTCGTCGGACGAACCGGCCGAGCGTTCAGTCAAAATCTTGCGGCGCTCGTCATCCGTGAGCCACGTAACTTTTTCCGGCCGGTCGAACCAGACGAGATTGCAGATCAGCCAGACAAAGCCGAGGGCGCCGAGCACAACGAAGGCCGCGCGCCAGCCGTAGGCGCTGGCAATCGAGGCCGTAATGACGGCGCCGATAGCGGGGCCGACGAAGCTGCCCGCGCTCCAGAAGACGTTGGCGACGCCGCGCTCCCGCGCCGGCATCCATTCGCGCACGATGCGGCCGCTGGAAGGAATCGACGTCGCCTCGAAAGCTCCCATGAGGAGACGAGTCGCCATCAGCCCGCTAAAGCTGCCGACGGCCGCGGTAGCGGCCATCACCAGCGACCACAATGCAATTCCGGTAGAATTAATGTTCCGCGCCGAGAAGCGATCCAGCAGGATGCCAACGGGCAGGACGCACAGCGCGTAGGTCCACAGGAACGACGAAAACAGGTAACCCATCTGCACCGGCGACAACTTGAATTCGCCGCGCACCGCCTGAGCGACCACGCCCAGCGCCGACCGGTCCATGTAGTTGATTGTGACCAGCGCCAGCAGCAGAACGTAAATCCAACCGCGCCGGAAGTGCATAGCGGGCTGCGCGCTCGTCTGCATGCTCATGCTTCCCCCCCTTTTGTCGTCCACCGGGTCCTTTTAATTCGACCCTTCAGGCGTCCCTTCTAACGCGCTCCTCGCTGGAACGCGATACCGGACGCTGCAGGCGCGCTCTGTTACTTTGGCTCTGGCTCATCCGGCGGCTCGCCTGCGGCGCTGGGAGCACCGGGCGTTCCTACCGCCGGCCCGCGCGGGTCGTTCTTGCCTGACATGCACCGGTCAATGAAATGCTTACGTTGCGCGCCGGTGAGTTTTGGATGGTCGGCGCCGAATTCGCATGTCTTGAGCTTCTGCGCTTTGGTAATCGCGGACGCTGGCGCACTCGGCAGCAGCATCCCGAGCGACAGGGCAAGCGCGCTTGCGGCTATAGCGACATGTCGGTGCATTGCGGACCTCCTCGCTGCTGGACAAAGTCTAGCATTTTGTGGCTTTGCTGCGGAACGGGCATGGTTGTGTCTGGGCGCCGATTGCGGCCGCTGATCGCCGGAACTGGGCGGCAGGCGGGCACGCGGCGGGTTATGACATGATTCCCGAGCGGAGCCAGCGGATCGGTTCTCATGTCCTCCCATGAAGCAGCCAAGGCCGGCAACGTCAGCGCCGTCCTCGCCCGTATCACGGCGGGCATGCGCGGAACCTCGGAACTTGTCGTCGGCCCGGAGCATACCGCGCCTTTCGTTGGCTCAGGGCGTATCGCCGTGCTGGCGACCCCGGTGATGATCAACGTCATCGAAGCGGCGGCGCTAGCCGCAATCGAGCACCTCTTGCCGGAGGGCCATCAAAGCCTCGGCATCCATCTCGATGTGAGCCACGTCGCGGCGACGCCGATCGGCCTGCGCGTCATTGCAACCGCCGAGGTCGAGCGCGTCGAGGGCCGCACCGTGACCTTTAACGTTGATGCGCGCGACGATTACGAGCGGATCGGCGGCGGCACGCACCAGCGGGTCGTGGTCAGCGTCGCGCGCTTCGACGAGCGGGTGCGGCGCAAGACGCGCGGTGAGCGCTGAACCGTTGCGCGGCTGGCGGCTACGCGGCGCGTGAGCGCCCGACAAACCAGCCGAGCACAAACAGCACGACGGCCGCCACCGCGGCGGCGAGCGCGTGAGTCTGGTGAATGTGCGTTGAACCGGCCATGTAACCCGGCATGAATGTTGGCAATTGGCCGGCCTGCATCGTGTAATACATCACCGCGACAATAATGCAGATGATAGCAAGCACATAAGCGAGCATTCGCATTGGATACGTCCCCATATTCGAAAATGGCGTAACGGCGATTCGCCTCAGTTAGCATGACCGCGGCAGTTTTGGCGAGACGGCGCGCGGCACACGCCAAATTTCTCTTTTTTCCGCGCCGCTTGCGTTCACCCACGCCTGCGGCGATGATCGGCAAAATTATTAGGGGGAGGACTCGATGGCGAACCAGATCGCAACGGCATTGGCCACGCTTGGATTGACGGCTTGGGGAACGCTCGCCGCAGAGGCGCAATCACTCGACGAACTTTACGCCAAGGCAAAGCCCGAAGGCGCCTTTTCCTTTTATGTCGGCGGACCGACCGCGCCCTGGGAGGCGCGGACAAAGGCATTTGAAGAAAAGTACCCAGGTATCAAAGTCTCCATCGGTGGCGGCTTCTCCAACGTGCTCGATCAGAAGATCGATCAGCAGATCGCGGCCAAGAAACTCGAGGTCGACGCCGCCATCCTGCAGACCGCGGCCGATTACGTGCGCTGGAAGCGCGAAGGACGGCTGGTGACATTCAAGCCGCCGGGCTTCGACAAGATGGACCCGGCTTTCAGGGACGCGGGCGGCACATTCTGGGCCACGATGATCAACGTCGTGCCTTATATGTACAACACCCAAAAAGTTGCCGCAGCTGATATTCCGAACTCCGCGCTGGATTTCCTGAAACCGGAGTTTCACGGCAAGATCGTTACGGCCTATCCGGCGGACGATGACGTGACGCTGTGGGTGTTTTATCACATCGTGCAGAAATACGGCTGGGGCTACATGGACAAGTACATGGCGGCCAAGCCGACCTTCATCCAGGGTCATCTTGGCGAACAGCGCAGCATCGGCTCGGGACAGAACCTCGTCACGTTCGATTCCATTCTCGACATCACCAGCGGCCTGAAACGGCAAGGCGTGCCGGTGGATTCTCATATCCCGACGGTAGATGCGCTGCCGATCTGGCCGCTGACCGGAGCAATCTTCCAGGGCGCGCCGCACCCGAACGCCGCAAAACTGTTCCTGTCGTGGCTCTTGGAGCCGGAACAGCAATCGAAGCTGCCAACCTGGTCGCCGCGCAGCGACGTGCCGCCGCCGGCCGGCTTCAAGCCGATCCTGTCCTATAACGTCGCCAACGATTACGTGGCCTTCCTCACCGACCAGACGCAGGTCGTCGCGCTGCGCAAGCGCTTCGAGGGCTACAGTGGGCCGATCGTCAATAGCGGCGGCGTGCGCTGAGGCGCGCCGCCTTCGTCGCGCACGTTCAGTACGGCTTCACGGTGCCCTGCACCGTTGTGCGCAGCATCAGGCGGCGCTCGGTCGAGGGAAAATCGGTGCGCGCGTGCGACGAGCAGCGGTTGTCCCACAGCAACAGATCGCCGACGCGCCAGATGTGCTCGTAGACGAATTCCTGCTTCTCGGCATGATCGTACACCGCGTTGAGCAGCCGCTCGCTCTCATCCTCCGGCATGTCGAGCACCTTCACGGTCATGAGCCGGTTGACGTAGATCGCCTTCTTGCCGGAGTCCTCATGAGTGCGAAACACCGGATGCACTTGCTCGGCAAACGCCTCCGTGCCGCGGCTGTCGCCGCGAATCGTCGAGCCGTAATTGTAGTGATGCAGCGCCCTTTTGCCTTCGAGCCGGTTACGGATCGCTGGATCGAGGGTGTCGTAGGCCGCATAGCCGCTGGCGAACAGTGTATTGCCGCCCGTTGACGGGATCTCCATCGAATAGAGCAGCGTCGCCTTGCTGGGCACTTCGGCGTGGATCATGTCGTGATGAAACATCATCTCGCCGTCCGGCAGCGCCCCGATCGGCTCACCGTTCTCGCGGATGTTGGAGATCATCATGATGCCGGGCAAAAGCTTGGAATATCCCTTGGGAAAATATTTGGGCGGCCGCGACAGTGCGCTTATTTCGCCGAAAAACCCCGTAGCTCGGATTAGATCTTCCTGGGAGAGTTCCTGCCCGGGAAAAATCAGCACGAGGTGATCGAGCCAGGCCTGATAGATCGCCTGCACCGTTTCCAGGCTGGGCTTTTCCCGCAGATCGATGCCCCGGATTTCCGCGCCGATATGTTTGCTCAGCGGGACGATCTCGAACGATCGCGGCATCCGGGACATGCTTTGTCCGCCTGAACCGCGTTGCTGGACATAGTTGGTGACGGACATGGCTGGCCTCCGAGTTGCCGCAGCGCTTTTTCTCGCTTGCCGCCAGAATAGATGACGCATTCCGTTTGCCGCAACCGGAACATCGTGGGCATATGGCCGGCATTCGCCTATGGAATGCGACGGTTTGGCCGAGGAATTCATGACGGCGGCAAAAAAACACAGTCCCTGGCGCGGTATCGGCGGCGTATTGACCGCTGCGTTATTCGCATTGTTCTGCGCGCCCGACGCCCGGGCGGCAGACGATAACTTTTACGCCGGAAAGACCGTCAGCATTCTGGTCGGCTACGAGGCCGGCGGCGGCTACGATTTATACGCCCGCCTGGCGGCACAATTCCTCGGCAAGTACCTGCCGGGCCACCCTTCGGTCATCGTGCAGAACATGCCGGGAGCCGGTGGGCTGAAGGCCGCGCGCTATCTGCTCGACGCGGCGCCGAAAGACGGCACCGCGCTTGGCATTCCCGCCCAGACCATCGCCTTCGACAGTCTCCTGGGCTACAGCGCCGGCGTCGACGCCGGAAAATTCCAGTGGCTTGGCCGCCTCGCCATGAACGTCGAGGTCGGCGCCGCCTTCGCCAAAAGCGGCATCGCCTCGATCGCCGATCTGCGCGCACGGCAGGTATCGACCGGCGGCACGGGCGGCACCGCCAGCACCTCGGTGATCCCGTTCCTGCTCAACAAGCTCGCCGGCACACAGTTCAAGATCGTCAATGGCTACCGCAGCGCCGTCGAAGTCTTGCTCGCCATGCAGCGCGGGGAAATGGACATGGTCAGCGGCATCGGGCTCGCGACCGTCGAGGTCAGGTTCGGCAAGGAGATCAAGGATGGCACGCTCCGCTTGATTTTTCAGAGCGGCGTCGACCGCCA
>Ga0335081_10019115_pt1 | contig 11076 bp, 8 predicted proteins | sample Lox_Sample_35_FD_206713 | JGI IMG/M metagenome (GOLD analysis project Ga0335081, IMG submission 206713) | Soil microbial communities from Loxahatchee National Wildlife Refuge, Florida, United States - Lox_Sample_3.5 | ecosystem: Environmental > Terrestrial > Soil > Wetlands | place: USA: Florida...
AAGAATCCAAATGCATACAAAAAATCCGTCGCCACTTTGTCACTGAAGAATTCATACAAAAGCTGGACGACCTGTTGGCTGTAATGAAATTTTACCGCGACCATTTGAACAGGAATGAACTCTGCATAAATCGCCTTATAGAAGCCTGGCGCAAATATCCCCAGGGCGAACAATACTCCAAGAGCGCCAAGCGTGTACTTCCACTTCTTTTCAGATGAAGGTAGAATGCCCTGCGATCTACTGCTTACCAGCGAAGCGATTCCGTACGCCGAAAGAACGGGAACCAGAATCTGAACGACCGTGAGAATCATCGACGGTCCGCGGAACTTGTTAAATAGCGGGAAATACTGAAACATCGGATCGTACACCAACGGAAACTCCTTCCCGAACGAGACAAGCACAGAGAAGAAACACATCACGGCAAGGAATTGCACGAAGGGGTTCTTACGATTGCGAACGAATCCGATGATTGCCAGTATAAGAATGACAATCCCCATATATTGCGGAGACTCTGTAAAAGGTTCTGGCCCGAAATAAAAATTCTGCTGAATCGCCTGATTGTTCGTGAGCGGCCCCTGGTACGTCGTACTTCCAAAACCGTACCAGGACGGAACAAAGAATGTTGCCATCTCGCCCACGCCGAATGACCAGGCTGTCGCATAGTCGTACGCAAGACCCCCTTCGACAGTCTTTTCGCCACCGGGGGCCTGCACGATCGGATTCGACCCACGCATGGAATAAGGATTGTATTCCCACACCGAGAGAAATTTGTCGGCATCCATCGAGGCAGCCAGAACCGTCGCCACGGCCAATATAACTCCAGCGCGTACGATGGGCTTCCAATCCTCTTTCTTGAACAGCGAACGAATAATGAAGAAAAGAAAATACACTCCCAAGGACAAGTAGGTATAGAAAATCATCTGTACGTGAGCAGGTAGGAAAGAAAAATGAAGAAGAAAAACCAGCCCGAGAGCAAGTCTCCAGTCAGATTTCTCACGAAGACGCTCGACGAGAAGGGAGATGTACGGAAAGAAGGCTATAACTGCAATCTTCGTGTTATGGCCGGCAGGAACCCAGCTAATGATGTACATCGAATAGACCGCCCCAAGAGCGCCGATCAACGATGCGATTTTCTGGCGCACTTTTCCATAGATGAAGAAATACATCCCCACACCGAATACGAGATAGAATCCCAACACCCAACCTTCCGGTGCCGTGAAAAATAGATTGTGGAGCGCTGTCGTTCCATAACCGAGAAAGGTTGCAGAAATATCGTACATACGGGTGCCGCCAAAAGTCAAGCTGGCGTAACCCGGGAATCCACAAAAAATGTAAGGGTCCCAGAGCGGAAATATCCCCTTAGCACTCGCCTCTTTCAGGACAGTATCCCAACTGTGGGAAGCGATTGTGTCGGCGCCGAGGAATGTCTTCCCGTTGAAGATAATCTGGTTGAAAAAGATCAAGAGACTCAGAAACAAAACCACGATCGCCGCGAGATGCTGATATTTCACGGGAATAAACGGCTTTTCATCCCGCACCGGGACGGATTTTCCGGAAGCTGTTCGCTCTTTGGTTGTCTTACTCATAATGGGTGAGGTCCAATGGTGGGTTTATCGATGGCTCTGCACGTAATCGAGGAGCCCCGCTAGGCGCCGCGTGACTTCGCGGCGTTCGTACTGCTTGATCTTCTGCTCATCCGGAGCCGGATTTTTTCTATGGTAGACAAAATTTTCATAACTATCAACGAACGCTTGTTTGATCCCCGCAACGTTTTGGTTGGGGACAACCGTGCCTGATTTTGTCTCGCGCAGGATTTCAGCGACGGCTCCCTCCTGCGCAAGGGCGAGAATTGGACGGCGGGCGCCGAGATACTCGAACACCTTTCCCGGCACAATCTCTTCGCTTTCTTTGGACTCGTCCACAACGAGGAGCAGACAGTCCGCCTTCAATAACTCCACGATGCTCTCCCGGTGCGCAATGTATGGAATGATTTCAACGGCTTCCCTGAGCGGCGTCTGATTCAGCATCGTTTTGACTTCAGCTCCAAATCTTCCAATGAATTTCAGACGGATCTTTCTCACATCCACCTTCCCCTCGTTCACAAGCTCTTCGACCGCGCGAAGGAATGTTTCCGGATTTCGGCGGCCATACATCGACCCTGTGTAGGCAACCGTAAACTGTTCGTGCGCATCCTCCGGACAGTCCGGGTAATCAGCCGGATCAAACCCATTCGGCAGATGCAGACACTTGAGCGGGTTCACGTCGGGGTACTTTTCTTGGAAGTCCTTCACAATTCCGCGCCACGCACATTCGACAAGATTGGCATCCTCGTAAACGGATCGTTCGAGATATTTGTCGATCATCTTCGGAAAATACCATCGATCCGGGGAAGAAATGAATCCTATCCACGGATCCCGAAAGCCCGCAATCCACGGCAATCCGGTTTTCCGGTGCAACTCACGGGCAATGACAGCAGAGGAATAGGGCGGGGACGAGGAATAGATCGCATCGACGGTTTCCCGCTTGATCAACTCCACGCCAAACGGGACGGCATATGGATACCAGCCGATACGTGCATCGGGAATAAAAAAGGACTCGCGGACAAAACTCGCTATTCGTTCCGCGACCGACCGTTTTCCTGACCCGAGGCGAATATTCTCAACATCGACCGGCGCACTTTCAGGCTTTCCCGTCAACTTGCGGTAGAGGCGGTACGGCTCGAAGATTTTCGTGCGATAGACTTTAGTCGACCGGGGTATTTCCTTCAGGAGCGATTCGTCGCGTGCCGGAAAATCGCCGCCATTCACCGTCAGAACAATCGGCTCCCATCCAAATTCCGGAAGAAATTTGACGAACTTTAGAACCCTCTGAACACCGGGACCCCCCGATGGGGGGAAGTAATATGATATGATCAGTACTTTCTTCAACGCTTGCGAGGTCAACGACGTTGCGTGATGCCTGTGCCTCCATCAGGCTTTGCGCACCACAACATTCAGTCCCGTGCCAGTTCTGTTGTTCGACATATAATCTGCAACCATGAACACGAGTGTGAACGGAAAGGTGACAAGGTAGTAAAATGGAAGGAACAGAAAAAAGACTTTGCTGACATTCAGCATCAGCATAGGATACTTGATGCCGAGCCGCCAGGCGATATTCCCGTACGTTCCGTACGTGTACTTGATGTTCTCCACCCGGAATCCGACTGATTCAAGCTTCGCCTTGATTTCATCTGCGCTGTATCCGTTCCGGGCGTGTTCTTCAATGAAGCTCTTGTCCTCCGGAGAGTGAGCATCCGATCCCCCCAGATTCGACGGGGTGTTAATGAACAGCACGCCGTTCTTCCTAAGGGCGCGGTGAAAATTCCTGAACACGCCGACGTCATCAGGAATGTGCTCCATCACGTCAACTGAAAGAATGAAGTCGAAACGATTTTCGTGCTGAATCTGTGTCAGATCTTCGACCAAGAAGGAACAGCGGTTGAGGCCGACTGATTTGAAGAAGCGGGAGCAATCTGCAATTTGCTCATCTTTCACATCTACGGCATAGATGGACGTCCAGGGAAAGTGTTTTGCCATATAATAGGAATACTGGCCGAACCCGCTTCCCGCATCGTAGACCGGAATCTCACTTCCGTTGTTTGCCAACAGACGTCGCAATTGACGCTTGACGTGCCATTCGCGCAGGAACAGTATTCCCAGGAGCTTGTAGAAGAAGACCCTGAGGATCGGCCTCTTCCGGACAATGTCACCGAAAACATTCTTAATCGGGTCGTACTTCATTCGATGTAAAGAATTCCAATCAAAAATTGAAAATTGGCGCAAGCCAAAACGAAATGCGCTCTTCGTGGGTCATCGTGCCGGCAGTGAATTGACCGCGGATTGGACCACGGAGAACATGCGAGCCGGAGTCAGCGAATTCATGCAATTCGGATCAAAATCGCACCGTGGTTTGTAGCAAACCAAACAGTCAAGGTCGGACTGTACTTTGACGATCTGTCCGTCGTATGAATCAATTTCTGTGGCCGACGTCGGACCAAAGTAGGCAACGATCTTCTTCCCCAACGCTGTGGCTGCGTGAAGGGCAAGAGTGTCCCCCGTCAAAAACACATCGCTCAAGGTGACCAAGGCAAAGAATTGGCGCAAGGTGTTGCTCGATCCTGTGTCTACAACTCGTATCGGATCGATACAGGAAAGCCGCTTGTTCCTCTCGGCTTCGTGAGGCCCTCCATACAGGAGGACGATCCAATCCGTTCTCTGCAGGATCATCCGAATGAGAGCTTCGAATCCCTCCAACGACCATTGTTTGTATTGCCAGCGTGGACTCGCGCCCGTATTCATGCCGACAATTGTTTTGGTCGGTGTCAACGAGTGCTTTCGGGCAAAGTCCTTGGCGAAATCGAGCTCTTGTCCCGACATCGAAAGGACAATGTCTCTCTTCCGTGATTGAAGCCTGCAAATCTCCAGCATCAGTTCCTGGTATGATCGCCTGTTTGCCTTCTTCTTCTGGTCAAAGGCACCCATTTCAAGCCATTCCGTCGCTTCCGGGTTGAACGGGACTATGTGACCTCGCGAGCTTAATCCATACCCCAGCTTCTCTTTGCCGTCGACGCGCGTGGCCAAGACAGCGCTCTCCCGCGCTGCATCAAGATTGATCACTAGGTCATAGTCTTCAACAGAACAATACAGCACCGCCTCCGTCGATTCGTACGCGAGCACACGGTCGACGAGTCGATTGTTTTCGAAAAGAGGCACCGATGCCTGCCGAGTTACCCACGTAACTACCGAGCCAGCGTATCGCTCCTTGAGGCCGTGAAGGATCGCGGTCGACCTCAGTACATCGCCCACGGCATCAAGCTTGATAATGAGAATTCTGGTCAACGCAACCTCATAGTGGGGACAATTATCACACATCAACCCTTCGTTCTTGTTGTACGAACACGGTCGATCACCGGGAAAATGCCTGCAGTCTGGCTTAAGAATCATGGTTGGTTCAAATCGTTGTGTATCTCGTCGAACACCTCGCGGATTCGATTGAAACTATTTTCCTCACGCTTTTTCCCAATGTTTGAAGAAAACTCGGCTTCACGTCCTTCCTTGAAGTAGCGGATCACTGCATCAGCCAGCATCGTGTGGTTGTGGGGCGGCACAACGAACCCCGTTTTGCCGTCATCGACAAGCTCTGAAAGTCCGCCGACATCGGTCACGACGACCGGCTTGGAGAATCCATACGCAATGCTCAGGATGCCGCTTTGTGTCGCCCCGTTATAGGGAAGGACCGCCACATCTGCAGCTTCAAAATAGAGATGCACATCTTCATTTGCAACGTATTCCGCAACCTCCGTCACACTCCGTTGCAACCCGAGCCGTTCGATTGCGGCGTCATACGCCTTTCGGTCATCGTAGTACTCACCAACAATGAGCAAGTGGGCATTCTCAACCGATTGTTTGATCAATGGAAATGCTTCAATCAGGTTCATAAGTCCTTTGTAGCGCCGAATATATCCGAAGAACAGAACGACATCCTTTCCTGCAAGCCCCAGTTTTTGCTTCGCTTGTAACTGCGTAAGGGACTCGCCAACGCGATAGCAGTCGTAGATCGGCAATGACGAACGAAAAATCCTCGAAGAAGGAGAGAGTCTGCGGATGTCCTTTTCGACAACGCCCGAGAGGACCAGGAACCTGTCTGCCTGGCGCAATGCCATCATCGTCAGAAAGGTATCGATTGAGCGCGCCTCGTGGGATACAACATTCTCCGCGATGATGACGACCGGTTTCCCGGTCTTTCTTTTGTATCCGGCTGCAATCGTTTTGACGATTGGGCCGAAGAACGGGTTCCACCAGGTGAAAACCAAGAGGTCCGGGCTGATGGCTGCTGCGACTCCGGCTGCTTTGAACCACGTGAGAGGGTTCAAGCAGTCAATGATCGGATTTGATGGGTGCTTTTTTATGGCCACGGTGCTGACGTCGACCTGTCGCACACCGGGGAAAAGAAAACCCGGATATAGCCGAGAGAAGGAAATGACGGTTACTTCGTTTCCATCGGCAAGGGCCGCGTACAGGTGGGCTATGAAGAGAGCGTTGCCTCCGCGCAACGGGTACGCAGGACCGACGAGGACAATTTTCACTTGCCTTGCTCCCCGGCGTTTCGAGCGGAGTCAACGGCGGAATAATCAAGACGGTAAATAAAGCTCGGATACTCCGTTCCTTCTTGGTGGATAAGATCGAACATTTTTGGGTACTTTTCTGCCACGGGCCGCACATAACGCCGAAGCGTTGTTGACCACTGAAAATTATCGTAAAGCAAATGGGTCATTTTCCACGACTTCCAGTGATTGACGATGGTGTCGGGGTCTGTGCTCTCGACATTGTACGTACCGTACGCATAAAAGTCCCCTGAATAGATTTGAAACAATTCAGGCTTTCTGCAAATCACGCCTGTCGAGTCTTTCGGAAGATTCCTGGAGATCCACCGGCACGCCTTCAAATAATTCACCCAGTCAGCCGAAAAACCGGCAAATTCATTTCCGGCAAGGTTTTCCCCCAGAACAGGCAGGTTGTCGCGAATCTCTTGAACAACAATCGATCCGTTGGAAAGCATGACTGCACCGATGCCAAAAACAAATGCGCGCTTGAATCCCTCCGTTTTATTGAAATGCGTACTGAAGACTTTGTGAATCAGAAATTCAAGGCCAATGAAGAATGGAATTTCCAACAACGGAATGATCGGGACCAAATGTCGAATGCTCATAAATACATTCTGCACCGCAAGACAGACAAAAAGAATGTACAGGCTGGTGTAGATGGCGACGAGAGGAAGGATGGTGGTTCCTTTTCGGAACATCCGAACAAGCCCAATGACAACAATGATGGATAGGAGGGTACTGATGAATGCATTGCCGTCGGGAAAAAGAGTGCCATTCGGAACGCTGAGATATTCCCAGCTTGGAAGTCCAAGTCCCTTCGGTATAATATAATTCAGGTTGACAAAGATATTGTTGATAGTTCTCGTAAGGAGCCCTGACACCGATTCCATGCCAAGCGTCGGCTCGTATGGATTCACCATGAAGATTTGTGGCGCCTGTCCAACAACGACAAAGCCATACGCAATTTCCGTCAGCTTCAGGGGCAGGTAGAGGATGAATCCGAACAGTCCGAACCAAAGCACCGATTTCCATTTGCGTTGAATCAGAAACCATGCGCCGATGGCCAGCAACAATGTTCCTCCAAGGGCACGAGCGTAGTACCCGATCATCGCGACCAGTGTTGCAAGAAAGATCGATTTGACAGAATGCCCGGCTTCCTCCACTTTCCATAGGAAATAAATTCCCCACAGCTGAATCGGCAAATAGAGCATTTCGCTGTAAACACTGTGAGAGTATTGCAGCAAGATCACGTTCGCTGCGAACAGTACCAAACAGACGTTCAGGATGAGGGGCTCAAGCTTGTCTTTGAATATAAAATAGAATGAGACTATCGAACCGAGGAACAATGCAACGGAAGTCAGCTTCAGGAGAATGACATTCAAACCGCCGACGAGAATGAACAGACCGAGGAAAATCGGATAGCCTGGGGACTTGAACCCAACCGGAATGATCCCCTTGTGGACAAACTGCATCGCATCGAGGACGAACGCTGAATCATCTCCTCCCGTGCTCAACTTGACATCAAACAGCAATCCTCCCAGAACCACCGCTAAGCCAAGAATCGCAATCAAGATGTTCCGTTGGTTAGCCCTGCAAAAGGCCGTGATAGAGTCGTACAACGTGGAAGATTTCTTCTGCTTTGCCTGAGAACGGCGCGTCTGATGTTCGCTTTGCTTTTTCGGTGTCTCGTTCATACAGGAAATTGGATCATGGTCCGATCGTGCATTCCATGGTAGCCAATGCTTCGTACGTCGCGCACTGTATCGTACGGAATTCTTGGCAGTTTTTGTGTACCGGGAAGTGCCTGTATGGCATCTTCACATCGTTGGCAGACTTCACAAGATCAACCAGACTATTACTGCGGCAGGGTTCCGGCCACGATGGCTTTGCCAGAACTGCGTCGGCGGAAGGAGTACGATCCGTGGGGAAAACGGACCTACTTCAGCATTTCACGGATAGAATACACTTCCTCATCCCGCTCCTGCCGCGTAATCATCTCCCCCAACAGTCCAATCGAAACAAACTGGACGCCGATGATAATCAACAGAAAACCGACCAGAAACAGGGGGCGGTCACTGAGGGAGGTAAGTCCGAGAATCCGTTCCACAATCAGATACAGGTCAATGGCGGCGCCGATCACAAAGGAGATGATCCCCCAGACTCCAAACAGATGAAGCGGACGCCTGAGATAGCGGGTCGTAAACAGCACCGTCAGCAAATCGAGAAAGCCGTTGAAGAACCTGCTGATTCCGTACTTCGTCTTGCCGAATTTCCGGGGGTGATGTTGGACGACTCGCTCCGTCACGCGATAGCCAGCCCAATGCGCCAACACCGGGATGAACCGGTGAAGCTCTCCGTGCACACTCAGGCTTTTCACCACGACATTTCGGTACGCTTTCAGACCGCAATTGAAGTCGTGGATGGGAATCCCCGTCATTTTCCCCGTCACAAAGTTGAAGAAACGCGAGGGAAGCGTCTTCGAAAGGGGATCAAAGCGTTTCTTTTTCCAGCCGGAGACAAGGTCATAGTGGTCACCCAACGCCGCAATGAGATCAGGAATTTCCTTCGGATCATCCTGGAGGTCTGCATCCATCGATATAATAAACTCTCCGGAGGCTTCTTTGAAACCCACCGAAAGCGCGGCAGACTTCCCGAAATTGCGCCGGAATTGGATCACTTTGACGCGTGAATTCTCCTTGTGGAGTTCTTTCAGCACTTCGAACGATCGATCCGAGCTGCCGTCATCAATGAAAATGATCTCGTAGGGATTGCCCATCTCCTTCACAACCCCGACGATTTGGTAGGTCAGTTCGCGGAGAGACTCCTCCTCGTTGTAAAGAGGGACAACGATGGAAACAAACGGCGTTTTTGGATGAGAGGAAGATTTGCTGCTTCGAGGCATCTACCTTGTTTGTTCTTGCTGAACGACTGTTTCGAAAGTACACGAAAATCGAGCGAGAAGCAAGGTGAGGACTTTGCCGCAAAGAAGCGTGCAACAACGGGAAGCTCATTGATATTCCTTGTGGGTCTGCGTATATTAGTTCCAAATTGCATCGATGCTCGCACCAAAGAAGTCACTCGGCCAGAATTTCCTGCGTGATGAAAACATCGCGCGCAAGATCGTTGAGAGCCTCCGCGTTGAACCACGCGATATCCTTCTCGAAATCGGACCCGGGCAGGGAGACTTGACCAAGTTGCTTCTCGAGACTTCTTCGACCGTTCTTGGTGTGGAAGTCGATCCGCGGGCGGCAGCCATCCTCCGAGAGCGGTTTGGTCTTCGGCTCGTGCTGCTTGAACTGGACGTTCTTACGCTGAAGCTGGAGGATATCGCCGGGCGGTACGGTCGCCACCTGTGCATCGTCGGCAACATCCCGTACTACATCACGTCTGAAATCCTGTTCTGGCTGTTCGACCAGCGCCAATGGGTTCGACACGCGACGTTGATGATGCAGCACGAGGTCGCCGCCAGGCTTGTTGCTCGCACGCAGACCAAAGCCTACGGCATTCTTTCTGTCTTCGCGCAGTTGTATTCCGACACCAAGCTCCTGTTCAAAGTGTCGAGAAACTCGTTCCATCCCAGACCGCAGGTCGATTCAGCCGTCGTGCGGTTTGAGTTCGGGAAGAGTTTTGAATCCGTTGATGAGCGCTTACTGCGCAACATCGTGCGTCGGACCTTCGGCGCAAGACGGAAGACGGTTCGGAACGGACTTCGGATGATGGGCTTCTCCGAGCGTCAACTCGACCAGATACCGTTTGACGGTGCGAAGCGCCCCGAACAGCTTTCCCCTTCGGAGTTCGTACAACTAAGCAGGCTCCTGGAACCCTATTCGGACTCGCTTTCCCTGAAATACTGACAACTTCCCTATGCACTTCAGACGCTTCGTGTCGTTTCTCTCTCCCGTCGATTTCGTGAGCACGGTCTTTCTTCTTTTACTTATACTGCTCAATCTCGTTTTCTACGCCCGCGTCCCGGTGTGGCGAGAGCTTGTCCTGATCAACCTTGTTGTCATTGGTGGCATCTTCTTCATCGCACGGGTGGCAGAATCCAGGAGAACAAAACTGCTCATTGGGATTCATCGGTGGTACTGTTACTTATTCGTCATTTTTGTTTTCAAAGAAATCTATCAGATGATCCACAGGATCAACCCCACAGACTACGATCCACTGTTTATTGCGATTGACCATTGGATGTTCGGCGTCAACCCTACGCAATGGATTTACCAGTTTTCACACCCTCTCGTCACCGAGATTCTTCAGAGCGCCTATTTTTCCTATTATCTCATCTTTATTCTAGTCGGCGTCGAAGTCTATCGGCGATATCCTATTGAGAAATTTGACCACACTGCGTTTCTCATCGTCTATGGCTTCTATCTTTCGTATCTGGGATATTTTCTTCTTCCGGCCGTTGGGCCGCGTTTTACGCTCCACAACTTCGCTCAGCTTGATCACGACCTACCCGGATTGTTTTTCACGCCGATTTTTCGCGCCATCATTAACGCAGGAGAATCGATCCCGCAAGGGCTTGCGAACCCCATCGACGTCGTGCAACGTGACGTATTCCCCAGCGGACACACGCAGCTCACGCTCATTTGCACATATCTGGCGTTTCATTACAAGCTTCGGTCGCGGTGGATTGTGACCACGCTGGCCGCACTGCTTATCGTCGGGACAGTCTATCTCCGCTACCACTACGTGATTGACATTTTTGGCGGTGCTGTGTTTTTTGGCGTGACCGTATGGACTGGAAACAAGATCGAACCGTGGTGGACTAGATTCTCTACGCTCGAAACGAGTCGGCGCTAGCCAAATGCGCGGGTGTGTTTGTAACTCTCCGTAATTTTGGATAAGTTGGTGCAACAGGCAGAGAAGGATTTCAGACTCGGCGCGTTTTCCAGACCATGACACAGGATCAACTTTTAAGAGAGCTGGAGGAA
>Ga0335081_10019117_pt1 | contig 11075 bp, 10 predicted proteins | sample Lox_Sample_35_FD_206713 | JGI IMG/M metagenome (GOLD analysis project Ga0335081, IMG submission 206713) | Soil microbial communities from Loxahatchee National Wildlife Refuge, Florida, United States - Lox_Sample_3.5 | ecosystem: Environmental > Terrestrial > Soil > Wetlands | place: USA...
CTCGTGCGCTGCCGGATCTTGCCCCACGGAACTGACGCTAGGCCCCCGCCGTTCCGAAAACGTTACAGCAGGACTGCAACCCAGCCTCAACGCCGACCCCTAGCTGAACTGGAGCCCACGGCGCACAATGAGGCCGTGCGCGGCTGGCTGACCGCAGGGGCGCTCGCCATCGTGCTAGTGAGCGCCGTCACCGCATGCACCAGTGGGGCTCGGCCCGCCCCGGCAGCCAAGCAAACACCGGCGGTCAGCTCTGTGGCGCCACAGCGCGCTGGGCAGCCGCTGGGGGGGCCAGGATGCCATCCGGCCTCGCCCATTACCCGGTGGCAATCCTTCCTTCCACAGGTGCAAGGCACCGGCCGTGGCGCCACCCTGTGGGGCTTGCTGATGTTCCCCCACCCGCTGCCCGCCCAAGTCGGGGATCAGGAGAAGATCGTCTGGCGGATGACCGGCACCGGCCTGCTGACCTTGACGGCGATCGGCCCGGACGGCAGGCACCACCGCCTTGCCTGGGGCCCGGACGCCCACTTGGGCAGCAACTGGGATAAGCCGGGAGATGAGTGGGGCGCGGGCTATGTCTTTACCACGCCGGGCTGCTGGGATCTGCGCGCCGTCCGCGGTGATGCCACCGCCGACGTGTGGATCCGGGTCGCGCCGCGATGAAGCCCCCAGCCACGCTGCGCGGGTGTCAGGCACGCGGGACTCGGGCCCTCCGGGATCGGTGTGACGACGAACACCTACAAGGCGGTAGCTCTCAAGGATCGGAGGTTTCGATCATGCAGGACCAACGATCTGCTGGAGAGGTCGCCACCGAGACGTTCGCTTACGACGGTGGTCGGCAGGTCACGGTGTACATCCCGCCTTCTCGACCTGCTTAGTCAGTGCGGACCTGGGCGTCTGGGCCTCGGACAGTGTCCGCGAGTGACCGCAGTTGACTGAGCCTAATGGCACGCGGGGGCGGCGGCCCCGGATCGCTTGCCCGCGGGGATGGTGCCGTGCCCGGTCCACCCCGGCCGCCGAAGCGGTCGGCCAAGCCTGGAAACCGCAAGACCAGCAGCTCGCATACGCTGACCGGCCGGATTTGGGAGGACAGCATGAACCAGGGCACCCATCCCGAAGGGCTGCCGGCCGAGGTCCTGGACGACGTGGCCAGCGTGGTCGGGGCAGAGGTCACTCTTCTCAGTCGCCTACCCGGAGGCGTCAATGCGGGTGCCATGCGCGTCCAGTTGGCCGGAAGGGCAGATGCAGTGCTCAAAGCAGAGCCCCGGGCACACCCCAACCACCTGGACGAGACGTTGCGAGCCCAGAGAGTGGCCGAGCACATGCGCAGGCGCGGCTATCCCACCCCGGCCTGGCTCGGAGTGGGGGCCACAGCCACTCATGTATGGCATCTGATGGACTTCGTTGACGCGGCTCCCGTGCCAGAGCTGACCCCGTCCCTCGTTGAGCAGCTGATGGAGATCATCGAACTCCAGGCTGGCCAAGCCTCCGAGCCCTACGACCACTGGTCGTACGCCTGGCGGGTCGCCACCGGTCAGGAATCGGCTGTCGCCGGGCTGGATTTCAACGAGACGCCGGAGCAGTCGCGTCTCCGCCAGTCCGTGGCCAGGCTCTCGGGGTATTCCTCCGTGGTGTCGGCCTTGGTCGAGCGCCTGCGGCTCGTGTGTGCCGACGTCCCGCCACCACGAGAGGCACCGGACATGGTCCATGCCGATCTCTCAACCCCCAGCAATGTCCTGGTCCGTGACGGAGCGGTGGTGGCGGTCGTGGATATCGGGAACGCAGGTAGCGGCACGCGGGCGACTGATCTCACCACCCTCGTGTGGTACACCTTCCAGGATCCGCTGCTGGACGGTGTCCGAAGGCGGCTGTGGACGAGAATCCTCGTCGTGGTCGGCTGGGAGGGTGCGGCGGTGCTCGCAGCGACACAGATCCTCCTGCAGCTCGAGTTGGCCATCCGTCTCGGGCGCCACGATGTCGTTGCAGGGTTGGTCAAGCGCGGCCATCGCGCCCTCGACGAGCTGAACGCGCTTCGTTAACTGTCGCCGGTCCGCTGCGGCTGCGAGGGCGTCGCACGCGACACCGTGATCCGGCGGTTGGCTCGGACGGACCCTGACCACTCGGACGGACCCTGACCAAGCGTGCAGTCGACGTGCTGGCCTACGTCCTAGCGCTGACAACCGGACTGCGGCGGGGCGAGCTGCTCGGCCTGCGATGGACCGATGTCGACCTGAACTCTCGGCAACTTCACGTTCGCCGGGCGCTCCAGCGCGTCGGCGGCAAGCTGCGGTTCGTTGAGCCCAAGACCAGCACATCTGTCCGCGTCGTGGTGGTGCCCAAGCTGGCCGTCCGTCACCTCGCCCAGCACAGGGCGCGGCAAGATGCCGAACGTCTCGCCCGCGGCTCGGCCTGGAGGGATCACGACCTGGTGTTCGCCTCATCCCGGGGCACGCCGATCGAACCGCGTAACGTCAACCGGCGCTGGGACGAACTGCGCGAGCGGGCGGGCCTGGACTGGCTCAGGCTGCATGACCTTCGCCACGGCTGCGCCACGTTAATGCTGGCGGCTGGAGTCCCAGCCAGGACGATCGTGGAAGTGCTCGGGCATTCAGAGATCGGGGCGACGATGAACACCTACACGCACGTGCTGGCGCAGCGTCCGCGAGGACGCCGCCGACGCGATCGACCGGATTCTCGGAGCCTGAAATGCTGCCGTTGGCTACAGGTTTGGCAACAGTGAAGACTTCTCGAAGGAGCGGAGAGGCCTGTGACCTGGGCGCGCTCGGAGGGACTCGAACCCCCAACCTTCTGATCCGTAGTCAGATGCTCTATCCGTTGAGCTACGAGCGCCGGATGCCCCGATAGTCTACGGCACCCCGCGTACCTGCCGTTCCGGCAAGCAGCATCGCCCTACTACGACAGCGCAGAGGGCCCATGATTAGCGATACAACATGTGCCTGCCTGGCCGCACGGGCCAGGCCTAGCTGCGAGGGAGCCCAAGGATGACCAGCGCTGATCTGCTGACGGACGCGTTCGGCCGGATCCGTGACACCGTCCACGCCGCCGTGACCGGGCTGACGCCAGAGCAGCTGGCGTTCCGGGTCGACGGCGATGCGAACTCGATTGCGTGGCTGGTGTGGCACCTGACCCGGATCCAGGACGACCACATCGCGGGCGTTGCGCAGACCGAGCAGGTCTGGACGTCCGGCGGCTGGGTGGAGCGGTTTGGGTTGCCGTTTGACCCACAGGCGCATGGATACGGCCACAGCCCTGCCGACGTCGCCGCGGTCCGGGTGGAGTCGGCCGACCTACTGATCCGGTATTACGACGCGGTCCACGAGCGGACGATTCGCTTTGTCGCGGGCCTCACGGACGCCGACCTCCCCCGCGTGGTGGACGATTACTGGGATCCGCCCGTCACGCTCGGCGTGCGGCTGGTGAGCGTGATCTCCGACGACCTCCAGCATGCCGGCCAGGCTGCCTTCATCCGCGGCATCATCGATCGGCGATAGCCCGCGCGCAGCCGCAGACCTGGCGTCCCCGGCCGCTTGCGGCGGGAGTGCCCGGCCCCCGGCGAGTGGCCAGCCGGTAGCTTGGGCTCACGGCCACACCTTGCCGCTTCCGTACGGCCTCGGCCCGCGCCGGGACCGGGCGGACGGCGGGGACCCGGCCAGCCCGGCAGGCAGGCGCGACGGAGAGGAACTCAGAGATGCCCGACGAGCCCCGCCACGAGTCCGCTGACCTTGAGGACTACCAGGTGCAGGACGCGTCCGACACGCTGGACGGCGACCCGGGGGATGACCCTCTCGACCGCGGGGTGGCTCCCCCGCAGCGATGGTCGGCCGGGATGAGATTCGGCACGACCGCACAGGAGCAGGAGGCGGGTGAGTCCCTCGACCAGCTGCTCGCCGAAGAGGAGCCGGATACCGAAGCCGACGCCGATGACGAGTGGCCCGGTGACATCGAGGGGGATGAGGACGCGGCGGACGAGGACGTCGACGGGCTGCTGCTCGACGACGGCCCAGACCCGCGGGCGGGCCGACTGGTGGCTGAGGACGAGGGCGCCCACCCAGTCGGCGAGGCTGACCTCATCGCACGTGACGTGGGGATCGATGGCGCCGCCGCGACCGCCGAGGAGGCGGCGGTTCACGTGGTGGACGAGGACGACTACGATATCCGCTCCGGCGACTGACCGGCCGCAACCGGCCTCCTATGCCCAACGGCTCCGCGGGGCCGACCACGCATCCGGTGGCCGCGGGCGCGGGCGAGGGGGACTGGCGGTGGAGACTGAACCTGGCGGCCCGGTCCCGGGGGGCGGCGAGCGATCAGCGGAGGATGAGTCATGCCGAACGCGCCGGCAGTGTTTCCGGCCTGGCCCGGCGGCGCCGAGGTGGCTGTCGCACTGACCTTCGACGTGGACGGCGAGGCGCCCTGGCTGGGGGATGGCCCCGAAAACGCCCGGCGGCTGACGCTGCTGTCGCAGGGCCGCTTCGGCCCGGTGCGTGGCCTGGGCCGGATCCTGGACCTGCTCGCGGAACTGGACATCCAGGCCACGTTCTACGTGCCCGGCCACACCGCCGACCACCACCCCGATGCCGTCACCGCGATCCTGGCTGGCGGTCACGAACTCGGCCATCACGGCTACCTTCACCTCGGCACCGACGGCCTCGGCGCCGACGACCAGCGCGCCGAACTCGAGGCCGGTCTGGCCGCGCTCGGCCGGCACGGGGTCCGGCCAGCCGGCTACCGGTCACCCGGCTGGGAGCTGACGCCCGAGACCCTCGCGATGCTCGCCGGGCTGGGATTCTCCTACGACAGCAGCCTGATGGCCGACGACCGGCCGTACTGGGAGACCAGCGGCAACCAGCCGCTGCTGGAACTGCCCGGGCACTGGAGCCTGTGCGACTGGCCGTACTTCGGGTGGACGCCCTACCACGGCGGGCTTCTCGCCGACCCGGCCGCGGTCGAGCGCATCTGGCTGGAGGAATACGAATCGGCCCGCTCCGAGCACCGGGCCGTCACCTACACGATGCACCCTGAGGCGATCGGCCGCGGCTACCTGCTGCGGATGCTGCGGCGGGTGATCACCGGCATGCTCGACCGCGGCCGCCCATGGTTCGCGACCCACGCCCAGATCGCGGCGCTCGCGGCCGCGCCCGCCGAAACGGCCGCCAGCCCTGGGTCCGCACGGCCGTCCTGACAGCGCGCCCGCAGGCCTCTTGACTTCAAGTGCGCTTGAGGAAATAGCGTTCGGGCCATCGGCACTCGACGCTACTGGAGGCCGGCATGAGCAGCTGGGTGCGCGCTGCGGCGGTAGATGACATCACCGATGGCGGCGCCAAGTCGTTCGCCTACCTGGACAGGCGGATCGCGCTGTTCCGGACGTCTGGCGGTGTCTTCGCCTGCGACAACCGCTGCCCGCACCAGGGTTACGCGCTGGTGCGCGGGGATGTGAAGGACAGCGTGCTCACCTGCGCCTGGCACAACTGGAAGTTCGAGCTCGGCACCGGCACCTGCCGGTACGGCGGGGAGAACATCCGGACCTACCCGGTCCAGATCCGCGACGGCCAGATTTACGTTGACATCGCCGACCCACCGGCCGAGACCATCCGGCCCGATCTGTTCCGCAGCCTGACCGCGGCCATGGACGACCTCGACATCGGCCGGGTGGCACGTGACGCGATGCGGTTGCAGCGGATCGGGACCCCGCTGGCCGACGTGGTGCGCGAGGGCGTCAGGTACGCCGCGCCGCGGGCGGAGTACGGCTGGGACCACTCGCTGGCCACGCTGGCGGACTGCCTGCGGATGAGCCGGTTCTTCGAGGAGTCATTGCGCGCGCTGCCGGTGATCCAGGGCCTGTCGGTGGCCGCCGAGGATCAGGTCCGGCGCCCGGCCCGGCACCGCCCCGAGCCGATCGACCCGGTCGCGAGGTACGGATCGATCGCCGATGCGCTGGGCGCCTATCCGGTGCTGGTCGACGAGGAGCGGGCCGACGAGGCGGAGGCGCTGTTCCGCGGCCTGATCGCGGCCGGGATCTCGCCCCCGGTGCTGCGGCACACGCTGCTCACCGCGGTGACCGACCACTTCCTGGCCTACGGGCACTCGATGATCTTCGTGCAGAAGGCGTTCGACCTGCTGGACCAGATCGGCTGGGAGGAGGCCGATGCGGTGCTGTCGCCGCTGGTGCCCGAGATGGTGCTTGGCACGCGCTACGACAAGCTGCCGTACATGCGCAAGTTCCTCCGGGCATGGCAGGCGGCCGCGCCGGACCTGGAGTCGCTGGCCTGGCGCGGTGGGGCCGGCGGGTTCGACCGGGCGGGCTACTGCCGGGCGCTCACCGACGGGTCGCCGGAGGACGCGCTCGGGTCGCTCGTGCGGGCGCTGGAGGGTGGCGCACCGGTGACCGCGGTGATCGATGCGACGGGCCGCGCCGCAGCAGAGCGGCTGGCCCGGTTCGACATCGAGCTGGACCTGGACGACACCAACGAGTGGGGCTGGCTCGACGTCACCCACACGCTGACCTACCTCAACGCGCTGCGCTGGGCTTGGTCCGCCGATCCGTCACCGCAGGTGCTCCGCGGGCTGTTCCACGCCGCCTGGTTCGTGCAGTGGACCGGCCAGTTCGACGAGCGGAACCCGGGCCCGGCCAGGGGCCGACCCGCGCCGCACCCAACGGAAGACGCCGACGAGGTGCACCGGGCGATCGTCAACCGCGATCCGGACGCGGCAGTGGCGCTTGTCGATGGCTTCACCGGGCCGCGGGCGGAGCTGGAACGGTCACTGATCCGGGCCGCGGCGGAAGACCACTCCACGGCGCCGATCATGGTCGCCCACGTGGTGAAGACAGCACAGGCCGCGGTGGAGGAGTCCCGGGCCCTCGGCGGCGGGCAGGGCTCGGCCGAGCCGATCGCGGCGGCCGCGCGGTTCCTGGCCAGCCCGAAGCGGGAGCGGTTCGTGTTCCAGTCGACCCTGGAGGCGATCACGACCCTGCGCGGAGTCCCGAAGCCGGAGTCCGACCAGGTCAGGCCGACGTAAGCACAGCCCATCCGGACGGCAGCGCCGATTCTAGGATCTCACGTCGCGTGACATGTTGATCTTGCTTGACCTGCAGGTTCTCAGTTGTCTCACGGCGATGTCACCAAAGTTCAGTCTCAAAATCGTGGCATTTCCTCAGCCAGGCCTGCCGGGCGCTGGGCTTTCCAGGGATATCCCCCCAAGGGCCTCGCGGAGGCCTCGGCGGGGGCAGCGGCAATCTCCCTGTGGCTGGTCATCCACGAGTCGATCGGCCACGCGACTGAGCTCAACGGGACGCTCGGCTATGAAGCCGCCTACGCCGGCACCTCGTTCGCCACCCGGACAAGCTCGGCCGCCTGGCCGGCGTCGAGAACGGGATCTACATCCTCGGCGACAAGACCTGGTCGATCGACATGCAGCGGTACAACTTCCAGTTCACCGGCCACCGCTCCTACAAGATCGAACGTCGCGTACCACCCGTCCGCCATTGGCCGTGAGATTCCGCCGCGCGGCGTGAGGCCGCAGGCAGAGGCCTCTCACCTCCACTCGAACCACAGCACCTAAGGCGCACCATCGGAAAATGGCAGCTGTTGCCCTGCCGCCCCTCGTCGCCCGGGTCATCGCGGGTGAGCCGACCGGATTCAAGCCCGTGCTTCTGGACGTACGGCGGTCTCTATTCTGAACGCACGGTGGCTTCGCCTGGCGGCGCCGTGCTCAGGTCCGGTGCGGTGAGCGCCTCGCGGATGGCGGCGGCGCGCGCCGCGTCCCAGGTGAACTCCGGATCGGGTTCGAGGAATGCGGTGGCGATGGCGCCCAGGCCGAGGGCGGGGAGCGACCACTCGCTGGCCTCGGGCGCGCCGAACGGCTGGGCGGTCGTGCGGTGCGCGGCGATGCCGGGCACGGTCAGGGCGGTCATGACCAGGCCCCGCATGGTGGCGTTGACCAGCGCGGCGAGCGTGTCGAACGTGACGCCGGCCTCCGGGCGCAGCCGGAACCCGAGCATGCCCGCCATGAGTTCCCAGGCCCGCGCGACCCGGCCCAGGTGGTCCTGGCCGGCCTGGGCGAGGGCGGCCTGGACCCGGTCGCGGAGCCCGCCGCCGGCCAGGCTCAGCAGCGTGGCGTGCAGGGCCAGGTAGGTCCGCCAGCCCGGCGAGGCGTACAAGGCATCGAAGTCCAGCTCCGGCAGCTGCCGGAACAGCTCGACGACAAGGGCGCGGCGCGCCTGCGGGTCCGCCAGCTCTTCCAGCCGCCCGGCGACGATGCGCCGGATCAGGTCCATCTCGTCAGCGAAGATCCCCGGGACCGGGTTCCCGGCGAGCTCCAGGACCAGGTCGCTGAAGAACAGGTCCTTGTGCGGCCAGCGGCGGTAGGCGCTGCTGCGGGACACGTCGGCCACCCGGATGACCTCCTCGAAGCTGATGTGCTCCAAGCTGACGGTCAGCCCGTCCCGGTGCACCATGGCGAGCGCCGCCCGGAGCATCCGCTGCTCGGTCTCGTCCTCCGGCAGCCGGCGCCCGCGCCGGGCCAGGCCCGTCGGCGCCCGCGAGTCAGCCATCGCTCCTCCCGCCTTTCCCGTCTTTCGCCCTAGATTAGTACCGGTTGGCACTTGAGACTCTGCATCTCAAGTCTTATCGTCAGTGCACTGGCGGTAGCGGATGAACGGATGGAGGAGCATCGATGTGGCACAGTCCTGCGCGCTCCGGTGAGGCACTCAGGGGCGAGGAGCCCGGGGCCAGCCCGAGGCGGCGGCACTGGTGGCGGTGGATTCTCGGAGGTGTGCTCGCGCTGGCCGTCCTGGCCGTCGTGGCGGCCGGCGTCACCGTCACGCTGACACCGGGGCCGGCGCCGCTCGCGCTGCCGAAGGACGCCGCCGCGCCGTCCGGCCCGCTCGACGGCACCTGGCAGGTCACCACGGGCTCGGTGGCCGGCTTCCGGGTCCGGGAGACCGTCATCGGCTTCAGCAACGACGTCACCGGGCGCACCGGCCACGTCACCGGCACGGCCGTGGTGACCGGCGCCCAGGTATCCCGCGCGACGTTCCGGGTCAGCCTCGCCGCGATCACGGTGGACGGGAAAACACGCCAGCCGCAGCTCATCAAGAGCCTCGGCGTGACTGCCCATCCGGTCGCGATCATCACCCTGACCCGGCCGGTGCCGCTGCCTGCGGCGTTCTCCTCGGGCGCCGTGGTCACCCGGACGGCGGCGGCCACGCTCACCCTGAACGGGATGTCGCGGCCGGTGATGGTGACGCTGTCCGCGCGGCGCGCCGGGACGGCGATCGAGGCCGCCGGGTCGCTGCCCGTCGCGTTCTCCGGCTTCCGCATCACCAGACCCAGCGGGTACGGCGTCTTCGGGTCGCTGGCCAGCGACGGGACGGCGGAGTTCCTCCTCATCCTGCGGCCGCGGTAAAAGTGGCGGCTGATAGCTGGCACGGCCTCGCCTCGGCCCGCTGGCGCCCCGCGAGACACCAGCTGGTGCGCTTCTCGCTGGCGCTGCTCGGCTTGAGCCTGGTGTTCTACATAGCTGGCCCGCTCATCGGCTCGCTGTCCGGCTTCACCCGCGCGAACGTGCCGGCCTCAGCGCTGATGGCGATCTGCCCTGCGGTCGCTGCGGTGCTCGCCGCACGCCGCGCCGGTCAACTCCGGGGCCTGGCCAGGCTGGCCACCCGGCGGCCCCGGCTCGGCTGGTCGTGGCTGGTGGCGGTGTTCGGGATGCCGGCGGTCATCGCCATCGCCGCGGTGCTGACCCGTCAGGGCACTAGGTTCACGTTTCCGGGATGGGATGTGCCGCTGCTGGCATTGGCGTACGCGGTGGCCGCTGCCGGCGAGGAGACGGGCTGGACGGCGTTCGCCCTGCCTCGCATGGCGCCATCCATCGGGGAGTTGCCGACGGGGCTGGCGATCGGGGCCGCGTGGGGCCTGTGGCATGTGGTCCCCGATCTCCAGGCAGGCCATTCGGCGTGGTGGGTCGCCGGGCAGTGCGTGTTCTCGGTCGTCTTCCGCGTGCTGCTCGTCCGGCTCGCACTGTGGCAGCGAGGGTCGATGTGGCCAGCGGTCGCGGCACACGCCAGCTACAACCTCGCCTGGTCGCTGTCCCCGGGCGCGGGCGCGCGGTATGACCCCTGGACGGCTGCCGCGATCACCGCCTTGCTGGCGGTCATCACACACACAGCCCCCCATCTGCCCAGACGTAATCACGCGCTCCCACACGTCTGAACACGTGACTCGATCGATATCGAGGGCCGGAAAGTCCACCTGCCTCCAGGTGCTCGTCGGGCTCCTCGAGCCCGGTACGGGAACCGTGCGCCGTCCCGCGAAAGAGCGCATCGGGTACGTGCCGGCCACCGCGGGGCTGTACGCGGACCTGACCGTCGCGGAGAACCTCAGCTTCGCTACCGGCACCTACCGGCTGTCCGGCAGCGAGCGCAGCCGGAAAGCCGGCGAGCTGCTCGAGCAGACCGGGCTCGGCGGCGCGCGGCACCGCCTCGGCGGGCATCTGTCCGGTGGGATGCAGCGCAAGCTGGCCGTGGGGCTGGCCCTGCTGCATCCCCTGAACTGCTGGTCCTCGACGAGCCGACCACGGGCGTCGACCCGGTCAGCCGGGTGAACTCAACGTGAAAGAACGCCCTGACGTGCCATGCTCTGCCGCATCGGGGGCGGTCCGGCCAGGGATGTCTACATCATGCTCGCCCATATGGAGCGCCTCGGCTGGGTAGCCGGTGAGCCGGATCCGGACAGGCCTGCCAGATTCGCTGGCGACCCTAGCCTGCCTCGCAGCTTCTATCACCTCACGCCAGAAGGCCGCCAGGCGGGCCTCAGGCTCCTGGGACTCAAGGACGACGGACGAGTCTCAGTTTCGTGGCATTTCTTCTCCGCCTGCCCTTGGCCCTCCCGCACCAGCCACGGCCTCGCAGCTGGTAGCCCGCGAGTCAGGCTCATGGTCGTTCCGCCATCCACCGGTTCGTCATCTGGCGTGCTTCGGCCAGCAGCGTGTCGAGTTTCTAGCTGTCAAGGTCTTCGTCGCCGACCATGCCGCTCAGCAAGACGAACTGCGCAGTCAGGATT
>Ga0335081_10019118_pt1 | contig 11075 bp, 13 predicted proteins | sample Lox_Sample_35_FD_206713 | JGI IMG/M metagenome (GOLD analysis project Ga0335081, IMG submission 206713) | Soil microbial communities from Loxahatchee National Wildlife Refuge, Florida, United States - Lox_Sample_3.5 | ecosystem: Environmental > Terrestrial > Soil > Wetlands | place: USA...
CTCAAGGCCGGCTCCCTCGCCTCGTACACACCCCCCGTCTCCCCCTTCCCCGCAAACCCTTCCTTCCGTCATCAAATCCCCACCCGGACGTTTTCAAGGTAGGATTCTAACACTTGTCCGGTAGTTTGGTCTCCTCCACCATCTTTGGCGGGACAATCTTCTATGCTACAACACAATTATCGCCTGCGCACTCAGCGCGGGTGATGCTTGGGGTAGCGACTATCTTGGAGGTATTTTTCGTACGGAGATATTTAGCGAGTTATAAGGTTATACCGGCAGGGTTAATGACTTTGCTGAGGTAACGTGCCTTATTCAATTGTTGATGTTGATTGTTGTAGTGGGTATGCTATGTTCAAGTATTCTAAGGAGCTCGGGATGTTTTAGGAGAAACTTGGGAAGGTTTATATGAATACATAGTGATTCGAATTTAGTTTGGGGCCCGGCACCTCTATTCCTTCCTAATATGCAATGTGCACCCCATTCCATTCACCAGAAATCCCCAGCCTCAAACTTATCCTCATCATAAAACGACGCCTTAATCCTAACCATTAGCGCCACCGCCCAGAAGAAAAGGAGAGCCATACGTCCTCCCGCCAAACAACCGTCCATTAAGCCCATTCACCCCCCTCAACGCACTCAACTCACTTGTAAACAACACAAAAACCCTCACCTCACCCCCGTCACTCCCATGAACCCGCACCCTCTCAACCTCCCCATACTTTTCCCTGCATTCCCCGCCAATCTCCTCCACGAGCTCCTCATCGGCCTCCCCCGCTGCAACGACATTCGCGAGCACCACGCATCGTGACATCTTGCCCTGTTCGCCGTAATCTTCATGTCGTTTATTGCGGTTTATGATTTGGCCGCTGCCTTTTTTCTCTTTGGAGGCCTTGGCGATCAGAGGGGTTACGAGGCCAGTGGAGTCGGCGCCGAGGCCTTGGCCTTTTTGCCAGCCGTATTTAGACATTAGTCTGGTGGCAAAATCGCGTTGGCCGGGGTGGGATCCGCGGGGCTCTGAGGAGTCGGGTTCGGAGGAGGCCGTGGCGGATGCATACTGGACGGGATCCGAAGAGGTTGTGTAATGGACGGGTTCAGAAGATGTTGTGATCGCTGCTGTGTAGTGGACTGGTTCGGAGGAGATGGTTGCCGTCGCCGGTGGTTGAGGAGGTGGCGGCAGAGGTTGTCTTCCCGGTGCTTCATTGTAGTAAGATGGTGGTTGATAGTATGTCGATGTATACGCTGGGTGAGAAGGCTGCGGTTGCAGAGATGTTGGCACATCATTCGGTCTGTACATCCTCACGGTTTCCTGAACAGGTGGCTCCTCCACCACCTCCTCACCATCATAATTCTCCTCGGCGGCAGCGGGGGGAGGTGATGGCGTCGGTGTCCGCACATTCATCCCTGCTTCCCTTGCCATCCGCAGTCTCCGCGCATATACATCCTCCCCTGACTCGTCCACGTCCAACTCCGCAACCGGCTCAGGCACATACTCGCCTTCATCTTCAACCGGCTCTTCTTCCTTCCACTCTTCCCCTCCATCGTCCCCGAATCCCTCTCCATACTCCTTCGGCGGTGCAAACCCCCTGAACGTGCCGTCGTTCCCTTCCCCCTCTTCGTCCTCCGTTTCAGGTTTCCCAGACCGTTTCCTCTTCCACTCGATTTGTTCCCGCAACTGCTCATCGCTATCGACATACGTGTCATAATCGTTCGGATGTAACGGGTCATAATCATCGTCCCAAGTCCACGTGTACCCTCGATCATTCTTACGTTTCTTGTTCTTCCTCGCTGCTTTACGAGCGAGTTTTGCGCCTTCGGCAGTGCGATAAAACCCGTTTACGTCGTCATTGGCGATATCCTCTTGAAGGCGAGAGACATCCTGCAAGAAGGATTTATGGGTTGTGGGTGCAATGGTCACTGTCGCTGCCGCCAAGGAAGATTTCGGTTTTACGGGTTTTTGGATTTTGCGGATTGTGGGTTTGAATTGGAGGGCTGTTGTCAGATACGTATGTACGGGCAGGAGAGTGCCTGATGCAGGGTTTTCGGGTTCTGGGTCCGGGTTGGGTGCTGCTTGTGGTGGTGGTGGCGGTTCTACGATTTGCTGTTGCTGGGAAGACGGTGGTCTTGCGAGGACAGTGGCATAGAGCGAAGCGGACTTTGCTGCTTTGCCGGGGAGAGGAGGAGGCTGTCGCTGCACAGGCACTTTCTCCTCCTGCTGGGCCGTTGACACATTGATGCTGGCATACAAAGACATTCTCCTCCTCCTCTCTCCTTCCCTTCCCGGAGCGACGTGTCGTTGGGGTCGAGGGATGCGGAAAGTAAGGGCTTTTGGTCCAGGGTTTATCTGCAGATCGAGGCCACGAACTCATCGGCGGGAAAATTGGCGGCGGCATCCATTTCCCACTAACACGGAAAACACCTCAAACGAGGAAAGCGAAGACAAGAGTCGCCCCGAAAGGCTGCGGACTCCATCTTAATGCCCCTCCGCCCGCTTCTGAACCGTCAGATCCTCCCCCTCCCATGGCGCTCCTTCCGCCATGTCGTCCCTCGTCCAGCTCACGCCCGAAGACGATTCACTGCCAGTGCTCCCGCTCGACCCACGACGAACGCCGACTCCGCGCCACACCCCATTGACATCAAAGCCCTCCGCAAAAAGGAACATCGCTTTCGGAATAGCCTGGTTAAGGGTGTAATAGCAGCCACGATCACCGCATATTGGCTGGATGGCAAGTATAATGCTCGAGCTGTCCGACGGACCCTGCGCACCGTATGGGTTGGAGCTCTCCTTGCTGCGGACTATAAATTGAATTTCACGTCTCAAACCGTGCGGTTCACAGGTTGATTGTAGTCCTGAAAAAGCCGATCAAATTGAGGCGTTGCACAAACGTGTTGCAGCACGGCTAATCGACCTCATCTCCGCCAATGGTGGCCTCTACATAAAGCTCGGTATCTTCTCCGACCACCATATATGTATTGATACATTTGAATCGGCGGAACTGACCGGCTCCAGGACAAGCATTGGCCATGCAGGCTGCGGTCTTGCCACCGGCGTACGGGGAAGCGTTTTCCATTCTATTCGATGAGGCGCCGCCAATGGCGTACGAGGATGTTGAGAAGGTGTTTAAACACGACTTTAACAAGACTCCCGATGAGATGTTTGATGTCTTTGAGCGGGAGGCAAGGGCCAGTGCAAGTATTGCCTCTGTATTCAAAGCACGGTTAAAAACGGGTGAATGGGTCGCGGTCAAAGTACAGAAACCAGAAATCGAGAAACAAGTTGAGGTATTCATACCTCTGCTTTCTGTGGTCAAGCTGACTTGATTCTAGTGGGATTTGTTTGCATATAGGTACGCCCTGTGCTTGTTTGTGTGGTTACCGAGCTAACTGTCGTGGAGAATGTTGATGTACATTTACGATCGATATCTGTTTAACATTCCCGTGTACTTTACCGTCGACTATATCTCACGGCATTTACTAGCGGAAACGGATTTTGTCAAGGAAGCGATTAATGGTGCCCGCACAAGGGCATTCATTGAGATGGAACCTTTACTACGTGATAAAGTGTTTATTCCCAAAGTTCGGGCAGATATTCTCTCTCCAAGAGTCATGGTTGCCGAGGTACCCCGACCCAAACACCGGTTGTATGCCGACGACTAACCTTATGGGAAGTGGGTTGATGGCGAACGAATTACGAAGCGGAATGAAATTGAGGCGATGGGATTTACAATGACGGATGTTATGACAACAATGGTAGACCTTTTTGCAGCGCAAGTAAACCCTCTTGATCCCGCATCCGTCCCCATCCCATCGCTCTAACCACGAGAAGATGTTCAAATTCGGCTGGGTCCACTGTGATCCTCACCCCGGCAACGTCTTCATCCGCCCCAACCCTAGTAACCCTCAAAAAATGCAACTCGTTCTCATAGACCACGGCCTCTACATCGCCGAACCAGAGCCCTTCCGCTTGAAATACTGTCAACTGTGGAAAGCAATCCTAACGTGGGATAACTCCACCCTCAATCGAATCGCCTCTGAATGGGGCGTCGAATTCCCTGAAATCCTCGCCAGCGCAACCCTACTAAGCCCGTACCGTGGAGCCCCACCACCGGATCCAGAGCGTTTGGCAGATGCAGACGATTCGTATAAAGCACAGCTCGCGATCCGGGATAAACTCCGTAATTTCCTGAGTGATACCGAAAAGATTCCATTGGAGTTGATCTTTCTTGGGCGAAATATGAGGATTGTCCAGGCTACGAATCAGTTGTTAGGCAGTCCTGTGAATCGGCCCGCGTTAATGGCCAACTGGGCCTCGCGCGGGCTGCAGGTCAAGGAGGGACCGCTGGGCTGGGGGGAGATGGTGAGAGGATGGTTTGATCATCTTAAATTTCGGTTCACGTTGGGGGCTATGGAGATTGCGTTTTGGGTTAATCGAGTGAGGCAGGTTGTTTTTGGGGGTGGTGCAGGTTGGGAGGATTTGGTGCAACGACAGTTGAAGGCTGTTGCCAAGGCGAATTTTGGGATTGAGTTGAAGGATGATGCGCTGTTCAGTTAGACTTAGATAGGATTGCGATACCATTTGAGATCTCTTCACTCAATACTAGGTTCGTGATTTGTTTTAGGATTTCATTTGCTTCCTGGAACAATATTATACACTCGTCCAAATTTAATCGTCATCATTATCTCCATCTTCATCATCATCTTCCTCATCCATATCCTCATCCTCATCTTCCTCATCGGTATCTTCATCGTCGCTCTCGTTATCACTATCATCTTCGTCTTCTTCATTTCCACTCCCGCTATCAGACCCACTACCATCATCGCCAGAACCTGCTGCACTCTCATCATCAGAATGCCGCATCTTGAACGTCTCATCCTCTTCCTCATCCTCATCATCCGAAGGAAAATCAACTCCATTAGCAAAAGACCCGCCCCCACCAACGCTGTTAACAGCAATAGGCTTCCTCTTCCTTTTTCCAACGCCCCTTGGAATATCTTTCTCATCCTCCTGCCTCGCCGCCTCCGCCTTCTCGAAAGCCCGTAAATGATCCCGATCTTCATCATAATCTGCCTCATATTCCTCCACCGCTCTTGCCAATTCCCCCGTATTCTCCAGATCCTCTCCATTCTTACGCGCCAATTTTTTTGCTTTTCGCAGTTCGCTTAAACTTGCGTCTTGAATGGAATGGCGCTTGACGTAGCCCATGATCCCCTCGAACACAGCTTGGTCAATCATTCCAAACTCTTCACCATCCACATTCTCCTCGGTCGAAACGACCAAATCAAATGTCCTTTGCAGGATATTTGTAAAGGTCACCTCACGGATGCTGTCGAGAGGGAAGAAGAGGACGGGTTTTCGGAAGCCGTAGAGAATGCATGTAGAGAGGAAGAAAAGATACCCCTCTTTTGCGCCGCGGTGAGCAATGACATGAAACGCTGTGTCTTTCGGACGTCCAGGTACAGGAATTGGGGAGGAAAATTCCTCTGGTGAAGGTTCCACAACAGGAACCTTTGTTGCTATCCGCCTGAACGCTTCAAGCAGGAGCAGTCGGTAAGATTGACTGGTATCGACTGGCAATGCTGGCCCAGCAACCGCCGTCTTGCCAACCGAATCAGGAACCCCAAACACCCATGAATTAAAGCCCTCACCGTCCTTCAACACAACCACAAAGTTCCACGTTTTGGTAGTTTTATCGGGCGCAGGCACACAAATGATATGCACAATTTGAGATAGAGGCGCTGATAATTCTTCCTTGGCCGGTGAGTGGGCAGAGATAGTCGATAATGTGAGGGTGAGGGTGAGCTTTTTCCGGAGCGGCGATTGGAAGGAGAGATCGCGGACAGTGAGGAGGACAGAGGGATCAGAGGCGAGAGATGAGGCGAAGACGTCGGCAGCCCCGTCGAGCTTGTGACGCTTGGCGGGTGGGGAGGTCATTTTGTCGATGACGCTGCGTTGTGAACCGGGGAACAACGTGAACAAATTCTGATACTGGCCGGAGATCCGCACCGTGGGGGGGTTTGGGTCGTCATGTTCTGCAACGGTTTTCCTCTCTTTCCGATCACTGAGGAATTCCAGCGCAAGTGGCAACTCGGCCTGTTAACTGCACGACAACAAATCATGACAGGTGTACCCACAATGTCATGTCCATGTAAAACTTTTGAAGATAAGGGAGGTGTTCCCTCTGTGGTCCCGTTCCAGTCGGATGTCACAGAAATGAAAGTAGCACATCCGAGAACTTTATTGAGAAGCCTTCAGTAGGCAATCACCTTGGAATGAGAACTGGGATTGGTATTAATATGAGGGAGGCCAGAACAAAAGATTCAGGTGCGCATACATGGAGGATCATATGCTGTGAAGAAAGGGATAAGTTCTCCCGTCTTGATTCGTATGTCTTTTGACAGCCTCAGGCTGGGGTGACCTATACACTCCCCCATACAACACACGGGCATAAAAGAAAAGGATCCATCGTGCGAAATCCCGTTCCCCATCCTCCCGACTCCATCGCCCGCTAAAGAAAAAAAAAATATAAGAAAAGAGACCGACTATATCCTGACCAATGGACAAATGAAAATACGACACCCACATGTAAAACCAACCCAATTCCCGATCCATCTCTAAAATGGAGGGCTGTGTAAATCTACAGACTCAAAGGGGGGAGGAAATATATATAGCAAAGAAAAACTTTCTGCAATCATAAATACAGAAACGGACGAAACAGGCATCAAAAATCCTTCTTGGGCTTGGCAGAGTCCCGTGAAGAGGCGAGGGACGATGTCTCCTCCTCGATCTTGCCCTCTAATGTACTTGCGTCCAGCCGTTTCGCCAAATCCATGGCCTCTTGGTGACTTCGTCGTCTTTTCCCAAAATCAATAAGTAAATGTCCCTCGTCCTCTTCCTCCTCACTGGCGTCCAAATACGACGAGCCACGCAAAATCGGGTCATCGGAAAGGTAAGGCCCATTACTATAATCGTCGCTATGATAATTCATCCCTCCCGCGCCATTGAGTTCGTGCGACAAGTCTGAAATGCCGCGACTGCGGGGCATGGACGGAGTCGATGAGTCGCGGAATTCACAGGGACGTGGTCTTGTTGAACGGACGGATCGACTGGGTCGGAGGGGGACAGGGTTTTCGGACTGCGAGGGAAGAGGAGGTTTTATTGTTGTCGAGGGGTTTCGGGAGAGGACTTGAGGTGGGGAGGGTCGTGAAGACGAGGCTCCACTGGAATATCGTTGATCCATACTGTCGACACTAATCTGACTGCCCCGTCTCGTCGAATCGGTGGTTCGAGCGTCCGGACTTGACGGCAGCTCAATCGTCGAAACACTAGTACTCCGCTTCGAACTCAAACTCGCTGTCCCTGCTGAAGTTTTCCCTGTCGTCGCCCGCCGTCTTAGGCCCGTGAGTCCACTCAAACTCGATTGAATTTTATACAGGGTGCGTTTCACGCGCTCGGTGAGGGAGACAGCGGCACTCACTTCTTCGGCAGTGACTTCGAGTTTAGCACCAATATGTCGTGGGTCAGTCTCCTCGATCCATTTCTCGGGGTCGGGAATAGTTCGCAGGATAAAAGGGTGTCGTTTGATCTCTTCAAGGGTGATTCTATCTTCGACGTTCTTGATAAGGAGACGTTTTAGGAGATCGAGGACTTCAACGTCGACGTCGGCTTCCTCGAATTCAGGCGGGGGGAGGGGGATCGGGTCATTACAAATCATGTTGAATAGGACGAATTCGCAACCTGTTTCGGGGAACGGGGTTCGTCCGAACAGGAGACAGTAGAACGTTATCCCCAGGGCCCAAACATCGATGGCTCTAGTAATGGGCGGACGTTTTTCATCTGGTGAGGAGGTGGTTTGGCAGATTTCGGGGGCAAAAAAGGCTGGGGAACCTGCGGTTTTAGAGAGCTCGAGTTCGTTTTCCGTGAGGAGTTGGCCCGTTTCCTCGTCAAGTTTGGACAGGTGACTGACTCCGAAATCTGAGATTTTCACATGATGATCGTTGTCGAGGAGGAGATTGGCGGGTTTAATGTCGCGGTGAATAATTCCTTGGAAGTGTAGGTATTCCAACCCTAGGACGGTATCTCGAATGATGGAACGTATCTGTTCGATATTGAGGACGGGATTATTATCTGCATCTCGCCATTGTAGTTGTCCCCCGGCCATGTACTCCAGTACTACAAGTTAGACACATGATAGTCGGGTCCGATACCAAGATAAATCTTTTTACTAGTTGGATCGTCCATGACTTCGCGCAGTGCAACGACGTTGGCATGCGCACATTTCTTCATTATTGCAATTTCTCGTCGGACTTTGTTTTCAGCCTCCAAAGGATCCATTCTCCCGAGTCTCTTTTTCGTAACGCGAGTAACAATCTTGATAGCTACCAATTCCCCTGTCTCTATATCCCGTGCCAGCTTAACCTTGCCATGTACACCCCGGCCGATCGTCTCATGAAATTCATACCGATTGATTGTTTTTGCACCGGTTCGGTGATCGTAATCTTTGGTGATGTGATGCGTTTCAGTGACACGGGATATCGATCCGTTTGAGGAGGATGGGTAGGGTATCCGGGGAGTCGTATATTCTTGTGAGGGGGAGTGGAAGGGAGATCTAAGAGAGGATTGACGACGTGGGGCAGGTCCTCCGGAGGGAGGCTGCACGGGGACTAGGTTTGGAGGGAAATTATAGCGGGGGACTTGGAACGAGGAGGTTGGGTCGGTAATACCATTGGAGGGCTGGTGTCGAGGGGAAGTGGGTGGAGGGGCCATGGGATATGGCGCGGAGAATGCATAGCTGGTTGTTGAGGACGGGGGCCGATGTGATTGCTGTCGTGGCGACGTTGGCGGTTGTATTGGTGGTTGAGGGGACCTGGAGCGGGAGCGGGAAGAGGCGGCTGAGGACGAGAGGGGCTGCTGCACGACTCGAAGGGAAGAATCGTCTGTCATGGCCATGCAGTACGGATACTCCCGGATGATCCGGTGGTGATGGCAGAGTGAGGGGATAAAGGTGCAGTATTATGCAGCTCCTGAAATAGAGAGAGAGAGAGAAAAGCGGGAGCGTGGTGGTGGTGTGGTTGGGCGCCTTTGAACGTGGCACGAGAGAGAGAGGGGGATGTATAGCGATTGGGGGGTGACTCAAAGTACAGGGTGCGTCATGTATCCTCGCTGTATGGGGCGTGAGTAGCGAGACAACGGACTCCGAAATGCGATGCGAGGGGACTGAAATCGGGAGGATGCAGGCAGAGGCACTATACTTAAAACGCACGCTGTGAATTTTTTTTGGGCGAGCTCTTATCGCGCTGGAGTTGAGGACGCAAAGTGGGTTTGCCGGGGGGTGGGTGGCGTGGCAACAGCCCGTGAAAACGGCAGAATGCGCTACTCGTGGCAGAGGCCCTCCTTATCGAGAATTGGGTTGATGGATAGAGAAGACAAGGGAGAATGCGAGGAGATGAACCGGTCGATCAGAAGGACAAGGTTGTAGAGAATATTTCGCCTTCGAGAGAAGTGGAGAGAGGAAACAATGGGGGAGAGGCAGAGCAATGCCGGACTCTTTGCTTCTGATACACCTGATATGCCGCGGATCGGAGAGGAGGCCTTTGTCGCTTATGATCTCCCCCTGCAGCAGACGCTAGCCGGCAGCGTGGATAATTGGCGCAGGAGCAGTGTCAGGGACAGAGGCGGAGACGATGAGGGAAGGAACGATGATGCTTCTCGTAAATAAAATTTTACCCTCCCCCCGGCCTTTCTTTGGTTGAAGGCCTTTTTGGGTGGGAGACGGCGTTAATTATTTTAAATATTTTAATTTAAGTCAGCAAATTTTACCTACTATGTAAGTACTGCTACCGTCATACCTACCGCGATAGGCTGGGCCGTCCGATCCCATTTGCATGCATGGCGCTGCAGACGATCCCTTGAACTAAAAGACGCAGTGATTGGATAAAATAACACGCCATACTCGAAGTGTGCAATAACTTTCCACAACCACACTCCGCTCTGGTACCGCCGATCTTACCAGCCTTGCGAGATCAACTCCCTATGAACCTGCAATTGCCAATTTATTTTTTACATTTCATTTTTCGCTTCCTGATAGCTCTCCATTTTGAAACAAAAATTTCATTCTTTGGAAATAAAGTTTTTCGGCGTCTGTAAACCCCGAAAATTATGGCGTCATCCCAGTTATGTATTGTAACTGAAAATATCGGCCAAAATTTTCGTTTGCATGTGAAAATCCACTACCGTCAGTTACCTCCCCGCTCGCAGCTGTAATTTTGCCAGCATCAACCAATTTCACCCCTTCGTAACCTTCGCTGCTTCGACGGGAAAACTGTCCGCGGGACACGCTGCGGGACACAATCCAAACCACTGGATGAAAAAGCAAATCATGGTACGTTCTGTGAGACATGACGTAGTAAGAAATTTAGGGCGATGCACAGTGACGTAGATGCCATCCCGAATTGAGTTTTATTAACGGTAATAATAACATGATGCTTGGGCCTCATTTACCCTTCCTTATTTTTGGGGGTTCGGTAGGTGTGTCGGTAGTCGGATAATCGATAACATACCCTGTTTTGGGTTGTAGTAGCGTCGCCACCGTCATTGGTTTCCTCCTAAAATTAATTTTGTCGCTGCACCAACACGTGCTCCCAGGTGCAGATAAGATACGTGGTTCCTTGGAGAAATAACTACACTGTTTGACTAAATAAAAGCTCCTAGAAACTTATCTGATAACTCCCCGCCCAGATGCCATCTAGTTCGTTCAGATATGGACAGTCCCTTCCCCTAATCAACGAGTACGAGATACTTGCCTCGACCAAGATTATACTTTCTTTTCCACACAAATCAGGCGCTTCTACTGAGTGTCATCCCCAAAAAGCGCCTCCAATGCCAGTCAGTTTAGCTTCGTCCGTAGTCCTAATTACAGTCTAGATTCGCTCCGAGAATACTCTTGGCGCCGTTCAGTGTCCGCTTGACCATACCATCTTCGTCTGACTCAGCAGTGTTTCCATCGGCGTTACGCAAAGCAGACTGGTGTGGATTGATGGCACCGAAGTTGATTTGTTTTTTTCTTTTTATCTGGTTGTTC
>Ga0335081_10019119_pt1 | contig 11074 bp, 7 predicted proteins | sample Lox_Sample_35_FD_206713 | JGI IMG/M metagenome (GOLD analysis project Ga0335081, IMG submission 206713) | Soil microbial communities from Loxahatchee National Wildlife Refuge, Florida, United States - Lox_Sample_3.5 | ecosystem: Environmental > Terrestrial > Soil > Wetlands | place: USA: Florida...
ATGGCGTCGATTACCTTAATCGTGTTCAGAATTCTTGGATCGTCGGGGGCCCGCAGTCCGAACCGCACTAATGCGAGCGCATCCGGACTGATGAGATGTGCGGCGGGCGCCAGACTTTGCCCTGGGGGGCGGTTCTTGATGGGAACAAAGCCTTCGGCGGGACTGGCTGCAGACTCACTTTCCGGCGGCGCAATCCGCACGTAATAGCCTTCCACCCCAACCTGTCGCGCCAGTTCGGTATCGGTGACATAAGTCCAGCGCTCGACGTTGTTGTTCCAGTTGTCGGCAATCTCGCGCAGGTAATTCGCAGTCTGCTTTTCATGGACCGCATCCGCAATATCTGCGGCTGCCAGCAGAGCAGAAATCTCAACCGCCAAGGTGAATGGAGAATACCCGGCGTCTTCTTCCCATCGGTCCTGCTGCGTGACCGGACCGTTGCGCGCAATGAACCCCGCCGCGCGCTGGACCATGCCCCACCATCGCTTTAGTTTGCCCAGCGCAGAGGGTGCCTCCCGACGCAAGGCATCAACGAGGAGAATCGGGAATGCCGCTTCATCCATCTGCAGCCCTTGCCAATACGGACGCCCATCCAACCACATGTTTTGCGCCCAGTGCCCATCGCTCTCCTGGGTACATTCGAGGTACTGCAGGACGCGGACGGCGTCATCTTTAGCGCCCGCCGCCAGAAATGCGAGCGCGGTCTCCACCAGATCGCGCGGCCAAACCAGGTGATAACCGCCCAGGTCCTCATCGCCTTTGTCGAAGCCCCAGGGAACAGAGAGACTCGCGATTACGCCGCCCAGAAAGTCCTTTGACTCATGGCTGCGCAGCACGGCCATGCTCGCTCGATAAAGATCACATTCGCGTGGCGGATCATCCAATTTCAGTAGACCCGCCTGCCAGTTCTTCCAGTGCATTACGTAGTGGGTGCGCAAGTGCTCATAAGATTCCTGGAGGCTGGAACGAACCTGCTGTCCTGCTTCCGACCAGATGCCGCCAAAGCCGAGGGCCAAGACAAATTCTCCGCCGCAAGCCTGCAGATCGATCTCGCCGGTCAATGCCACGTTGCCGTTTTCCGCGCGGCTATATTCCCAGGCCATCCGAAAATTCTTTGAGAGGTCCTGCCAGCCATCCGAGTAGCCGACAAATCCCGCCGACATCTTGATCCAAGGCTTTGAGCACCCGAAGGCGAGGGCAGCTCCGTCGTGTTCAGCGAACAGCATAGGCACGCCCTTGTACTCACCCACCCAACCCGTGTTTCCCATTCCGCAGTTAGCCAGGTGGGGCGAAAGCAACGCATAGAGCCGGTAATCGGAGAGCGTGCCTTGCAGAGGAACAAAACGAATGTGCTGCAGCACCACATTCCGGTAGGGATCGGTCAGTACTTCCTTCTCGATCCGGTAGCGTCCGTTCAGTTCTGTATTGGTTAGCTGGTATGCCGGAACACCGGTCTCAAGCGGAACATTCTCGAAGGTGCAGTGCCGCTTTTCTTCGGAGAAATAGCTCTGTCCGTCGGTTACGAGCAATCCCAAGTCCCGGGTACATGCCTGGTCGACGCGCGGATAATAGACCTCGTTGAGAATTCCGTGGCTGGTGGTGAACCAGATCCGGCTGTGCAGGTTCAGAGCTGTGCCGACCCCGCTTTTAGCACTCGATGTCCAGCGTGGAGGGATACCCGGCCAACCCGGGGCAAGTCGTTCATTCTGGTCCAATCGAGGGTCCTCGTCTACGGATAGCGGTGTCATGCGCATACTACTAAAATTGAAGATGATTGCGGGGATGTTTGGATTCATCCCTGTTGAAAATGAATCCTTCTTCCAAAACCCAGACCGATCGCTTTGCTGCCCAACGGCAAGAGATGGTGAAAACGCAACTGCGCCAGCGAGGTGTTCGCGATGAGCGCGTACTCGCGGTGATGGAAAGCGTGCCGCGCCACGAGTTTGTATTAGTCGACGATCATCAAAACGCCTATGCGGATTCGCCGTTGCCAATTGGCGAGGGCCAAACGGTTTCGCAACCACTGATTGTGGCCATCATGCTGGAAGCCCTGGCGCTGCAAGGCAGCGAGATCGTGCTCGAGGTCGGCACCGGCTCGGGATATCAAACCGCATTACTTGCCAGGCTGGTACAACAGGTTTATTCGATTGAACGCTTCCCGGTCTTGGCCCAGTCTGCTAGTGAGCGGCTGCAACGGCTCGGTCACAACAACGTCGCGTTGTTCACCGGCGACGGCAGCCTGGGCCTGCCGGAGAAAGCGCCGTTTGATTGCATCATTGTTTCTGCTGCCGCACCGCGAATCCCTCAACCATTACTTGAACAGTTGAGGCCCCAAGGTCGAATGGTGATTCCGGTGGGACCCGCGTACTCCCAGCAACTGCAACTCGTTCAGATGCGGGACGGGCAAGCGGTAATCAAAAGCATTGAAGGCTGTCGGTTCGTACCATTGATCGGCAGCCAAGGATACGACAGGGGTTGGTAAGCTGGGCCTCGAGTCTGCTTTACAATCACTCAGTGGCCTTGCTGAAAAACCTACGGATCACGCTTGAGATGATCAAATGGGAGCACTCGGTTTTCGTGCTGCCATTCGCCTTGTGCGGCGCGATGCTCGCGGCCAACGGCCTGCCCAGTGGACCAACCCTTGCGTGGATCATCCTAGCTATGGTTTCGGCGCGATCGGCTGCCATGGCATTCAACCGATTGGCTGACGCTTCGATTGACGCGGCCAATCCGCGCACGCAAACCCGCGCCCTGCCATCGGGCGTGCTCACTCCCGCGTTTGTTGCGACATTCGTTTGCGTTTCCTGCGCCGTCTTTCTTTTTGCGGCGGCACAGCTTAACCACTTGTCATTGATTCTTGCGCCGGTCGCGCTGGCTGTCCTTCTGCTCTATTCCTACACCAAGCGATTTACGCGCTGGTCACACCTGGTGCTGGGATTTGCCATGGGAATGGCGCCCTCGGCAGCCTGGATTGCAGTGCGTGGCTCGCTCGATCCCCGGATTCTCCTGCTGACCGCGGCCGTAACGTTCTGGGGCGGCGGATTCGACGTGCTCTATGCTTGTCAGGACTACAAATTTGATCGCGAGAGCGGCCTGCATTCCGTCCCGCGACATTTTGGGATCGGCAAGGCACTCTGGGTTGCTCGCAGCTTTCATCTGACGATGCTGGTGCTGCTGGTCAGTTTGATTATCGTCTTCGGTCTCGGCAAACTGGCGATAGTCGGCGTGGCGGCGGTGGCGGTGCTGCTGGCCTACGAACATTCTTTGGTGTCAGCAGATGACCTGTCGAAACTGAATGCCGCATTCTTCACCATGAACGGCGTGATCTCAGTGGTTTTTTTTCTGTTTGTTGCGGGCGACGTGCTGGTGAGGCGGTAAGCCGGAGGATGCCAACACCTTCGTGCAGTTTCGTCCGTGCGTAAGGTATCATCAAAAAGATGCCGAACCTGCATCCGTTCCAGACCGATGACGCGGGCCTGCGCCCGATTCACGACAAGGTGCTTGCGCAGGAACGTCTGTCGGCTACCGAAGCGCTCACGCTTTATCGCACTGGCGATCTGCTGGCAGTCGGTTGGATGGCGAATCATGTACGCGAGCGCCTGCACGGCGACAAGACCTACTTCAATGTCAACCGCCACATCAATCCGACCAATGTTTGCATTGCGGCATGCCGCCTCTGTGCCTTCGGTCGAAAGAAAGATGCACCCGGCGCTTACACCATGGCTCTGGAGGAAGCTTTCGAAACCGCTGCTTCCGGGTACAGCGAGGCGGTAACGGAATTTCACATTGTTGGCGGACTGCATCCGGACCTGCCCTTCCAGTATTTTCTCGACCTCGTCTCCGGACTGAAGCAGCGATTTCCTCAAGTTCACCTCAAAGCCTTCACCATGGTCGAGGTGGCGTATCTGGCGAGGCGGGCCAAATTATCGATTCGCGAGACGCTTGAGCAACTGAAAGCGGCCGGGGTGGATTCGCTTCCTGGAGGCGGTGCTGAAATTTTCGCCGACCGGGTACGTCACATCATCTGTGACCACAAGATCGATGGCGATCAATGGCTGGAGACTGCCAGGCTGGCGCACCAGATCGGGCTGAAGTCCAACGCCACCATGCTCTACGGTCACGTGGAAAACGATGAAGACCGGGTCGATCATTTATTGAAGCTGCGTGATCTGCAGGATGAAACCCGCGGATTCCAGACCTTTATCCCTCTTGCGTTTCATCCCGACAATACCCCACTGCAGCACCTGCCCAAGACCACTGGCATGCTCGACGTTAAGCAGATTGCCGTAGGCCGCCTGGTGCTCGACAATTTCCCGCACGTCAAAGCCTACTGGCAAATGATGAGCGCGAAAATCGCGCAGATCTCGTTACGTTTTGGCGCCGATGATCTCGATGGGACCGTCATCGAAGAAAAGATCTACCACGATGCCGGAGCCACGACACCGCAGGGCATGCGGCGAGAAGAATTGATGCGCCTCATCCGCGAGGCAGGGCGCGAGCCCATTGAACGCGATACCCTCTATCGCCCGGTTGCCCGAACCGAGACAGCGGTGACCATCGCCGTCTGACTCTTCTGAAGAGCTCCACTCTGCCCTTGAGCCTATCCGGATTGGCTTCCTCGTAGGGTATTTCTGGCATGGACAATTCGCGCTTTTCGAACGACATTGAAGCCATGGCTATTTATCTTTTTGGCTGTCCGCACACGGGTGTAGAATCGATCTGTAAGGAACCGGAAATCTTCGCGGGATCTGCTCTCGCGATCCGAGGCCTGGCATGAACGTTCACTTCAGCTACAAGCTAAGTAGAACTCCCGACGTCGAGAAAGAAATCAACCACCTCATCGAAAAAGTGCGCAAGCGCCTGCAGGTGTTCCGTCCGGAACTGGTGCATCTGAAGGGCGGGATCGAGCAGAATTCGGCTCGTGAGGGGGTTACCGTTTCGCTCAACCTGCGGCTTCCTTCCGGACAAATGGCAGTGCAGAAGGCGGCCAGTACGGCCGCGGCCGCGATCAAAGCTGCCTCGGACGATCTCCTGCAACAGATTGGCAAGCACAAGGATCTGTTGCGGAACTCACGGAATTGGCCTCGCCGCAGGGTAGCCGACTTCCGTAGCTCGGCCGAGATTCCGTTTGAAAAGACGGTAGCTGCGGTCTCGCTTCCGACCGTTTCTTCCGACGATATTCGTTCCTACATCAACGCGAACCTGGGCCGCCTGCAGCGCTTCGTGGAACGCGAGCTGTACTTCCGCGAGACTTCAGAGGACCTGGTTCCTGATTCGCTTAGTAAAGAAGAAATAATCGACGAAGCGATTGCTCGAGCGCTCGGCGATGGGGCGGAGAAGCCAGAACGCCTCGCCCTGGAACCGTGGTTGTATCGTCTGGCGATTCGTGCCATCGATGAAATGTCGCAAGCCGCCGGCGAAAACGGAACCTCAGTTCACCTGGAAGACTCTGCCCGGCGACGCAATGTGCGTGCCAGCGACGAAGCCGAACTCCAATTTCATCAGCCGGACGAAACCCTGACCGGTGAGAACGTCATCCCCGACCGTCGTCTGGCAACTCCCGAGGACATCGCCAAGTCCGATGAAATGCTTCGTTTGGTGGAGCTTGCGCTGAAAGGGGCGCATCGCAACGACCGTGAGGCCTTTATGCTGCATGCCGTGGAGGGATTTTCTCTGGAAGAGATCGCCGTCATCACCGATCGCAAGCCGAATGAGGTGGAGTCGGCGGTCGATCGTGCCCGGGACCATCTCCGCCACTTGCTTCCTATGGGCAGAACGCCAAAAAACAACACAATTCTGGCTGCAACTAAGTAACTCCATCAGAGGAGAAATCAGGATGATCACACGCCAAGACATCCGCGAGTTGGCTGAATTTCCCAGCAATGGAAAGCATCATCAGACCGTCAGCTTCTATTTCGAACCGATGGTACCGGAAAACAAGTCTCACCGCGCCGAAGCCATTTTGATCAAGGACCTGATACGTGGCGTCCTGCGGGACGAGGAGAAAGGCGCGAAGAATGGACTTCGTTCCGACCTGGAACGCATTATGTCGCTGGGCGAAACCTTGCACGGCAATCAGGCGCGCGCCAAGGCGGTCTTCGCCTGCCACGAACAGAATTTCTGGCGGGAGTTCGATCTGCCCGCTCAAATTCCGGCTACCCAGCTGTCTATCGGAGAGCACTTTCAATTACGGCCGCTGGCCGAGCTGCTGGGCGCGCAGCCACGGGTCTGGGTAGCGCTCTCCGACCGCCAGAAGGCGCGCTTTTTCGATCTGCGGCTCGATGAACTCAGCGAACGCCACGGCCTTTTCCGCGTTCCTGCCTTTCGCCAGGGAAGCAGCGACGGGTATGCCGGCTACGAAGGCGGGAGAGCGCAGCGTCGCGTACAAGACGAGGCCCTTCATCATTTCAAAGAGGTGGCAGAACACCTGCGTGCATCGTTGGAGCAGGGATTGTTTGAGAAACTGATCATTGGCTGCCAAGATTCGAACTGGCGAGACTTTGAGTCGCAGCTGCATCCCTACGTGCGAAAAGCGCTGCTCGGGCGATTCTCGGCCGAGGTGGGAAAAATGACCAATGACCAGATCCGGGAGCAGGCCACCCAGATCCTGCACAATGCGCTCAGCGAAAGGCGCCATGAATTGGTGAAAGAAGTGCTCGATCAGGCGAAGAGCAATAACCGTGGCGTAACCGGCTTGCGGCGGGTTCTACGGTCGCTCGAATTAGGCGAAGTACAAACGCTGCTGATCGGAGACAACTTCTCGCACGGTGGTGTCGAATGCACCGGCTGCGGTCACATCGACGGGCACTTGGTCCGTTTCTGTCCAGCATGTGGACGGGAGACGCGCGAGCTGGCGGAAATCTGTGACGCCATTATCCCCATCGCGGTGCGCCGGGACATCGAGTTGTTCTATGTGAAGGATGAACCGGAGTTCGATAGCGCGGGCAATATAGCAGCGTTGCTACGCTTCCGCGCCGACCAAAGCAAGGGCAACGTAGTCCGGGCCGCGTCATAAACAAAATTGCTGCTGGGAATGCCCACCCGCCGGGGTGGGCTTTGTTTTTTGCGTGGCGGGATCCGCAATGCTTATCCCTTCATCCGTGGTATTCTGGCGGGCTTCATCTCAGGAGGAACAATGACAGTCACGCGTCGTGACTTCATCGGTACGGCCGCACTCGGCAGTCTGTCGCTCGGGTTGCTGACCGATCAAGCTGCCAGCCTGGATTCCAAAACATCGCAGGGTGGCAAACGGCCAATCATCATTTGCGCTCACAACGGCTACAACTATCTCGACGATGCGTTTGCTTTTCTTGCAGGTGGAGGCGACACTCTCGATGCCGCATTGAAGGTGGTGAAAGGCCCCGAGGACGATCCCAAAGACACGAGCGTCGGCCTGGGCGGGTTGCCTAACGAAGAAGGAGTGGTCGAACTGGATGCTTGCTGCATGCACGGTCCTACGCGGCGTGCCGGCTCGGTCGGGGGAGTACGAAACATCAAGAATGTGTCGCAAGTTGCCAAAGCGGTCATGAACCACACCGGCCATGTGATGCTGGTCGGGGAAGGTGCAGAGCGTTTTGCCGTGGCAATGGGTTTCCCGCGTGAGGATCTGCTCACCGATCACTCGCGCAAGATCTGGCTGCTCTGGAAGGAGTATCACTCGAGCGGCGACTGGTGGGGACCCGGCCTGGCGGATCCGCACTGGCAACCACCGGAAGAGAAACCGCAGAGCGATCTTTGGCAGGAACGTTATCGCAAACTGGACGAGATGGCTGCGGATATCGGCATCGTCGCGGAGTTGCGCGGCGAAGCTATTCATAAAATTTTATTCCCACCTACCGGCACGGTTCATTGCTCGGCGCTGAATGACAAGGGCGAGATATCTGGCTGCACGACTACCAGCGGCCTGGCCTGGAAGTTGCCGGGACGCGTCGGCGATTCGCCCATTATTGGCGCCGGTTGCTACACCGATCAGGATGTGGGCTCAGCTGGCGCGACCGGCAGCGGGGAAGAGAACATCAAGGTCGCCGGCGCGCACACCATGGTCGAAAACATGCGCCATGGCATGTCGCCGCAGGAAGCCGGTATCGATGCCCTCAAGCGAATTGTCCGCAACTACAACAATGACATGAAGAAGCTGCAGTACGTGGACATGATTTTCTACGTTCTGCGTAAGGACGGAGCATATGCCGGGGTTTCGTTGTGGGAAGGTTATGAGGCTTCCAAGCCGCACACCATTGCGGTGCACGACGGAATGAAGCGACAGGAGAAGACTGTCGCGCTATTTCAGGGCCCTTCGCGGGATTATCCGCCCGAGCCGAAAGTTCCGGAGGAAATCAGAAAAGAGTACAAGTAAGCACACCGGCCCTCAGAAAGCCTTTGTCGAGCAGGTAAGGCGCACAACCTAAGAGAACCTCACCTTCACATCCGGTCCCTTCTCCAGATGGATGCTGTCGATGAAGCGCACTTTGCCGGTGCGCAAGGTCATGATTGCCGACGATGTTCTTGTGCCTTCGCCGAAGAAGCGCACGCCCTTGAGCAGTGCGCCGTCGGTTACGCCGGTTGCGGCAAAGATCAGTTGTTTGCCGGGCGCCAGGTCTTCGGCTTCATAAACGCGGCTCTTCTCCTTGATGCCCATCCGCGCGATGCGTTCTTCAAGTTCGGGCTTGTCGATGACCAGGCGTCCCTGCATGTAGCCGTTGAGGCAGCGAATCGCGGCGGCAGTAATGACCCCTTCCGGCGCGCCACCCGATCCCATAACTGCGTGCACGCCAGTGCCGATAACAGCGGCCGCTATGCCGGCGGAAAGATCACCGTCACCGATCAGCCGAATTCGTGCTCCGGCGGCGCGAATTTCAGCAATCAATTTTTCGTGACGCGGACGATCCAGAACAATGACGACCAGGTCCTCGACATCGCGATCCAGGCGCTTGGCGATATTCCTCAAATTGTCAGAAACGGACGCGTCGAGGTCGACCGCGTCTTTGCAGGACGGGCCCACGACGATTTTCTCCATGTAACAATCGGGGGCGTTCAGAAGACCACCGTGTTCGGACGCCGCCAGCACGGTAATGGCGCCGGGCGCCCCGGTGGCGCACAGATTCGTGCCTTCGAGCGGATCAACGGCGATATCGACGTCTGGCACACCTGTACCATCGTCAAATTCGGCGCCGACTCTTTCGCCGATATACAGCATTGGAGCTTCGTCGCGCTCACCTTCACCGATGACAATCGTTCCGCGCATGGGGATCGAGTCCATGGTCTGGCGCATGGCTTCGGTCGCGACCTGATCGGAGAGCTTGCGCTGTCCCTGGCCCATGGTGCGGGCCGACGCGATGGCCGCGACTTCGACCACGCGGAGGAAACGCGATGCCAGATCGCTTTCAATGTTCTCGCCAAAGTTCCTGGTTTTGCCCTCTGTTCTGGGATGCGTTGCCATCAAGCCTCCGGACACTACAGGAATGAGACTATAACGCGAAGTGGGGGAAAGGGGAAGACGGAAGCATTTCTCTCCAGGCTTGATAAAGATCGCGGCCGTGCGGTTGGCCAAGCCTTGTGAGGCTGATAAAATCGAAGGGTCCACTCTTCGTGGGGCTATAGCTCAGCTGGGAGAGCGCATCGTTCGCAACGATGAGGTCGTCGGTTCGAGCCCGACTAGCTCCACCAAATTCAGCGAGGTCCTTCGCCACGCTCAGGATTTCGCCCTTCGACTGAGCTCAGGGCAGGCTCTGCAGGCTCGCTCCGCTCACGCCAGCAAAATAGCTCAACCTCACCAAATCGAAACGCGATCCGCAGGCTTCAGGTACAACCTGTTGCTGGGCGCGGCGTCGTAAGTCTTGTACCATGCCTCAAGGTTGCGCACGGTATCGCTGCGATATTCCCCCGGCGGATGAGTATCGGTCTTGACCTGGCGGCGAAGCCCCTCTTCGCTCTGAGCTTTCCGCCATCTCTGCGCGAATGCTAGAAAGAATCGCTGTTCGCCGGTCAATCCATTGATAACAACGTCTTGTTTGCCTTTCAGCGACAAGAGATAAGCGTCGTGCGCTACCACCAGTCCGGTCAGGTCTGCGATGCTCTCTGTCTGCACCTGCTCGCCCTTGACGCAAAGATCAGGCAGCGGGCAATAGCCGTTGAGTTGCGCCACTAACTTGGCAGCGGCCGCATGGTAGTTGGCTGAATCTTGCGCGTTCCACCACTTGCCGAGACGGCCCTGAGCGTCGTAGATGTTCCCCAGTTCATCGAAGCTGTGGCTGATTTCGTGCGCCATGCCTGCGCCGGCCGATCCGTAATTCGAAGCCGTGTCGCCTCGAGGATCAAAATAAGGTGGCTGCAAGATACCCGCTGAGAAGGTTTCGGTATTCGGGGAGAACAGAATGATCGCGCCGACGATCTGCGGATCAATCCTCCATTCATCCGGATCAGCCGGCCGTTGCAGTTTGGCGAGATTGTACGAGCGATTGAAAGCTTCCGCACGACGCATATTCCCGAAGGCATCAGCGCGCACGACCTCAAGCGTCGAATAGTCGATCCAGTTGTCGGGGTAGCCGACATCAATTCGTAACGTGGCCAGCTTGGCTAATGCTTTTTCCTTGGTCTGGGCTGACATCCAGGTAAGGTTGGGAATGCGGGCACGATAGGCTGCAATCAGGTCGCTGACCATGGCTTGCGCTTTTGCCTTGGCCTCGCGAGGGAAGTAACGCGCCGTATAAAGCTGTCCGACCGCTTGTCCCAGGGCAGCGTTGGTGGCGGCGATGGCGTCCTGGCTGCGGTCGGGCATCTGCTGTGTACCGGAAAGAATCGTCCCGTAGAAAGCGAAATGCTCCGCACCCACAGCCTTAGGCAAGACGCTGGCGTAGTGTTCGATCAAGTGAAATCTGAGATAGTCCTTCCATACATCGAGGGATTCACTCCCCACCAGAGCGGAAGTGCCGATGATCGCCGAAGGTTGCCAAACTACGAATTCAGGTTGATCCGCAACGCCGGCGGTTGTGAAATAGGCGTCCCAATCCATTCCTGCGGCCTTGACGGCAAAATCAGCGCGCTTCCAGGGATTGTTTTGCTTGAACACGTCAGCGGCGTC
>Ga0335081_10019120_pt1 | contig 11074 bp, 5 predicted proteins | sample Lox_Sample_35_FD_206713 | JGI IMG/M metagenome (GOLD analysis project Ga0335081, IMG submission 206713) | Soil microbial communities from Loxahatchee National Wildlife Refuge, Florida, United States - Lox_Sample_3.5 | ecosystem: Environmental > Terrestrial > Soil > Wetlands | place: USA: Florida...
ACGCCGACTGGTACACCGTACGGCGGTCGGGATCCGCCGAACACAAGGTCACGGTCACGCGCGTGTAAGGGAAAACTCGCTTGCCGCGCGCCAGCACCTGGATCCTGCCCTCGATCTCTTCGAGCATGGCGCGATGCACCAGCAGCAACTCGTCCGACTGCGCCTTGCCAAACACACGCTCGGTCCAGTGGCGGAAGCCGCGCTCGATGGTCTTTTCGATTTCGGAAAAAAGCTTCATTTGCGCTACGGAATCAATCCCAGCTTTTGCGCCGCATTGACGATTTCCGCGGCGGCGGGCGCGGCGGCCGTCCCACCGTACACTCCATTCTCCACCAAAACCGAGAGCGCGATCTTTCGGGCCCCGGTGCCATAGGGCGCGTACCCGACGAACCAGGCATGCGAGGGCGCATCCCCAAGCTCCGCGGTCCCCGTCTTGCCCGCCACGGGCACGCCCGCCGAGGCACGCTTCCCGGTCCCGGAAGTCACGACTTCCCGCATGAACCGGCCGAGCGTCTGGGCGGCCTCGGGCGTCATCACGGTCTCGGGAGCGGCGGTGCGCGTGTTGTTCTCGTCAGCGATCCATCGGCCTTGCGGCATGGCGCCGCCGTTGGCGACCGTCGCCGCCACGCGCGCCAACTGGAACGGAGTCGCCACTACCCGCCCCTGACCATACGAGGACTGCGGGAGCGACTCCTTCAACTGTTCGATCGTATTCTGGTTCGCCGACGCGATGCCCAGAAGATGGGCCGTATTCCACAAAGCTTCGGCGCGCACGTCGTAGGTGCCGAGTTGCGCGAAATACGCGTTGCAGGAGACCACCATCGCGCGCTCCATGTCGAGCGTGCCGTGCGGCTCGGTGTCCTGAATGTCGTCGCGGATGGGGCGGGTGGATCCCGTCATGAAGTTGCCCACGCGGCCGTCCGGAAGCCGGATGCACTCGTAGGTGCGATGCGCCAGCGCGGGGTCCTTGCGCAGCGCGGCGATGGCGGTCACCAGTTTGAAAGTCGAGCCGGGCGGGTACAGCCCGTAGCGCGCGCGGTCGAGGTACGGATTGGCGGACTCGGGTTCGGCGGCGGATGGATCGTCGGGCGGGAGCGGATAGCTGACGGCCGCGAGAAGATCCCCGGTGGACGGATCCATGACCACGGCGGCTCCCTTGTCTCGCTGCGCCTGATTCAACTGCGCCCGCAGAATCTCCGACACGCGGCTCTGCAGCCGCGCGTCGATAGAGGTGCGCACGTCGCGCCGACGGTCGAGCACGGCGCGCACGGCGGGATTTTGCGGTTGGTAGCGATAGCGGAGAAGGGGCACCAACTCGCGATAATCGTAGCGGATGACGCGCTCCATCTTGCCGGTCTTGGGATTTTTGACCTCTTCGAGCGTGGGGCGGTCGTCATAGCCTCGCAGGCGGCGGGCGAGATCCCGCTCGATGTAAGAGGTGTTGGAGGCGGCCCAGCGAGTGCGGGTTCGCAGGTCTCCCAGCAGATCGAAGGTCAGCCCGCCGAAGGGGTAGTGGCGGCTTTCGCTGCGCGGGCAGGCGCGATCGATGTCGATGCCCAGGCTCTGGTAATCGGCGCGGTGCTTCTCCAGTTCGTCCCAATCGCTGGTGGCCAGGGGCAGCCCATTGCGGTCGTAGATGGTGCCCTTGGGGATGTCGCGCATGATTTCCAGCAGCCGCGGATTGTACTGGTAACGGCGCGCGCCATCGGCCTGGGTGACCAGCGTGCCGGCTCCCATGATGGCGGCACTGTGGATCACCTGGGTGTAGGCAGCTTTAGCCACCACCAGGAGTCCCGCAATCCCGAACATCGCACCGAAGGTCCGCATGGGCACGGGGATGATGGGCTGGGCGGGCGCCTTTTCCTCGCCGCGCATGGAGATCGCGAGCAGAATCGCGATCACCGCGAAGTTCGCGATCATGGACGTGCGGCCGTAGCTCAGGAAGGGAGTCACGACCCCCGAGAGCGGAGTCACGCCCAGCGCGCCGCCGGCGATCAGCAGGATTTCGAGCGCGGTGGCCGCGGCCAATCCGGCGGCCAGGAAGAACTCATAATCGGTACGCGCGCGGCCGGCGATGCGGAAGGCGCGCCACACAATCCACGCGAACAGAGCGAAGACCACGGCGATGCCCAGGAATCCCAGTTCCTCGCCGACCGCCGAGAGGATGAGATCGGTGTGGGCCGCGGGGACCAGCTGGGGATCGCCGCGGCCGATGCCCATGCCGGTGAGGCCGCCGGTGGCAAACGCCCAGAGCGAATGAGCGAGCTGGTCACCGCCGCGGATGACGTTGTCCCAGGGCGAAAGCCACATGGAGACGCGCTCCCGTACGGTGTGTGGGACGCCGATCAGATAACCGGCCAGCAGGCCGGCTCCCATCAGGGCCAGGCCGGCCAACGGCACCAGGGCGCTGCGGCGGGCCATACCGTAGAGCACCAGAAAGAGACAGAGGAAGACCAGCGCGGGGCCCAGATCTTTTTGCAGGAAAAAGAATGCCAGCGCGAGCCCGACCGACACCAGCACCGGCAGCGTGTACTCCACCGGCGGAATGTCGAAGCGCCGGGTAAGGGCCGCAAGCCTGGGGCGCGACTCATGAGCGTGCCGCAGGATGTCCCATCGCTGCGCGAAGTAGCCCGCCAGGAAGAAGACCAGCAGGATGCGCACCAGTTCCACCGGCTGGAAGCCGAACAGATTCACCTTGGCATCGCTGGTTCCGGGACCGCGGCCGAACACGATGAGCAGCACGGAGAGCACGCAGCTTCCCAGCAGCGGTACGAAGCTCAGCTTGCCGAAGAGGCGTCCGTAATTCAGCCCGCTCACGGCCGCCAGCAGCAGGCAGCCGGCCACCACGCCCTGTGCGAAGTCCACGAAGAGCAGGTTGTCGCGCACCGGATCGCGCAGGCTGACCATGAGGGTAAGGCCGATGCCGCTCAGCAGGAGAACGGCCGGGAGCAGAGTTTGGTCGGATCGGGAACCGCGCACACTCCACCACACATGAGGCACCAGGAAGGCCACGAGGAAGAAAGCCGACCAGGCGAAGAAACTGCGGGTGAACTGCACGGGCCGGCGCACCACGAATTGGGGCTTCAACTCGCGGAACTGATCGCCGGTCATCAGCGGGCGAATGCGGCCTACGTTCGACAGCTGGCGGGAGAGAGCAAAGATCTGTTCAGCCGCGGCGCATTCTCGAGCTTGCCCTTTCCGGGGCGGCGAACTGGAACAAACTCCCCTGGACATCAGAAACGGAAGGATCTCATTGGGGGAGGCCAGCGTGTTCAAGTCGAGCAATTTTCCGGACGCAAGAGCCTGGTCGATGGCCGTCAAATCCCGGGACTTGGCAAAGTACACCTGGAAGAGTCCGACGAGCACGGCGACGGCCGCGAGCAGCAGCCCGGCCAGTTCCTGGAGGCGCCAACGCGGCCGACGGCCGGGCGGTCGGTGGACTTCCTCACGCTCTACTGCTTTGCTGCGGGTGACGGCCATGAAGTGCTCCTGACGTGGCGCGGGCACTCGTGCCTGTACCCATGGGCCCCCGCCGGCCCACAGAACTCCATGAAAACCCTTGCGCCATCGACGTGGCGCAGGCCCTCCGGCCTGCCGCGTCCCGACTCTTGGGGACGCTTTTGGCCGCCTCCCGCGCCGGTGCCCGCGAAGGGGTTTTCGAGGCTGCCGCGCCCCGACTTATCGGGGCGCTTGTCGGGCGTGTACAGTGCCGGTGGCGACGAGCCGCACACCACCAAAAAGCGCCGAGACGAGTCTCGGCGCTGCAGACAAGAGTGCCCGCGCCACACCGCCACCACCATCACTGTTTCTCGTTGCGGGATTTCCATATGTTGCGGAGGAGCGTGGAGAGCCAGGGCGGGATTTTGTTGTGGTGTACTGAGCTCAACGGATCGCCGTTGCCGAACCTGGGCAGCGGAATGCCTCCATCAATCTCCCCGAGCCGCGAGTTCACATCGTCGAGAAGCTTCTGCACCTTGACGATGTTCTCTCCCGATTTCGCATACGGGACGATGGCCTGATAGAACTCGAGCGCCTGTTGGTAGTCGTCCCTGGCGCGCTCGAGAAGATCCTTCTCCTGAGGCAGACCGCGGAGGTCCTGCGCCTTGGCGGCGGTTCGCATGGCGCGATCGCGATACCCATCCGCCAGATACGCCTTCTCGCGATTGCCCATCGGATATCCGAGCGCCTCGGCTTTCTTCAGAGCCTGGCTGACCCTGTCCACATCCTCCTTCAGGCCGTATGCGTAGACTCGCGCGAGGCCCAATTCCGGGTCCGGAGAACGAGGCAACAACTGTTCCGCCTCCGTGAACTTGGAAATCGCCAGGTTCAAATCCGCCAGAACCGCATCGCCCTTTCGCTCCTTCTGGCTGCTGGCCAGCGCCAGGTAGCCCTCGGTGAGCCGGAGCTTGCCGCGAACCTGATTGTCGGGGTCGAGCCCAAGCGTCCGCGACAACTCCGTCTGAGCGTCTTTCCAACTGGCGGGCGTGACGGTCGTGTCGCTGCGGTAAGCGGCGATGACGCGGTCGGCCGCGGCGATCAGGCGCTGCTCGACAGCCTTGCGAGCGCCGCGCAGCAGCCAGGACGGCGGATTGCCCGCGGTGAGCTCGCTCCAGCGGCCCCAGATCTCGTTCGGGTCCGTGATCTGCTCGGAGACAATCTGGCGCTCCAGTTCGGCGCCGCGGCGAAGCACCACCAGGTCGGAGACTACGGCGCGGACCAGCGAGATCGCGGTGATCACCACCACACCGGCAGCTATCCGCCTGCCCCAGAGCGACTGATTCAGCCAGGACCCGACGCGCGAAGGCGGTTTAGCTTTCTTCGCCCCCCAGACGAGGTTCGCCTGCGGCTTATCGGCTACCGCTTGGGCCGGCATTGGCTCGGTTCGCCTCGTGCTCTCGTCCGGTCCGCTGCGCCTGGTCTCATCGTCACGTGTGGTGCGGCGTGTCTCGTCCTCCGGTGTTTTCTCAGGCTCCACTACCGTTACGGCAGGCCCGCTGCCGTTGTGCGGGACCACAGTGCGGCGCGTGACGTCCAGGGTTTCGAGCATGGCCTGTACCGGCTCGCCGGCGCGGAAAGCCTCCAGATCTTCGCGAAACTCCCGCGCGGATTGATAGCGGTCCGCCGCTTCGGGCGACATCGCCTTCACCAGAATGCGGCGCAAAGGCTTGGGGCACGGGTCGGGCGCCGGCGGAGGCGGGATGCGCGAGCGAATCATGCGCTCCAGCCGCTCGGTGCTGGCCGCCTGGTAAGGCTGCAAGCCCGTCACCATCTCGTAGAGCATCACCGCGAGCGACCACAGGTCGGAGAGTTCATTGACCTCGCCTGCCTCCAGGCGCTCAGGCGAACCGTAGGGCACGCTGCCAAACTCGTTGCGGGTGAGCCGCCGCGAGAGCGAAAGGGCTTTGGCAATTCCGAAATCCAACAACCGCACCTGGCCGTGGGAGTCGATGCGGATGTTTTTCGGCTTGATGTCGCCGTGGACAATTCCGTGAAATTCCTTGCCGCCCAGTTCCACCTGCAGGTTGTGCGCATTCTCCAGGGTCTGCGCCACCCCGATCGCCACTTCCAGGGCGAAACCCATGGCCAGCGCACCGTGGCGCATCAACTCCGACAGATCCTGGCCCTCGACGTATTCCATGGCTACGTAGAAGAAGCCGTCCACGTCGCCGGAGTCAAACACCTGCACGACGCGATGATCCAGAGCGGCCAGATGAGCCTGCAGGATGGAGCCGCGGCGCTCGGCGTCGATGGAGTCGCGCGTGTCGGGGTCGTCGGCATGCTCGATGAGTTTCAAGGCCACGGTTTGGCGGAGGACCGAATCGGTGGCGAGGTACACGTCCGCCATACCGCCCCGGCCGAGCTTCTGGCGGATCTCGTATTTGCCGAGCTTCCGGCTGGCGGGCGCGATCATTGCTTTTTGCCCTCCGCGGAAGCAGGCGGGTGCCCGGCGCGGCCCGGGACGGGCGCATGCGGCTTCACATCCAGGAAGAAATTCCGCGCTTTGACCGGATCCATCGGAATCTCCGCGGGCAATTCCAGGCTGTTCTTTTCGAACACATTTCCCACCAACGACGGCCGTGCGCCTTCCCGCGCCACCAGCCCGGCGCCCTGGTTCCTCTGCAAGGAATTATGGGAGATCCAGGGCGCGGAAGTTCCCACGATCAAAACACCCTCGCGCAGGCAGTCGTGAATGGCGCTGCCCACCAGGGAGACATTGCCGCTGCCCCGGATTTCGATTCCAGTGCCCGCGCCCGACACTTCCACATCGCTGATCTGAACGTCCGAGTCCTTCACCACGATTCCTGCGGTAAGCGGCAATTTCTCGTCGCCTTGAATGAGGAAGCCGCTGATGCGCACGTTCCTGACGCCTTCGCCATAGATGGCGGGTCCCGCGCCCTGCGGCTGGGCCCGGATAATGGCCTCACGGGGAATCGGGCTGCGCAGATTCACGCCGCTTTTGAGATTCAACTGCTCGCGATATTCGCCAACCAGGACCTCCACCGTATCGCCCGGGCGCGCCTCCGCCAAGGCCGCCGCGATGGAGCTGTATCGCGCGCCGCTGCCAACCACCAGCGCGCGCGGGCCGGGCGCCCTGGGAACCGGCGGCTCCCATAGGGGCCGGGAGAACCAGACGCCCGCTGCGCCGGCCAGCAAACCTGCGAGAATGCCGCACAACAAACCGGGGAGAAACCGCGAGCGTGCCGGCGGCGGCACATCCTCGAGCTTCGCCGGCTGGGAAGCCGCGAACTGATCGCCCTCTACCACCAGCACCGTCACATTGTCCTTGCCGCCGGCACGATTGGCGGCGGCGATCAGTTCCTTTACGGCGGCCTGCGGCTTGCCGGCGTTCCGCTCCACGGCGGCCAGAATTTCGGCGGAGGTCACCTGGTCGCTGAGCCCGTCGCTGCACAACAGCAGGGCGCTGTCGGGGTCGAACGGGATGCGCTGGATCTCGATGAAGTCCTTGTCGTCCGGCTGGTGCTCCTCCGATCCCACATCGCGGAAGACCTCGTTGCGCCGCGGATGGCGCATGGCCTCCGCCTCGGTCAGCTCGTGGCTGTCCTCGCGTTCGCCGACGGGCGAGTGGTCGTGGGTGATTTTGCGAATCTGCCCTGCGCGTACCTGGTACAGGCGCGAATCGCCGACATGTCCCACCACCGCCGAGCCGTTGTCCAACACCGCCAGCGTGAGGACGCAGGCCATGCCTTCCCACTCCGGGTTGGACTGCGCCTCCCGGAAAATCTCGTTGTTGGCGACCGCAATGGCCTCGCGGATGCGCTGCTCGGTAGTGCCCGTCATGCGCTCCAGTCGTGCCCGCACGCGTTCCAGGGCAATGGCCGCCGCCTTTTCGCCCGCGGCCTGCCCGCCAATGCCATCCACCACCAGGAAGATGCCGCGGTCCGGATCCATGTGCCACGCATCTTCGTTATTGCGGCGCACACGGCCGGGATGGCTGTCACCCGCGCAGATCACTTTCGCCTTAACCATGCGTCGTGCTGCGGAAGTCCAGGTAGAGCACTTCGGCGAGGCCGATGCGCGCCCTTTCCGGAACCGGCACCTCCAGGTTGCGGTCGCGCTTTTCTCCGTCTACATATTCGATGCTCGAAGGGGCCTTTTCGCCGTTGATGGTGGTGCCCAGCCGGCTCAGGTCCTTGAGAAAAAACTTACCGCTCTCCGGGTCGCGGCGCAGGCGGAAATGCTCGCGCGAAACGTCCGGGAGAGTGTCGAGCTTCAGGTCCGTCCAATAGTCGCGGCCGCCCCGCCCCACGACGATCTGGTCCTTGGTCATCTGGTACACCTTGTGGTCGTCGCCTTCGCGGTATTCGATCACGGCATGTGTGCCCGGATCGAAATGCACGCCGCCCGCATCGGCCGGGGCGGCTGCCACGGGTGAACTGGTGCCCGGAGTATCCGCTCCCCGGGCGGATACCTTGCCGGCCGTGGCGCCGGGCATGGTCACGCCCGGCTCCGGCGCTTTCGATTTTTCATAATGCTGGGAGCTCGAGAGCGTCCCACCCATACGACGTGTAGAAATCCGCTTGGTCATGCTGCCGGCGCCGAATTCCGGTTTCGCCGGGAGGGCCAGTTCCGAATAAATGACGATGTCGCCAGCCTGGGTGTCGTCGTCGGTGTTTTCGAGGACGCGGATTTGCCATCCGCCATCGGGCGCGGTGATTCTGGGCTCGGCCTTGCGGGTCAGTTTCAGGCGGTCGGCCAGCGAGCCCCGATTGAGGTTCTCCAGTTCCTCGTCGAGCGCCCGGCGCGCCTCTTCGACGATGCGGGGGACGATGCCGCGGAGACGGTCCATGTCGTCAGGATGAAGGTACACGTGGTAGATCGCGGGGGCGAGGGTGGAATAGTGCAGCGGCTCCAGGCCTTCCTTCATGTTGCGAACAATTTCGAGGATGACTTCGCGCGCGGTGGCGGGATTGGCGGCGGCAGGACGGTCCATAGGGAACCTACTCGATTTTACCAACGCACAACCTCAGCAGATGTTCCGGCAGATTTGGAGGGGAAACGGTGGAGCAGTCCTGCCTATACCCATGGCGCCCCGCCGGCAGCGATGTGGCGCGGGCATTCCTGTGTCCGCAGAGATTTTTCGAGGCTGAAAGCCCTTCCCCGCCTCGCGCCGCCAGTCGGCCTTTACAGCTCGATGCGGAAGGTGGAGCCCTTGCCGGGCTGGCTTTCCACCGCGATACGGCCCTTGTGGTCGCTCACCACCGATTGCACGATCGCCAGGCCCAGGCCGGTGCCGTGGGTCTTGGTGGTGTAATACGGCGTGAAGAGGCGCTCGCATTCCTCGGGAGTCAGACCCTGGCCCGTATCGGAGACCTCCAGGCGCACGCCTCCATTCATCGCGAGTGTCCGCACGGTGAGCGTTCCGCCGTCGGGCATGGCGTCGATGGCGTTGAGGACCAGGTTTCGCAGCACCCGCGTCATCTGGTCCGGATCGGCCTGCACGGGCCTGAGGCTCGGGTCGAGTTCGCCCCGGGCTTGGACGTGCGATTTTGCGAGCTGCGGCTCGAAGAGTTTGAGGGTACCGGCGGCCAGGTCGTTGAAGTTCACCAACTGCATTTCGGGCGCGGGCATCTTGGCAAAATCGCTGAAGCGGCCGATGATCTGCTTCAGGTTCGCCAGCTCCGCCAGCAGGGTCTGGGTACTCTCACGGAAGACTTCGTCGAACTGCTCCGGACAGCTCTCCCGCGCCCGCTGCATGTTCTCCACCGTGATCTGTAGCGGAAACAGCGGGTTCTTCAACTCGTGCGCCAGCCGCCGGGCCAGTTCTCTCCAGGCGGCCACGCGCTCGGCCTGCACCAGGCGCTCGCGCTGTTCGACGAGTTCGTGGGTCATGCGGTTGAAGGTGCGGGCCAGTTGCCCGATCTCGTCCTTGGACACCACCTCCACCGTGGCGCCCCAGTTGCCGGCGGCCACCTTGGCGGCGGTTTCCGAGAGCCGCATCACCGGCCGCGTGACGCGCAGCGTGGCCCACCAGCTCAGCGCGATTCCCATCAGAATTCCAGCGGCGGCGACGAAGAATGCCACCCGCCGCAGGCTGGCCTCCAGGCGCACGAGATCGCGCCGCGAACTGCCGATCAGCAGGACGCCGAGCACGTTGTCCTCATAGCCCGTCAGGGGCAGCACGTGAAAGGTCTCGGCGTCCTCGCCCTGGCCCAAGGTTTCGATCACTTCCTGTTTCCGCGACAGGACGCGCTCGATCAGAGGCTGTACCTGGCTGGCCGGCTGGCCCGATCCGCTCACCTGGATCAGCCGGGAAGGCGAGAACTGCGGCTCCAGGTTGCGATAAAACAGGATCCACATGCCTTTGGGAGGCTCGAGCGTGGACAGGAACCGCTGGTTGAGCTGTTGGCCGCCGACCACGTATAGCTTATGGTCCTCGGCCGTGGCGGTGGTGACGGCCAGGAGTGAGAGGGTGAAGCCGTCCTCCAACTCCTCGCGTTTCAGAAAGGCGCCGGGCGTCTTCCAGTCCGTCCCGGGGGCGGTGAGCCACTCCTCTTTGTAGCTGAACCGCGCCGGCCATTCCGCCGAGGAGACGATCGAGCCGTCTTCGGCGACCAGTTCCAGGCAATCGAGGCCGTTGGTGGATGCCAGGCTCTCGGCCTCCCGGTGATACTCCTGCGGATCGGGGCGGGCGGCGATGTCGGACGCCAGCCGGGAATCGGCAATGCGCTTGACCGCCAGGACGATGTCCTGCTTACGCCGGTCGTATTCGCCGCGGAACTGACGTACCAGGGCATCGACCCGCTGCTTTTCGAAGCCTTCGAACGCTTCGCGGGTTTTGTCGGTGACCGACCACTCCACCACCGCGACCGACGCCGCCACGGCCATGGTCACGATCAGCAGCAGGCGGATGCGGAAGGTCATGGGCGGGCGCCCTCCAGCCACAGGTTCTCGAACCGCCATTCTCCCAGCGGCGTGATGCCGGGACCGCCCTTGACGCGCGGGCCGACTCCGTAAACATCGGGGAGATGAAACAGCGGAACCACGCGGAAGCCTTCGAGCAGCGTGCGCTCGGCGGTGTAGAGGGCTTCCGGGGAGTCGGTGCGGGGGGGAGCAGCGAGTCCCAGTGAGGAGGCCACACCGGCCAGCGCCGCGGCGGGGTCGGAAGACGCGATCCGCACCTCCACCAGGCGCACGTCGGCGGCGGCAGAGGAAGGGGCAGCGGAGACCGCAAGGCCGGCATCGCGCGCATTCAGAGCGATACGGTCGGCAATGCGGCGGAAGGCGGGATCGGCGACCCCCAGGGTGAACGTGCGAACGGCCGGCGGGACGCCCGACACCAGCGCGCGCGCCTTGGCCACGTCGGTGGCGACGGGAAACAGGAAGGCATCGCCCGAGAGCCACTGCGGAAGCAGTGCGCCGGAGATTTCACCCTGCCTTTGGAGCATGACGTTGTGGATGGAATTGCGATCGACGGCGAGCGCCAGGGCCTCGCGAACGCGTGCGTTCTCCATTCGCGGGCCGAACACCAGCGCCAGCACCCGTACGGGAGCGGACGACCAGATCTTCGGCGCGCTGCCGGCACGCTGCGGCTCGTTCGGGTCAAACTCCACGA
>Ga0335081_10019121_pt1 | contig 11074 bp, 5 predicted proteins | sample Lox_Sample_35_FD_206713 | JGI IMG/M metagenome (GOLD analysis project Ga0335081, IMG submission 206713) | Soil microbial communities from Loxahatchee National Wildlife Refuge, Florida, United States - Lox_Sample_3.5 | ecosystem: Environmental > Terrestrial > Soil > Wetlands | place: USA: Florida...
CTCAATCCACACCGGCGCGAACGTGCGCCCGCCCAACGAGATCTGCACTGCGTGTGTCCCCGCGCCGATCTCCTGCGGCAAGTGGAAGTTGAATTCCCATCGCTGGCTGAGCACGTCGGTGCAGAACCGGTCCATAGGGCCTGCCCCAACTCCATCCACCGCCGCGCGGAATTTATCCGCATGCGCCACTTCGAGCATGGTCACTTTCACCGTGCGCGTAAGTACGCGATTGCCCAACAGCAGGTTGATACCGTCATTCACCGCCAGAACGCGAGGCACCAGGGGGCCGGGCGGCATGATCCGCACCCAGCCGGGCGCGAACAGCAGCTTTTCTTCCCACCACACTTCCACCGGCACCAGCCCGGTGCGCAGGCCTTCCGGCAGGATCGCGTTCACGTAGGAAACGCCGTCCCGTTCCGGCGGACCGATGTAGCTAAGCCGGCATGCTTTCCCTTCCACCCGGACGGTGAGGTTTTCCAGATCGGCTTCCGCCGGCAGGTTGTGGCCCCAGACGGAAATCGCCGCCATAATGCCCGCCGACGGCGCCACCGATTCGCCCGTGAGCGCGTTCCCGATCTTCACCAGGCTCGCGCGTCCGCGCGGCGCCGCCAGCGCACCGCCCGGCTTGCGCCAGCTCACCCACATGTACTGCGTCCAGATTTTTTCCAGCGCCAGCAGGCTAAAATCGATTTGGCGTGAGAACTCGCGAATCTCGTCGGGCGTGATGCGCACGCCGCTCCACGTATCGTACTGGCGGGCGTGCGGCGGCAGGCCGTTGATCTGGCAACGCATCACGCCGCCCGGTTTGAGCACCCGCCGCGCTTCGCGCAGATAGTCGAAGACGATTTCGCGGCTGGGGATGTGCTGGAACACCGCATAGGAGTAAACAAAATCGAAGGTATTGTCGGGGAACATGCCGAGGTCCGCGCCCGAGCCATGGTGCAGATGCGCGTGCGGCAGGTCGCGCAGGCGCTCGCTCGCCAGCCGGATCATCTCGTCGGAGACATCCACGCCGTGAATTTCATGGAAGTGCCGGCCGAGCGGGCGCATCAGGCGGCCCGGACCACAGCCGATTTCGAGTGCCGCGTCCCGGCCCGCAAAACGCTTCAGGTCGTGCTCCAGGTCGCGCACCACATCCGACGCCGTGGCGTAGAACTCGCCTTCTTCCTGCCGGCGCCGGCCGAACGCGACATAGTAATTGGCGTCCTCGCCGGCGCGCTGGTTCCAGTCGGCGCGCATGCGGGCCAGCATCTGGGGATCGTCCTTGGTGGGGTTCACCATTAACTATACTATTCACATACCATAGGCAACGGCCGCGCAAAAAGGTGTCGCAAAAAGGGCCCTTCGCCGATTGGAAGCTCCAAAATGAACCCGGCACGCCCGCAGCGAATCAGAGCAAACAGGGGGTGCGCTAATGATGCGAATTGCTATTCTTTTGTTCTGTGTCGCCAGCATAGGATTTGCAGGAACCTGGTCGGGGTATCTGGTCGATTCCGGCTGCTGGGCGAACCGGCAGACCAACGTGAGTTCCGACGCCACCAGCGCTAGTCGAGAGATGAATGCTGACGTCCGCTATTGCTCCCCGACAGACGACACGAAGAAGTTTGCCGTGGTGCTTCGCGATTGGCAGAGGCTGAAGCTCGATCCTGCCGGGAATACCAGGGCGTACCAACTCGTACGGCACACAGGCAAGCGGCACTGGTACGTGGTCAGTGTCAGCGGGGCTCTAAGCAACAAGAAGACGATCAAGGTGGGTTCCATCTCGGCCGCGTTGTCAGGGCCGAGGCGGTAGATGAAACCTGGAGTGTTGATACAACTGTTGACTCGCCCGCCGGCGCCAGACTTCCACCGGCAACAACCCGGTGCGTAGGCCTTCCGGCGGAATCGCGTTCACACTGGAGACGCCGTCCGGTTCGGGCCGGCCCAGCGGGAGCATCAGGCGGCCCGGGCTGCGGCCTATTTCGAGAGCCGTATCCCGGCCCGCAAAACTACCACACCGCGCAACGCCGGAGGGTCTCCGAACTGAAAGGGCAGCATCCAACGCCTAATGACCCTCTACGCCCTGGAATTCGTTGTCGAACCCGCGTAAAATGGCTGGGTGCCAGAGCCGGCAGCACGTCGTATGTCTTAGATGTCGGCCGCGTGAGCAGTCTGAATGAGTACGACGAGGCGAATGCCCGGACGAACGGCAATGGTTACCATCGGCTTCTACGCCGGTCTCATTGTGCTCGCGGTAGCGGTGTGGCTACTCACGGAGTACATTAATAACAAGGCCTATACCATTCCCCCGCCCGATGATCCGGCGGCGCTGAGCAAAGCCGAGGACGCCTATGCGGCCGTGGGTAACCTGCTCACGACGCTGGCCACCGGGCTGCTTGCAGCTCTGGGGTTGTTCTTGACCAGCACGCCGAAACAGCGCGATCGGGAGCGAGAGCTTTGGCCGGCCACTTTGAGTGCTTTGTGTGTGTGCCTCTCCGTGTATTTTGGATATATTTCTTCGCAAAACGTCGGATGGGCTATCGAGTACTCGATCCCCACCCTCGACCTCCCAAAGATTCAATGGCCGAGAGAGCTGCAATTCTATGCAATCTTGTTAGGAGTTTTCTTCTTCGCAGACTTTGTAAGGCGGGACCGGACCAAGGTGGATTAGGATGAAGTCTCAACGAATGCTTTCAGCGCTCGGAATCGCGGTGTGTTGCCTCCTTCTATTCCCGGTGTTCTTGCCGTCCCAGAGGCCCCCGGCGCCAGGTAAGTTATCGGTGACGTCAACGCCGCCGGGCGCAAAGATAACGATTGACAATCAGTCCATGGGCAAAGAGACAGATTTCACTTTCGTTATTTCTCCCGGCGACCACTACGTGTCGGTGAGGAGCGCCAACCTGCCCAAGTGTGCGACGCCAACCAAGGTGTCAGTTCCTTCTGGTTCCATAATGTCAATCGATTGCAGTGTGACTGGGTGGGGTGCTCCTACACAGGTGAGAAAGTAGATCGGACCCGCAAGTACTAGCGCCTAGTACAATTTACTGAATTGGCATGCAAGAAAATGTGCTTCCAATGAAGCACTTGAGAGTAAACTATGATGCTTGAGGGTCCAGAGAGTGGAAATCTGTGTCGATGAGTGGATTTCACACGAGTCTGGATTGCATTGCAATGGACTCACGACGGACGGCAGTTCTCACTGAGAGACTGGAAGGGATGAAGGCAACGGCTCAAAGCCAATTGCGTCGGAGCCTGCAACTACGGATCGCGGAATCGCCGCGCGTAAACGCGAACTGGTGGTTCACCGCTGATCGCGCGTGTCCCCTGTGTCATTCCGCGAGCATTCTGCGGTCTCATCGGCGCAATCGACTAGAATTGATTCTTACGCCGCTGGCATTGCCGTTTCGTTGCGACGATTGCGGCATCAGGTTTTTCGTTCTACGCGCTGCGCGGTAAAGAGCCTTGTGCCACGCTGGCATAATAACTTCTATGGCCATTGCTTTTCGGCGTGTCACCTGCGCGCCGCTTGCGGAATTCGAAGCCGCCGCGCCGGATGGCGTGGTGATCGGCATCGTGGGAGAGAACGGGACGGGCAAGAGCCGCTTGCTGCGCCTCGCCGCCGGCGTGGAAATGCCGCAAGCCGGACGAGCGGAGGCTTCCGGCTGCGGACGCCTGCTGGGACCGGCCGATACGCTCGATCTGGCGGCGCTCGAAATCGCGCCCCGCGGCGTGCTGGCCATCGACAACACCTTCGCGCGGCACGACCTGCTGGTGCGGGAACGCGCGGCCATCGGCATCGACCTGCTGCGCCGCCGCGGCATCACTACCCTGCTGGTCTCGCATGAGGAAGACTTGTTGCGCCGTCTTGCGGACGAAATCTGGTGGCTCAAAGCCGGCCGCCTCGCGGGCCGCGGCGACCCCGACCAGATGCTGCGAGCGTATCGCAAGGAAGTGGCGCAAAAGGTGCGCGCCTGGGGCGAAACGCTGGCGCCCAAACTCGCCCCCACCATGCGCCGTGGCGACGGACGCGCGGAAGTTGTGCGCATCGAAACCATCGGCGAGGAAGGCCGCCCCACCATGATCTGGCGCAGCGGCGAGTTGGCCACCGTCAAGGTCACGGTGCGATTTCAAAACGACGTGGCCGATCCGGTGGTGGGAATGATGATCCGCACGCGCATCGGTTTGAACGTCTACGGCACCAACACCGAACTGGAAAAGCTGAAGCTCGGGCCGGTGAAAGCCGGCCAGACGCTGGCCGTCAATTTCGGCTTTCGCTGCGAGCTTTGCCCGGAGGAGTATACCCTCACGGTGGCCTCGCACGATCCCGACGGCGTCTGGCACGACTGGCTGGAAGACGCGATTGCATTCTCTGTCAGCGATGACCGCTACACCGCCGGCGTCGCCAACCTGCGGGCGACCGTCAGCTTCAGCGCGATTCCGTGACGTTCAGAAATTGGTTCGCCGCCACGCTGCCCAGCTTCTGCACGGTGCCGCTCGGCCAATCGACTTCCACCGATGCCGCGCTGTCCTTGCCCAGGCCAAACGTCAGCGCCAGGTCGCTTTGCGAGCAGTAACTGGAGCCGCTGCGCACCATGTTCCGCTGCTTGCCGGAAGCGCTCTCCACCCGCACCACGGCGCCGATGCCGTCGCGGTTGCTCTTGGCGCCGCGCAGCCGCACCGACAGCCAATGATTGCGGTTGCCGCCGTCGTTGCGCAACAGGTAAGCGGGGCCGTTGTTGGTGGAGATCAGCACGTCCAGGTCGCCATCGCGGTCGAAATCGGCGTACGCGGCGCCGCGCGCCACCATCGGCCGGTTGAAGGCGGCACCCATCTGCGCGGTGACGTTGTCGAATTTGCGGTTGCCCAGATTGTGGAAAAGCAGCGGCGCTTCGCGATAGCTCACCTTCGGCTGCACGCGGCCGATTTCGTCCTCGATGTGCCCGTTGGCGGCGAAGATATCGGGATGGCCGTCGAGGTCGTAATCGAAGAAGAAGACACCGAAGCTGAGCGAGAGCAGGCTGGCGCGGCCCACCGCCGAGGAGGGCGCTTCATCCACGAATAGCCCGTTGCCCTCGTTGTGGTAGAGGCCAAGCATCTGGTTGGAAAAATTCCCCACCAGCAGGTGCGGCCGCCCGCTGCCGTCGTAATCGGCGGCGTCGGCTCCCATGGCGCCGCGCGCCACACCGTCTTCGCCGTAGGCCACACCGGCGGTCATGCCTTCGTCGGTGAACGTACCGTTGCGGTTGTTGCGATACAGCTTGTTGGGCTGCGTGTCGTTGGCCACGAAGATGTCGGGCCAGCCGTCGTTGTTGTAATCGAGAATGGTGACGCCCAGCGATTTGCTGGTGGGGTCGCCCACCCCGGCGGCCACCGAAACGTCTTCGAAGCGCCCGCCGCCGAGGTTGTGAAACAGGCGGCTGCGCGTGCCCTTGTACGATTCCGGCGTGCAGTAGGATTTGGTCGCGCCATCGAGCGAGCACCACAAGTCCAGTTTCGGCGACCATTCTACGTAATTGGCGACGAACAGGTCGAGCTTGCCGTCGCGGTCGTAATCCAGCCACGCCGCGCTGGTGCCGAAACCGGCGTTTTGGATGCCGGCCGATTTAGTGACGTCGCGGAATCTTCCATTGCCGTCGTTATGAAACAGGTGGTCGCCATCGAGCGCGGTGATGTAGACATCGTCGCGGCCGTCATTATCGTAATCGCCGATGGCCACGCCCATGGCGTACATTTCGATATCAAGGCCGCTCGTGGCGGTGATATCGGTGAACGTGCCGTTGTGGTTGTTGCGATAGAGCGCGGCCAGAGTTTTGCGGCCGTGCGGCGTGAAATCCTTGCCGTTGAGCAGCAGGATATCCGGCCAACCGTCGCCATCGGCGTCCAGGAAGGCGCAACCGGAGCCCAGTGTCTCCGGCAGGTACTTTTTTCCGCTGCGGCCGGCGTTATGGTTGAAGTGGATACCGGCCTGGGCAGTAACGTCGGTGAAAGTCACGGTTGCTGGGACAGGCGGTTTCGCCTGTCCTGGCTTGTCAAAACCCAGGCAGGCGAAACCGCCTGCGCCACCAAGAGCCAAGCCGGCGGCCGCGATCCAAACCCGGTTCATGGTATTTCCACCTTCACCGCGCTCTCGTGATCGTGAATCGGCTGGCGCTCATTGTTATCTTCCGGGCTCACGGCGCGGCGGCGGTAGGTGATCGATTGCGATGATTCTTCCGCCTTGAAACGGCGGAACAGCGTCTCCTCGCGTTCGGCGGTTGCGGTGTCGCCCAAACCGCGCGCGGCCAGCATCCAGGTGTAGTGCATCTGCACGTCCTCGGGGTCCACCGCGCAAACCTGCCGCAGCGCGGCAATCGCACCGGAGTAATCGCGCTTGAGAAACAGAATGCGGGCGACCTGGTCCAACACCACGCGGTCGCGCGGATATTCGGCGCGCACGCGTTCAAGCGAGCGCAGAGCGCCATCGTAATCGCCATCGGCCTTCTGCACGGCGGCATTGAAAAACCACGCGCGCCCGAGTTGCGGCGCGATTTTGAGCGCTTGGGCCAGATAAGGTTTGGCGGCGTCGGTTTCGCCTTCCTGCACCAGCGCGCGGGCTACGTTCACCCAGCCATCGGCATAGCCGGGCTCGGCCTCAGTGACGCGCTGGAACGCGTATTCCGCGCCTTTGAGGTCGCCTTGCAGCAGCAGGCCGATGCCCCAATCGTTCCAGCGCTCGCGATCCTGCTTGCGCACGAGCGGCTGCCAATGCGGTTCGCCCAGCGGCACGTTGACACAGGCTTCGGCCAGCGTCACCACCGGCAAGTCGGGAATGCGATCGCGTATGCGTCCCGAAACGTTGGCGGGAATCGACGACGCGTTGAAGACATATTCCAGGCTGTTGTGGTCGCGCGCCACGAGCGCCGGATCCTGCCCGGGTTTGGGTTGGCCGGCATAAGCGAAATGCGAGAAGTACCAGGCGAACTTGCGATAGTTGAGACGCGCGGTGAACTGAATGGGCCCGCGCGCCGTCTTGGGCACGCGCACCAGGTAGTGCGCCACGTCGGCGGCGCCCGGCGGAATCAGCCGCACATAGAGCAGGCTGCGGGTCTGCCAGGCATTGCGTTTATCGATGGGGTTGCCGGCGCCATCGAGTTGGTAAGAGCGGTAGAAGTGCGCGCCCGGCTCGACCGGGCCGTGCCCGCCATCGGTCACGTTGCCGCTCCAGAAAATCACCCGGCCGTCGGCGTCTTTTGCCTGGAGTTCCAGCCAGGCGTCGAATGCATCTACCGTTCCGCCGGGAAAGAAGTGGCCGATTTTGCGGGTGCGCACCACCACGTCCACGCGCGCAGTAGAGCGGGGCTGAAGGGCCGCGCCGGGCGCATCGAGCGGCGCCTGCATTTGGCCGACGTCGCGAATCACCCCACCGGACTGCTCCGCCTCTTCGCCCACCGCGAAGGTGGAATTGGCCTGCACGGTTTCGGCGCGCCGCAGCATCCTGGTTTGGCCGCTGGTATCGGCCGCGGGCGAGGCGGCGAAAATATCCACCGTGATGAAGCCCGATTTCAGGAAGGTCTCCGTGGCTTTAAGCTGCGCTTCGTCCTGGTTGGCATAGGCCACTGCCGTATTGGCGCCGGGGAAACGGTGCGAATGCACTTTGCCCTCGACGTTGCCGGGATCGTGCGAGGCCACCAGCGGCATGTGGCAATCGGCGCAGACCTGGCTTTTGGCCGGGTAATAGAAGGAGCGCGCGCCCTGGCCGGAAACGCCGCTGGCCTGCCAGTTGTCGTAATCGTTGAAGCCGCGCACCCAGCGGTAATCGTTCACCGGAACGTCGAGATGCACCTTGTGGCAGGCGGCGCAGAACTCGGCCGACTGCTGGCGCATGAAAGGCTTCAGGAAAGTGGCTCTGTGCGGCTTGGGATTGAGATAGGTGAGAAAACTGTCGAACGCGCGAATAAATCTGTTGTGGCTGGAAGCCAGTTCGTGCAGCGGCGGATACTCCACGGTGAAATCGGCATTGCCCATGGTGCTGGCCACGTGCACGATGGCGTGGCATGACATGCAACCCAGGCCCGCCTGCGCTTCCGGCGTATCGATCTGATCGCGCATGGGACGGTCGAACCGGCCATTGAAAAACACGGCGTGATCGTGGCAGCCGGCGCACCACTTGCTGGGCCGCGTACCGATGACGTCCTGCATGTACTCGATGGATTTCCGGTAGAACTGGTTGTTGAACGAGGCGAAGTGGTGCATCGAGCCTTTCCACTGGTCGTAGATGTCCTTGTGGCACTGGCCGCAGGCTTCCGAGTCCATGAAGAAGTTCGACGGGATGATGTTGCCGGTGTTGGTTTGTGCGGAAGACGGCGCGAACGGCGAGCGCGCGCCGGCGCCTTCGCGATCCATGGAGAGCGGGGCAGTGGGCGGATTGCGGATGGTGGCGTTAGGATCGGGGATGAGACGCCGATACACCGCGGCGGAAACAGGGATCAGCAGCGCCAGGCCCACGGTAGCGCCGGCAATCTTGTTGCCGGCGGGCCGCGCCGACGGCAAGACCGTCAGCGCTACCAGAACTACCGCCAGCACCGAGAGCGCGATATGCAGCCACAACACCCAGCGATGATCCGCCGTGTTTCCTGCGAAAACGAGATATACCGCCGGGGCGGCAGCGGCAAGGAACGCCCCGCATTCGCGCGGATAGCGGCGCGCCACGCGCACAGCTACCACGCACAGCGTCACGCCCAGCACCAGGTGCAGCAGAACGTTGGCTTCGTAGAAAATGCTGGCGCTCGAGAATGCCGCCAGATACCCGGCATTGACGATCAGCAATCCCAATCCCGGCAGGACCCACCGGCGCATGTCAGTTCGACCCCTCCCCGAGCGGGCGCAACAGGCGCAGCGCGGGCCGCGTGTTGTACTCCCGCAGATACTCTTGGTGAATTTTATCACTCGGGTAATGCTCCGTGGGAGGGTAGGGATAGCTGCTCATGCCGTGGAACGGCAGCGGCAGCACCGTCTGCGAAAAGGCGGTGTTGGCATCGGCATCCTTGGCCCAGCCATCTACCAGCAGCAGAAAATCGCGCTTCCATCCGGTGGGGAGCGGCGGCAATCCGGCGGCATCGAAGCGCAGCGCCAATTCGTCGCCGGAGCCCATGATCGCCATGCGGTCGTCGGCTTCGGATACCAGGGAGCGCACGTCGCCGTAGCGTGTATACCGCCCGGGCGTGGGGTTCCACATGGATGTTTCGCTGACGGTTCGATAGTCGAATTTCTCCGGCTGCTTGCGTTCGGGGTGGATGGCGGCTTTGGAAAAGCCGCGGAAATGCAGATCGGCCGAAAGCACCGGCGCGGCGGTCAGGCGAACCGGCGGCGGTGCGTCGTCTTCCACCAGGAAGATTTCGTCCCAGTAGACGCAGAGATTGGTGACGATGCGCACCTCGCGCGAGGCGGAGAGGAATTTGCCGCTCAGGTCCACGGCCATGGTCTTCGGTTTGCCCGAGGGGATGCCCATATCTTCCACCACGGTGCGCCACTGGCCGGCAGCGTCCTTCACCTGAAGATACGGGAACGTGAGGTCGTGGTGCGACTGCATGGCGGCCAGGAAGGTGCTGCCATCGGCCCAATCCACCCAACCCTGGAGAATCAGCACGGCGCGATTGGACTGCGCGGCTCGGCCGAAATCGAGATCGAGCGTGTGCATCTCGGCCACGCCCGCCTGGTCGCGGCGGAAAGAATCGGGGTAGGCGAAATCGCGGGCCAGCACCGCGGCGCGAACATCCGCGCCGTTTTGATCGTGCGCGGCCACAGGATAGACACGGCGGCCAACACCGAAAAGGCGGAATTCGGGGAAAGGCGGCGATTTGAATTTCTCGTTGGTGACGATCTCCATGTCCGCCGGATGATCTAGCGCCAGTAGCTTGAGCTGGTCGAGGTAGGAGACTTCGCGCAGTTCCTCGGTGACGTGCACTTCATAAGCGCCGGCGCGCTGGCGCAGCATTTCGCCGGGGATAGAGACGTACTCGTCATGGTCCACCGGAAAGTAGCGGCCGTCGCCCGAGCTTGCCCCCAGCGGCGCCACACCAAGCACGTCCGTGATGAACGTGAAGCGTTCGCCGTTCCAAGTGAAAATCATGGGGCAGGAGCCGGAGAGGCGTGGCGCTTCCTTGATGGTGGCGAGCCGGTTGACGGGCCGATTGGTTTCGTTCTGCACCAGCCCGTTGGCCCAGGTGATGCGCACGGTATCGACCGAGGTGTGCGAGCCCAGGCGAAACACCAGCGGCAGGCCGGCATAAATCTGCTTTTCGTAGCTGGCGCCGGCTTTTACTTCCACCTTCGCGCCGATGGCCGATTTCAGATTCTTCACGCCATCGAGCGCGATTTCGATCCAGTTTCCGTAATTGGCGGTTATGTCGCGATCGAGCATCAGCGCGCCATCCTTTATATAGGCGCGGTGCACGCGGCCTTCCTGCGGCAGCGGCACGCCGGGTGGGGCGGGACTCGACACGCGTTCGAATCCGCTCGGCCGATTGAGCAGCAACAGGTTGGGCTCGGCGGCCAGGTCGGTGCGGGAATCGCGATTGAAATCGCCGGCAAGCAGGCCAGCCGCACCCGAAGGAAGCTGCGGAATATCGACGGCGGCGTACGATCCGCCGAGCTTGTCGCGATAGAGCACGCCGGGGCGATCCTGATAGGAGACCACCAGGTCGAACCCGGGCGTATCCGGCTCCAGGTCGAAGCGCGTGGCGGAGATGGCGCGGCCGGAGGTGAACGGGAAGCGGCTGGTTTCGTCGCTGAAGCCGGCCGAGCCGTTGTTGCGCAGCAATTTCGAGCCGTCACCCAGCAGGAACAGATCAAGGTCGTAATCGTGGTCGTAATCCATCCAGACGGCGTAGTCAAAATGTCCGGCGGCCAAGTCCGATTGTTTGCGAAAGGTTCCGTTCACATTGCGATAGAGAGCGGCGCCGTGCGTGGTGACGACGCAGAGGTCGGGCAGGCCGTCGTTATCGAAATCGCCGGGGGCGATAAAGATCACATCGCGCAAGTCTTCCAGGCCGGAGCCCGTGGCCGGGTTCTTGCCATCGCGAAACAGCACGACGCGCTCAGGCGACCAGGCGATCAG
>Ga0335081_10019124_pt1 | contig 11073 bp, 8 predicted proteins | sample Lox_Sample_35_FD_206713 | JGI IMG/M metagenome (GOLD analysis project Ga0335081, IMG submission 206713) | Soil microbial communities from Loxahatchee National Wildlife Refuge, Florida, United States - Lox_Sample_3.5 | ecosystem: Environmental > Terrestrial > Soil > Wetlands | place: USA: Florida...
GCACCAACCGGGAAAACTTAGAACGTGTCAAAGAACGATTGTCTTTTTACGCTTTTTATTTTTAGAGTCAACAAAAAATGGTGGCGCGGATTTGCTTGCAGCACAGTCGAGTGCAGCGACTCCACAGGCCCATGACCGGATTTGGTGCAATGTCCTCTCCTAAGTACAGAATCGCGGGCGTGTCGTGGTGAGCGGAGTGGCTTCATTCGCTGGCGAATGAAGCCGCGCAGTCGAACCGTCCCTTTTGCGCAACGTTGCTATTGGCCGATCTAGGAATTTTTCCCCGATCCTCTTGGACGACCGGAGAACACTTAGAGACAGCCGAATCGCATTCAACAGTTACAGGGATTCTTCGACTGCATGAGAAGTCCGCGTAACGCGGACTTCTCATTTCGCTCAGAATGACAACTGGGTATGTAGCAATGTGGAAATTGGGAAGAAAATCACTACGCACGCGGGTTCTGCATTAAAAAAAACCGCCGATTTTTCGGCGGTTTCGTACGCAACTTTTCCGCGCGCATTATCTCCTACCGACCGAAGCCTTGGCAGGTTCGGGGACGGTCGTCGGCATGGTTGTGACGCGCGCCCCGGTGGTTCCGGTCGCAGCGCTAGAGGCTGCTGCGGACTGGGCGCTTGGCGTCAATCCCAATTGTTTGCGAACTTCAGTTTCGATCTTGGCCAAAACATCTTTGTTGTCTTTGAGGAATTGGCGGGCATTCTCACGGCCCTGTCCGATGCGCTCGGCTTTGTAGCTGAACCAGGAGCCGGACTTCTCGACGATATTGTGGTTAGCGGCGAGATCGAGCAGATCGCCTTCACGCGAGATGCCTTCGCCGTAAAGAATGTCGAACTCAGCTTCGCGGAATGGCGCGGCTACTTTGTTCTTCACTACTTTGACCTTGGTGCGCGACCCGGTGACCTGATCTCCTTCTTTGATGGCCGCAATGCGGCGAATGTCGATGCGCACGGATGCGTAGAACTTCAGCGCGCGGCCTCCGGTGGTGGTTTCGGGATTGCCAAACATGACACCGATTTTTTCGCGAATCTGGTTGATGAAGATCATGCAGGTGCGCGATTTCGAGACGATGCCTGTGAGTTTCCGCAAGGCTTGCGACATGAGGCGCGCCTGCAAGCCCATGTGGCTGTCACCCATTTCGCCATCGAGCTCGGCTTTGGGTACGAGAGCCGCAACGGAATCCACTACCAGAACGTCGATCGCGTTGGAACGCACGAGAGTTTCGGCGATCTCCAAAGCTTGTTCGCCATAGTCGGGCTGGGAGACGAGCAAATTGTCGACATCGACGCCGAGTTTTTTGGCGTAACCAGGGTCGAGGGCGTGCTCGGCATCGACGAATGCGGCCATGCCTCCCATTTTTTGTGCTTCCGCAATGACCTGAAGAGCGATAGTGGTTTTGCCGGAAGATTCCGGGCCGAAGATTTCGACGACTCGGCCGCGGGGAAAGCCTCCGACTCCGAGCGCAGCGTCGAACGAGATTGCGCCGGTGGGAATGACCGAGATCGGCACAATAGCTTCCTTCGATCCCAAGCGCATGATCGAGCCTTTGCCAAACTGTTTCTCGATCTGCGAAAAGGCCAGATCAATTGCTTTGCTGCGTTCATCAGCCATTGTGGAAGCTCCTGGGGAAAGTTGAGGATAACAACGCTTCATTATAGCTTTGCGCGGAAGCGAAAGAAAGGCGAATTCTGCTGGTGATTGCCTGTGGAAAGTTCACTAATGGGATTACCGGGACGCGAGGGACCTCGCTTCAAGCGGCACCGAGACAATGAGTGAAATCGAGATTCTTCATTAACTATGATGGAGGTGGGATGGGACTTCACAAGACATGGTTCCCACGAGGCGTCCGTAGCGATGAAGGATAGGAGATTGCGTTTGTAGGGAGCATACCGCGAGGTCGCAAACTGCGGTACTCGGAAGGTAAGAGGTCAGTTACATGCGTCGGCGAGCAGAGCTTAATCGTTGAGGGAACGCTACGCCGATGGGGACTTTATTTCGCCCTCGATCCAAGGCACCTGACGGAGTGGGACGACGGATCAGCAATTAGCGCCGTCGAAAGAGAACAGGTACAAGAAAGAATTCATGCATTGCTGGAATATATGAGGCTCCCCCACTCGCTCGATAGAGAATAGATAAAATCCGCCGCGATGCAGGATTTTAAGTGTAATGGCGATTTGTCGCCAATTACCGTTGCCAAGAAACTGCGATATTTGACAGGTTACAAGCCTATATTTCGAGCTCGAAAATCAGTCGAGCTAAATGGCCCTACGAGGTACATTCGTTGCTTTTCTCTGGTCTGACGCTCACATTCCTCAAGCAGTTTTGTTTTGGCCTTTGGTTAATGCTTCCATTGTTGCTGAGCCTGGTGGTAGGAATCATATTGCTCGGCCAATCGGTAGGGCGGCGGGAGGGTTGGTCGCCTTTTGACAGCTTTTACTGGTCGTTCATCACGGGCACCACAGTCGGCTACGGAGATGTCCGACCTGTCAAAAGAAGATCGAAAATCATAGCGATTGTAATTGCCTTCATGGGGCTTACGCTTAGCGGTATCGTGATCGCAGTCGCGGTACAGGCTGCAACCTTGGCTTTGGGGAGGCGCCGTTGAGCGAGAGTCTTTCTCACGACGCCTCATTGAGACAAACTGGGAAAGGGTTGCTAAGTGAGTACGGCATTGCGCATGCACAATAGTTCTTAAATCATGATTCGCCGACCTTGGCCTGAAAGCGATTAACGCCAGCGAAAGGAATTTTCAAAATTCCACTCGCGTTCGCTGGTTGTCGAATTTGGCTACTGGACGATTCGGGTCGAGAGAAAATATGCCCGCTCCGAGATTTCGTTCTCTCAATATTCCGCCTCACACCAAAATGCTGTCGGGTTTGGATCAGCCAGAAATCAAGTCGATCCTAGCGGCAGCAAGACCCCGCCGGTTTTCCGCGAAATCCGTGATCAAATACCAGGGCGAACCTGCTCAGCAACTGTTCTTGTTATGGGAGGGCCGAGCACGTGATTTCTTTGAAACCTACAACGGAAAGAAGCTCAACTTGGAATGGATTACGCCCGGTGAAGTCATTGGCGGGGCCGCCTTAGTATGTCGACCATCTACATACTTGGTTAGTTCGGAAGCAGTCTTGGACAGCACTGTGCTGGCATGGGATGGCCCGACCATTCGCCACCTTGCAAGACGTTACCAGCAACTCTTTGAGAATGCACTCTCCCTTGCTTTAGATGGATTCTGTTGGTATGTGGGTGCCCACGCTGCCTTAACTTCTCAGACTGCACGAGAAAGGCTTGCCCATATTCTTTCAGTATGCGCATCTAGCATCGGACAAAGAGTGAATGGAAGCATTCAACTTGACGTGACGAACGAAGAGTTGGCTGACGCAGCGAATATCACTCATTACACGACCAGCCGCATAATTAACGAATGGCAGAGAAACGGTGCGATTCGTAAAGAGCGTGGGAAAATCCTCCTGCGCTCGGGCAAAGACCTCTTCGTTCGCGCTGCCTAGAAGCGGAACGATTTCTCAATTGACACTATCAGGCGTTATCACTCAAAATCCCCGCCGAGAGCACTTGAGCGAAATGGAGATTTATCGACAACTGACCTTTTGCATGTAGCGAACTTGTTAGCTCTCATTGACTTGCCCGCGCATCCCGCATAACATGGCGTCGCGCCATGATCGGCCAGACGATCTCCCACTACCGCATCGTTGAGAAACTCGGCGGTGGCGGGATGGGTGTTGTTTACAAGGCACAGGACACCGATCTCGGTCGTTTCGTCGCGCTCAAGTTCCTTCCTGACGATGTGGCGCAAGACCCACAGGCACTCAGCCGCTTCCAACGCGAAGCCAAGGCTGCGTCGGCGCTGAATCACCCGAATATCTGCACGATTTATGAGATTGGCAAGCACGATGGGCAGTCCTTCATCGTGATGGAGTATCTCGACGGCATGACGCTGAAGCACCGCATTGGCAATCGCCCGATGGACACGGACTTGATTCTCTCGCTCGTCATCGAGATCGCCGATGCGCTCGATGCCGCCCATGCCGAAGGCATCATCCATCGCGACATCAAGCCCGCGAATATCTTCGTGACCAAGCGTGGTCATGCCAAGATCCTCGACTTCGGACTGGCGAAGGTCGTAGTCACTGCTAGTTCTTCGAGCCAGATCGCAGCCGTAGGCACGCAGACCGGCACCGTTGATGAACAACACCTGACCAGTCCCGGCTCGACGCTCGGAACTGTCGCGTATATGTCTCCGGAACAGGCCAAGGGCAAGGACTTGGATGCCCGCACCGATCTGTTTTCGTTCGGGGCCGTGCTGTACGAGATGGCAACAGGTACGCTGCCGTTTCGCGGCGAAACTTCGGCACTGATATTCAATGCCATTCTCGAACGCGCGCCAATCCCTCCCATTCGCCTCAATCCTGATCTGCCGCTGGAACTAGAACGAATCATCAGCCGCGCGCTGGAGAAAGACCGGGAACTGCGCTACCAGAGCGCCAAGGAGATGCGGGCAGAATTGCAGCGGCTGAAACGGGACACGGAGACTGGGCGCGCCCTAGCTGCCGCTTCCGGCCCAGTCGCTGCATTACAGGAAAGCGGCCAGCAAGTTGCAGTGGCCCAACCAACTCCAGTTTCGGGTTCCGTGCCCGCTGTTGCCGTCTCGTCCTCATCACAAGCGGTGAAAGTGGCTGAAGTTCCTGTACCGAGGAAGAACAATCTCTGGAAGATCGCAGTTCCCTCGGCGGTCGTCGTTGTCGCCCTTATTGTCGGCGGCCTCTACTATTATCGTTCGCACCAAACCAAGCCCCTGACTGAAAAAGATACGGTCATCCTCGCTGACTTCACCAACACCACCGGCGATTCCGTCTTCGATGGCACGCTGCGCCAGGGGCTTTCCGCGCAACTGGAGCAGTCGCCGTTTCTAAACCTGCTCTCCGATCAGCAGATCGCGAAGACGCTCACCCTCATGACCCAGCCCAAAGATGCGCGCCTGACCAGCGAACTGGCGCGAGATATCTGCCAGCGTACCGCCAGCGCCGCCACTATCGAAGGGTCAATTGCCAGCTTGGGCAGCGAGTACGTCGTAGGCCTGAAGGCGGTGAACTGCCACAGCGGCGAATTGCTCGCCAGTGAGCAAGTCGCGGCCAGCAGCAAAGAGCAGGTGTTGAAGGCGCTGGGCGAAGCGGCCACGAAGCTTCGCGAAAAGCTGGGCGAATCGCTGGCCTCGGTGCAGAAATATGACGTGCCAGCGGAGAGCGTGACCACGCCGTCACTCGAGGCCTTGCAAGCCTATACGCTTGGATACCAGACGATGATCGTAAAGAACGATGCAACGGCGGCTGTTCCATTGTTCCAACGCGCCATCAGCCTGGACCCGAACTTTGCCATGGCATACGCGCGACTGGGGACCAGCTACCGTAACCTGGGCCAAAACTTACTTGCAGCCGAGAATACTCGCAAGGCTTATGAACTGCGCGAGCGCGTGAGCGAGCGAGAGAGGTTTTACGTCGACTCACACTATCAGCAGCAAGCTCTTGGAGACCTCGAAGCGGCCCGCAAAACGTATGAACTTTGGGCGCAAACTTATCCACGCGACGAGGGTCCGATCACGAACCTGGGCGTCATCTATGGGCTTTTGGGTGAATATGACAAGCAACTGGCATCGAACCAGGAGGCACTGAAACTCAATCCCGGAAGCGGGATCGGCCACGCGAACCTCGTTGGGGGATACTTGTACCGTTAATCGGTTGGATGAAGCCAAAGCCACCGCGCAGGAGGCGCAAGCGCTCCATCTGGATTCTCCCACCATTCATTTCAACCTCTACCAGGTTGCCTTTTTGCAGCATGACGCGGCGGGGATGGAACGCGAAGCGGCAACCCTCATGGGCAAGCCGGGGTTCGAGGACTCAATGCTGTTCTTCGAATCCCAAACCGCCGGTTACGCCGGGCAGTTCGCCAAGCGGAGGGAGCTGGTGCGGCGCGCGATAGACTCTGCAACCCGCGCTGATGAGAAAGAGACGGCTGCGGTCGATCAGGCTGTTGCCGCCGTTTACGAAACCATGGTGGGCAATGCGGCCTTAGCCAAACAGCAAGCGCAGGCAGCGCTGGCGCTCTCGGATGGCAAGGACGTTGAGGGCAATGGGGGTATCGCTCTGGCCCTCGCGGGCGACTCTGCCCAAGCCATGCGGCTGGCCGATGATTTGGCCAAACGCTTCCCCGAGGACACCATCGTGCAGTCGGACTACTTGCCGATGATTCATGGGGCCGCTGCTCTCCAAGGTGGCAACGCTCCCAAGGCCGTCGAGACACTCGTGCCGGCTACGCCCTACGAGCTCGGACAGGCTCTCTGGCCCGCTTACATTCGTGGTGGAGCTTATCTGAAGTTGGGTCAAGGGAGCGCCGCCGCCGTTGAGTTCCAGAAGATCGTCGACCACCCCGGTGCCGTTCAGAACGATCCCGTCGGCGCGCTGGCGCACTTAGGCCTGGGCCGCGCGTATGCGCTCAGCGGTGACACGACGAAAGCCCGCACTGCCTATCAGGATTTCCTGGGATTGTGGAAAGACGCCGATCCCGACATTCCCATATTGAAAGAAGCCAAAGCCGAGTACGCGAAGCTGCAGTAGCCATTGTGCAACTACTGTTCGCTCTGGGCGTTGCAGACTTCTATCTGTTGTTACCAGGCGTTAGCGCAGGATTGTGCCGTCTATTCGCCCCTAAGGCTGAATACTCCCCAGCGGGGCGACCACTTCCTGCGCATTTTGGACGAAACCCGCGGAGATATCGGTTTGTGGTCCTCGGGTATGTGGTGATGCCGGAACATTTTCGTCGCGGGCAGGTCAGTAAAGTGAGTATCTAATGTCGGGCGGCCTACCTCGTAGACGGTTTCCTCAGGGTCGGAAGAGAATCGCAGCGGCAGCGACTGGAATGGTATGTGGCAATTTGGGCGCGGTAGATGAAAATCTTTTCACATATTGCAATGAAGCTAGATGGGTGCTAGAGTCCCGCAAACTCAAAGGAGGCACATAAAATGTCTCTGCTCGCTCACAATCCGCAGTTCGATTTGTCTAGCAGGCGGTCATTAACACTCATTAGTCTAATCTGCAGAATGCTGTTCGTTACGGTCCTGATACTTTGGGGAACCGGAGCAGCCGTCGCTCAGGATCCCGCCTCCTACCTTGCGCTAGGCGATTCCATCTCTCTCGGTTACAACCCATTCGTTCCACTCACCACTCGCAATCTTCTTCGCCATTATCATGGGTATCCCCAGGATGTATCGGCGCTCCTCAATCTCGATCTAGCGAATGCGTCCTGCCCTGGCCAAACCAGCAGCAGCTTTCTCGGATTCCCACCCGATAATGGGTGCACCCCCTGGCGTAGCTACCCGCTGCCGCTGTTTGTTACTTATAGCTCTTTGGCGGAAACCCAGGAGGAATACGCGATCTCTTTTCTGGCGGCGCATCCGCACACGCAACTGGTGACCATTACCATAGGAGGCGACGACCTCCTCTACCTTGAGGAAGTAACTTGCGCCGGGTCGGAGAGCTGCGAAGAGGCCGAATTGCCTGGCGTCTTGGCCACATTCAGTACAAATTTGTCTAAGATCTATGCGACCATCCGGAGTACTGGCTACCAAGGGCCGATTGTGGCAGTAAACTACCCCTCACCCGATTACAAAAATGTGTTCGAGACCGAGGCGGTGGGCGCGTTGAACTTGGCCACGTTCAATGTGACCCAGTTATTCAATGGAAGAGTCGCCGACGCGTTTTCTGCTTTTAAGCTGGTGAGTGTTCTGGGCGACGGGCTTCCCTGTGTCGTTGGGTTGTCATTCTTTAACCCCTCGGGCCCAGGCTGCGATGTGCATCCCACGCCTTTAGGGCAGTTACTGATGGCAGATCTCGTACTCCGAGAAATAAGAAAATAAAGAAGCATCGCGACGCTGTCATTAACGTTCTGCCCCTCAAAGCTTCGCCATTGGTGGGATTTTGAGCGCAATCGAGATTTTGCGTCAACTGATACGCAGACTTCGTTAGCGGCGAATCGTCCATCTGTCGCACAATATAAATCGACTTAAGTTCCAATCGCAGGCGACCTCCGTGAACAAACGAATCTATTCCCGCTATGACATCGTCCGGGGACAGACGACATTGTGGCGAGGCAATGTACACGAGAAAGGATCTCACTTCCTAGAACTCGTGATTACGTCGAACGAATTCAATTCCACCCAAGGCGTATTCCAAGTTCTTGCGTTTCAGGGGATCGGGGCCGGAATCGTGGACGGCGAACTGAAAACCGAGGACAACACGAACGTCCTTGTCGATAGAGATTTCAATGGACTCGACGCGGCCCTCAATGAGGTACAGAAGATCACGGCACACGCTCAGTCGCATGGATTCAAACCACTTTCATTGATTGGGCAATTCCAATACGAACAAAATAGACGGGAATCAAAAAAGCCATGAAAAAGCAGCCCTGATCTTGGCGGCTGCTTTCACCGGCTGTCTCCAGCGCGATTTGCCTGGAACAGAACCTCATACTGCTTATATTCGCAGGCGTTGTTCCGTCAGAGTGTGGCTGGCCATTTTGAGTGTTATCGAGATGTATCACCAACTGACGTCTCTTTGCCCACTTCGGTTGTGACTCGCTCGTCAGGAGACCTTCCCATGAGCTGGAGCGGTAACTTCCGAGTAGCCGACAATGCGCAAATCATGTCGACCACATCCACTGCCTTCATTGGTGACTACCCCCGACAGATCACCTCGTAAGTGCGCTCCCCGGCAATCATCGCGACAAACCTACTTTGGCGTAATGATCTCGCTCAGTACATCGGGCTTGGATTCATCTCGCACCAGGTGCGGATACTTCTCGCCGTCGTGGTAGTCGAGCTTGTACGTATGGAATTGATCGGTGTTTTCAATCAGCAATTCCATGGGCGCAGAGCTGGTTCTTCCTTCGGTAAGCGCATCGCGCAAAGCATGGCTTGAGAACTTGCGCTCGTTGACGGCAGTGACCATCATTCCCGGTCCGATTCCGGCTTTGGCGGCAGGCATACCCACAATCGCATCTCGAATGACACCATCTTTGTTGAGCAGCAACCCGAGGGAATAAGCGGCGTTGGTACCGTCGCGTTCCTCTTCGGCCATTTCGAGGTCCGAACGCTTTTCGTCGTAAACCAGTTTCCAGCCACTCGCTTCAATGCCCGTCAATGGAGCACCCGGACCATGGTTGGTGAGCCGCTCCGTCCAGAACCCGCGCCAGTCGTAGCTCGCCACCTGGTTCAGGGTATTCACTACATCATCGAAGGTATAGGTCTTCACTTCTGGAGGTCCGCTCCGATCGCCGTTGAAAAGGCGACAAAAATCGTCGAGTGACTTTGCACCGTGCGTCTGCTGGCGGATGATCATATCGGCCCAAAGCCAGTTCAGGACATCTTCTTCGTAGTAGTCCACGGTTCGCCGCCAGGAGCGCCATTGTGGCGGGCCGCCCTGCATCGCCGGCACAGCGTCGGCCGTATCTTGCAGGTTGCGCCAGGTGCGGCCGGGTGTGGTCGAGCCGCGCTGCGATGCGCGCCAGATTATCGCGAAACTGCTCTGGCGTCCTGATGCCGCTGCGCGCAGACAGCACATCACCCAAATAGGAGGTGAGCCCTTCATATACCCACAGCAGGTCGTCCTGCATCGGCTGCTGGTAGTCGGGCGTGGTCAGGTCCGCAGGACGGCGGTATTTGCCGTTCCACGAATGAACGTACTCATGCGGTAGCAGGCCGGCTGCCAACGACCGCGGCTCCGGATCCACCAAGGCCCGCTCGACGCTTCGGCTGTCATTCGATTCATGATGCTCAAGGCCGCCATGCGAGACGTAATCGCTGAGAGCGTAAAGGAAGTGGTAATCGCGAAAGTGGTGCGCGCCGAAGAGTACTTCGGCCTGCACCGCAAGGTTCTTGTAGTGATCCAGCACACTCTGCGGAGCGTCCAACGCTTGGGCGCTCTCGGCTGCGATATCCATTTCCTGGGTGGGATTTTGACTTAACGGAACAACTCGGTAATGCTCGCCCGAGATCACCGGCGAATCGACGAGCATAGTGAGCGAAATTGGTTGAAACTTGATTTCCTGGCCATCCTGCGCTGCCAGCGGTAACGATGTCCCGCACTTCCATCCGGCAGGCAAACGCAGACTCGCTTCGTACGTCAATCGGTCGCTCGTCCAGCCCGCCGGATAGAGCAGCACGGTATTCCAATTAATGACAGCCAACTTGTCGGTGGCGGAGGGACGACCCGTGTGCAAACCGCTGCCAGCTTCCTCGGAGACAAAATCCAGTGAAGCCTCCACACTGGAAACACCGACGGGCACGTCTACATGAAAGGTCCACCCATCAAGCAGATCGCGCCGCCAATTCAGGGTTTGGCCATTGCCTCTGAACGTCAGCCCGGTTAGGTTCTGGATAGGTCCGGTCGGCCCGTGCTCACCCGGAATCCACTTCGGGTAGTACACGGTCAATACTCCAGGCGTTGCTGGAATCGTGAGCCGCGCGTGGAAAATTCTCCGTTGGGCCTCGGTCGCATCCACACGCAACACGATCCGCGGAGGAGATGGCTTTGCGGCGACGCCCTTTTGCGGATTCTGCGGCTCCTGCGCTAGTGCAGGTAACGCGCAGCTCGACAGAAACAGGCAAAACACAATCATCACCCGTACAAATCTCATCAAGCACCTTCTCGCCCAGTATTTTTCGTTTCGAACTCGAAACCGGCACCATTTTACGCGCGGGGTTCCACGCTAGGATCAACTGATGTTATCTGTCAGAGCGGGTGCGCTTGTAAGTCGGGTGTCCGGCCCGGGAACGATAAGCTATTCGCGCTGAATGCTGTCGAGGTACTCAGACATGAACAGAACTAGCCCCATGCGGGTTGCGGGCGTGCGACGAGCAATCCGGAAGTCAATTGCTGAAATCAGGCGTTCTCGTAAGCTTGCGCCGTCTATTCGCCCGTGGGGTGGGTTTTGAGCGATATCGGGATTTTGCGTTAGCTACTCAAGAATTGGGACGACTAACGGTCGGC
>Ga0335081_10019125_pt1 | contig 11073 bp, 8 predicted proteins | sample Lox_Sample_35_FD_206713 | JGI IMG/M metagenome (GOLD analysis project Ga0335081, IMG submission 206713) | Soil microbial communities from Loxahatchee National Wildlife Refuge, Florida, United States - Lox_Sample_3.5 | ecosystem: Environmental > Terrestrial > Soil > Wetlands | place: USA: Florida...
GCTCCTCGAGATCCTGGCCATCCGCTACACCGGGGTGCGGCAGCAGGAGGACGACACGGTCACCCTCCTGCGCCGGGCCGAGTTCCGCGGCATCGCCCTCGAGGCGGTGGAGGGCTTCACGCCGGCCGAGGAGAGCCCGGAGGGCCCGGACGACCAGGCGGGACAGCGCAGCCACGCCTTCGTTCCGCCGGGGGGCTGGGACACGCCGCTCCCGCGCCTCCCCCAGCCGCGGCCGGTGGCCTACCGGGCGCTCGACGAAGCCCTCCTCGCCCCCCTGCGCGGTGCGGAGGCGGGCTTGGAGGGAGTCGAGCTCGGGCTCTCGGTGGCGCGGGACCTCCTCGTCGAGGCTGGCCGGGCGGGCTGGCCGACCCCGAACGCCGACCTGGCCGCCTTCCTCTCCGAGCTGCGCGACGGACTGCTCGCCGACGGCCGGCTCGACGGTCTACGGCGCCTCGTCGACCTGCTCGGGGAGGTCGGCGGCGGGGACCTGCGCGACGACATGCTCCACAGCCTCGGCGACGCGCGTACCCTCGGTCTCGTGCTGGCCTCCGTGCCGGAGGATGCCGCCCGGCTGCCGCAGGACCTCATCCCCTTCCTGCCGCTCCTCGGCATCGACGCGCTGCTCGACGCGCTCGCCGAGCGGGAGACGCCCGAGGCGCGCCAGAAGCTCCTTGTCCAGATCGTGCTGGCGAGGCTCCCGCGCGAGACCGACGCGGTCCTGGCCCGCCTCCCGGCCCTCGAGACCCGGCTCGCCCGCGAGCTCGGTCGCGGCCTGGTGGCCCGCGCCCCCGAGCGCGCCAACGACGTCGCCCGCCAGTTCCTCGGACAGAAGGACGAGGCGTTGCGCCTCGAGGGCCTGACGGCCCTGGAGGCGGCGCAGGGCGGCGTGCCGATCCGGCCGCTCTGCGAGCTCCTCCACGACCGCTCGGAGGCGGTGCGCATCCGGGCGGCGGACGTCCTCGCCCGGCACGGCGACGAGTCGGCCGTGCTGCCCTTGCGCACCTTGCTGGAGGAGGGCCGCGAGGTGTCGCCCCGGGAGGCGGAGTCGATCGGGCTCGCCCTGGCCGCGGTGGCCCCCATCGCCGCCGGGCGCCTCTTCGCCGGCTGGATCGATCCGAAGGCCCGCTTCATGCGCGGCCTCTCCGCCCAGCAGCGCGCCCAGCAGTGGGCGGCGGTCGCCGGGACCGGGGCCTTGCCGGGGGCCGACCCCGAGCCGGTGCTCACCGCGCTCGCCCAGCGGAGCGAGGGCGAGCTTCGCCGGCACTGCCTCGCCACCCTGGCTCGGCGCCGAAAGGACAAGCGTGGCTCGACCGATCGATGACCTCGCGCAGGCGCAGCAGAGCCTGTCGCGCGCCCTCGGGCGGGCGCGGGCCGGCGAGGACCGCGAGCTCGCCCAGAAGGTGCGCGAGGGCGGCGAGTCGCTCGCCCACCTCCTCGGCGGCCTGCTCAAGATGAGCCGGGTCCACGCCGCCGACAACCGCGCCTTCGACGCGCCGGCGGAGGGCTTCGGCAAGGCGCTCGGGCAGCTCGTGGAGCTGCTCGGACCGGTCCACCTCGCCGCGGTGGAGGACCAGGTCTACGTGAACGAGGTGCGCATCCGCACCGACGGCAAGGGGGGGGCGAAGGACCTGGGCGCCGAGCTCGCCAAGCACAACGTGGGCGGCCTCTCCTTCCACCAGGCTCTCGACGGGGCGGCGGTGCGGGCGCTCGTGGCCGCCTTCGCCGAGAAGCCGGCCGAGACCGCCCCGCGGCGCGCGCTCAAGGAGAGCCTGTCCGAGCGCGGGGTGGGCTCGGTCGAGCTGTCGCCCCGCTACCGCTTCCGCACCCAGGACGAGTTGGGGACTCACCAGAGCCCCGAGGAGGCGCTCCTGCGCGCGATGAGCCTCGTCGACGAGACCTTCGACAGCCTGGCGGCCGGCCGGGTCCTGAACCCCCTGCCCCTGCGGCGGGCGGTGGTGGACCTGCTCGGGGTGGGCGCCCAGAACGCCGCCCTGTGGGAGGGGCTCTCCCAGGGCACGCCCCATGCCCGGCACGCGACCACCGTGGCGCTGGTGGCGGTCCTGGTCGGCCGCGCGGCGGGCCTGTCGGGAGGCGTCCTGCAGGACCTCGGCCTCGCGGCCCTCCTCCACGACGTGGGTTACTCGGCCCTGCCGAAGGAGGTCGCCGCCGGACCGCGCGGCCTCGAGAGCCACCCCTCGGAGGGAGCACGGCTCATGCTGCGCCAGCGCGGCTACCACGAGGGCAAGCTGCGCCGCCTGCGGGCCGTGCTCGACCACCACCGCGACCACGTCGAACCGCGCGGCCGACCTTCGGTGCTGGGGCAGATCCTCCGCCTCGCCGAGGACTACGCGACCCTGGTGCGCGTCTACGAGGGCCGGGTCTCCCCAGCCGACGCGCTCGGGGCCATGGCCCAGATGGGCGGACGCGCCTACCACCCGGTGCTGACGCAGCTCCTCGTCAACGTCCTCGGCCGGTACCCTCCGGGAACCCTCCTCGAGCTCGAGGACGGTCGCTACGCCCGCTCGGTCTCGCCGACGCGGGGGCCCGAGACCTTCGCGGCCCCGCTCGTCCGCGTCTACGACCTGAAGACGCGGGCCCTGTCCGGCGAGCGCCTCGACCTCGCGCTCGGCCTCTCGGTGAGGCGGGCGCTGCCGGGGTAGGGGGCCGGGACCGCCGGCGAGTGGCCCGGTCAGGGCACCTGGCGGCTCGCCTCGATCTCGACCGCCAGGTTCGGGGGGGCGCGGCTCAGGTCGAGGAGGCCGACGTAGCCGTCTCGCCACCACCACCGACTGGTTGAAGACGTGCACCACCCGGCCGGGGGGATGGGCGTGCGCCTCCTTCCACCCCACGGCTCGCCGGACCACGAACCCGGCGGTGTTCACGTGGGCGAAGCTCTCGACGGTCCCGTAGGCGCGGAGCTGGCGCAGGACCTCCTCGACAATGCGCTCGAAGTCGGTCGCGCACTCGAAGAGCTTGAACTTGGGGAAGTAGCTGTCCTCGCTATGCGGCTTGGCCCGTCCCTGAGCTCGACGAAGCGGCCGGCCACGCGCGCGGCGAGCCGCCGCGCCGCCATCTGGGCTTGAGGTCGAGCCGCTCGTGGCATTCGTCCGGACCGAGCTGGAACTCCTCGGCGGCGAGGATCTCGCCTCCATCGAGGCCCGGGGTGAGCCGGTGACAGGCGACCCCCCAGCGGTCCCAGCGATCGAGGATGGCGCGCTCCGCGGCGAGGGCCCGCGGCCGTGTGGCAGGGGCGAGGAATGGAGGCCGACCGCGTACTTGAGGTATGGGGACCACTCGGAGACCTTCCAGCCGTAGCTCGCCACCACCAGCACCTCGCAGCCGCGGTCGCGCAGCTCCTCGAGGTCGAGCTCCGTGAGGCCGGGGAGCCCGTTGGCCGCGCCCAGGCTCTCGGCGGGCCGGATGACGGCCTGCTTGTTGTCGGGAGTGCTCTTCGCCGGGGTGGTGAAGGAGCTTCACAGGCTTCCAGCCGGCCTCTACCAGGGCCTCGAAGATCCCCAGGTACCGGTCGACGGCAGTGATGGCGAAGCCCGTGGGATAGCCCCCGGAGCGGCGCCGACCCGCATGGGCCTGTACCACAGCCTCGGCCGGCCAGGGGTGCTTCCGGCGCTCCCGAGAGGGCGCGCCCCCCCCCCCGCCGCGCCCGGGGCGTCGGCGCGCGGGCGGTGCGGTGTTTGAGCTCCTCTCGCCCCTTTGGTAAGGACACCGGGACGTGTCGACCCGCTCCGCCCGCCGCGACGTGCTCGCCTACCCCCTGGGCGATGCGCTCTACCTGAACCTCACGAGCGCTTGCACGCTCGCGTGCGTCTTCTGCCCGAAGATCCGGGACGGCGACTTCGTGGTGGGAGGCTATGACCTCTGGCTCGAGCGCGCCCCCTCGGCGGACGAGGTGTGGGGGTCGGCCTCGGCGCTCGGGCTGGGCGACCGGGCGGAGGTGGTCTTCACCGGACTCGGCGAGCCGACCCGGAGGCTCGCGGTGCTGCTCGACCTCGTGGCGCGCCTCAAGCGGGCGGGCGTCTCTCGGGTGCGGCTCGACACCGACGGGCTCGCGAGCCTCCGCGAGGGGCGCGACGTCGTGCCGGAGCTCGTGAGGGCCGGCCTCGACGCGGTGAGCGTCTCCTTGAACGCCCCGGACGCCGCCACCTACGCGCGCCTGTGCCCGAGCCGGTTCGGCGAGCGCGCCTACGAGGCCTGCTGCGATTTCATCAGGGCCGCGGTCCGCTCCCGGCTCGAGGCCTTCGCGAGTTGCGTGGCCTTGCCTGGGCTCTCCGAGGAGGCCTGCCGGGCGAAGGCCGAATCGCTCGGCGCCGGCTTCCGCTGGCGCCCCTACGACCGCCTGGGTCGCATCGAAGGGACGTTGCCACCGGGCGCCGGCTGAAGGCCCCCTGAGGGGTCCCCGAGGCGAGCGCGGGCCGGCGGGAAGGGCTTCACCATTCGAAAACCCTCGCCGTTGAGCCGGGATGCTCCAACACTCCCCCCGCGGGGTTCTCCCGGAAAAGGGGGCAGAACACTGGCTAAGCGGGGGCGATCGGTGCATATGATGCGTCCCTCGCGCAGCCTTTGCGGCTCGAGGGGTGGGCATGAGCGTTGCCAAAGTGGGCCCCCGCATGGCCAAGGAACGCATCCTCGTCGTCGACGACGAGCAGAACGCGCGCCTCGCGCTGCGGACCATCCTCTCCGAGGAGGGGTACGAGATCGCCGAGGCGGCCGACGGGGAGGAGGCGCTCGCCCTTCTGCCCGGGTTCGCGCCGGCGGCCATCCTGGCCGACGTGCGCATGCCGCGCATGGACGGGATCACACTGCTCAAGCGCGCGCGCGAGGCCGGGTCCGACGCGGTGTTCGTGATGATGACGGCCTTCGCGAGCGTCGAGGCGGCGGTGGAGGCCATGCGCGCCGGGGCCGAGAACTACCTCGTGAAGCCGCTCGACGTGAACGCGGTCCTGGTGGTGCTCGAGAAGGCCCTCGAGAAGCTCAGGCTGCAGCGCGACACCGCCAACCTGCGCGAGCGGGTGCGCGAGCGCTATCGCTTCCACAACATCGTCGGCGACGCGCCCGAGCTGCAGGCGGTCTACGAGGTGGTGAAGCGGGCGGCGCCCACCCGCGCCACCGTGCTCATCCTGGGCGAGTCCGGCACCGGCAAGGAGCTCATCGCCCAGGCCCTCCACGAGGAGTCGCCACGGGCGGGCAAGCCCTTCATCAAGGTGAACTGCGCCGCCCTCTCCGAGACCCTGCTCGAGTCCGAGCTGTTCGGGCACGAGAAGGGTTCCTTCACCGGGGCCATCGGCCGCAAGGAAGGGCGCTTCGAGCTCGCCGACGGCGGCACCCTGTTCCTCGACGAGATCGGCGACATCTCCCCCGCCCTGCAGATCAAGCTCCTGCGGGTGCTGCAGCAGCGGGAGTTCGAGCGGGTGGGCGGCACCCAGACCATCAAGGTCGACGTGCGGATGGTGGCGGCGACGAACCGCGACCTCTCGGCCGAGGTGAAGGCCGGCAAGTTCCGCGAGGACCTCTACTACCGGCTCAACGTGGTGGCGGTGACCCTGCCGCCCATGCGGCAGCGCAAGGGCGACATCCCGGCGCTGGTGAGCCACTTCATCGAGAAGTACACCCGCGCCTACGGCAAGGAGATCCGCGGCCTCGCCCCTGGCACCCTGAACGCCCTCCTGAGCCACGACTGGCCCGGCAACGTGCGCGAGCTCGAGAACGTGGTCGAGCGGGCGGTGGTCCTGTGCAAGGGGCCGGAGCTCACCGCCGACGACCTCCCGCCCTCCCTGCGAGGTCCGAGGCCGCGCGAGCGGGTCCCGGGGGCGCTCATCCCGGGGGCGACCCTCTACGAGATCGAGCGGGAGGCCATCCTGCGCACGCTCGAGATGGTGGGGGGCTCGACCTCGCGGGCCGCCGAGATCCTGGGCATCAGCGTGCGCAAGATCCAGTACCGCCTGAAGGAGTACGCGAGCGGCCGGACTCCCCGCGAACCCCCCGAGGGCGAGGGCGAAGGCTCGAGCGGCCCCGAGCGCAGCGCCGAGTAGGGGAGCGCCCCTCCGCTAGCTCTCTCGCGCGCGCGGGAGCTTGAGGACGAAGCGCGCCCCGCCTTCCGGCGTCTCCTCGATGGTGATCGAGCCACCGTGCTGGGTCACGATGGCGTGGACGATCGAGAGGCCGAGCCCGGAGCCCTGCGCCTTGGTGGTGAAGAAGGGCTCGAAGAGGCGGTCGCGCATCTCGGGCGGCACGCCCGGCCCGGAGTCGTCGACGTAGATCGTCACCTCGCGCGCCTCGGCGCCCTCGAGCCGGCAGGAGACCCGCACCGTCCCCTCGCGCTCGACGGCGTCGAGCGCGTTCAGCGCCAGGTTCATCACCACCTGGCGCAGGCGCTCCTCGTCGCCGGCCACCCGGGGAACCGGCTCGAAGGCGCGCTCGAGGTGCACCCGGCGCCGCTCGGCCTCGCCGTCGAGCAGGTCGAGGACCTTGGTGAGCACGGTCGGCACGTCGACCGGCCGGGGGTGGAACTCGCGCGGGCGAGCGAACTGGAGGAAGTCCTCGAGGATGTGGTCGAGCCGGCGGATCTCGTCGCGTACCAGGTGGAGCGGCTCGAGCAGCGCCCCTCGCGACTCGCGGGGGAGCTTCTGCAGGCGCCGCTCGAGCACCGCCAGCTGGAGGGCCGCCGCGTTCAAGGGGTTGCGGATCTCGTGCGAGAGCCCGGCGGTCATGGTGCCGACCGCCGCCAGCTTCTCCACCATCTGGGCCCGCCGCGCCAGCTCGCGCTTCTCCGCGTGCAGCCGCACCTGGCGCATGGCCTGCTCGACGGTGACGAGCAGCTCCTGGGTGGCGCAGGGCTTCACGAGGTAGGCGCAGGCGCCGGCCCGCACCGCGGACACCGCCGACTCCAGGGTGGCGAAGCCGGTGAGCAGGACCACCTCCCCGTCGGGGGAGGCCTCCTTGAGCCGCGGCGCCAGGGCCGTCCCGTCGCCGTCGGGCAGGCGCAGGTCGACGAGCGCCACGTCGAAGCCCTCCCGCGCGCCCTGCAGGGCGCTCGCGCAGGTGGCGTGCCCGTGCACGGCGTAGCCGGCCTCGTCCAGGATCTCGGTCAGGTTCTCGACCAGGGCGAGGTTGTCGTCGACGATGAGGAGGCGGGGCCTCTTCTGGAGCGGGTTCATGCGCCCTCGCGGCCCGGCGGCCTCGCGTGGTGGCGCTCGACGGCCTCGAGGAGCGCGGCGGTGTCGAAGGGCTTCGGGAAGAACCCGGCGTGCGGCAAGGGCGGCTCGTCCGGATAGGCGGAGAGAACCAGCATGGGCAGGTCGGGGAACTTCGCATGCAGCCGCTGCATGGCCGTCCCGGCCGGACCGCCCGGCAGCCGCAGGTCCACGAGCGCGCAGAAGGGCTTCACCGGGCCGAGCCGCTCGGTCTCCAGGACCGAGCCAGCCATCACCGACGCGAAGCCCCGGCCGCGCAGGGCCTCGCACAGGTTGTCGCGCAGGGCGGCGTCGTCCTCGATCACCACCACGAGCCCGTCGCGGCGGGCGGCGCGGAGGAGCTCCAGCAGCCGGCCGACGGGCACCGGCTTGGGCAGGGCGGCCAGCAGGCCCTCCCGGCGGGCGGCCTCGAGCTCGTGGTCCTTCACGTAGGCCGTCACCACGATGGCGGCCAGGCCGGGGTCGACGCGGCGGACGCGGTGGACGAGCTCGGCTCCGCTCATGAAGGGCATGCGCATGTCGGTGACCACCGCGTCGAAGCGGGCGCGGGCGGCGAGCCCGAGGGCCGCCTGGCCGCTCTCGGCCACCTCCACCTCGTCCCCGAGGTCGCGCACGATCTCGCCGAGGTTGTCGGCGAACTCCGGGTTGTCGTCGACGATGAGGTAGCGGCGCATGGGGGGCTCACCCGGGCAGCGAGATGGTGAAGCGGGCGCCGGCCGGGGAGCGCGGCGCATAGCTCACCGTGCCGCCGTGGCGCTCCACGATCCGCTTCACCAGCGCGAGGCCGAGCCCCACCCCCCGCTCCTTGCTCGTGATGAGCGGCTCGAAGAGGCGGCGCGCGATGGTGGGGTCGACCCCCGGACCCGAGTCCTCCACCGTCAGCTCCACCGCGCCGTCCTTGCGCTCGCCGTGCACCTCGATGAGGCCGGAGGGCTTGGCCGCGTCGACCGCGTTCGCGAGCAGGTTGACGAGCACCTGGCGCAGCTGGCCCGGGTCGCCCTCCACCTCGAGGCCCTCGAGGCCGTAGGCCGCGTAGCTCACCGCCGGCGGGCGGGCCACCGCCTCGGCCGCCGCCGCCACCACGAGCTCCAGCTTGACCCGCTCGCGGGTGAGCGGCTTGTTGCGGATCATGTCGAGGAGGTTGGTGATGATGCCGTTCGCCACCTTCAGCTGGTCGGCGATGCGATCGAGGTGCTTCACCACCCGCTCGTCGGGCCCCACCCGGCCCCGCAGGATGAACAGCGAGGTCTCGATGACGCCGAGGGGGTTTCGGAGGTCGTGCCCGATCGATCCCACCAGCTGGCCGAAGGTGGCGAGCCGCTCGGAGCGGGCCTGCTGCACGAGCAGGTCCTCCCGGAAGGTGTGGAGCATGATGGCGAGCTCGATGTCGAGGATGCGCCCGAGGGCCCGCCGGGCCGGGCCGACGAGGTGGGGGGAGGTGTGATAGGCCTCGTCGACGACCGCCTCGAGCTCGCGGCGCACCACGTTCATGGCGCCGAACATGTAGTGCTGCGGCAGCTGGATGCGGACGTGGCGCCGCCCGATCTGGCAGCGCGCCTCGTAGTAGGCCTCGTCCCAGGGCCCGCGCAGCAGGCGATCGAGCCAGATCTGCAGGGTCACCTTGAGGTGGCCAACCTGGCTCTCGCCGCCCATGAGCGAGGTCCGGGCCTGCTCGTGGCCGAGGATGACCGCGTAGAAGACCTCGGCGATGTGGGCGAATTTCGGGGTGGCCGGGGCGTGGAGCGCGCGCAGAGCGCGCTCGTCCTCGCTGCTCCAGCCTACGTAACGCTTGAGCTCCTCGAGCAGGGTCTCCTCCATCGAGAGCCGGTTTTAGACAGTTCGTTGTCCGAGATCAAATCCGGACCCCGCCGACCGAGCTGGGCCCGGGGGCCTTCGCGCGGGCCGGCTCAGGCGCGATGGTGGGCCCCGACCGCCTCCGCCACGAGGTCGAGGTCCTGCACCATGTCGGCGGCGAAGCGCACGAAATCGGCCTCGGTGATGATGCCGACGAGCGCGCCATCTTCCTCGCACACCGGCAGGCAGCCGAACTTGTGGGCCAGCATGATCCTGGCGGCGTGGACGAGCGAGGTGGTCGGGCGCACCGTCACCGGCGCCGCCGTCATGGCGTCCCTGGCCTGGGTCGTGGCGGCCGGCCGGGTCATGGCGGAGCTCAAGAGGTCGCGGTGGGTGAGCAGGCCCACGAGCTTGCCGTGCTCCACCACCGGGAGATGCCGGATGCCCCCGAGCCGCAGCATCTGCTCGGCGAGCGCCAGGTCGTCCGAGGCGTTCACGGTGACGAGGTCCCGCGACATGAAGTCGCCGACGCTGAGGCTGCGGACCTCACCGGATAAGCCCCCCATCGCTTCTTCGGGCTGCCGCATGCTGCACCTCGCCGAGTAAGTCCCTGACGGCTCTAGCGATGCTGCCACAACTCGCGCGTCAGGGGCGAGGGGGGCTCGCCCCTAGTGCGAGACCAGCACCGGCTTGGTGCTGATGTGCACGAGCCGGTCGGTGACGCTCCCGAGGAGCACGCGGGCCACCGCGGCGCGCCCCCGGCTCCCCACCACCACCAGGTCCACGTCGGGAGCGGTGGCCGCCTCGGCCAGGCCCTCCGCCGGCGGCCCGGAGAGGACGAGCGGCTCCACCTCCACCCCGGCCTCGCCGAGCTTGGTCATGGCCTCGGTGAGGATCTTCTCCCCGAAGGCCCGGTGCTCCTCCTCGACCTCCACCATGGTGAGCCCGTAGGCGTCGGGGGGCAAAACCAGGCGCGGCACGACGTAGGCCAGGGTGAGCTTCGCTCCGAAGCGGATGGCGATCTCGGTGGCGAGGCGCGCCGCCTTGAGGGAGGGTTCCGAACCATCCACGCCGACCAGGATCCGCCGCATGGCGCCTCCTCGTTGAGGCTACGATGGAGCGAGCGTACAGGAGGACGGCCCCGGGCGGCACGCTCCAAGGCGGCCCTCTTGAGGGTACGCTTCGGGTGAGCATGGACCGACTCCTGCCCACCCCGGCGGCGGCCGAGGGACCCCTCCCCGAGGTGCTCCTCCTCGAGGGCGGCCGGCAGGCCTATCCGCGCATGCTGGCCGCCATCGGCTCCGCCGCGAAGAGGGTGCACCTCGAGGTGTATGCCTTCGCGGACGACGAGACCGGGCAGGCCTTCGTGGAGGCCCTCACGGCCGCCGCCCTGCGCGGCGTGCAGGTCCTCGTGGTCCTCGACGCCTTCGGCTCGGCCGCGGGCGGCCGGGCGGTCCTACGCCGGCTCGAGGACGGCGGCTGCGAGGCGCGCCTCTACAACCCGCTCGCCGCGCTCCTCGCCGGCCGCCTGCGCCGCGACCACCGCAAGCTCCTGCTCGTCGACGGCGAGGTGGCCTTCCTGGGCGGCATCAACATCGGGAACGCCTACGGCCAGGTGGGGGTCCCCGACCTGCCGCACTGGATCGACCTCGCGCTCGAGCTTCGCGGCCCGGCGGTGGCCGCCCTCGCCGCGCGCCTCGAGGGGTCGCGCCGCCCGGCGCAGAGGGGCGAGGTGCGGGTGTACCTCTCCTCGGCGGGCGGGGGAAGGCGCTTGCGCCGCCGCTACCTGAAGGCCCTGGGGAGCGCCCGGAGGCGCGTGCTCCTCGCCCACGCCTACTTCCTGCCCGATCGCCACCTCATCCGCTCCATCACCGCGGCGGCACGGCGAGGGGTGGACGTGCGGCTCGTCGTCCCGGGCAAGACGGACGTCCCCTTGGCGCGTGCGGCGAGCCGCAGCCTCTACGGCCGGCTCCTGCGCGCGGGCGTGCGCATCTACGAGTGGGACGAGACGGTCCTCCACGCCAAGGCGGCCGTCGTCGACGAGCGGCGCCTGCTCCTCGGGAGCTTCAAC
>Ga0335081_10019126_pt1 | contig 11073 bp, 7 predicted proteins | sample Lox_Sample_35_FD_206713 | JGI IMG/M metagenome (GOLD analysis project Ga0335081, IMG submission 206713) | Soil microbial communities from Loxahatchee National Wildlife Refuge, Florida, United States - Lox_Sample_3.5 | ecosystem: Environmental > Terrestrial > Soil > Wetlands | place: USA: Florida...
GCGGCGCTTCGAGAAAGAGATCCGCGAGGACCTCGAGGAGCACCTCGCCCGCCATGCCTGGGACGAGGTGCGGCAAAAGGAGAAGCTACGCCCCGCCTCGTCCTTCGGCGTGCGCGAGTCGGCGCTCGGGGACGACGGCGGGTTCCGCATGAAGGGCGAGTTCGACGTCTACCCGACGGTCGAGCTGGCGGACGCCGGCGGCTTCGTGCCGCCGCCGTTCGAGCTCGAGCCGACCGCGGACGAGGTCGAGGCCGCGCTCGGCCAGCTCCAGGAGCGCCAGGCGGCGTGGGAGCCGGTCGAGTCCGGGCCGGCCGCCGCCGGGATGCTGGTCGAGGCGGAGGTGCATGGCGAGTACCCGGACGGCGAGGGCGAGCCGTTCCACGAGGAGCGCTCGCTGTTCCAGCTCGGCAGCGCCGAGGTCTACCCCGAGATCGAGGCCGCCGTGACCGGCCGCGGCGTCGGCGAGGAGGCGAGCGCGGAGCGCACGATCGGCGAGGAGGGCGGCGAGCAGCACAAGGGGAAGCGGGTCGCCTACAAGGTCAAGGTCAAGAGCCTGCGGCGCAAGCGGGTGCCCGACCAGGACGACGAGTTCGCCCGTTCGCTCGGGGTCGAGGAGGGGCTGGACACGCTCCGCACGCGGGTGCGCGAGCGGCTGGTGGCAAGCAAGCGCGAGCACCGCCACGAGCTGTGGCGCGCCGCGCTCGTCCGCCACCTCGCCGGCGGCACGCCGCTGCCGCTGCCGCAGACGCTCGTCGACGACGAGACGCGCGAGGAGGTGCTCAAATTCGCGCGCACGCTCGCCGAGCGCGGCGTCAACCCGGAGCGCGCCGAGGTCGACTGGAAGAAGCTCGAGTCGGACCTCCGCGGCCGGGTCGAGGAGCGGTTGCGCGGCGAGTTGGTGCTTGACGCCCTCGCCGAGAGCCTCGGGATCACGGTCGGCGCGGCGGAGGTCGATCACGAGGTCGAGGAGCAGGCGCGCCGCCTGGGTGTACCCTTCGCGGAGCTGAAGGGGAACCTCGCCAAGCACGGCGGCCTCGAGCGCGTCGCGGCGATCCTCCGCCGCGACCGGGCGGTGGCCCAGGTGCTCGGGCCGCACGAGAAGGAGGCGTGACGCGTGCTGATCCCAATGGTGATCGAGCAAACCGCCCGCGGCGAGCGGGCGTACGACATCTTCTCCCGCCTGCTCAAGGACAACGTGATCTTCCTCGGCGAGGCGATCGACGACCACGAGGCCTCGGTGGTGATCGCGCAAATGCTGTTCCTCGAGGCGGAGAACCCGGAGAAGGACATCTACCTTTACGTCAACTCGCCGGGCGGCTCGGTGAGTGCCGGCCTCGCCATCTACGACACCATGCAGTATGTCAAGCCGGACGTGGCGACGATCTGCATGGGGCAGGCCGCCTCGATGGCGGCGGTGCTGCTGGCCGGCGGCGCGAAGGGCAAGCGCCTCGCCCTGCCGCACGCCCGCGTGCTGCTCCACCAGCCGCTGCTCTACGGCCTCGGCGGCCAGGCCACCGACATCGACATCCACGCCAAGGACATCATCCGGCTGCGCCAACGTCTCAACGAGATCCTGCAGCACCACACCGGCCAGCCGCTCGAGCGGATCTTCGCCGACACCGAGCGCGACTTCATCCTCGAAGCCGGCGACGCGCTGAGCTACGGTCTCATCGACAAGGTGATCGAACACCGGGAATAGATGGGCGGGAGGCACGTTTCGGCGCCCGGGTGTAGAATGCGAACGGTGCCGTCATGGTGACCCGCGATACCTCCTCGTCGGAGCTCCTGCGCTGCAGCTTCTGCAACAAGTCGCAGCGCGAGGTGCGCAAGCTGATCGCCGGGCCCAACGTCTACATTTGTGACGAGTGCGTCGACATCTGCCTCGACATCATCGCCGAGGACCGCGCCCGCGAGGCGCGCGAGGCGCGGCGCAGTCTGCCCAAGCCCGAGGAGATCAAGAAGTTCCTCGACTCCTACGTGATCGGCCAGGAGCTGGCGAAGAAGAAGCTGGCGGTGGCGGTGTACAACCACTACCGGCGCATCGACTACCTCTCGCACGCCACCCGCCCCGACGTCGAGCTGTCGAAGTCGAACATCCTCCTGATCGGGCCCACCGGCACCGGCAAGACGCTGCTCGCCCAGACGCTGGCGCGGATGCTCGACGTCCCGTTCACGATCGTCGACGCCACCACGCTGACCGAGGCCGGCTACGTCGGCGAGGACGTCGAGAACATCCTCCTCCGCCTCTACCAGGCGGCCGAGGGCGACCGCGAGCGGACCGAGCGCGGCATCGTCTACATCGACGAGATCGACAAGATCGCGCGCAAGGCGGATTCCCCGTCGATCACCCGCGACGTCTCGGGCGAGGGGGTGCAGCAGGCGCTGCTCAAGATCCTCGAGGGCACGGTCGCCAACGTGCCGCCGCAGGGCGGGCGCAAGCACCCGCACCAGGAGTTCCTGCAGATCGACACCACCAACATCCTGTTCCTCTGCGGCGGGGCGTTCGTCGGCCTCGAGGACATCGTCGCCCGGCGCCTGAACCAGAAGTCGATGGGTTTCCAGGCCCACATCCTCACCCCCGCGGAGCGCTCCGCAAGCGAGCTGTTGAGCCAGGTCCACCCCGAGGATCTGATCAAGTTCGGCATGATCCCCGAGTTCGTCGGCCGCGTCCCGGTGGTCGCGACGCTTCACGAGCTCGACCGCGACGCCTTGGTCCGCATCCTCACCGAGCCGAAGAACTCGCTGGTGCGCCAGTACGAGACGATGCTCGGCTTCGAGGGGGTCGAGATCCGCTTCACCGACGATGCCCTCACCGCCATCGCCGAGGATGCGATCGCCCGCAAGGTGGGCGCGCGGGGACTGAAAATCATTCTCGAAGAGTTGATGTTGGAGATCATGTACCAGGTCCCCTCGCGCTCCGACGTCACCGAGATCGTCGTCACACGCGAGGTTGTCGAGCGGCGGGTGGCGCCGCTCGCTTCGATGCGCAAGGCCGGCTGATCATCCTCGAGCGGCGCGGTCCGAACCCGGTCCCAACTCTTCCCCGGTCGGTTTGAGAGGTCCTCATGAGCGAGACACAGACGCAGATCCTTCCGGTCGTGCCGTTGCGCGACATGGTGGTGTTCCCGAAGATGAAGTCCGCCTTCGTGGTCGGCCGCCCCGCCTCGGTGGCGGCGCTGCAGCGGGCGATGGAGGAGACCGGCAAGCGCATCTTCCTCGTCGCCCAGCGCGACCCGCAGCAGGACGAGCCGGGTGCCGACGACATCTTCGGCGTCGGCGTGATCGCCACCATCCTCCAGCACGTGACGTTCCCCAACGGCACGATCAAGGTCGGCGTCGAGGGCGTGGTGCGCGGGCGCTGGACCGCGCTGCGCCAGCGCGAGGGGGCGGGGTTCGAGGCGGACGTCGACGTCATGGAGCCGGTCCTGGTGACCGACAGCCGGGTGTCGCGCTACCTCTCCAACCTCTCGAACCTGTTCCAGCAGTTCGCGCGGCTGTCGCAGCAGATCGGTGTCGAGGGTGTGCTCTCCGAGCTGCAGACCGAGGACCCCGAGCTGTTCGCCGACACGCTCGCGGCGGCGCTGCCGATCGCCACCGCGGAGAAGCAGAAGCTGCTCGAGATCGACAACTCGCTCGAGCGCCTGCAGCGCCTCAACGACATCCTCGACATGGAGATCGAGAAACTCAACATCGACCGGCGATTGAACGCCAAGGTCAAGAAGCAGATGGAGAAGGCGCAGCGCGAGTACTACCTGTCGGAGAAGATCAAGGCGATCAACGAGGAGCTCGGCCGACAGGACTCCAAGGAGGAGTTCGAGGAGCTGGCCAAGAAGATCGAGGCCTCGGGGATGCCCAAGGAGGTCAAGGAGAAGGCGATCTCGGAGCTCAAGCGCCTCGAGAGCATGGCGCCGATGTCGGCCGAGGCGACGGTGTCGCGCAACTACGTCGACTGGCTGCTCGCCGTGCCGTGGAAGAAGGCGACGCGCGAGATCCGCGACATCAAGCGCGCCGAGCAGGTGCTCAACGAGGACCACCACGGCCTGGAGAAGGTCAAGGAGCGCATCCTCGAGTTCCTCGCCGTGCGGCAGCTGGTGGCCAAGCCGAAGGGCACGATCCTCTGCTTCGTCGGGCCTCCCGGGGTCGGCAAGACCTCGCTCGCCAAGTCGATCGCGCGCGCGACCGGGCGCAAGTTCGTGCGCCTCTCGCTCGGCGGGGTGCGCGACGAGGCGGAGATGCGCGGCCACCGCCGCACCTACATCGGCGCCTTCCCCGGCCAGATCATCCAGATGATGAAGAAGGCGGGCACCGTCAACCCGGTGTTCCTCCTCGACGAGGTGGACAAGCTCGGCACCGACTTCCGCGGCGACCCCGCCTCCGCGCTGCTGGAGATCCTCGACCCGGAGCAGAACCACACCTTCGTCGACCACTACCTCGACGTCGAGTACGACCTCTCGAAGGTGTTCTTCATCTGCACCGCCAACGTCACCCACACGATCCCGCCCGCGCTGCTCGACCGTATGGAGACGATCCCGCTCGCCGGCTACACCCACCACGAGAAGCTCCAGATCGCGCAGAAGTTCCTCGTTCGCAAGCAGCTCGAGCAGCAGGGGCTGCACAAGTTCAAGGTCGCCTTCCAGGACGACGCGGTGACGCTGCTGATCGAGCGCTACACCCGCGAGGCGGGGGTGCGCAACCTCGAGCGCGAGATCTCGTCGATCTGCCGCAAGCTCGCCCGCGAGGTGCTGCGCAAGAAGATCGCGGCGGGCACCGAGCTGGCGGTGACGCCGGACCGCGTCGGCGAGCTGCTCGGCAAGCCGCGCTTCCGCATCATGCGCCCCGGCGAGCGCAGCGAGGTCGGCGTCGCCACCGGGCTCGCCTGGACCGAGGTCGGCGGCGAGATCCTCGCCACCGAGGTGAGCCTGATGCGCGGCAAGGGCAACCTCACGCTCACCGGGCAGCTCGGCGAGGTGATGCAGGAGTCGGCCCGCGCCGCACTCTCCTACGTGCGCTCGCGCGCGACGCAGCTGCCGCTGCCCGCCGATTTCTTCGAGCAGCGCGACATCCACGTCCACGTGCCGGAAGGCGCGATCCCCAAGGACGGGCCCTCGGCCGGGATCACGATGGGGATGGCGCTGCTCTCCGCCGTCTCCGGCGTGCCGGTGCGCCAGGACCTCGCCATGACCGGCGAGATCACGCTGCGCGGCAAGGTGCTGCCGGTGGGCGGGATCAAGGACAAGGTGCTGGCCGCGTTCCGCGCCGGCATCCGCGAGGTGATCCTGCCGGACGAGAACGAGAAGGACATCGAGGAGATCCCCGAGGACGTCCGCTCGGCGATCCAGTTCCACCTGGTGAAGGAGATGGACGAGGTGATCCCGGTCGCGCTCGACGGCGCGCTGCCGGCGGTGCAGCCCGGCGAGAGCCAGCCCGCCGCCAGCCAGCCGGGCGACCGGGTCGCCCACCAGTAGGCGGCGTGCGGATCGAGGAGGTCAGCTTGCGAGCCACGGTTGGGGCTCATCGCGAAGGTCCCCGGGACCAGTTCCCGCAGGTGGCGTTCGCGGGCCGCTCCAACGTGGGCAAGTCGAGCCTGCTCAACTCGCTGTTCGGGCAGCGCCTGGCCAAGGTGTCGAAGCAGCCGGGCAAGACGCGGACGCTCAATTACTACCTGGTCAACCGCAACTGCTACTTCGTCGACCTCCCCGGGTACGGCTACGCTCGGGTGAGCCAGGGCGAGCGGAAGGGATGGGGCGAGCGGATCACGTCCTACCTCCGGGAAGAGCCGCGCATCCGCCTGGTGGTCGGCCTGGTCGACCCGCGCATCCCGACCTCGCCGCTCGACGCCGACCTGGTAGGCTTCGTGCGTGAAGCCGGAAAACCGTTGCTGGTGGTGCTGACGAAGACGGACCGCCTCGGTCGCGGCGCGGTCGCCCAGGCCGCCGCTCGGCTGGTGCGCGAGTTCCGCCTCGACGCGCCGCCGTTGCGGTTCTCGGCGCACACCGGCGCCGGCAGGCAGGAGGTTCTCGCCGCCATCGCGCAGGCGCTGGCGGCCTAGGCCGGATCGGAGAAGGAGTCTCGTATGAACGACAACAAGGGTCAACGCGGCCGCGGCCGGGAACGCCGTCGAGGCGGCGAGCCCAGCCCGGACGGTCTGCCGGTGGTGCTCGAGGACGAGACGCTGGAGGCCGAGGCGACCGAGACGGAAGGCAAGCAGCGCCTCGACATCCGCGCGCTCAAGGACATGTCGATCTCCGAGCTCACCCACGTCGCCCGCGAGCTCGAGGTCGAGAACCCGTCCGGAATGCGCAAGCAGGACCTGATCTTCAAGGTCCTGCAGGTGCAGACCGAGCGGGAGGGGCTGATCTTCGGCGAGGGCGTGCTCGAGATCCTCCCCGACGGTTACGGGTTCCTCCGCGCGCCGGAGTACAACTACCTGCCCGGGCCGGACGACATCTACGTCTCGCCGTCGCAGATCCGGCGCTTCAACCTGCGCACCGGCGACACCGTCTCGGGGCAGATCCGCCCGCCCCGCGAAGGGGAGCGCTACTTCGCCCTCATCAAGGTGGAGGCCGTCAACTTCGAGCCGCCCGACCAGACGGCGGAGAAGATCCTCTTCGACAACCTCACACCGCTCTACCCGATGCAGCGCATCAACCTCGAGGTCGAGGGCAACATGACCTCGCGGGTGATGAACCTGCTCACCCCCATCGGCAAGGGCCAGCGCGGCCTCATCGTCGCCCCGCCCCGCACCGGCAAGACGATGATGCTGCAGGCGATCGCCAACTCGGTCACGAGCAACCACCCGGAGGTGATCCTGATCGTGCTGCTGATCGACGAGCGGCCCGAGGAGGTCACCGACATGCAGCGCTCGGTCAAGGGCGAGGTGATCTCCTCGACCTTCGACGAGCCGGCGTACCGCCACGTCCAGGTCGCGGAGATGGTGCTCGAGAAGGCGAAGCGCCTGGTCGAGCACCGCCGCGACGTGGTCATCCTGCTCGACTCGATCACCCGCCTCGCCCGCGCCTACAACACGGTCGTGCCGCCCTCGGGCAAGGTGCTGTCGGGCGGCGTCGACTCCAACGCGCTGCAGAAGCCGAAGCGGTTCTTCGGCGCGGCGCGCAACATCGAGGAGGGCGGCTCGCTCACCGTCGTCGGCACCGCGCTGATCGACACCGGCTCGCGCATGGACGACGTGATCTTCGAGGAGTTCAAGGGCACCGGCAACATGGAGATCCACCTCGACCGCAAGCTCACCGACAAGCGCGTGTTCCCGTCGATCGACATCAACAAGTCGGGGACGCGCAAGGAGGAGCTGCTGCTCGAGGCCTGGGAGCTCAAGCGGGTGTGGGTGCTGCGCAAGGTGCTGAATCCGCTCTCCACCGTCGAGTCGATGGAGCTGCTCCTCGAGCGGCTGGAGAAGACCAAGAGCAACAAGGAGTTCCTCGACTCGATGAGCCAGGGATAATGAGGCAGGAATCCGGGGTCCGGGGTCCGGGGTCCGACCTTCCGAACCGGCAGGCAGGGGATCACCACGACCATTCCGGCGATCGCTCCCCGGATCCCGGATCCCGGTCCCCGGTCTCCGTCTCCATCGTGGGGGTGCAGTTCCTCAACGCACGGCCGCTTCTGGCCGGGCTGGAGGCGCAGCTGCCGGCGCCGTTCCCCTACCACTTCGCCACCGCCGAGCCGTCGGTATGCGCCGACCGGCTCGCGCTCGGCCAGGTGGTCGCGGGCCTGATCCCGGTCGCGGCGCTCCCGCTGCTGCCCGAGGTGCGGGTGCTGCCGAGCGTGGGCGTGGCGGCGCGCCAGGAGGTGCGCTCGGTGCTGCTCATCTCCCGCGTGCCGCTCGAGCAGATCCGCACGCTCGCGGCGCACACCGCCTCGCGCTCCTCGGTGGCGCTCGCCCGCCTGCTCCTGCTCGAGCGCTGGAACGCGAGGCCGAAGGTCGTCCGCGCTCGCCCGCCGCTCGAGGCGATGCTCGAGGGCGCCGACGCGGCGGTGCTGATCGGCGACCCCGCGCTGCACGTGCACGGGCGGACCGGGATGCTCGAGGTGGACCTCGCGGGCGCCTGGGTGGAATGGACCGGGCTGCCGTTCGTCTTTGCCGTGTGGGGGGTGCGGCCCGAGGCGCCGGCCGGCCTCGACGCGTTGTTCGACGGATCGCTCGCCTACGCGCACGAGCACTGGGAGGCGTTGCTCCCCGAGTGGGCCGCGGCGCATGCGGTGTCCGCGGCGGAGACGAGGGTGTACCTCGAGCAGACGCTGACGCACCGCCTGGGGACCGGCGAGCGCTCCGGACTGCGGGAGTTCCTCCGCCGCGCCGCCGCCGCCGGGCTGCTGCCGCAGCGCGGGGAGGTGTGGCTTGCCGCCTGAGGAGACCGGGGTCCGGGATCCGGGGTCCGCGGTCCGAACGGCCGGGATCGCGGGCAGCGACCCGTCCGCTCTCCGCGTCGCCGGGGTCCTCGCCAGGGCGGTCGCGGGAGAGCGGCTGGGCGCGGCAGAGCTCGAACGGCTGTTCGACGACGCGACGCTCCACGAGCTCGGCGCCGCCGCCTCCGCGGTGCGCCAGCGCCACAACCCCGGTCCCGAGGTGACCTACATCATCGACCGCAACATCAACTACACCAACGTCTGCGTCTACCGCTGCCGGTTCTGCGCGTTCTACCGCAAGCCGGGCGACGCCGACGCCTACGTGCTGCCGTTCGAGACGATCGCGGCGAAGGTCGAGGAGACGGTGGCGGCGGGCGGCACCGGCATCCTGCTCCAGGGCGGCGTCCACCCCAGCCTGCGCATCGACTTCTACGAGGGGCTGCTGCGCGAGCTCAAGCGCACCTTCCCCACCGTTCACCTCCACGCCTACTCGGCGCCCGAGATCTGGTACATCGCCAAGCTCGAGAAGCTGCCGGTGGCCGAGGTGATCGGCCGGCTGCGCGAGGCTGGGCTCGAGTCGATCCCCGGCGGCGGCGCCGAGGTGCTCGAGGACGAGACGCGCAAGCGCATCTGGTCTAGGGCCAAGGCGTCGACCGCACAGTGGCTCGACGTGCACCGGGCGGCGCACGACCTGGGGATGCGCACCACCGCGACGATGATGTTCGGCGTCGGCGAACCCACCTCGGCGCGGATCGACCACTTCTTGCGGGTGCGCGAGCTGCAGGACGCGACCGGCGGGTTCACCGCGTTCATCCCGTGGACGTTCCAGGAGGAGAACACGGCGATGGACGGCGAGGTGCCGGTCTCCGGCGGGTTCGACTACCTGCGCACGCTGGCGATCTCCCGCCTCGCGCTCGACAACGTGCGCCACGTGCAGGGGTCGTGGGTGACGCAGGGGCCGAAGATCGGCCAGCTCTCGCTCTTCTTCGGCGCCGACGACCTCGGCTCGATCATGCTCGAGGAGAACGTCGTCGCCGCCGCCGGCGCCCGCCATCGCATGGACCGGGCCGGCATGGAGCACATCATCCGCGACGCCGGTTTCATCCCACGCCAGCGCCGCACCCTCTACGAGCCGCTGTAGAGCCGGCCTCGCGCTCGGCGCACGAGGGGCTACTTCGGGGCCAATGCATTGACGGTGTTCCGGTAGCCGGCCGCGTCTCAGATCGGCAACGGCTAGACTGATCCGGTGTCGGCCGCCCGACTCTCGTTCGAACTGCTGGGTGCCGCGGCAATGGCGACGGTTTGGATCGCGGCCGGCGCCCGGTTCCGACGCCTGCTCTCGCTACCGCTCGGACCCTCTCTGCGCTTGGCCGTGGATTTCTTCGTCGGGAGCTGGCTGCTCGGGGCGATTGTCCTGATCGCCGGCCTCTCCCACCTTTGGACGGCGGCAGTCCTCGGCGGTGTGGTGGTCTCGCTCGGGCTTGCCGGGCGATATCGCCGAACCGGTTGGCGGTGGCGATCGACCTTCGGCGCCGGAATCGCCGGGATGGTCGTGCTTCCGGTGGCGCTTGCCCCGCCATTCTTCTACGACGCGCTCGTCTACCACCTCGGCCTGCCATGGCAGGCGTTGCAGGAGCGAGGACTGCATGCGCACCCCGAGGATCTATTCGCCGCCTTTCCTGCGCTTGTTCAGTTGGATTACGCTCCGCTCCTTGCCGTGGGGCTCGAGAGGGCGCCGGCGCTCGTCCACTGGATCGGGTACGTTGCGGCGGGCGCGGCAGTTTGGGCGCTGGCCCGGGCACTCGGCGCTCCGGGTTGGGCGGCGAGCCTCGCGGCTGCGTGTCTCCCATTGCTACCGGCACAGGTGCTGGTCCCCGCCTTGCCGGCGGCGGAGTCCTGGGGGGTCGGGTGCATCGTAGCCGCGTTGGCGGTCGTCGCGCGGCCTCGCATCACCCCGCACGCGGCCGCGCTGGCGGGGTTCCTCGCGGGAATCGCCTCCTCGGCCCGGCTGCAGGGCTTGGCGTGGTCCGCGATCGTCGGGCTCTGTCTGATCCTGAGCGGCGCGTCGCTGCGCTGCGTTTGCACCGCCGTGGGAGGGTGGATTCTCGGGTGTGCGCCGTGGTGGGTGAAGAACCTCGTTCTGCTTGGCGATCCGACGGCACCGCTCGGATGGAAGCGCGAGGGCATGCGGACCCTCTGGCGGGACGCGGGCTCGATGATGCATGTGGCGCCGGACGCCCGCTCGGTGTTGCACGCGACGACGACGGCGCTGGCGCCGCACCTCTCCTGCATCGGTCTCGGTTTGGCGGCGGCTGTCTTCGCGGCGACGGTACGTGCACAACCTCGACACCGCGTCGTCGCGTTGGCGGTTCCCGCGGGGCTGGCGGCGTGGGCGTTGACCGGCAACCTCCCGCGGTTCCTCACGTGCACCACTGCCATTCTGTTGGCACTAGCCGCCGCGGCCGCCGGCAGATCACCGGCAGGACGGTGGATCGCGGCGCTCGCTCTCGCACCGACGATGGCATTGGGTCTGGTCGACTCGGTGGTGGAGGCGCAGCGATGGGGAGGACTCGGCCTGATTCGCGAGAGCACCGCTTCGGTGCGAGCACGGCTGTCGGTCAATGATCCGTCGTCGGCATTCGCGGCGGCATGCGCGTTGCCGGCGGCGTCACGCGTGCTGTTCGTAGGCGAGCCGAGGGGATTCGGATT
>Ga0335081_10019127_pt1 | contig 11073 bp, 6 predicted proteins | sample Lox_Sample_35_FD_206713 | JGI IMG/M metagenome (GOLD analysis project Ga0335081, IMG submission 206713) | Soil microbial communities from Loxahatchee National Wildlife Refuge, Florida, United States - Lox_Sample_3.5 | ecosystem: Environmental > Terrestrial > Soil > Wetlands | place: USA: Florida...
ACATCACCATTAACTATCATCGTCCGCTCGCCAATGGACGTCAGATCTGGGGCAAACTCGTCCCCTATGGGCAGGTTTGGCGCGCCGGAGCCAATGAGAATACAACGATTACCTTTACTGATCCGGCGACCATCGAAGGTCAACCGCTCGAGAAGGGCACCTACGGCCTGCACATGATTCCCGGCCAGGATCAGTGGACCGTGATCTTCTCGAAGAACTCCACATCGTGGGGAAGCTTCACCTACCAGCAGGATGAAGACGCGTTGCGCGTCAACGTCAAGCCCCAGTCTGCGGAGGTGCACGACGCACTGACTTACGACTTCGACGACGTGAAGCCCGATTCAACAGTCATCACCATGCGATGGGAGAAGGTCGCAGTTCCATTCAAGGTGCACGTCAACGTCAACGATATTGTGTCGGCCTACATCCATCGTCAGTTGCATGGCCTCAACCAGTACTACTGGGAAGGCTGGGACGATGCTGCCGGATACTATCTCGCCAACAAAATCAATCTGGATGACGCGCTGAAATACGAAGATTTGTCGATCCAGAATGAAGAACGCTACGACAACCTGATGAATAAGTCGAAGATTCTCGAGGCCATGGGACGCCCTCAGGATGCAGAGTCGTTCCGCAAACAGGCCCTCGACAAGGCGAATGCGTTGCAACTCTATTTTTATGGTCGACAACTGCAGGGCGAAAAGAAGCAGGAAGAGGCCTTGGCGATCTTTCAATCGACGGCGAAAAAGTTCCCTGATTACTGGACGTCCCATCTCGCACTGGCCCGCGTCTACAGCGCCAAAGGCGACTTCGACAATGCGGTGAAGGAAGCCAAAGTTGCCCTGGATGGAGCGCCCGACTCCAACAAGGCCAACCTTGCGAACTACGTCAAGCGATTGCAGAACAAGGAAGATATTAACCGGTGATTTTGTGATGTCTGGGTCCCACCCTTGTCTCGCGCTTTTTGCGAGACAGGGTGGGTATCTCATACGCACCTACAAGGTCGAAATCACGGGAGAACCCCCATGCCTTGCAAAGTCGGCGAGACATGGGGCACCCACAACAGTTGGTTATTACCAGACCCGGCAGGCGTTGGCTCTCACCATCTTCTGGCCGGCTTTGCATCCGAAGGCCTGCTCGAATTCCGCCATGTTCGAAACCACGTTGTCGATGCGGAAAACCGGTAATGAATGCGGATCCGAGGTCACGAGCAGGCGCGCGATCTGCGGACGCACGTTCGAGCACCACGAATATGCGTAGGAGAGGAAGAAGCGCTGCCGATAGGTCCAGCCGTCCGGACCCTTATCGTCTAGCGACTTGCCATTCTTCTTGAGTTCCGTTTCCAGCGCGTTCAACGCCAGATGGAGTCCGCCATTGTCGGCGGTGTCTTCTCCTTGGGTCAGCAACCCATTCTGCTTCACTCCGGCGCCGGCCTCGGGAACCTCCTGGGTGTACTCGTCGGAGATGCACTTTCCGCGCTCATCGTACTTTTTCCCATCGTCGGCGGTCCACCAGTCGCGCAGGTTTCCATGCGCATCGAACTTGCGTCCCTGATCGTCAAAACCGTGGATGATCTCATGCCCAATGACCATGCCGATGGCTCCGAAGTTTACGGCGTCATCCTGCGTGGGGTCGAAGAATGGCGGTTGCAGAATTCCGGCAGGGAAGTTGATTGTATTTAGTTGGGGATCGTAATAAGCATTGATCGTCGCCGGAGTCATCGTCCACTCCGCGCGATCGACGGGCTTGCCGATCTTGGCCACCCAGCGCTCGAACTCGAACGAAGACGCTTGCCCAACGTTTGCCAAATAACTGTCGCGCACGATCTTCACGCTGGAGTAATCCCGCCAGTGCGAGGGATACCCGATCTTGTCTTCAATCCCCTTCAGCTTGACTGCGGCTTGTTCCTTGGTTGAGGGAGACATCCAGCTGAGACCCTGAATGTCCGCGTTAAGCGCGGTTTCGATGGCATGCACCATCTCGAGCGTACGAGCCTTACTCTCGGGCGGAAAGGCGCGGTCCACGTAGGCTTGGCCAAGCGCCTCGCCAAGGTCGCGGTCCGCGGCATGGACGCAACGCCGCCAGCGCGGCAGTTGCTGTTCCGCGCCGGCCAGTGTATGCGAGAAGAAATCGAAGTTTTCATCGACCATCGCTTTGGTGAGATAAGGCGCGGAGCGATGAATCACCTGCCAACGGAAATATGCCTGCCAGTCGGCAAGGGGACGATCAGTCAGAAGCTTTTCTTCGGCGCGGAAAAAGTCAGGGGACGTCACGATGTAGTGATCGCTCGCCGGAGCATTCACCGCTTTCAGATAGGCATCCCAGTCAATCGAAGGCGCAAGCTGGCGAATCTGCGCCAGGCTCATTTTGTTGTTGATGTTCTTGGGATCGCGGCGCTTCACGTTGTCCATCTGTGCCTTGGCCATCGCGGTCTCGAGATCGAGGACCGTTCCGGCACCCGCCGCTGCCTGGGTTTCCGATTCCCCCGCCAGCACGAGCATCTTGGTAATGTGCGCCTTGTATTTCGTGAGTAGCTCTTTCGATTTGTCGTCGGTGTTCAGATAGTAGTCGCGGTTGGGAAGACTCAAACCGGCCTGATCGATTTGGGCCACAACCATCGAGGCGTCGTCGTAATCCTGCTGTCCGGTAAAGCCGAACAGTGGAGAAAGGCTCTGGTTGTCCCCCTGCTCCCACGCACCCGGATAGATATGGTGTAGATGGACGAGTTCGAGCGTGATGTCCTTTTTCGACTTCATCGCGGCAATGCGGTCGAGTTCCGCCTTCAATGGCGCCAGACCGGCCGACTCAATTCCGCTTTCGTCCATGCACGCGGCCCAGTAGTCGCCAATTTTCTGCTGATTGGCGCTGCGGCTGGAATCATTCTTGCTCGCAGCCTCGAGAGTGTCGCGCAACACCCCCTCGTTCCAAAGCTCCAGGCCGCTGCCCGTGCTCCAGAAAACCTGGTCGGCGGGAATCGGATTCGCGGTGAGCCATTTGTGGCAGGCGTATTTGTAGAAGTCATTGCAGGCGTCGAGTGACTTATCGACGAGGTTGGGGTCAAAGTGTTCCAGCTTTGGCGGCGAAGTCTGGTCCGCGCTGAAGTTTGCGGAAGCGGGACGCGCCTGCCGGGAAGAAACCGACTGGGCCAAACAGCTACAAACCATGGCTGCGGACACAATCAGCGCAGCAGAGAATCGTGAAATGGGCATAGATCCTCGATGTGAAATGGGATGTGCTTCGAACACATGGAGACAGAGTGAGTTACGTGAATAGAGCCAAAGATGTTCCATGAAGAAAAGGAACAACGACACGACGACACCTTACTACAGACGGACGAACTCGCGCCAGGTGAGCGGCGCAGGCTTCATCCCGTATTGTGGAGGCCGGCGGCAATCCCGTTGATCGTCGCGCCCAGCGGGTATTCCAACTCTGAGCTTGCCCCCTCGGCCTGCTTCCGCCGCAGAAGCTCGACCTGAATCAGGCTCATCGGGTCGACATAGGGATTGCGTAAGCGGATGGAGCGCGCCAGCACTCGGTTGCGCGCCAGCAGTTCCCGCTGTCCGGTGACGCGAAGGATCATGCGCCGCGAGCGCAGGAATTCCCCTTCGAGCATGGAGAATACCCGCTCCCTTAGTGTGGCATTCCTTACCAGTCCTGAATATTCGCGTGCGATCCCGAGGTCGGCCTTGGCCATGCCGAGTTCCACGTTACGCAGCAGATCGGAGAACATCGGAAATCCCTTGGCGATCTGCCGCAGCTGCTGTTCATGTGCCGGACTCTTCTTGGAAAAATGCTGCAGCGCATGCCCGATGCCGAACCAGGCAGGCACCGCATGCCGGCTTTGCATCCAGCCAAACACCCATGGAATGGCCCTTAGATCTTCGAGCCGGCGGCCTTTAGTCCGCCTCGAAGGACGCGACCCGATACGCGCCGCATCGAGCTCGTTGACCGGCGTGGCCTGCTCGAAATACTCAAGCACGTCGGGATTGTCGGCAATATCGCGGCGATAAACGCGGTACGCCTGCTGCGACATTTCTTCGACCGCCTCTTCCCATTCGGGATTCGTTGACTCCGCGGCTTCAGGTCGGTGCAGCGCCTCCAGGCATGCTGCCATCATCAACTCAAGATTCCATTCGGCAAGCACGGGGTCGGAATATTTCCAGTTCAGCACTTCCCCCTGTTCCGTGACACGAATCTGCCCCGAGAAGCATCCTGGCGGCTGGGCCAGGATGGCCGAATGCGTCGGTCCGCCGCCGCGGCCGACAGTCCCACCGCGGCCATGAAAAAGTCGCAGCTTCACGCCATTCTCATGCGCCGACTGATGCAGCGAGCGGTGCGCCTTGTAGAGTTCCCAGGTGCTGGTCAGCATGCCGCCATCTTTGTTCGAGTCGGAGTATCCGAGCATGACTTCCTGCCAGCGTCCCCAGGAATCGAGCAGTGCGTTGTACTCGGGATTGCTCCACAAGCGGCGCATAACATCTGCCGCGGAGCGAAGTGTCTCGACGGACTCAAACAAGGGCACCGGCATCAGACCGGGATCATCGGGCGAGCCTGCAACTGCAACTCCGGCGACTTTCGCGAGTCTTAGAACCGACAACACATCTTGCTCCGATTCCGCACCGCTGATGATGTACTGGCGAATGGAGCAAGGCGGATAAGATTGCTTCAATTTGGTGATGGTTCGAAAAGTTTCGAGCAGTTCTTGAGCCGCCTCCGATTTCGATTCTTTGTCCAGGCCCGAACCAAGTTCGGTGATGACCTGCGCGTGAACGCGCGCGTGCTGGCGGATGTCGAGCGTATATAAATGAAAGCCGAACGTATGGAGCTTTCGTAATAGCGCTCCAACGAGCCGAGCTAGCCGTTCTCCACGATTGGCGAGCAGGCTGTTTTGAATCAATAAAAGGTCCTGCTCGAACTCGGCTGCGCTGCCGTAAGCCCCCGGAGCAGGGATGTCCTCCATGCTTCGTTCAAGTTTGTAATAAATGTGAGAGAGAAATCGCCGATAGCTCTCGGCCTGATTATCCGGTCCCCAGGCCAGATGGACTCCTTTGTTTGTGCGCTCATAATGTTTTAACTGCGTAAGCAACTCACGCGAAACGCACGTCTGACGCTGCGAAGAACTCAGCCGATCGCTCAGCGACTCCACATCGTAAAGGTATTCTCGCAGGGTCAACGACCGCGCCATTGCCAGCGCGTCGCGAGTGGAGGCCGGTTTCACCAGCGGATGCCCATCGCGATCGCCACCGATCCACGAGCCGAATTGAATAAGATCGTGCAGCGACGCCTCCTCCACTCCACGCCCGTAAACCGCCGAGAAAGCTCCAATGACTTCCGCATAGACCCTGGGCAGCGTATCGAACAGAGACAACCGGAAATAACGCAGGCCCATACGAATTTCATCGTCCACGGTGGGCTTGGCCATGCGGACTTCGTCCGTTTGCCACAAAGAAGTGACTTCCGCCTGAATATTGTCTTCGCTCTGCTGAGCTTGTTCTGCCGTCAGCGGAAGGCGGTCCAACCGCTCGAGCTCCTGCGCAATGCGCCGCCGTTTCAGCAGAACGGTCTGCCGCGCCACTTCCGTGGGATGTGCCGTGAAGACCGGCGTGATTCGGATCGCTTGCAGGGAGCGCAGCGCTTCTTCCGCGCCGATACCCAGACTTTTCATCCGCAGAAGCGTTCCGCGCAGTGAGCCGGGCAAAGGATCGTAATCATCCTCCAGTTTGCCAGCGCGCCGGCGGCGCTTGCGATGGTTCGTCTCGGCCAGATTGGTAAGTTCGAAATAAATGGCGAAGGCCTTGGTGACCTCGTAGGCGCGCTTCAGGTCCATCTGCGAGACAATCTCCCGCGCCTTTACTAGGAGCTGAGAGGTCGATGCATGTTCGGGATTTCGCCGTACCGCCTCGCGATGCTCGATAAAGAGCCGGCGCAATCCTTCTACCGACTCAAACAGTTCTTGTCCGGCCTGTTCGATCAGGACGCGTCCGAGAATAGCGCCCAGCGAACGCACGTCGCGTCGCAAGGGATGATCTTTCGCCAGATCTCCGGACGAGGCCGTGAGTTCGCCGAGGCGTGCTTGCTGGTCGTCCGCCTTCCACAGCGGCTTGGATCGGTTCGCCATCAGGGAATGACAGAATAAATGACGGCGCAGGTTCTTCGCGACGAAAACAGAAATTGGGAGGAGTTTGGCTTTTATTTGGGAACTTCGAAGCGGTATCCGATTCCTCGCAGGGTCTTGAGGTATTCCGGATGGCGCGGATCACGCTCAATCTTTTCCCGGAGGCGACGGATGTAGACATCGATCGATCGCGGCGTGACGAAGGGAGTTTCTTTCCACACCGCATCGAGCAGTTGATCGCGAGTCAGGACGCGGCCGCGATGCGTTGCCAGATATTCAAGCAGGCGGAATTCGCGCACGGTGGTGAGCACGTTGCGCCCTGCTACCTGCACGGTCATCGAGGAAATGTCGATTTCCAGGTTTCCGAGACGAAGCACCTCAGTCGCAGTGTCGGAGTGCCTTAATCCGCGTAACACAGTTCGAATGCGCGCGACCAGTTCGCGGGGGCTGAAGGGCTTGACGATGTAGTCATCGCCGCCCAGTTCGAGGCCTTTGATGCGGTCGGCCTCCGATGTCTTGGCGGTCAGAAAAATAATCGGAGACGCTGCCAGCGTTGGGTTCTGGCGGATATGGCGGCAAAGTTCAAAACCGTCCGTGCCGGGGAGCATGACATCGAGCAGAAATAGCGCCGGCATTTCACGCAGAGCCTCTGCGACTATCGATGCCGCGGTGGTAAAGCTCTGGACTTCGAATCCGCCAGTACGCAGGTTGTGAGAAATGAGCCGGGCGATGTCTTCGTCGTCTTCCACCACAAAAATCATCGGCTTCGGCGCAGAAGTCGCACCCGTGCTTGCTCGTGGGGAGGGTTCGGTCGGCAAATGCATGGTTCAGCGTGCTCGTTCTTCTTACAAGTTTTGTCCGACGAAATGATTGCCAAAATACAACTCGAATCTATGGGTGGAATGTTGCGCGGATGTTGCCCCACGGTTAATGAATGATGAATTTGCGCTGCCCCCGCGTGACCGGAGAAAGCCCTAGTTTGCCGCTTTCTTTTTGGGCATGTGCCGCAGGCTGCGGCCCTCGATCAGACTGTAGAGGTCTTCCGCCAGGTTGGTGGTGTGATCGCCGGCCCGCTCCAGAGCCTGAGCCATGAGAAGGATTTCGAAGTGCGAAGTGTCGCCCTGGCTCACCGTCTCTGCCAGATGCTTTTGAAACAGCCCGTGGCAAATGCGGTCGATGTCCTTATCCATCTGCAGCACTTTGCGGGCGCAATCCAGATCCAGTTTTGAAAAGCCGGTGTGAATCAGGTCGAGCATCTCCCGCAGCACGGACGACATTTCGACCAGCTGGCGCACATCCGAAGAGGGAATCTTGGAGGTTCGCGCCTGCACTCGCAACGCCACGCTCATGACCAGGTCTCCAATGCGCTCCAGGTCGGTGGTGGATTTCAAACTGGTGAGCAACTGGCGAGCCCGAGTCTCATTTACGCGGGTGATCGCAGCCGGTAGATGCTCATCAATGTGGCGCTCAATTAGATCGAGTTCCTTTTCACAATCTTTGATCGCCAGAAACGCCATGCGCGAACAATTCGTCAGTAGATCGCGCAAATTGAACGCGGCGTCCCGCGCTATCAGGCATGCTTTAAGGGCGAGCTGCGCAAGATCGTCCGGCCGGGGTTCGCCTGAGTCGGGCAGCTTGGTCGGCCGATGCAGAGTTCTTTCCTTCTCTTCTCCCCGAACCTCATGGTTCAGAACAGATTGCGCTTTGCGTGGCATTGAAATTTGGACTGAGGCTTTTCACGCTTCTTTGGACCTTCTGAGTCTAACGCCAAAATGTGAAAGTATGGTTACAGCGTCCCTTTAGACGCTTCGACCTCGACGATTCGCTCTCCGGGAGGAATTCCAATGAACATCGCCGACCATATCCGGCGCCAGTTTGCCTATGATGCCTGGGCGAACCATGAAGTTCTGAAAACCATCCGAGCCAGCGGATCGGACCTCGAACGTCCGCTGGAGTTGATGTCGCATATCCTTTCTGCCGAGCGTCTCTGGATGGAGCGCCTGAAGCAGGTGCCCCAAAGCTTGCCCGTGTGGCCGAAGTTCGACCTTTCACGCTGCGAGTCGGAGGCCCACGATTTGCGGCGCCTGTGGAGTGAATATTTGAAACTCATTACCGCGGGTGATCTGGCCCAGACTGCCTCCTACAAGAACAGCAAAGGCGAGAATTGGACAAGCGTGATCGGGGATGTCCTGACGCATGTCCTGCTGCATTCCTCCTATCATCGCGGCCAGATCGCCAGTTACATGCGGGAGAAGGGACTGACTCCCGCTTATACAGATTTTATTCACGCCGTACGGCAAGGACTCGTCGAATAGTGCCCACCTTAGCCTCTTTGCCGCAACCGACACGGAAGACGTAATATCTCAGCGATGAAGAAACCGTTTGCGTTCCTTCTCCCTGTCCTGGGCGTGGTTCTGTTGTGGGCGGCCGATCAACCGAAAATCCCGCCCATGCCCGAGGCGGTCACCGGTAATGCCGTCGCCTCATTGAGTGGCGGACTCGAGGTCTATTCGCTCATGGGCATAGGCACCAAAAAGACTTGGGATTCCGTCACGAACAAAATCTTTATTCTTCGGCTGAAGAGCGGTAAATGGAGCCAGGGTCGCGCCGTTCCCGGCGTTGCAGGCCGGCTGGGCGCGTCGGCAATCGGCGTGAAAGGGCAGGTTTTCCTGTTCGGCGGATATGTCGTAGACGGCCAAGGCAACGAGTTTACCGTCGCCGATGTGAACGCATACCTGCCCTCCGAAACCAGTTGGTATCGCGCCGCCGATATTCCCGTGCCCGTGGATAGCGCCGTCATCGGCGTTGTCCACGATCGCTGGATCTATCTGGTTGGCGGCCGGTCGAAGAATGGGCCGGTCAACAACGTACAGCTCTACGACGTAGAGAAGAATACCTGGAGCCAGGCCACGCCGTTTCCGGGAACTCCTGTCTTCGGTCATGCCGGCGCTGTAGCCGATGAGACCATCGTCTATATCGATGGAGCAAAGAAGGACGCCAATGGCGCATATGTAGCTTCTGACGAGTGTTGGATGGGAAAGATCGATCATAAAGACCCCAACAAGATCGAATGGAGCAAGCTTCCGGCCCACCCCGGCCCGGGACGCTTTGGCATCATCGCCGGAGCTGGCGAACACGATCACCGCTTTCTGTTCTCCGGCGGCACGACCGCGCCGCACAATTTCAAGGGACTCGGTCAGGACGGCAAGCCCGCCGAACTCTCGCCCGTAACCTTCGCCTTTGAATTGCACGGAAATCGCTGGGAAACGGTCACGGACGATACCTTCGATGTCCGGGCCGACACCCGCGGAATCGTGTTCACGCCCATCGGAGCCTTGATCCTGGGTGGTACGCTATCGAACTCGGCCATCTCGGCCCGCGTACTGGTGGTGCCGAAGAAGTAGTTTTTACTGGTAGCCAGACCGTCATTGCAGTAGAATCACCCACCAAGCGATTCGTTCCTGTCTGGGGACACGCTGTCCAAGAGATTTCGTTCGAGAGAACAACATGTTTAACCCTCGCCAAATCGCCATCCTGTAGCGCCCGCCAGCAGGCGGGTTTCCCTGATCGAATACTGATTTTCTAACTTGCACTCGTTCGCGCGTCTTCGCGACGGTGCAGAAAGTCTAAGGCTGTTATGGAATCGATAGCTGCCGCTGCCGAGCCGCAGTGCTCACTATGGTCCTCACTGGTTGAGGCAGTCCGCGGTTCTCATCAGGACTACACCACGGCCAGCCTGAACCGCGCCATTCTCCTTCTGGCCGTACCGATGGTTCTGGAGATGGTGCTGGAATCGCTATTCGCCGTCGTCGACGTGGCCTGGGTCGGCCGACTTGGCGCCAATGCCGTGGCGACGGTCGGGCTGACCGAGTCCATGCTGAGCCTGGTGTTTTCGGTGGGCATGGGACTGAGTCTCTCCACCACTGCCATGGTGGCGCGCCGGATTGGAGAAAAAGATCACGAAGGCGCGGCCGTGGCTGCCGTGCAGGCGATCGTCCTCGGACTGATCGTGTCTGTCGCCATCGGCCTGCCCTGCTTGTTCTTTGCGCCGAACCTGCTGCGCCTGATGGGCGCCTCGCCGGAAATCATCGCGGTCGGAAGCGGCTACACCCGAATCTGCCTGGGCGGCAGTTGCGCCGTGCTGCTTCTTTTTCTGAACAATGCCATCTTTCGCGGAGCCGGCGATGCCGCCATCGCTATGCGCCTGCTGTGGATCTCAAACATCATCAATCTGGTCCTGGATCCATGCCTGATTTTCGGATGGGGTCCGTTTCCGAAGTTAGGCGTAACTGGCGCGGCACTGGCGACCTTCACCGGGCGCAGCATCGGAGTGGCTTATCAGTTCTATCGCCTGCTGAAAGGGACGGAGCGCATCCGTATCCTCACCCGGCAAATTCATGTGAACCTGAGCGTGCTTTGGAAGCTGCTGCGCGTGTCCTTCACAGGAATTCTGCAGTTCGCCATTGCGCACACCAGCTGGATCGGACTCGTCCGCATTGTGAGCATGTTTGGTGCGGCAGCGTTGGCTGGATATACCATCGCGATTCGGATCGTGATCTTCGTCATCCTGCCTTCCTGGGGATTGAGCAACGCCGCCGCGACACTTGTCGGCCAGAACCTGGGTGCAGGCAAACCGGATCGCGCCGAGGCCGCGGTGTGGCGAACTGGACTCTACAACGTGATCTTTCTCGGCGCGGTAGGACTCTTCTTCATCGCGTTCGCCGAGCCAATCGTACGACTGTTCATTCACGACCCTGCGGTTGTGCCGCTGGGAGCGGCCTGCCTGCGAATCGTAAGTTACGGCAATCTCGGATACGCCTATTTCATGGTGATGATGCAGGCTTTCAATGGCGCCGGGGACACGATCACTCCGACCATCGTAAACTTCTTCGGCTTCTGGCTCTTTGAAATTCCTCTGGCTTATGCCCTGGCGATTCCCCTCGGCATGAAATCGAACG
>Ga0335081_10019128_pt1 | contig 11073 bp, 12 predicted proteins | sample Lox_Sample_35_FD_206713 | JGI IMG/M metagenome (GOLD analysis project Ga0335081, IMG submission 206713) | Soil microbial communities from Loxahatchee National Wildlife Refuge, Florida, United States - Lox_Sample_3.5 | ecosystem: Environmental > Terrestrial > Soil > Wetlands | place: USA...
GGGCCGACACTCGACCAGTGCGTCGCTTCGAAGCCGGCTTCAACCAAAAAGCCAACCCAAGCTGGCGACAAATTCATGTCGACCAGAATTTTCATTCGGCAGCGGTAAGATCGACCTCACGTTCCTGGGCGCGCCAAGCGGCATAACGCAAAGCCTCGAGGATATCTTCACGCTGCAGGTACGGGTAATCGGCAAGAAGCTGATCGATCGACCGGCCCGCCGCGATCTGCCCGACGATCATGCCGACTGTAACCCGCAAGCCACGGATGCACGGCTTACCCCCCATGACGGCAGGATTTTGCGTGATCCGTTCAAAGTCGGTCATGACGGCACTCGCATGAGCATGCCAGAGAAATATAGCATGATAGGTAAGACGTTCGCAGCATGACGCCAAGCGGTCCAGCGAGGATCACAGCCAGTCCGGCAGGCGGTCGAGCCCGATCAGCTCATCGAGTGTCTGGCGCGGCCGGATGAGCGCCCATTCGCCTTGCCGGACAAGCACTTCGGCGACAAGCGGCCGGCTGTTATAGGTGCCGGCCTGGACCGCGCCATAGGCGCCGGCGGTCATCACCGCGAGGAGGTCGCCGGGCTGCGGCGCGACCAGCGCGCGGTCAAGCGCGAGATAGTCGCCCGATTCGCAAACCGGGCCCACCACGTCGGCGACGATACGCGGCGCGCCGGGGCGGGTCGCGCGCACCGGGCGGATATCGTGATGCGCCTCGTAGAGCGTCGGCCGCACCAGGTCGTTCATGCCGGCGTCGACGATGACGAAGGTCTTGGCCTCGCCGCGCTTGAGATAGATCACGCGCGTCACGAGAATTCCGGCGTTGCCGACGATGAGCCGGCCCGGCTCGAAGATGAGCTGGCAGCCGAGATCCGCCGTGGCGCGCTTGACGATCGCGGCATAGGCGTCGGGATCCGGCGGCGGCTCGTTGTCCTCGCGATAGGGAATGCCCAAGCCGCCGCCGACGTCGAGGTGCGAAATCACATGGCCGTCGGCGCGCAATTGCCTGACGAAGTCGGCGAGCAGCGCAAAAGCGTCGCCGAACGGGTCGAGCTCGACGATCTGGCTGCCGATATGCATGTCGACGCCGGCGACGCGCACGCCCTTGAGCCTGGCGGCGCGCGCGTAGACCTCGCGCGCCCGGCTGATCGGAATGCCGAATTTGTTTTCCGCCTTGCCGGTCGCGATCTTGGCATGGGTCTTCGGATCGATGTCGGGATTGACGCGAATGGAAATGTCGGCGACGCGATCCTTGGCGGCGGCAATCGAAGAAAGCAGCTCGAGCTCGGCCTCCGACTCGACGTTGACACAGAGGATCTTTTCCTCGACCGCGAGCGCCAGCTCGCGCGCGGTCTTGCCGACGCCGGAGAACATGATCTTGTCGGCCGGCACGCCGGCCATGCGGGCGCGCAGCAGCTCGCCCGCGGAGACGACGTCGGCGCCGGCGCCGAGCCGGGCGAGCGTCGCCACCACCGCCTGATTGGAATTTGCCTTCATGGCGTAGCAGACCAGCGCATCGACGTCGGCGAAGGCGCCGGCAAAAACCTTGTAATGCCGTTCGATGGTGGCGCTGGAATAGCAATAGAACGGCGTGCCGACGGCATCCGCGATCGCGTTGAGATCGACCGCTTCGGCATGGAGCGTGCCGTCGCGATAGGTGAAATGGTGCATGGCGATTGTTTAGAGCATGTTCCCCGTCATGGCGAGGAGCGTATAGCGGCGAGGCAATGCAAGAGCCACGGCGCGCGCCGGGCGCTTGGTCTTGTCGGCAATGACTATTGCAGCAGCGGATCGAGGATGAAGGCGCGGTTCTGGCTCGGCGTCGCCACCGGATTGCCCTGGGCGTCGAAGCCGGTTTTCGCCGCGGCGTCCTGGGCCGAGCCGGGGGCCGGCGTGCCGTCCGGCGAACGCAATTGCGAGGCGGCGGCCGGCGTTGCCGGCGCCGGCCCGGGCGGCAATTCCAGCGGTCCTTCGCGGCCGCAGCCGGCCAGCGCCAGAGCGGCGATGAGTGCGGCGGCGAACGTCAGCGTCCGGCCAACACCATTCATCCCGGTCATCCCACCCATCCCAAGGGTCATCCCGCTATAGCATCCCGGCGGCGACATTATGTCGGCCAAGGATCGCGCAGAGCGATTGCCGAACACTTATGCCTTTTCCCTCAAGCGCTTGAGCCAGCGTTTGGCCTCGCGGCGCACATTGTCCGGCGCGGTGCCGCCATAGCCGCTCCGGCTTTTCACCGAATTGGCGGCGGAGAGCACGCCGAATACCGCTTTGGTGATGCGCGGCTCGATGTCCTGCATCGCTTGCAGCGGCAGTCTCTCCAGGGCAACGCCGGTCTCCGCCGCCTTGGCGACGATCCGGCCGGCGACATGGTGCGCTTCCCGGAACGGCAATTTCAGTTCGCGCGTCAGCCAATCGGCAAGATCGGTAGCGGTCGAATACCCCTCGCCCGCGGCCTCAGCCATCCGCGCGACGTCGGGCTTAAGATCGCCGACCATGCCCGTCATGGCCTGAAGCGACAGCGTGAGCGCGCCGACCGCATCGATGGCGCCTTCCTTGTCTTCCTGCAAATCCTTCGCATAGGCGAGCGGCAGGCCTTTGATCACCGTCAACAGGCCGATCAGCGCGCCGACCACCCGCCCGGTCTTGGCGCGCACCAGTTCCGCGGCGTCGGGATTGCGCTTCTGCGGCATCATCGACGAGCCGGTGGTGAATCTGTCCGACAGCTCGATCAGACCGGCGAGCGGCGACGACCAGATCACGATCTCCTCGGCAAAGCGGGACAGATGCACCGCCGCGATCGCGCAGGCCGACAACGTCTCCAGCACGAAGTCGCGGTCGGCGACCGCATCCAGCGAATTCGCCATCGGCCGGGCAAAGCCGAGCGCGTTGGCCGTCATGGCGCGGTCGATCGGAAACGAGGTGCCGGCGAGCGCGCCTGAGCCGAGCGGACTTTCGTTGAGCCGCTTGCGCGCATCGGCGAAGCGGCCGCGATCGCGGCCCGCCATCTCGACATAAGCGAGCAGATGATGGCCGAAGGTCACCGGCTGCGCCGGCTGCAAATGGGTGAACCCCGGCATCACCGTCGCGGCATGGTCGAGCGCCTTTTCGGCGAGCGCGCGCTGATAGGCCGCAAGGGCGGCGTCGATGGCGTCGATGGCATCACGCAGCCAAAGCCTGAAATCGGTCGCGACCTGGTCGTTGCGCGAGCGCGCGGTGTGCAGCCGGCCCGCCGCCGGCCCAATAAGCTCGGCAAGCCGGCTTTCGACGTTCATATGGATGTCTTCCAGCGCCCGCTTGAACGCGAATTTGCCGGCTTCGATGTCTGACAGGATCGTGTCTAGACCGTGAGCGATCTTCTTTGCATCGTGTGCCGTGATGATGCCTTTTTTGGCGAGCATCGCCGCATGCGCCTTGCTGGCGGCGATGTCCTGCCGGTAGAGATGGCGGTCGAAATGGATCGAGGCGTTGATGTCCTCCATGATCGGATCGGGGCCCGAGCCGAACCGTCCGCCCCACATCTTGTTGCTCATGACACGTTGCTCGCGAAGCCCTGCGCCGGAATTTAGTCTCTCATGATCGAAATGACCGAGCGGCCTGCCCCGTCACCTGTCGAGCCTTCTCTACGCAAAATCGGCCGTCTGCGGCTTGTCTCCGCAGCGGCGGCCATTGCGATTCTGGTTGTCCTGGCCGGGGTATACGGGATGGAGCATCTGCGAGGCAATCCGGCCGATGCCGCCTGCCGGCCTGCGGTTAATATCGCCAAGACGATCGCGCCCTTGGTGCATGGCGAGGTGGCCGCGCTCGCCGTGGCGCAGAGGCCATTCCAGGTGCCTAATCTGGCATTCAAGGACGCTCAAGGCGCCGACAAGACGCTGTCCGACTGGCGCGGCCGCACCGTGCTTGTCAATCTATGGGCCACCTGGTGCGTGCCGTGCCGGCGCGAAATGCCGGCGCTCGACGCGCTTAAGGCCAAGCTCGGCGGGGCCGATTTCGACGTGGTCGCCGTCAATATCGATCAGCGCGACCCGCAGAAGCCGCTCGCGTTCCTCAAAGAGGTCGGCGTCAGTCACCTGGCTTATTACTCGGATACGAGCGCGCACGTTTTCGAGGACCTGAAGGAGGCCGGCAAGGCGTTCGGCATGCCGACCACGCTTTTGGTCGACCGCAATGGCTGCGAGATCGGCGATATGGCCGGCCCGGCGGAATGGGCAAGCGACGACGGCGTCAAACTGGTGAGCGCGGCGATCGCCGCAGCGCCAGCCGATTGACCGGCGCGCTTATATGCGCTCGCCTTTGCTGGCGGCCTCCCACTGCGGCCACCTCATCAGCTTCAGCCCGAGCCGGCTGTAATCGACGCGGAGATAATCGTCGAACGTGTCGCGCACGACGGCATCGGGACGCAGCAGGGCCACTTCCTGCGCCATCACCCCGACATAGACGGCGTCGCTCCAAACGTAGCGATATCGGTAGAGGCCAAGCCCGTTGTCGAGGCGCGCAATCAGCACCACGTCGCGCTTGAGCCGGACATCGGACGGCTGCGAGACCGAGGAATAGCCGGCGCTGGCGTCGTTGCCCCAGGCGCCGCCGATTTGGCCGCCGGCGTACAGCCCCTGCCATCCGCCATGCGCATGCGAGCCTGCCGGCGAGAACAGCCAGCTGATGCCGGCAGTGACGACCTGGAATTTCGCGTGCGCGTTGGCGCTTTGAGTTAGCGAGGTCGGTCCAAAAACGGTTATCGAGGACGCCAGATTGACCGATCCCAGATCGACATATTGGTATTGGACGCCGACGATCACATTCGGAAGCCAAAGATAGTCTAGGCCGCCGCCGGCAACCCAGCCGGTTTTCACCGACGAGGTTTGCGTATTCAGAGTCAGACCCGGCATGCTCATGCTGCTGTTCAGATCGACTCTGCCGTAGGCCAGGCCGCCAGAGCCGTACAGCAGGACCGGCCCTTGGGTCCAACCGAGGCGACCGCGCAGCGTCCCGTACCAATCTACGTCGGCATTCGTGTTGGCCGTCGTGATGCCGTCGGTGAGCGCGGTGTTCATTGCGCTGTTGAGATGCGTCGCCGACAGATCGGTCTCGACGCCGTAGACCCACGAATTGCTCTGCCAATTGTAGCCGGCATGCGCGCCGCCCACCCAACTGCGCGCGCTGGCGGAATTTGCTCCGCTGCCTGTTACCAATATTTGCGCGGACGCGGACGATGCAAACATCGCGAGCGACGCACCGAACACGATGGCGAACTTGATCTTCATGAATGCCCCCTCATCGCCCGACCGATACGATCGGCGACGCTGATAACTCAGTCGCTTCAGATGCGGCTTACGGCAGTTGGCGAAGCTAAATTACTGATCGAATTACTGATCGAATCACTTGAGGTGCAGCATAGCGAATTACCGAGTCGCTGAGAATCGTCTTCGTCGAGACGATCAAATCTCGCGCCGCTGCAGCGATCCGGCGAGGCCCTGCCGACCGACTTGACCGCCGCACCCGCATTGTCGGCGTTGGTGCGCGCAAAGCCGCGCCGCGACGGCAAGCTGCAGCATGCCGGCCCGAGGACCGACGAGCGGACATTCCCGGGCCGCGGCTTAACGATCGGATTAATCGACCGCTCGCGGCATCGTGATCCAAGCCAGGCCGGATCGCCGCTTGACAGTCCCGCTGATCTGCTGATACTAAACCATATGGTTAAGTTTTCCGACACCGCCCTCGACCGCACCTTTGCCGCGCTGTCGGATCCGACCCGACGCGCCATGGTGATGCGGCTTGCCGAACGCCCCGATCTGTCGGTCAGCGAGCTCGCCGCGCCGTTCGCCATGTCGCTGCCGGCGGTCATGAAGCATCTCGGGGTCTTGTCCGATGCCGGGCTGGTCGAGCGCAGCAAGACCGGGCGCGTCGTCGCCTGCCGGCTCGACGCCGAGCCGATGCGCGAGGCGTTCGAATGGCTCAACCGTTACGAAAAGTTCTGGTCCGAGCGGCTGTCCAATCTCGCCGCGTTTTTGGAGGAGGAAGAGGAGTCATGGCCACCGCAGTCACCGCAGCAGCCACCAAGCCAAGCCTCACCATCAAGCGCCGGCTCAAGGCGCCGCCCGCCAAAGTCTTCGCCGCGTGGACGCAGCCGGAAAAGATAAAACGCTGGTTCGGCCCGGCCGGTACCGCATGCACGCATGCCGAGTTCGATTTGCGCGTCGGCGGCAAATTCACAATCGTAGCGAGCCGGCCCAACGGCGAGACGCACCAGGTTCTGGGCGTTTTGCGCGAAATCGTTCCCGATGCCCGGCTCGTCTACACCTGGGCATGGGTCAGCACGCCGGAACGCGAGTCGCTGGTGACGGTGGAGTTCAAGCCCGACGGCGACGGCACGCTGCTGACGCTGACGCACGCGCAATTCTTCGACGAGGAAGCGCGCGAGCGCCATCAGCAGGGCTGGACCGGCGCGCTCGACAAGCTGGAGAGCTTGGTCGCCTGAAGTATCCGGCCGAACGCACGGGCAAACGCCGAGATTCGATCAACTTAGAGCGCGTCATGTCGTTGTGTTGTGGATCATTGATATTGGAGAGCAAGGAGCGTCACATGGAAGCGCACAAGGTCGTGTCCCATGAGGAGTGGATCGCGGCGCGCAAGGCCTATCTGATCGAGGAAAAGGCCTTCTCGAAGGCGCGCGATGCGCTGGCCAAGCAGCGCCGCGAACTGCCGTGGGAGACGGTCGAGAAGAATTACGTGTTCGACGCGCCGGGCGGCAAGAAAACGCTCGCCGCGCTGTTCGGCGATAAAAGCCAGCTCGTCGTCTATCACTTCATGCTCGGTCCCGGCTGGGAAGCCGGCTGCCCGAGCTGCTCGTTCATTGCCGATCACTTCGACGGCGCCGCGATCCATCTCGCCCAGCGCGACATTTCGCTTGTCGTCGTGTCCCGCGCGCCGCTGGCGGAAATCGAGAAATTCAAAGCTCGCATGGGCTGGAAATTCCCGTGGGTGTCGTCGTTCGGCAGCGATTTCAATTTCGACTACCACGTCTCGGCATCGCCGGACGAGAAAGCCCGCGGCCAGGTCGAATACAACTACGAAATGACCACCTTCCCGAGCGAAGAACGCCCCGGCGCCAGCGTCTTCTTCAAGAATCCCGCCGGCCAGGTGTTCCACACTTATTCGACTTACGGCCGCGGGCTCGACATTCTGATCGGCGCCTACAATCTCATCGATCTTGCGCCCAAAGGCCGCGACGAAGCCGGCTTGAAATTCAGCATGGCCTGGGTCCGCCACCACGATCGCTACGACGGCGCGCCCGTCGATGCCAAAGCGTCGTACCGGCAGCCCAAAGCTGCCGCATGCTGCGAGTAACGGCGGACGGAAGACGGACGACCGAGGACAGATAAAGCCTTCATTATCGACTGTCGTCTGTCTCCGTCGTCTGTCGTCTGTCATCCGTCGTCTGTCGTGTCGTCTGTCATCCGTCGTCTGAACCGAGGAGTCCGTCATGAAGCTCTATGGTTTTCCCGCCTCGCCGAACACCTGGAAAGTGCGGGCGCTCGCCGCGCATCTCAAGACACCGCTCGACTTCGAATTCGTCGATCTGCTCCAGGGTGCGCAACAATCGCCCGCGTTCCTGGCTCTCAGTCCGACCGGCCGCACGCCGGTGCTGGTGGACGGCGACTTCACGCTTTGGGAATCGAATGCGATCCTGCAATATCTCGCCGACAAGAGCCCGACGCCGCTTTATCCGAACGACGCCAAAAGCCGTGCGGATATCGCGCGCTGGCAATGCTGGGATCTGGCGCATTGGGGCGCGCAGGCCTGCCAGCCGCTGACGTTTGAAAATCTGGTCAAGAAGTTCGTCAATCTCGGCGCGCCCGACGCCGCCGCGGTCGCCAAGGCCACCGAGTGCTTCAACAAAGAGGCCAAGATGCTGGATGCGCATCTGGCGCGGCACAAATATCTGGTCAACGATACGCTGACCATTGCCGACTTTGCCGTTGCGGCGCCGTTGTTCCATGCCCAAGGCGCGGCCATGCCGGTCGGACCTTATGCGAATGTGGGCGCCTGGTTCGGCCGCGTGTCGGCGCTACCGTGCTGGGGCGAGACCGCCCCGCAAATGCGCGCGGCGGCGTGACGGAGAACGGGGGACGGACGACAGAGGACGGACTGGCGTAAATCCGTCATCGGTCGTCTGTCTTCCGTTATCTGGTCGGCACCGGCTTGTCGCCGCGATAGTCGTAGAAGCCGCGCTGGGCCTTGCGTCCGAGCCAGCCGGCCTCGACGTATTTCACCAAGAGCGGGCACGGCCGGTATTTCGAATCCGCCAAGCCTTCGTGCAGCACCTGCATCACCGAAAGGCAGGTGTCGAGCCCGATGAAATCGGCGAGCTCCAACGGCCCCATCGGATGATGCGCGCCGAGCCGCATCGCCTTGTCGATCGCCTCGACATTGCCGACGCCTTCGTAGAGCGTATAGATCGCCTCGTTGATCATCGGCAGCAGAATGCGGTTGACGATGAAAGCCGGAAAATCTTCCGCCACCGCGATCTGCTTGCCGAGCTTGCCGATGAATTCCTTGGTCGCCTCGAAGGTGGCGTTGCCGGTGGCGATGCCGCGGATCACCTCGACCAGCTCCATCAGCGGCACCGGATTCATGAAATGAATGCCGATGAAGCGCTCCGGCCGGTCGGTCGCCGCGGCAAGCCGCGTGATCGAGATCGACGAGGTGTTGGTGCCGAGGATGGTGTCGGAGCGCAGCGAAGGGCACAGCTCGGCGAAGATCTTGCGCTTGACCTCTTCCTGCTCGGTCGCCGCCTCGATGACGAGATCGCAGTCGCCGAGGTCGTCGAGCGTCTTGGCCGGCGTGATGCGCTTGATTGCGGCCTGGCGCTCCTCGTCGCTGATGCGCTGGCGGGTGACCTGACGGGCCAGATTGCCGGAGATGGTGGCAAGCCCCGCGGTGATGCGGTCGGCGACGACATCGTTCAACAGAACGCTGTAGCCGGCCAGCGCGCAAACATGGGCGATGCCGTTGCCCATCTGGCCGGCGCCGACGACGCCGATCTTACGAATGGAATGAGCCATCCCGCCCGCCTGCTCGCCGTGCGTCGCTTGCGCTGGCGCTTTCGGCCTTTCCTTGACGTCGGCCATCGCGATTCACTTTCCGTGCCCTTTTACGACGGCCTTGGCCGCTAGGCCAGATTCCGTCAACGTTTAACCTTATCGAGCTCGGTCGCAAGCTCCGGCAAGGCCTGGTAGAGATCGGCCACCAGTCCGTAGTCGGCGACCTGGAAGATGGGGGCTTCCTCATCCTTGTTGATCGCGACGATGACCTTCGAATCCTTCATGCCGGCGAGATGCTGAATCGCGCCGGAGATCCCGACCGCGATATAGAGGTCCGGCGCCACGACTTTTCCGGTCTGCCCGACCTGCCAGTCGTTCGGCGCGTACCCTGCATCCACGGCCGCGCGCGATGCGCCGATCGCGGCACCAAGCTTGTCAGCCACCGGTTCTATATATTTGGTGAAGTTCTCGCGGTTTTGCATGGCCCGGCCGCCGGAAATGATGATTTTCGCCGACGTCAGCTCGGGCCGCTCCGATTTGGAAAGTTCCTCGCCGACGAAGCCGGAAATTCCGGGGTCGGCCGCGGCGGCAACGTTTTCGATTGCCGCCGAGCCGCCCTGCCCGGTCGCCTGGAACGCCGCGGTGCGCACGGTGACGACGCGCTTGTTATCGGTTGAGCGCACCGTCTGGATGGCGTTGCCGGCATAGATCGGCCGCTCGAAAGTGTCCGGCGCCACCACCTTGGTGATGTCCGAAATCTGCATGACATCGAGCAACGCCGCAACCCGCGGCATGACGTTCTTACCCGTCGTGGTGGCCGCCGCCATGATGGTTTCGTACGGCGCGGCAAGCGCAACGATGAGCGCGGCGGTCGGCTCCGCCAGCATGTGCTCGTAGGCCGGCGCATCCGCCAGCAGCACCTTGGCGACGCCGTCGAGCCTGGCGGCGGCGGCGGCGACCGCTTTGCAATTGCGGCCGGCGACGAGGATGTGGACCTCGGCGCCAAGCGCCTTGGCCGCGGTCAGCGCCTTGGCGGTGGCGTCCTTGAGCGAGGCGTTGTCGTGCTCGGCAAGAAGCAATGTCGGCATCACACCGCTCCCGCCTCTTTGAGCTTCTCGACCAGCTCGGCGACGCTTTTGACCTTGACGCCCGCCTTGCGCACCGGCGGCTCGGCGGTCTTGATCACCTCCAGCCGCGGCTTGGTATCGACGCCGAAATCCGCGGCGGTCTTTTCCTCGATCGGCTTCTTCTTCGCTTTCATGATATTGGGCAGCGACGCGTAGCGCGGCTCGTTCAAACGCAGGTCCGTGGTGACGATGGCGGGCAGTTTCAGCCGCACCGTCTGCAATCCGCCGTCGACCTCGCGGGTGACCAACAGCGCATCGCCATCGAGCGCCAGTTTGGAGGCAAAGGTGCCTTGCGGCCAACCGAGCAACGCCGCCAGCATTTGGCCGGTCTGATTGCTGTCGTCGTCGATCGCCTGCTTGCCGAGAATGATGAGGCCGGGCTGTTCGGCCGCCGCGATCGCCTTAAGGATCTTCGCAACCGCCAACGGCTCGACCACCCCCTCCGCCTTGACCAGCACGCCGCGGTCGGCGCCCATGGCAAGCGCGGTACGGATCGTCTCGGCGGCTTGCTGGGTGCCGATCGACACCGCGACGATCTCAGTCGCCTTGCCGGCCTCCTTAAGCCGGATCGCCTCTTCGACGGCGATCTCGTCGAACGGATTCATCGACATTTTGACGTTGCCGAGCTCGACGCCGGAGCCGTCGGCTTTGACCCGTATTTTCACATCTTTGTCGATGGCCCGCTTGACGGGCACGAGAATTTTCATGGCGGTAATGGCGCTGACTGTTTGAGTTTTTCTTTGCCGCGACCCGGCCGTTGTTGGAAAGCCCGATGCTGCGGTGCGGGAAACCTACCGGCCGGCGCCCGGCCGGTCAACGGATCGGTCGCCGGAACGGCAGCGTCGAGGACAGGCCGCCATCCACCGGCAACGCCTGGCCGTTGACATAGGACGACTCG
>Ga0335081_10019129_pt1 | contig 11072 bp, 8 predicted proteins | sample Lox_Sample_35_FD_206713 | JGI IMG/M metagenome (GOLD analysis project Ga0335081, IMG submission 206713) | Soil microbial communities from Loxahatchee National Wildlife Refuge, Florida, United States - Lox_Sample_3.5 | ecosystem: Environmental > Terrestrial > Soil > Wetlands | place: USA: Florida...
ATAAAATCAGGGAGTTAGGACGATTTACGGAGGGAAGAAACACCGCCAAGGCCGGATACCGGCTCTACGCCATTAATGGGGGCAAACCCCGCCCCTGACTGGTACGATCGGGTTCGCGAGGTAACGTCGCAAGCAACGCGGGCCTGCCAGGGAACTTCAATTCAGCCTCACCGCACCGATCTCGGGTCTCCGACACCCGCTGGGAAGGATGGCGTAAAAAGTACTGCCTCCCCCGGGAATACTTTGAACGCCTACGATCCCACCCTGCGCTTCAACGATGCGCTTGGTGAGTGCGAGCCCTAGGCCCGCCCCTTGGGAAGGAGCCTTTCTTGTCACTTCAATCTGTTGAAAATCGTCAAACAAAGATGAAATTCGGCCAGGCTCAATCCCAAGGCCCGCATCGGAGACTTCGATACGGAACGCTTGATCGGCATGCGGAATAGCTCGAACTTGTACGGGACTTCCCGGGGGTGAAAACTTAATCGCATTGGACAAGTAGTTATAGACAACCTGTCTCAACCGCACGGGATCGGTCATCACCTTGCCCAGTGATGAGTCTACGGAGACGGAAACCTTGATACGGTTCGCGGCGGCCACCGTGCGCAGCACATCACGAACTTCAGCAAGCAATTCACCGATGTCGGTTAATTCCGGCGAGAATGTCATCTTATCGAGCTCGGCACATTCAAGGTCGAGCAGATTGTTGACGAGGTCAAGCAGATGCCGGCCGCTGGCCAGAACATCACCCATGAATTCCTTCTGCTCTCGATTGAGGGTTCCCGCAAGTTCATCATGCAAAACCTCGGAGAGTCCGATGATTCCGTTCAGAGGTGTGCGCAATTCGTGAGACATCTTAGCCAAGAATCTACTCTTGACGGCAACAGCTTCCGTTGCCTTATGGAGGGCGTGTCCCAGTTCCTCATTCTTGATTGCGAGCTCTAAAGCATACTGTTTCGCGATCCGCTCCGCGCGCTTCCGGGCGCTGATATCGAGCATCGCGGCACGCAATCCCTCCACCTCCCCTGCATTGCTTCGAATCGGGTTTTGATGGAGCTCCAACGCAATTGACTCTCCATCTTGCCGTATGAAATCGTGCTCCAGGATGTCGCTGACGAGTTTCCCCGCCGACCTAAGGCCGGCATCGAACCGCTCCATTTCCTCGTGTTGCGCCCTCATCAAATCCCAGAAGGACTTGCCGGCCATCTCACGATGAGAACAGCCGAGTAAGGCGGAAGCCGCCCGGTTTACGGCGGTGACGGTGGCGTCCTTGTCAATCTCAACATAACCGACAGGGGCCTCTTCAAATAACGACCGGTACCGGTGCTCACTCTCACGGACATCGTGGAGCAGTTGGTAGTGCTCGGCAGCCCGAAGCACGGTGATTCTGAACTCCAATGGCTCCCAAGGCTTGGCGACGTACGCGTAAATATGGCCATTGTTGACCGCGCGGATTAGTGCTTCGATATCGGAATAACCCGTGATCAACACCCTCGTAGCCTGAGAGAGCTCCTTGGCCTTGTTCAAGAACTCGTCTCCGCTGAGGCCGGGCATACGTTGGTCGGACAAAATCACAGCTACTTCTTGCCGTTCCAACATGTGGAGGGCTGTCTGGCTGTTCTCGGCGGTAGACACCACAAATTGATCTTCGAGCAGATCACGTATGGACGTCAGCATCTGCGGCTCATCGTCCACGACTAGTACGCTCTTATACTCGCTTGTCTCAGTCATAAGGCAACTACCTTTTCAAGATCGGGTCGGAAGTCTGATAATGAACTCTGTTCCTGTTCCTTCCTCGCTGTGCACGTCGATCGTGCCGCGGTGCGCCTGGATGATGCCGTAGGTGATCGACAATCCAAGGCCCGTTCCTTGGCCCACCGGTTTGGTCGTAAAAAAGGGCTCAAAAATACGATGACGAATGGCTTGGGGGATCCCTTTTCCTGTGTCGCGAACCGAAATGGAAAACAGGTTGTCCTCCTGCCGCGTGGTGATGGTGATCTTGCCCTGTCCTTCGATCGCGTACAAGGCATTTGTCAGCAAGTTCATCAAGACCTGGTTGACTCCGCCTGCGTAGCACGCGAGGGTGCTGACCGGCCCGTAACGTTTTTCGATTTCGATCCGCCCCTTGGTCTGGTGCTGCAAGAACAGCAAGACCGAATCAATGCTTTCGTGAATATCGACGGTCTTGTACTCTCCCTCATCCAAGCGAGAAAACGTCCGCAGCTTGAGAACCAGCTCCTTGACTCGCTCCAAGCCTTGCCGCATGCCTCCCAAGCGGGTCCGAATTTTCTCGACTTTTGCCGGGTGTCCGGGGGCCAAGTGGTCCTCTACCTGGCTTATTATTTGATTGAAGCTGCTCTCTACAGTAAAGAGATTGTTCAATACGAACGCGAGCGGATTGTTAATCTCGTGGGCAATACCAGCCACCAACTGTCCGAGGGATGCCATCTTCTCAGAATGGATGAGATGCACCTGGGTCTCTTTCAACTTGCGGTTCGTCTCTGCCAACTCCTCGGCAAGGACTGCCCTGGCCTCGGCGGTTTCTTTTTCGGCGCGGGCGCGCAAAGCCTCCAGCTCTTTGTTCTTAAGCTCCTCGACGATCTTCCGATTCTCTTCCTGAAAAGACTTGCGCCGGAGCAGGGCCCGTATCCTGGCCTTCAGGACCGCGAGGTCGCTCGACTTACCGACGAAATCATCGGCCCCGGCTTCCAGCCCACGGGTCATGTCCTCCTTCGTCTCACGGGCCGTGAGCATGAGAACGCCGATGAAATTGTCCGCTGTTCGCCGCAGGTCAACGATTTGCCGGCACACATCGATGCCGCTCAAGTCAGGCATTTCCAGGTCCACAAGGGCACAATCAAAAGCCTCGCTGGCCAGTCTGTCGAGGCCCGCCCGGCCACTGGTTACCTGCTCAACCTGATAACCATCACTTAACAACTCCTCGGCCAGGTATTGCAGATAGGTGGGGCTGTCATCGATTGCGAGAAGCCGACTGCTCCGAAAGCGCGAGTCGGCTGGACTCAGCACGGATGTTTGCGAGGGCGATTTTCGCAGGAGCGCGCGAATGCGGGCCAGGAGGATCTCTGTGTCCACAGACTTCGAGACATAATCATCGGCGCCGCTTTCGAGGCCATGAAGCTCGGCGCCGTGATCCTCCTCAACCGTTAGCATCAGGACCGGTATGCCTCGCGTGTTGACGTTCATGCGAATGCGGCGGCACAACTCATCGCCGCGGATGCCTGGCAGGTGGTAGTCGACGAGGATGAGATCCGGAACCGTGCGATTGAGCGCGTCGAGGGAGGTCTCGGCCGAAGAGGCTGAGATCACCTCCCAGCCCTCGGCTTCCAGAACATAGCGCATCTTGAGCGCTTGTGTTTCTGAATCCTCAACCACCATGATCCGCCGCCCTGAATCCATCAGCAGGCCCCCTTCGATGCCGAAGCCAGTTGCAGCAGCCGCGGAGCAATCGCGGACAGGGGCAAAGTTTCGCAGGCCGCCCCCAGTTTGGCACCCGCAGCGGGCATACCGTACACAACAGCCGTTGATTCGTGTTCGGCGATCGTATAGCCGCCCGCCTGGCGCAGTTCGAGCAAACCTTCCGCTCCGTCCTCTCCCATACCTGTAAGCAGGACTCCGATGGAGCGCGGCCCCGAACTCCTGGCCATCGATTGAAAGAGCACGGTTCCCGAGGGACGCTGGGCACACACGGGATCACCCGCGTCCAGCCGGAGACATCCCGACTGCATCCGCAGGTGCCGGTCGGCGGCCGCCACATAGATCTTCCCTGGGACGGGTGTTTCCCCGTCGGTCGCAATCACCACGGAAAACGGGCAGACACCATTTAGCCAGGACACAAAGCCTTCTAAGAAGGAAGCGGTGATATGCTGCACGAGGAGAATCGGCAACGAAAAACGCGGTCCCAGGGCGCTCAATAGAGGGACCAGGGCGTTGGGTCCCCCGGTTGAGGCCACGATGCCCAGTGCGTTATAGGCGCCGCAATATGGACGCAGATCGGTTTCGCACGTGATATTCTTTGCGGCGGGAGCGAAATGCAAATGACGCTTGCCGTTCAGCCGCTGGCGCACCACTTTGACCTGGCTCATGATGGCGAGTTGCGTGCACAACCGTTGCGCCAGCGTCTCGTAATCCGCATGAGTGGTCCCCACGGGTTTTTCCACGACAGCCAAAGCGCCCGCTTGCAAAGCGTTCATGGTGATCTTCAAGTCAGCCGACTCGACACTGGCGGAGACAACAACAATGGGCGTGGGGTTTTCGGACATGATCCAGCGCGTGGCCTCGAATCCGTTCATCCCGGGCAAACGGATATCCATCGAGACCACATCGGGCGCTGCCTGCTCAAACAGGCGCATGGCCTCCTCCGCACTCTCGACGGCTGCGGCCACTTCCAACCGGGGATCATTGTTAATGATGTGTTGTAGAAACTGCCGCACCACCGGCGAATCTTCAATAATGAGCACGCGTCTTCTTTTCATAAGATCTGCCGGATCACGTCCAGCAGCTCCTGTTGATCGAATTTGCGTTTAACGATATAGGCATCCGCGCCCAGCGCAAGACCGCGTTCCTGCTCCTCGCGCCGTTCGAGCGAGCTCACGATGATCACCGGGATTCGAGCGATGCGCGGATCCTGCTTGATTTGCTCTACGAGCGTGAAGCCATCCATACGCGGCATCTGAACATCGGCGATCACCAAGTCAGCCGGTTGGTCACGGAGTTGTTCCAGAGCTTCTACGCCATCCACCGCAACCCGCACGTGATAACCATGTGCTTCCAAGATGCTCTTCTCGAGAGTGCGCGTTGTAATCGAATCATCGACCACCAGAATGGTGAACTCCTGCTTCTGGGGGGCAGGGCTTGCCGTGGCGAAGCCGGGCCTTCCGTTGAGTTGTTGAAAGCTCTCGATGATGGCGGACGGGTTCAGGACCAAGGCCACGGAACCGTCGGCGGTGAGGATGCCACCGGTTACTTTGCTCGCAGGCGGCAGGGAAACGCTTAGATCCTTAATCAACGCATCCCTCTCCGACAAGAAGTCATCGACCACGACTGCCACATGCTTGTTTGTCGATCGCAGTACCATCGCCGGAAAGACACTGCCTTCAACGGCAACTTCGGAGTCGCCTAGTTCCAGTATTCGCGCGAGGGTCATCAATGGAATCTGCTTCCCCTGGTGGGACACCACCGGCCTGCCTTCCACGGTTTGCACTTCACTCGCCCGGACTCGATACAGCCGTTCAATCGCGTGCACCGGAATACCAAAGGTCTGGCTACAGGAGTTCACGAGTAAGAGACGATGTGTAGAAATAGACAAGGGGACCGACAGAAGAATCGCTGTACCTCCCCCGTTCGCGGGTTGGATGTCCACTTCTCCCTGCAACCGCTCCACCGTCTCGTGGACAACGGAAAGTCCCATTCCCCGGCCCGCCAGGTCGGTGACCACGTTGGAAGTGGAAAAGCCGGCCTGGAAGATCAAGCGTGAGAGATCCCGGGGCGCCCGCGTTCCGGCTTCCGCTTCGGTGAGGAGGCCCCGCTGAATAGCCACTTGAGTTACTCTTTTGAGGTCGACGCCCCGACCATCGTCTTCCACCACGACATTGAGGCGATTCCCCTGGGCTTGCATGCGCAGACTGACCCGTCCTGTGCGGCTCTTCTGATTGCTGTTTCGCTGCTCCGGGAACTCGATCCCATGCGTCACCGCATTGCGGAGCAAATGCATCAAGGGGTCTTTCAGAGCTTGGAGTACCAATCGGTCGGCTTGCACTTCGAAGCCGCTCACCCGGAACTCGATCTCCTTTCCTTGATCCCGCGCCAGGTCCCGGACCATCTTGTGGAACCCCTCGTATACGCTCTCCGCGGGAACCACTCTGGCGCGCTTCACCTCCTCCTGGATCTCGCCGCCGAGTTGCCGCAAGGTCCATGAATTCCGCTGGTGCTGCAGGTGGATGGTCCTCGTTCGGCTCGAAAGAGCATGCACCTGGTGTTCTACGAATTCAAGGTATCTCGCGAATCGAGCGAGCCCCGGTTCGGCAGTGAGTCGCCGGAGCGCGACGGCCGAGACTCTCCGAACGCGCTCCCATTCCCGCGCCACCTCTGTAACCTGGTGGTTCACCTCTCGCAGTTGCTGAACCAACCCTTCTTGATGAATGATCTCCGCAGCTAATCGGTCGGTCGAGCGAAGCAGCCGGTCGAGGTCTTCGGTGTTGACACGGACGGTTTCTAGTTTCTGGAAAGGAAGGGCCGGTGCCGGCACTTCCGCTCTCGTCTGCGGTGTTTGGGCCTCGATGTTCAAGGCGGCCTCGATGGCTTCGAGAGCTCGCGTCGTGTCGGGGAGCGGCCGGCTCTCGGATAGAGCAGCTAACCAGTCTTCCGTAGAATCCAGCACACGATGAACAACTCCCAACAGCGCCAAGTCGAGATGGACACCGCCTTCGCGCACGCGGGAAAACAGGGTCTCCAAGCGGTGTGCCAAGGTCTCTATCGGGTGCAGATCCACAACCCTGGCCGCCCCTTTGAGACTATGAGCCCGGCGAAAGGCTTCATCCACGTCAGCGCCCGCCGGCGTGCCGTCCTTCTGTTCCAGCACCGCCAAGATGGAGCGAATCCGCTCCAGGTGTTCTTTGTGCTCCACCTGGAAGGTCGCCAGAAGTTTTTGGCGAAGTTCTCTCAAACCGTGTATCTCTCGACTGACTGTTTCAGTTGTTGTCCCAGCGCGTTCAGGTTGGCCGCCGCCTTTTCCAGTTGGCGTGTGCTGCCGGCAGTCTGGTCGGTGGTTATGCTGATATTTTTGAGTGCCTGGGCCACCTGATCGAACCCGATTTGCTGCTGGTTAGTGGCCGCCACGATCTGCTGAAAGGCTTGGACACTCATCTCGATGTTGTCGGCCATGTGGCGAATCGTCTGCTCGGCGACATCGGTCTGCTGCTTGCCTGATTCCACTCGTTTCACGGCTTCTTCAGTAAGCATCACCGAGGTATTAATTCCTTTCTGAATATCTCCAAGAATGGACCGCACCTGTACGGTAGCGGCTTTGGCTTGATCCGCCAGGTTCTTCATCTCACTTGCTACTACCGCAAAACCACGACCCTGCTCGCCCGCGGCAGCAGCCCCAATCGTCGCGTTCAAGGCAAGCAGATTCGACTGCTCTGCGATGTCATTGACCGTGGAGATGATTTCACCGACGGCCTGCGTCTTTTCGCTTAGCGACACGACATTCTCGGCTACCGCCTCAGCCTGCTCGCGGATTGCATCCATCGCCCGGATCATGCTTTGCACGGCATTCAGACCAGACTTGCTGGCCGTGCCGGTAGCCTCCGCGCTAGCGGCCACCTGCTTGGCCCTTTCGGAAATCTGCGCGCCGGACTGGCTCACTTCCTGCATGGTCGCCGAGGTTTGTTGAACCGCCGCGGACTGCTCAGCCATACCGGACGCCTGCTGCTGGGTGGAAGCCAGAATCTCCGCAGTCGCCGAGTTGAGGTTTTCCGTCGCCGTCCTCGTCTGAGAAGCGAGGCTGTTGAGCCCTTGTGCCATCTGGTTCAAACTCTGAGCCAAGGTACCGATCTCGTCACGGCTCAAGACGGACGCCTGTTGCGTGAGATCGCCCTGTCCGATGCGCTCCACGAACTGCATGAACATCTTCAAGGGGCGGGTAATTGAGCGCTGAATGGTGATCCCGGCGATAGAAACAAGCACCACGGCCAAAAGCGACCCGAAAACAATGACCGAAGTTGTGTAGCTGGCTTTTGCTTTCGCTTGTTGATCCCGCTGTTTCAGCAAGTCGTGCTCTTCATCTGCCATATCGCCGAGTACTTGGCGTATTCCGTCCATGGACTTTTTCCCTTGATCGGTGAGCACAACTTGTTCGGCTGCCGCGAATCCCTTGGTCTTACGCAGATCGATCGTTTCTTTCAGTTCGGCGAGCTTACTGGCTACCAACGATTCCAAGCTGGCGATTCTCCTCTGCTGATTCCGGTTGTCCGCGGTCAACTCCTTGAGATCCTCAATCTGACGGTCAACCACTTTGACAGCAACTTGGTACGGCTCAAGGTAGCGATCTTCGCCCGTGATTAGGTACCCTCGCTGCCCTGTCTCGGCATCTTTCATTGTGGAGTTTACACTGGCGATAGTTTCCAACACCCTGTGCGTGTGAGTGACCCAATCCGCCAGGTCCACAAACTCCGTCGTACTGCGGTAAGAAATCACACTGACAAGGCCGGAAACCAGCAGAGCCAAGCCGAACCCCAGCAGAATTCGCGTCCCGATTTTCACTTTCGTCATAACGAACCTTCCTTGATAAACGGCAGCGATAATAGCTTTTCGGCGTTCAAAAGCACAACGGTGTCGGGCGTGATGGCCTTTGAGTAGCGAGCGGCCAGATGAGTGGCACTAAGTGCCGGGTCGGCCAATTCGTCAGGCCGAAGCTGGCGGATGTTCTCCACCTGATCCACCCTCAAGCCCAGCGTTCGATCTCCCCTTTGCAACAACAGTATCCAGCCGCCTGTGCGATCTTCAACGTCAGGAACTCCTAACACACGGGCCAAATCCACCACGGGCCGAATCTCTCCGCGCAGGTTAATCACTCCAATCAACTCCTCGGGAGCTCCGGGTACGGGTGTGCTCATATTGAAGGGACACACTTCGGCCAGGTCTTGTAACTCGAGGGCGTAGCGTTCCGTACCGAGGGTAAACATCAGCGCTCGCGACCTTGCTGAAGTGTCCGGCGTCACCGGTTTGAGTGCGAAACGAGCTGCGCGCTCGCGATAAACCGCCTCTCTGCGCTTCTGGTCGTGGAGCGTCGTCTCAGCGCCTATCTGACTCTGCTGCAGCTTCTTCCTGATTTGTTCCCAGTCGAACCTTTGGCTTTGAAAGCTCATCAGCGCCGCAACACCTCCAGATGGGTTTCTGTCAAAGTCATCAGATCACCAGCAGTGATCTCATCCGCGTCGGCAAAGGTCAGGCGAGGGTCCAAGGCCCGCAGACACGTACGAACGTTCTCGAAGGATCGCACTGCTCCGCGGCGGTCGCCCCTTTTCTGCTGGACCAGGCCTAGGTAGTAATGGGCCAAGGCGAAGGACCGATCCAAGTAGAGGGCGCGCCGCAGCGATTGCTCGGCTTCGGAGTGACGCCCCATTTGCTCCAGTACCAGAGAGTAGTAGAAATGTGCCTTAGGATTCAGGCCCTCCGTCTCGAGGAGCTTCTCAGAACGGCTGGCGGCATTCTCCCATTGACCTTGATCTGCCAGAAGGCGAACCTCGGAGAGTTGAGGGGGCACAGGGGAAACGACGTCCCCGACTGGCGCAACCTGCGCAGGTGCGGCCGGCAGCGGTGCGAATGTGACGTTAGGGATTGCTGGAGGATTTTCCAGCCACGCAGCCCGCCGCTCGACTTCACATGCGGCAACCGGGGCTTCTGATTCCGGGCTCTTCCGGTAGAGTGTGGCGCCCGGAACGTTTACCGTCTCAAAAGACGAGAATAGTAGTGGATTCGGCTCAGCATGTCCCACGATCAGCCAGCCACCATCAACGAGGCAGTGATGAAACTGCGCAAGCAACCGGGACATGATGTCCAGGCTGAAATAGATCATTGCGTTCCGGCACAAGATCAAATCGAAAGAGCACAGGTTATTTACCAAAGAAGGAAACGGGTGCTTGACCAGATTGTGGTATTGAAACCCGACCCACTCCCGGTATTCAGGACGGATTATCCAAAGGCCTCCGGCGTGTTGAAAACATGCGCGCTTCACCTCGTCTGGCGTGGAGCGAAAAGCCCAGTCGTCGAATCTTCCTTCCCGTGCCCGGCTCAAAAAGCCCCGGTTGATGTCGGTGCCGATGATGTTCACGTCCCATCCAGCCAGGCGTTCGGCAAGCTCGCGCTTCAACAAAATGGCGATGGAGTACGCCTCCGCTCCTGTGGCACACCCGGCGCTCCATACGCGCAACCGCCGGGTGTCCTGGTTTCTGGCAATGAGACTGGGAAAGACCGTATCCCTCAGAGCTTCGAATTGTTCGCGGTAGCGAAAGAAATATGTTTCGCCAATGGTGAGCTCAGCAATTAGCTCATCCAGTTCCGTCTCACCTTTATCCCTGTCCGTCAAAAGGCGCAGATATGAGTCACAGTCCGAAAGGCCAACCTTGGGCAGCCGTCGACCGATACGGGTGGCCAAGTCCGAATCTTTGTCCGAATAATAGGCTAGTCCGGTAGATTCGATCAGGTGTTCTTTGAGCCGGCCATAAGCCGGATCGACAATGATAGACTCGCAGAAGGCCAATTGACTCACAGTTGTCGCACCTCAAGGTCCCGTAATCGTTGCTGTTCCATCGACTGAAACTCACTCAGGCACTGGCGTTCCTTTTCGATCAGCAAGCGTTCTGGAGAGAGGATCTGGACGGTTCGCCCGTCGATTGTCGATTCTGCTTCCGTGCAGCCATTGAATGAGTCATCTCTCTGGAGCGGCAGGCGATCTTCTATAGCAACTGATCGAATCTGACTGACATAGTCCACCAAAAAGGCCAGGGGGCTGCCAGATTTCTTGACGACAATAATCGGGGTATAGAGTTCGGGAGACCGCTCCGGCAGTTGAAACAGACGGCTCACAGAAACGACAGGAACAGCGGAGCCGCGGAGATTCAGAAAACCCTCCAATATGGAAGGCATGTTCGGCGGGCACGAAAGCGTGGCCATAGGAAGAATCTCCAGCACACTGGTAAGTGGAAGGGCACAATACCGGCCGGAGATTTCAAAGACCAGGAGGTCGCGTCGGCCAGGCATAATAGGCACCGAAACGTGTGGCAACCTATGCAGTCGCTTGTATTCTAATCGAGCGTTGCAGGACTTTTGACGAAAGCGCGACGAAACACGGTTGGCTTTTTATCAGTCGTCATGATTGCGTGCCCAACCCTAAAGCTGCGGTACATAGTGGAATACAACTACTTCATCCGAGGATCATACGACGCGTTAGCATTCTGAGCAATACTTCGAGTTGGTAGTAGGATTACAGCTCTCGATAGTTATCACAACACTGATAACTTTGGAATTACGGCTTGTGGATCGTGATCTCTGGCTTT
>Ga0335081_10019130_pt1 | contig 11072 bp, 4 predicted proteins | sample Lox_Sample_35_FD_206713 | JGI IMG/M metagenome (GOLD analysis project Ga0335081, IMG submission 206713) | Soil microbial communities from Loxahatchee National Wildlife Refuge, Florida, United States - Lox_Sample_3.5 | ecosystem: Environmental > Terrestrial > Soil > Wetlands | place: USA: Florida...
GGAAGGCGCACCCGACGGTCGATGCGCTCGGGAGGCGGTCGGAGGTGGGCCGCGTGGCCGGCCCTCGCCCCCGGATGGCCGTGCTCGGGGACGGGCGGCGGTTCCGCCGGTCCGCGGCGCAGGAAGTACGGCTTGCCGAGTTTCACGCCGACGGTCTCGGGGTGCCGCTGGCGATATCGAGCGAACCGCTCCTCCAGTTCCGCCTTCTCCCGGGCCAGGCGACGGAGGTCGGCCTGGGTCTGCTTCAGCTCCCCCTCGAGCTTCTCGAGACGCTCCAAGCGCCGGAGGATCTCGCGCCGCTCCTCTCGGCCCAAGATGAGCGCGCGATCGCCGTCGTCCGCCAGCGCCCGCAACAGCAGCTGGTCCCGGGTGAGCATCGACGCCCGGGTATGGAGAGTGGAATCTCCTCCGATTTGCGCTTTGGTACCGAGAGGAAGAGGCGCTCGGAGACGGCGGAGAACCGAAAGGACTTCGGGCGAGTGACCAGTTACTGCCCGGAGGAAGCTGTGCCCAAAACCCCCTGCTGTGACCAAATCGACCCCCGTGTAACTAAATCGCGGCCGCGGTGGCGCTGGGAGGCCAGACGCGATATCGACGACTGGGTCCGCGTTCTTCTCGGAAGACCATGGGGTGGAGATCTCAGGCAGTGTTCCTTCCTCCAGACGTGTGGTCGGCGATCGGTCGCGTCCGGGCGATAGTCGGTCGGGGGCGGGGAAAGCCAGTGTCACGAGATCGCCGGCGACGTCCCGGGCGGACTTTGCGGGCCGAGCCTTATGGTAGGATGACTGCGTCGCAAGCCTGCCGGGTCGGCTTGCCGCCAGCGCGGTGCAGGAGTCTCGCTGCTCATTCATCCTCGTCCTCTTGCGGCCGCCGCTCGTGGTAGCTTTCATGGGCTCTGAGACCGAAGCGGAGCCCGTTCATCACGCGGGTGTGATTCGATTCCCGTTCCCGGAGCAAAAGCCTCTGTCCATTGATCGGTCGACGGACCAAGAGGCGGGTCTGACCCATTCTCGGGGAGAAAGTTGGCGAGGTTCGGCGGGAGGAGAAGATCCTGGTCCGCGGCGTATCTACGAAGGTACGCCTTCGGGGTTGATGGGCCAATGACCGGGAGAGGACGACCCCAGCTCCAGTACCTCCGTCACAGTTCGCGTCAGGCGCGAAGCGCCCCGGTGCAATGAACTCCTAGAAACCAAAGCCCCATGCCATGGGCCGTTCTCTCCGGCCCCGTGACGAGGATTCCGGAGGAGTTCGTCAAAGAGCGCACCCAAGGAAAACTGGCCGAGCTGGGGTACACGAGATTGAACCTTCGCTCGGCGGGATCGGGAGGCCCAGATATCGTCGTCCGCCACCGGACCCACAACGTCGCTTTCGTGATAGAGTGTAAGGGGGAATCGGGTGCGGTCGAGGAGCACACCAAGAGTGCGGTCATGGACACGAATATCTTGGTCGCCCTAGGCCAGATACTCATCCGTTTTACTGTTTTCAACGGGAAGAAGTACGGCCTTGCGTTCCCCGCGACCTTCCGACACCGCGTCCTCGGGAAGCTATCGCCTGCGGTCGTCGCACGATTGAGGCTGAACCTGTTCTTCGTTTCCAAGGATGGCCGGGTCGAACACCTGAGTCCTACCGAAGCAAAGCGGCTCACTCTGGGATAGGATGACTTGACCCATTGCCCATGAGTTAAGGCACGTGCCGCAGGCAGCCGACTGACCTTTCCAGGTGCTGAACCTATGGGCGATGGGTGGGCTCCGACGCGTGGCCACGCTCGGCCTTGACGCCCCTCGCACCCGATGCGCCGGTTCCAACCGGGGGCCGAGGGAACCGGGCCCCCGGGCACGTGGTTTCTGTGGCACGCGGACCAAAGGCTTATCGAGCACCTACCTCTCACGAAATTGCACGTTGTGGGGGCTGATTCGATGCGTTTGATGGGTGAAGGCTCGACAACTTCGCCATCGCTCGCGTCGTTTCGCTCCGGGTGGTCCCCACACGGTTTCGACCCAACAGCTTCTCGTGACCGCCCGCCCCCCTTTGCCAGACACCCGGAGCGTAGATGCGACCCAACCTTCTGCCGATTGGGAATTCAGGAATAGTCGACGAAGCCCACCCCCGGCCGATTGCCGCGGCGCGGACTTCACGGTGGCTCCGGCGGCGGCCGCCCGGTTCCAATCAAGCGTGGTTCACCCGTCGCTGGCTGCAGATTGTCCTCTCGGTCGTCGCCGTACTGATCTTGGTCACCCCCGTCTCGATCGTAGAGACGCCGGCGAAGTCCTCCGGGGCCGAAACAGAGGGCACCGTCATCCCGAGCGCGACGCCGCCGGTCGACAATCCCTACGCTCTGCCGGCCAACCTCTTTCCCCTTCCCGACAACGTCACCGGCACGGCGACGGCCGGGAACTTCTCTTCCCTCGCCCTCGCGAGCGGGGTTCTCGGCGGGATGCCGAGCCTGTTCCTCCTCTATTCCCAGAAATCGGGGCCATCCACGTACTCGGTCGTCCTGCGGGCGGGCTCCTACAACGTCACCACGGCGTGGCTTCTTCTAAGCACCGGCACCTGCTCGCCCGGCTCGTCATGCCACCAGCCGATCCGCTGGGGCTACGCCGTCTACCTCGCGAACTCGTCGACGCCCATCCAGGGCGTCGCTCTCGTTTCCTTCAGCGGTGCGCTCGTCGCGGCGTACGCGACTGGCGGGTCTACCTACTTTGCCGAAGCCACCGACGGCGGAGTCAAGTGGATCCCGATCAACCACGTCAACGGAACGAACCCTGCCGGGAGTGTGGCCGACGGTGACGTCGTTTTCACGGTCCGGCAGGGCAACGCCTCCTCGATCCAACGGTTTGGAGTGAACTGCGGCACCCCTGCCGGGCCCGGGTCGGTGACATCGACCTTGAACGGCACCCCCGTCGTGGCTCCCTCGGGAGCGGAAGGGGAACTGGTCAGTTCAGCGACCAACCACTCGGTGCTGTTCTACCCAATCCTGGGCGGCTCTTCGCTCGGGAGCGGCGTGACCATCGGCACGATCTCGCCGAACTCGACTTCCCCGATCTTCGACGCGATCGGGAGCACCCAGCTCGCCACTTCCCCAGGGTATCCGGGCCAGCTTGCCGCCACAGCCGTGAACAACACGCTCTTCGGACTCTACGCGACGAGCGTGAACGGCCGAACGGCCGCGGCGACCGTGGTCTCGGGGGACGGAGGCACCCACTGGAGCGCGCCGGACTTCGGGGCCTCGCAGCTCGGCACCATCGAGAGCCCCGAAGCGGTCGCTGCCCCCTCCGGCCTCATCTACGTCTCGTGGATGAGCAACGCCAACGGCTCCTGGCAGATCGAGCAGTCGGTCTACACCGCCGATGGCCGGCTCAGGGTCGGACCGAACCCGATTCCCGGTAGCGGGGGTACCCCGGCGACATCCGTCATCGCCTTCTCCGCCACCGTAACCCCCAATGGGCAGCCTTTCTACGCTTGGATCGCAAACGTATCCGGGCTTCGCGAGCTCAAGTTCTCGGGGGCGGACATCTCCGCCTTTTCCGCCGCGGTCCTCTTGAACCGGGAAGCGGGGGCTCTCGCCCCCCTCGACTTCGTGAGCGGCTCCTCGTCCTACAAGTCGACCCTGTCGTCGAACACCGGGCTTCTCGTGGGGGACATCGCCAACGGCCATTACTCGACGGCCGCGAACCTCCTCGAGGGAGCGATCTACCAAGAGCTGACTAGTTCGCGGCTTGCGCTGCTTTGCGCACCGGCTACGGACCCTCAGCCGGCATGCACGGTCCTCCAGTACTCCTCGGGCCAGCTCCTGGTCCAGACGGCCGGCCCGCTTTCGGCCGCGAGCTACCTCTCGTGGTACGTCAACCTCACCCTTGCGGCGCTCGGAGTCGGCGTCACCTATCCGGACCTCACGCCGCACGAACTCCTCGCCGGAGCCGGATCCGCGTGCGGATCCCAGCAGTTCGCCCAAGTATCCTTCTCGAACACGCCGCCCCCGTTGATCCCGGTAATCCCGGGCTGGCTCCTGACCTGGGCCCAGAATTCCACGAACGGCTCCTCAGCGTCGGGGTTCTCCCACGTCGTGAACCCGAAGGCGGCGAACCTCTCGATTACCTATGACTTCGCAACCACTGCGGTGCCGACGACGCGCTACTTCCACACGGCAAACCTGTGGATCACGTGGTGCAACGTTACTTCGGCCATCAGCTACCGGGTCACCGTCAAGGTCGGAACGGCGTACAACACCGGTCCCACCGCCACCTTCTCCGGCGGAGGGAAGGGGACGACGGTCTACCTCGTCAATCTCACCGCGAACGGCCTCGTCTACTGGGGGGTGACGGTCAAGGCGACGGTCCAGAAGACGCAGTACACCGCGCCGGGCTCGGAAGGGAGCTGCCCCGCGGGGTCTCCCTCGAAGGTCCTGTCGACGTCCGACGTGACACTTCCCGGACTGGCGGGCTATCTCAATACGTCGATGGGAATCGTCGGCGCCCATGTGAACGCGAGCGCCACGGGCGCAAACCGGATCCTCGTGAGCTGGAACAACTCGATGCCGGCCCAGTCGTGGCTGAACATCACTCCCCCTTCGCTTACGAACTACTACAATCCCGCCTACGTCGACCCGGAGACATTCGTCGAAACTAACCTCTCCTCGGGGACGTACTCGTTCAGCGGCACTTCGCTGAGCCAGCCGGGAGGGATTCCACCGAACTCGAAGCCGAACGTCAGCGAGAACATCGGTCCTCCGACCTCGACAGCAGAGAAGGGAACGTGGACCGAGGGTGTCTGCGGCTTCGTCCCCGGGTTGCTCCAACTCAGCAACGTCGCCCTCACGAACATCACCATAACGAACGCGAGCCTTAGCTGGCAGACGAACTTCCGGTCGAACGGCACCGTCTCGCTCTACACGTTCGGTGACAACACCACCACCACGACCTCATGGGTGACGTCGGAGACCGGGGGCGGGAGCACGTGGACAACGAAGTTCGAGTTGCACGGTCTCCGGGAATTCACGTCCTACAGCTTCCGCATTCTCGTGAACATGACCTACTGTGGAATCACGTACAACGCCCTAAGCGCATCGACGTCGTTCCAGACGCCGGATGACTTCTACGTCTGGGCGTACGACGAGCCCTACGATTCGATTACCCAAGAGGGAGGGGGGACGCAAATCGCCTGGGTCTTGCCCCAGTTCTTTGTGAAGGCGACGACGTTCAGCGACGGCACGATCGTTTACTACCCGACGGGCAACAATTCGGCGACGGCCATCGTCCCCCTGCTACAAGTCTCCCCCTTGTGGCCGAGCGGACTCAGCGACTCCGTCTCCTTCGTCGCGAACCTCAGCCTGCCCCTGCCGAATACGAACTACACGATTGCCGTCCTCCTGAACTACACCTACGTCGGCACAAACCAGTCGGTCAACGCGACGAGCTTCGCGTACACGTTCACCCACCTGAAGGACACGAGCGGCGACGGACTCACCGACTCCGAGAAGATCTACGGCTGGTCGGTAACCACCCAGACGACCACCGGGTCGTGGAACCCGGCGCACGACGTCACGGCCGACCCGACCCTCTGGGCGACGAATGGGCTCACCAACGATTTTGTCGAAAAGGAGTTCGGCCTCGACCCGGGAACCGTCGACTCGGCGGGCAGCCACGTGCTCGACACCTGGAACCTCACGTTCGACCTGGGTCGTTCGAACCAGAACCCCCTGCCGCCTGCGGGAGCCGATCTCCACTACTGGTACGCGAACTCCTCGCTGCACCCGTTCTCCTCGTGCCAGTACCCCGGCCAGCCCGGGACTCCAAGCTGCTCGAGCTTCATCCAAGGGGCAAACCTCACCAATCTGACCCAAGCGGGCGACAGTTCGCCGTGGTCATCGGAGGTGCTCTGGGACCGGTCCCAGCTGAGCGTCTTCTACAACCTTACCGGAGTGAAGGCGGCGTCGTGGCTGCGCGCCGAGTTTGGCAGCTACGGTTCCCTTCGGACCCTCACGATTTGGGGCAAGCTGTCGTGGGGAGCGAACCCGCTCGCCACTTCCACCCCACAGGACGGACTGGCGGATGGCCAGCGAATCAATCCGCTTTACGATGAAGACCTTCAGATGGATTTCCTGAACTATGGTGTCGATGTCTGCGGGAACATCCCGTCGATGGCCGGCGCCGCGCTCCAGCTCCACGTCACGGGCGCCGTTGGTGGCTACGCGGGGAACAACTACACCGCTCCGATCAACCTCTCCGCCTGCCCCGGAGGGAACGGCGGAACCTCCTACGAGCTCACCCTCCCGGTCGACAACACCGTCGAAGCCGAGACCGTAGAGGTAACGTTCATCGCCAACATCTCGACGAACGCGTCGCCCGCGCCTCAGCTTCTGCCGGTCAACGCCTGCAACTGGAGGTACAATCTCACGGTCGCGATGCTGAACGCCACCCCGGAGACGAACGGAAGGGGCGGCGGGGCGGTCATCGTCTACGGGAACCCGTCCGGTTCGTGCGGCGCACCGGCCCACGGGGTCCGAACGCACGTCTCGTTCGGCGTGTCGGAGGTTCCGGCCGGCCTCAAGGTTCCTACCTACCTGTGGATCCCGAACGACAACTCGACCCTCTCGAGCCTCCCCTGGGGGCTCAAGCGCTACACCGGCGAGCAGAGCTTCGACCTCGTGACTATCACCGACACCGACGGGGGGAGTCACGTCCGGTCCGACCTCATCCCGACTCCGTGGGGCGGCCCCGGATACTATGTCTCTGCCACGACCGGGATGATCCAGTTCCTGGTTCCGCGTGGTCAGTTCCTCAATTCGACGTTCGGCGAGTCGATCCTACTGAACAGCACCCTGCCGAACGCGAAGGTCCCGGGGAATGGCCCCCTGCTGGCATCGAACCAGAGCGGAGCGATCGCGAACAACTCGAACCCGGCGACGTTGGCGGACCTTTCCTGCTACTGGCAGAACAGGGCAGTATGGAACCAGCCGTGGCTCTGCTCAGGGGGCGAGACAGGGACTCCGAGCAACCACACCGCGACCTTGACGGTAGTCGATGCGTCGAGCTGCGGAGGCTCGAACTGCGGGGGGGTTCCATTCAATCCGAGTCTCGAAACGACAGCCTACGCGGGCCCAGCGCTGCAGTTCGTGGCGTCGTTCAACCTGTCGAGCACCCTCGGCTCGACGTCGGGGGAGCTCGACGCGATCGTGGCGGCCCTTGTCGACAACTCCTCCGGGGGGCTCAACGGGACGTTCGTGAACATCACGACCGAGATCCCGACGCTTGCGCTCTCCTCGGCGCTGGTGACCTCGATGGCGAACGCCGTGCTTCCGAGCGGCGGCAACTACGGGGTGCCTGTCAGCCACGCGGTCGCGCCGCCGAAGCCGTCGGGCAACCCGTTCGTCGCCTTCCTGGTGAATTCGGCGAGCGGCATCCTCTACGACATCCAGACGGGAAACTGGCTCGGGGTTATCTGGGATGTCATCACTGCCCCACTCGCTTTCCAGGTGTTCCTCGCTGTGGAAATGGCGAAGGTATACCTCGCCGTGGCGAACCGGACTGCGAGTGCTTTGGCGGGCGTCGGCGCAGCGCTCAAGGCTGAACTCGCGAGTTTCCTCGACTGGATTATCACCCAGGCCAAGGCCACGCTTGCCACTGGCACTAGTCCTGTGACTTCAGTTACCTCGGCCTACAGCTTGGACGTAAACTCCTCGATTTCGGTAGCAGGATCTACCATCGGGCCATCGGGCAATATATCGCAAGGTGGCGCCCAATCAATGTGGGCTGCGCAGAGTGGAACGCTCTTCCAAGACTCGGTCACCCTGTCGTACATCGTCGCGGTAGTATTCGGGATCGTTGTCGCACTGACTGCTGCACTCGCTTCCATGCTGGTGTCGGCTCTCCTCGGATTGTTGCTTGCGTTCGCAGTATCGGCGGTGATTCAACTGACCGCGCAGAGCATCGCGATTCCCCTGATTTATGGGGTTGAGGACTGGGCTAACGGCACGTGCGGTTCGCAGGCTCCAAATCAGGTTACTTGGCGGACCCTCGCGGATTCGATAGGTTGGTACGATGCCGGCATGACGTCATCTTTAGCGGGGCGACAGCTCTGGATCGCGTCGCATTCAAGCGGGGGTGCGAGTCTCAAGTCTGTCGCCTTGTTTGTGTTTTCATTGATTGCAGCAGTCGTCGGATTTTACTCCTATTTCAATCACTCAAACCAACTTGCTGTCTGGTCTCTGGGGATGGGAGCCATTGGGCTGTTCTTCGACCTGATCGCAGGCGGGGTCGCTACCTCTCCTGTGGACAAGCAGATTGTCGACGCTTCATTTGCTCTAGACATCGCAGCATTCGGAATCTCCGCTCTCGAGCTTCATAATTGAGACAATGAAGGATATCACAAATCTAGAAACCTTCGACCTTAGCGCCCTGTCAGTCTCGCTTGACCGCGCGAACGCTCCCCGGAGGATTGGTTTCATAGGAGCCGGCCTCTTCGGAGCACTGCTTCTCCTCCTCCTGATGCTCTCAGGGTCTGTCGGGAGGCTCGGGTTCCCCGACGATGCTGCGGCGATTTGCGCATTTGCACTCTTTGTTGGCTCCGCGCTGCTAAAGGGATTGGTTAGTACAGCAAAGTCCGCCGATCGTCTTGACATTACCTCGGAAGGGTTCGAGCTCTCGCGAAGTGGCCGACGAACCAAAGTCTACCTCTTGCGGGCGCCGGTGCGCTCGTTCCGATTGACTGACTCACGAGGTTACCGGGGAACCATACCAGTGTCCGAAGGTGAGCGACTGACGCTTACTGACAGGTGGGGTTGGACGACAGCTCTTACGCCCGAGGCCTTCGAGGCCCTCAAGCGCAAGTTCTCTGCGGCCCGCTGGGTCGTCAAGGAGACGAATACCGCAGGTAATCGGGCGGGAGTCATTACCTACGCCGCCAAGGGTCCGATCTGACGCGGCCCTCCATTGCTCGCATCCATGGCTGGGCAGCGGGCGCGCTATCGCTTCCACCGGAGGACGCCGATTGGTGAGGAATGATTGGCGGTGGTTAGCCTGGTTGCCGACGAAGACGATTCGGGCCAGATCTCACGAGACCTGGTCGGTCCACGACCCCGAACCTGCAACAAGTCCCCCACCCAGAACCACTGGCCCGTGATGTCTCAGTCCCAACTGGCACCGTCCAGCCCGGACGGGGTTCGGCCGGCTCATAGAGGGTGTGTCGATCCGGCCCAAAGCCTCGCTTCGGGCTTATGCCATCGGCGGACCCAGCAGCCGACCCCGGTCGAGCTCGAGGGCACGCGCTCATGGAATCCAGGTCAGCGCACTCTTGTTGGCGGCACGGTCCGGTTACGAAGCGGCGTCGGAGATCTGCCGAGCCCAACGATGACCCCATGCCAACACCGCGGGCCGGAGTGAGATTCGGGGCCGACTCCAGTACTTGGCCATCGGGCCTCTGATGTCATGATGGGCTGACCCTCATCGTTCTCAGTCGGTGGGGGTATCAGCTCAGGTTTCTGGCCGGTCCTGACGGCGGACCGAACGCCGGGGAGCCGTTCCCAGATATCGCTTCCCGAACCACGCTCAGAAAGTCCAACTCTCGCTTCCGACAGGTTCGATAGATCGTGAGCAGACGCTCGAGCACCCAGGCGCCGGTCCACGACCGTCGGCCTCCGCTGAGCTTTCGGTAGAGCACGCCCTGCCGGATCTCCGTCTCGGCGCCGTTGTTGTGCCAGGGAACCCCGGGCTCGATGAGGAAGGTGAACAACACGTCCCGACGCTTCCCCATCTCCCCGGCGATCCGCTGGGCGTCGGGGTCCTTCCATTCCCTTCGGAGATGGTCCGCCATGTCCCACCTCAGTCCGCGGTAGAACGCCATGCGCTCGGACATCGGAGCAGCGGGGTGGTCGTCGGACCACTCGATCGATCCTCTCAGGATGCTTCGAACTCCGTCGGCGAACTCGAAGAACTCGGTGGGCGGATGCCCCGGCCCCACCAACTTCGCGTCGACCACCTTCAGGAGCGGTCTAGGTTCCACCCGGTGGAGCACCTTCCCCCGCTCCAGCCATCGATTCACATGGCAGAGGTCGAGCTGGTGCTGCGCGGTGGTGATCACCTCGTAGGGAACCCACCCGTCGTGGACGAGGATCCCTCGGGATCCCTCGAGGATCTCCTCTACGACGTCCTGACCACGACTCGGAGCGATCCGATAGACGACGGCGTGGAGGTGGGTGAACACCCACATCCAGCCGTTCTCTCCCGCGATGCGGAACTTGGTCTCGTCAGCTCCCACCACCGGCGCCTTCGGACCTCCGCCTTCAGCACCGCGTAGAGATCCCCGAGCGCCTCGTCGAGGAAGTCCACCACCTTCGCCGCGCTGAGACCGAGGAGCCGCAGGTGTACGACCCGGGCCGTCCGAAGGAACCCACACTGTCGATTCGCCGGATACGGACAGTTCGGCTCGACTCGCGCTCGGCAGCCCGGGCAGTTGTAGCGGGGGATCTCCACGTCGAAGATGCGGGGGTCCGGGGGCGGCAGATCGGTGATGGTGCGCCGTCGAACCTCGAACGGCTCGCCGAGTCGAGTGCCGCACTCGGTGCAGTTCTCGAGGGAGAGGGTCAGCGGTGGAGCGTTGGGGATCGGCCGAGGTCGGGCGCGGCCGAGGTGGCCGGGTTGTCCGCCGCTCGGACGGGGGTTCGGGCTTCGCTGAGCCGGGCGGTAGACGACACGACTCGTGGGGATGCTCCACGCCTCGGCGGTGCGCTCCGAGGCGGCGAGGATGGGTGCACAGGCCTTGCAGCGACGAAGCTCCTCCTGGGCCCGGCGATACTTGGCGCGGAGCTCCCGTAGCTCTTCCTCGTCCCGGTAGGCATTCCGGAGCCGCTCGAGGAGCGCCTTGCGCTCCCCTTGGGAAAGGGGAAGGTCCCCCTCGCGCTCGGGGTCAAGGATCTCCTACTCGGCAAGGAGCAGCTGCAAGCTCGCCCTCGCCAAGCGAGGGCGCGGAGGTCCGGAAAGTCCTTACGGTCGACAGGAATCAGGTCGATCCGGCGAGCCAGAAACGTGACCAGTTACAGACATTCAGTCTGAACGGGAGCAAGTCACTCTTGGAGAACC
>Ga0335081_10019132_pt1 | contig 11071 bp, 10 predicted proteins | sample Lox_Sample_35_FD_206713 | JGI IMG/M metagenome (GOLD analysis project Ga0335081, IMG submission 206713) | Soil microbial communities from Loxahatchee National Wildlife Refuge, Florida, United States - Lox_Sample_3.5 | ecosystem: Environmental > Terrestrial > Soil > Wetlands | place: USA...
GAGCAAATAGATCCAGAAAACACGCGGCAGGTGCGCGCCGCTGACGGTCGGCGTTGAGGTCTCCATGTCTTCGGGTTTCGGGTAAAGCCAGTGGGCAAGCGCGACGAGGCTCAAATTGATCGCTGCAGGCACAAGCAAAACAGCAAACGCCTCACGATAACTGCGCTCGAATGACAGCACGGCAGCTACCACGAGCGGACCGACCATGGCACCAGCCTGATCGAGCGCCTCGTGCAGACCAAAGGCCCAGCCGTATCCGCCTGCCTGTTTTCCCGCGTGCGAGAGCATGACGTCGCGCGGCGGATTGCGGATGGCTTTACCGACCCTTTCAAGAATGATCAGCGCGGCCGCTGTCGGCCAATTTCCTGCCAGAGCTAGCGCCGGCACCGACGCCATCTGGATCACATAACCAAAGATCGTGATCGGCCAATATCGGCCGGTTGCATCCGCCCATCGGCCCGAGAATAGCCGGAGCCCGTAACCGGACAATTCGCCGAACCCCGTGACGATGCCCACGATCGTCCCCGTGGCCTGCAAGCTCGCCAGATACGGTCCGATGATGCTGCGCGAGCCTTCATATGTAAAATCGGCGAAGAAGCTCAGTATGCCGATAAGAACGATGAAGCGCAGTGCAATACGCGAAGCTTGTTTATTGCGCCGGGCGCTTGGCATGCTTATCCGTTTTGATTCAGCCAAGACCGCAGAAGTTCTCCGCGACTATCAGACTCTCTCGGTGATAGCTCGCCAGATCGAGTCTGTCTGACAACCGAAAACCAGTATCCGAAGGCGTCCCACTTTGCATGACGAAAGCTCTCCTCGCATCGGTCGAGCGCAAATTCCAAAACGGTATTTCGGTTACTTGATCGCTTAGCGCGATGCTTCTGAAAGTCGACGACAGAAGACATTTGACCATCGCTTCGACACATGACATTCGCCCCCCGATTTCGTGTGTGCCTATTTCCCTGTCAGGGATTTTAACTGTCTCTTCAATCAAAAGGGCTCTTGAAGACCGCGGTCGGACCTAGCTCTCGCTCGATTTCTAGAAGACGATTGTATTTAGCGGTTCTCTCGCTTCGACAGAGAGAGCCCGTCTTTATTTGTGCGCCGCCCATTGCAACCGAGAAATCAGCTATAAACGTGTCCTCTGTCTCACCAGAGCGATGAGAAATGATGAAACGCCAGCCGGCGGATCGGCACAACTCGATTGCTTCGATGGTTTCGGTAATCGTGCCGATTTGGTTCAATTTTATCAGCACCGCATTCGTGACATTGCTGGAAATTCCGCGTCGGATGAATTCGCTGTTCGTGACGTAAAGATCATCACCTACGATTTGTACTCGATCACCGATCGATGTCGTGAGTGCAGAGAATCCGTCCCAATCATTCTCCCCAAGGCCATCTTCAATGGAGATAACCGGATATTTTTTGATCCAATCACGATAAAGATCGATCATTTGCTCTGTGGACTTTACGCCTGCTCCCGATTTTGCAAGCGCGTAGCCATCGGTGACTGCGAAGCTGGATGCGGCGGGATCTAAAGCGATTGCGACATCAGAACCGGCAATTAGATCGGCTGCCTTGATGGCTTCGCCGATTAGTTCGCACGCTTGTTCATTGGAACGCAGTTTCGGAGCGAAGCCGCCTTCGTCTCCGACATTGGTGGCGTAGCCGCGTTTTCCGAGCAGAGTTTTTAGCGCGTGAAACGTCTCAGCCCCGTACCGAAGCGATTCTGCAAACGTCGCCGCGCCATGTGGTACGAGCATGAACTCCTGGAAATCGAGAGAATTGTCGGCATGGGCGCCGCCGTTGATGACGTTCATCATAGGGACAGGCATTCGATACGATTGTGATTTCCTCAAGTACCTGTAAAGCGGTAAGCTGGCTGTCTTGGCTGCCGCACGTGCGATTGCCATCGAGACACCAAGAATGGCATTGGCACCCAGGCGAGATTTGTCTTCTGTTCCATCCAGATCGATCATCAGCCGGTCGATTTCGTTTTGTTGAGCCGGATCCATGCCTTTCACAGCGGGTCCTATGACACGGATGACGTTCTCAACCGCGCGCAATACGCCTTTGCCGCCGTAACGCTCGGGATCGCCGTCACGCAGCTCATGGGCTTCGTGCGCCCCCGTTGAGGCCCCCGAGGGGACGGCCGCGGTCGAGCGAGTACCGTCGTCGAGACCGAGACTGACTCGCACAGTCGGATTACCTCGCGAGTCGAGGATTTCCATGGCATCTAGTTCGGCTATCCGTGCCACCATGCATTCAAATCCTTGAAGGCGGGGAAGCACGCACCGCCGAAGCGCTATCCAATTTGGCCGACCGGCACATCCTCATCCAAGCCTTGACGTCGGAGGCTCTGCCTTCGAGCACTTTCAACCATTTTGTATTGCGAATTTCTGTTTTGCAGTCTGCGGCCTGCCACCACTCGGTTACGATGAGAACGCGCCATGACGGCGCGCGCCCCACTTTGCTCTTCCGCAAATCGACGACCTCGATATTGAATTCGTACTCTGGCCCGGAATAGCGGTGGCGATCGCGCGTGCACTCCACACCGTGCGCCGTCCAGGAGCGTCTGGGATCGCTCAAAGTCGGAGCGTCAATGACATACTCGATATCCGCGATCGTCTGCGCATTGCCCACTCGTTTCATGGCAGGCTCCTTTCGCTGACTACGTCGTCAACTCGGGGCGTTTCTGATCTATTAAGCGATGTTTCACTGGCAAAAATCGACTGATACAGATCGGGGCCATAGCTCGTCTGCAGAGGGGCCCCTTCGATCAACTTGAATGGTCGCGTGCCATCGGCGCGCCGCTCCGCACGCAAAAATTTTGCACCATCATAACGCCGCTCGAAAAAGCCGCTGGCAAAATGGTAAAGGTGCGTCACGAAGAAAATCTTTATCTGCTTCTCCAGCAAGGCGCGCACGACGTGAGCTGCGATCTGTGAGCCCTCTCTCTCATTTGTTGAAGCAAACGACTCGTTGAACAATGTCAGAGAATTCGGCTTGAGATGATCAACAATCGCACTCATGCGGCTAAGCTCTTCATCCCACTTACCGCTCTCCATCGTCGAGTCTTCCTCGCGCCGGTAGTGTGTTAATATTCCGTCGCAAACCTCAGCGGAAAACGACTCCGCGGCAACGAACATGCCGGCCTGCATCATCAGGTGTGCCTGCCCGACGCTTCGAAGGAATGTCGATTTTCCGCCGGTGTTTGCCCCGGTGATAATGACCAGGCTTTTTGCATCGGCATTGACGTCGTTGCCGACGACCCTTTTGCCGGCGCTGAGAGCGAGCGAAACATCGACTAGGCCAACAAAAGCCAATTTGCGTTGGCCGGAGGAGACCGGAACGGGGGTGCATGTGCTTGCCTGGAGCTGCCGAAGTTGTGCATGCAGGTTCAAACCTCCGATGTAGAACGCGAGCTCGGTGCGCAGCATCTGAAAGAAGCTGAGAATGTGGTCAGCGGAACGGCCCACCGCATCGCCGATAAGATTGAGTCCCTGGTCGTTCAATGCCGATAGGGCGCGCGCCCCCGCCTCATCACGCGGATGAAGCTGGTACGTAAAACCCGGCGGATGCTTTGCCAATAGCCGCGCAAACCACGATTTTTCAGGAGGCGGCGTACGCGCAACGTAGTCAGTGCCTTTGTTGCCTTTACCCAAATCGGCGCTGATCAATACGCCTGCGCGAAACTGTAACTGCCTGAGTCGATATTCAACCAGATCGAAGTAGTCATCGCTTAGCTCCTCGCGAAGCATTGCGAACAAGCGCGCAAAGCCATCTGACGAAAACTCGTTCGAGCGCCTGTCCGCGACGTCTCTTAATGCTTTCAGCTTGGAAACGAACATTTGCAGGACTTCGACTGACCGTCGGACAATGCCGCTCGGATATCGGGCAAAGAAGCTCGAATGGTTCTTTCGTTCCGCCTCGATTGCCTCGATGGCAATGCGGTAAATGTCCCTAATCAGCGCCTCGTTTTGGATGCAGTCGGCGAGAACGCGCTGCCGGTAAAGTATGACTTCCGTTTCAACAACGCTGGCGAGCAGCCCGACTATTGCCGACTCATAGAGGAACTTGTCTCCCGCAGCCATGACCTCGAATAGCTGCTGCAATCCGAGGTCCTGGATGAGCGCGTCGGCGTTCCAAGGGAGGAGTTGGCGGAGATCTAGCGCAACATTGTCCGCATCGCGATAACGTAGCTCCCGCTCTCTGCGGGCGAGGAGTTGACCGCGATCGAAATCGCGGTCCGGATACATGAGAAAGGCTTTCATGATCCCATCCGCTTCTTTATTGAGTCATACGTCACATTGTACTTTTGTGCGATGGCCATCGCGTAGGCGAGTCCGTCGGCCGGACGCCTGACGATTTTGAACGTGCGCAGCGCCGGATTCTCGGGAACGACCGTGCTGACCATTGAAACTGTTTGTGAGCCAAACGATGCGAGCTCATCGACAAATGTGACCCAGACGCACAAAGCGCCGAGCTTGATAATCTGGTCCATGACTTTGCTACTAAGAAAAAGCTCGTCCTGTAGCGTGGTCGAAGTGAAAACCTCGTTCAGAACGATGATCGAACGGCCGGTCGCATCTGTGAGCAGGCGCCGCATTCGAACGAGGTCGTCCTCCAGCTTACCGCGAAGATTCTCGACCTTCTCCTCGCGTTCGAATTGAGTGAATATGCGGTCGAAGAAAAAAAGCCTCGCGGCACGACCGGGAATTGGGCAGCCGAGCTTGGCGAAATGATGGAGCTGCCCGAACATGCGGGCGAAGGTGGTCTTTCCGCCTTGATTGGGGCCGGAGACGACCAATATGCGCTCGCTGCCGCTCAGACGAAAATCATTGCAAACGACTTGCGTTTTGCTGTCGACAAGTTTTTGGCCCAGCGCCATGTCGAAGCAGTCATAATTGTAGATGTCGTCTTTCTGTTCGAAAATTCCAGGATAACAAAATGGCAAATCCGCGCGCTTCAAGCGATCGATGTAGTTAAAGTAAGAAACATAGAACTGAATTTCGCGGTCGAATGAAGCAACCGTCTCATCCAAAAAGACTGCATTTCGCCGACAGTACTCGTCGAGCGCCGAAAATAGCCGCGGATTAAGCTTGGCGACGAACTCCAAAATCTTCGCCTCGATATGGTTCATGTCCTCGGTCGTTTTGAAATTGAGCCGATAACCTTTGCCTTCGCCTTGAGCGAATTTTTCAAATGTGTCGGCAACTTCGGCGCTGAAGTCGGGCTGTGAGTCGTAGTTGCGTACGGTGACGCGGTCGCCATCGATGAGAATGCAATATTTTATTTTGGCCAGTTCTGCTTTCAGTGTTTCCGTTTCGCGTTGCAGAGTTTTGAAAGCGGTCGAGGCGACATAGTCGCGGAGATAATCGCGAAATCCGAGGAAGCCGGCCGACGACAATTCGATTTTAGAAAGGTCGTCGGCAAAAGTGCTAACGGACTTGCAATAGCTTTCAATCGCGTCGAGAAACCAGCCTTCCTGCTGCTCCTTGTAATGAAGCTTGTTCACCCGCGCCATATATTGGCGCATTTCCTGCATTTCTTGAGAAAAGGTCGCGAGGCGCGCAAATAAAGATGGATTTTCGAGATCGCGAAACACGGCATGGCGATAGTCGATGGCCGAGGTCGTCTTCACCCAGTCATAGAAAAAGGGCTTTAGGTTGTAGTCCTCTTTGCCCGCCGTGATCGCGTCCACAATCTGATCGCAGTTTAAATCCGAAAAATATTCGGGGGCCGCCAAGGTGTCGTGCGTTCGTCGACCATCGTGGAAAAGGATGCTGGTAAATCGCATGGACGTTTTCTTTTCCGAAAAACGGTCAGGCCGTGCTGCGTCTGTACGAGCGGCGGCGTGACGAGGGCGTAAATCGTGTCCGCGGATGGCCCGTGGACTAGCGGGGGGACGGCGGTGCTCGGCGTTGGTTCGCATGTCATCACCGCGTGGTTCGAGCCGTCCAGCGATCGGCGAAAAGTTCGCAGATTGAGGTGCCGCGCTTCTGTTTAACGCCTATCGTAAAAGCCGGTTGCACCGAGGATCGCACCTGCATTGCGGACTACCTTTTCTTCCAGATCGACGCGAATGCTTCCGTTCGCGGCGACGCCATACGACGAGATCGCGGAAGGAGGCTTTGCAGAATGAAAAAAGCCCACCTCTCGGTGGGCTCGATACATGACCCCACCGCGATCTTTCAGCGGTAGGAGTCATCAGCCTTGCGGCACGTAAGGGCGACTCCATGCCCTATTGATCAGAACGTAACAATCAAGTCGTGCGCGGGCAACCCCCTTGGGTACGGTCACTCGCTCTTTGCGCGATCCGATGCAAGGTGGTCGACGCCATTGATTCGCAGTACGCGAATACTTTCCTCGACGACATCGATCTCGTTAATGCAGCACGGCTGCTGTGCGATACGCCAAAATGCCGATAGCGGCAGGTCGAGCAATTGCATCAGAAGCACCCGGTTGACGGCATCATGGCCGACCAGAACGACCGTGTGCGCCGGATGGCGCTCCAGCACCAACCTGAGCGCGTCACTTGTGCGGGCGGCGACGTCCTGAATTGATTCGCCTTGCGGGAACCTGACGAATTGGGGCGCTCTGCGCCACTCAGAGTAAAGGCGTGGCGACTCCGATTGCATCTCGCTGTGAAGCCGCCCCTGCCAATCGCCATAATGCATGTCGGCCAATTCAGGCATTGTCGAGTACTCAAGAGCACAGGCTTCCGCAATCTGGGCTGCGGTCGCGATACAGCGGCCGAGCGGACTCGTATAGACCGCCACGGGATTCCAATTTGCCGCAACTGCCTTCGCAACTGCTTTTGCCTCATGAAGGCCACGGGCGTTAAGCGGGAGTTCGGCGCGGCCGCGAAATCGCTCCGGATCGATTCCTTCGACATGGCCGTGGCGGGTCAGAATGATCTTTGTCATCGTATAAAAGCTTAGCCTGGCTGGTTTGCTCGAGAATTCGCCATCCTCACTAGTATCCGTAATGCGCTCTGACGTTGACGTACGCATGACGGGCTATCGCTGTCGGGAGACGTCGCTGTCTCATTAACGATCTGTGTCAGCGCGGCGCGGGCTTGCGCCCCGAATTTTTCCAACGCTGTTTCTGCAAAGGGCCGGCATTCGTCTTCCGCCAAACCAGCCACCAGATAAGGGATGGCGGCAGCACGCTTGAAGGAGCCAATAGCGGCTACGACGCCGGGCAGAAGGCGCTGTTTCGATAGCTTCAGCAGCACCTGAAATGTGTCCTCGTCTCGGTGCTTTGCCAGCGCTCGTGCGGCGGCATTGATGACGGCATCATCGCCGAGCCGCTCCACTGGGTCGGCGGCCCAATGTGAATTCGCAAGGAACTCGACGAGCACGTCGTGGGCCTTCAATGCCGAGAGGGCTTGCACCGCCCGGCATCGTGTCTCGAACAGTCCGCTCGGCTCTCGTTCGAAAAGAACGGCTCGAAGGGCAGGAATAGCACGTTTTCCGCACAGGACGGTTTCGACGACGCCAAGGTCGCCGTCGTGAAGCGATCTCAACTTCCGGACCGCAGCATCAAGATTGATCGTCTTCGTGTTCACGAAGTTCCTCGCGGATAGCGTCGAGAGTTTTCACTGCGTGACGGAGCACCGAGACCTCTGCCTCGCTCTCAGTCGAATGCGCCGTGTGACGCGCCACGGCGTCGTCAATCACGCCTTTGGTCGCCGAAATGACGTCGCTGAGCCGCTCTTCGATGCTGTCGGCCGCCGCCCCAACAGTCTCGGCAATGCCTCGCAGGATCGCCCAGCGGAGGTTTTCTGTGTTGCGGACAACGAGTTCGTCCGTTTGGCGCAAGAGTCGTGACAGCACCCGCCGGCGGCGCGCCTTCAGCGAGACGAACCGATCCAAAAGACGCCCGGTATTCGGTAGCAACGTCGTGCGACCGGCGTCAGTGACCCAATACGGATCTTCCCCCAGTTCGAACGATTGATCGGGCCCCTCCGCTGGAAACGAAAGATCGAATGCGCTCGCAGCGGCGTCGCGGATTGAGTTGAGAAGTTTGCGAAGGCGGTCTTGATGCGAAGCCAATGCGCGCGAAGTCTCTTCGATAAAAGTATTACGAAAACGCTCACGGGCATCGGCAAAAAATTCGTCTATGGTTTTGGAAATCGCGCTTTTTGCATTCTGTTCCCAAAGTCTCGGATCGTCAGTTGAGAGCGCAACGCTAGTGGCAGATTCCAGAGCCGGGTTAGCCTCTCCTCTCAGGAATTTGATCTGTTCTTCCAAGGTGGCTACGAGCCGCCGGCGGTCGCCTTCGAGCAAATCCCTCAGCACCAGACGTTGTTCGCTTAACGCAACGAAAGCATCTTCAAATTTCGCAGCCCGAGACGCGAGCTCTTCTAGCGGGAGCGTTGTCGCTTTGACGCGAAGTTCAATCGCCGCGATGGCCTGCGCGATGATCTCAATAGCCTTGCCACGAATCGCCTGGTCGAGCAGGGCGCTCTTCTCTCTGGTTATTCCTCCTAATAGATCTTTCTCTATCTTCTGAATGCCGCTTCGCTGCAATTCGTCAGGATCGCCGCGCAACTTAGCCGTTAAAGCGTCCCGGGCTGAAACGCCGACGATCTCATCGGATTGTCGAATCAGGGAATGGTCCGACAGGACCTTTCGCAAAAATTCAATGGCCAGCTTTTGTTCAGCCACATCGAAATAGTCCATCTTGTTCAAGACGAAAACGATCCGCGCCGCCCTGGACTTGATCTTCTTGAGGTAGTCAATCTCGGCTTCGGTTATCGGCGGATCGGCCGAGACGACAAAAATAGCGGCGTCGCATTCGGGCAGGACGCGAAGAGCGGTTTCGGTGTTGTGCCGATGCGAAGAGCCAACCCCCGGAGTATCGATGAGAACAATGCCGTTCGAGAGAAGCGCGGACGGATATGCCAAATTCACAAGCTCGACGTCGAGCCGATTGCGGGGATTTCGCTCCTCTGCAACGAACTGAGCTAGAAATTCCTGCAGCGCTTTTGGCTCGGACGACTCAAATCGTTCGGGCGCGCGGCCCGTGGTAAATGTCACGCGCGCAAACGGCTTGGGGCTCCAAGAGATAAATATCGGGACTGCCGTCAATGGGACGACGGCGATCGGAAGGACGGGTGCTCCAAGTAGTGCATTAATGAGGCTGCTCTTCCCGCGTTTGAATTGGCCCAGTACCGCAATTTGCAAGCGCTCCTCGTTCAAGCGAGCTTTTATCGAGCGGAGCCTGTCGACTTGGCGCTGTTCGATATGGTGTTGGTCAAGGATAGCCGCAGCGCGCTCGATTTCCGTCGCAAGCTGTCGCACTCGTGACGGACTCGCCGCCCCATAGCTGGTTTCAATTAACGCCATGAGATTTTCTTTCTCGATGCGCTAGGAGAATATCTCTTCAAAAAGACAAAGGCAGGGTCGCTACTACGACCAAGAGGGCGGTTCTGCGCAAATGCGATTGCACAGCATGCCCGGCACGCGACCGCGGACGACGCCGTTAGCAGCAGGTTTGGAATAGTTGCAAGCATGGCGCCTACCGCTCTATGCGAAATCCGCGGTAGGGGTCATCAGCCGATGATCGGCATTTTTTAGGGGAACCCCATCCCCTCACTTTCACAAAAGAAAAGATATGGCGTTAAGAACGCACCGACAAGGCCCGAGCCGTCTACGCTAGTGCCCGGTTTGCCACCGGACCCGCGAACCGCGAGATAATGGCGGTGCACGCAGCGCTGTAGAGACCAGCCGCTCGGAAAGCCGAGACAGGTTAATCGGCAAAAACGCGCGTGCGGCGACCTCGCATCCCGCATAAATGGCAATCGCTTCACAGGCGGAAACAAGTCGTGGCGGACCAAATCGTTCCAGCTTCCCACCTGAATAATTCATTTGTAGGTCTAAAAAGGCGCCCTGCAGTCGCACGCCATCATGGCTTGGAATCTTGATCGTAACGGGCGCGCCCAGGCCACGTGCGCGTTCGATGTACGCACGTCGGAAATGCCGATAAAGCGTCTTCCGATGCTTGATAATCTCGGCCAAGAGCGAATCCGGCACCACATAATAGACGCGCAAAGTGAGGATAAGCGCGAGCTCCATCAGATGGAAATACGTGTAGTTCGCGAGGCCGCGTCGCAGGTATCCGATCGACCGCTGATCGAAGGGCGTGCCGAGCTTCCTGAGAGACTTTATGTATTCGTAAAAAGTGGCTTTGCTGGCCTTTCCCTGGAATCCCAGCCGTGACAACACCCATAGAGCTTCCCCGTGCCGAAGCTCAATCAGCGGCAGCTCTTCTGGCAGGTTATCGTCGAGCATCCGTATCTGCCCCGTGAGTCTCATTAGCGCAGGCAGTTTGGGCTTTCTATCGGCTCGTCCCTTCGCGTCCGCGGCAGTGCAGCATCGAACCTCGCATCCGCGTTCGGATTGGCAGTAGCTAGCTTGCCTAAGATGGATGCTAGACTACAATCATGGAAAGCAGGGGATGGGGTCCCCCGGAACCGCCCGCAGGGCTGATGACTCCTACACGTCGCTTTAGCGGCCGTAGGAACGTTGTGCCGGTTCCCGCGTGCCGCGAACGTTCACTAGGTACGCTTGGTTGGACGCCCATGCAAATTCCACGCGACGCCGTTCTATTGCGTATCTTCTTCGGCGAGGATGACAAACATCACCACCTGCCGCTTTACGAGGCGATCGTGTTGAAGGCGCGGGAAATGCACCTTGGCGGCACGACCGTTTTAAGAGGGCATGTTGGCTTTGGCCATTCAAGTCGCATTCATACGACCAAAATTCTACGGCTTTCACAGGATCTGCCGGTCGTCGTCGAGATCGTCGATTCCCAAGAGAAGATCGATCTCTTCCTGCCGGTGCTCGACAATATGATGAGCCACGGCTTGATAACGATCGAGAAAGTCCAGGTTCTGCATTACGGCGCCGCTAAACCATAATTTTATCTTTCAAAAGCGTTTCGGGTCCTTATTGGAATCGTGAGGGCTGTATCCAATGCCACAATATCGTTCGCGTACCACGACGCATGGCCGCAACATGGCCGGTGCCCGTAGTCTGTGGCGGGCTACCGGAATGACCGA
>Ga0335081_10019135_pt1 | contig 11070 bp, 5 predicted proteins | sample Lox_Sample_35_FD_206713 | JGI IMG/M metagenome (GOLD analysis project Ga0335081, IMG submission 206713) | Soil microbial communities from Loxahatchee National Wildlife Refuge, Florida, United States - Lox_Sample_3.5 | ecosystem: Environmental > Terrestrial > Soil > Wetlands | place: USA: Florida...
CGTTTGATCGCCCGCACACAATGCTCGTAAAGCGTTCCCGATTCCGCCGAGCGTTGCGGTAGATCGTAGTACGATTCCTCGTCCGCATTTACCGGGCGACCCTCAATGAACTGGACGCGCTCGTCAAGCACACCCGTGTCGCCCGTCACGGCGACATACCGGCTTGTCGCGTACGGCAACCACAGGTAATCGTCGGAGAAATGCGTGCGCACACCGCGACCGGTGGGCGGATGCCACCAGTGTTGAACGTCGCCCTCGCGGAACTGACGGCCGGCGCAACGTAACAAATGCTCACGCGCAGTCCACGGGGCGGCGTGGAGTAACGCTGCCGTATCTTGCAGTTGATCGCGGAAACCATACGCGCCGCCTGATTGGTAATAACCGCTCCGCCCCCAGTAGCGACAGGCCAACGCCTGGTACTCCAGCCAACCGTTGACCAGCACATTCAAGGCAGGGTCCGGCGTCTCGGCGTAGACAACACCCAGCGTCCGTTTCCAGAATTCCCAGACGCTCTCCAAAGCCAGGCGGGCACTGGCCGGGCCGCTAAACCGCCGGACCAGTTGGTGGGCTTCGTCGGCATTGGCACCAGCGCCCAGCACGAAGACCAGTTCACGCTCCTGGCCGTCGGCGAGCTCGATTTGCACCTGCATCGCCGCGCAAGGGTCGAGGCTTGCGCCGGTTTTGCCGGACAACTGTGCCTGGCGCATTGCGGAGGGATTGGCCAGCGTGCCGTTACGCCCGAGAAACTCCGTGCGATTGCCGGTGATGGTCCGCGCAGCTTCCGTGAGGTTGACAAAAACGGCCTTGCCGGCAAACTCGCGATTGTACACGTTGCGGGCGAACAACGCGCCGGTATTCGGATCGATCTCGGTGACCACGTGCATCAGATTCGCGTTGCGCCATTGGCCCAGCACCAACTCCCAGTAGCCGGTGACCGACAAACGCCGGGTCCGGCCGGAGCGATTGCGCAGCTTCACCACGACCAGTTTCACGGGCGCGTCGAGCGCGACATACGTCCACAGTTCCGAGCTGATCCCCATTTGCGCGTACTCAAACACGCTATAGCCAAACCCGTGGCGGCAAACGTACGTTCCCGTCCCGCGCGCGGGCAGCGGCGTCGGCGACCAGAACTGACCGGTCTCCTCGTCGCGGATGTAAAACGCCTCGCCACTGGTGTCGCATATCGGGTCGTTATGCCAGGTGGTCAGACGAAATTCATGGGCGTTGTCCACCCACGTGTACGCCCCACCGCTTTCCGAGACCACTGTGCCGATTTGCGCGTTGGCCAGCACATTCGCCCACGGCGCGGGAGTGGTCCGGCCCGGGGCAAGCGTGATCACGTATTCGCGTCCGTCGGGCGTGAACCCACCCAGACCATTAAAGAAGACTCGCTCGCGCGGCGGTGGCGTGCCGGTTATCGGCGGTAGCGGGGCTCGCGTCGGTATGAATCGCGGAATCTTTCGCCCCACCGGCCCCTGCCGCTCGACCTGCTCGGCCAGGGTTTCGGCGCTGTCGGTCAGAATCACGCGCGCGACCGTTTGCAGCAGGACCCGGTCTTCCTCCGACAACTGTTCGCTGCGTCGCAGAAAAATGCCACCGGGCTTGTCCACGCGGTGCGCTTCCGTGCCGGCGTTGATCAAGCTGAAGATACGGTCCTGCAATACCTGACGGTATCCGGAAAAATCCTCGTTGAGAATGACCAGATCGACTTCCAATCCTTTTTCGTACCAATACGCATGAGCTTGGAGAGCCTGTTTGACCAGATCGATTCGATGCACGTCCGCGATGCGCATCAGCAGGATCGGGAGGTCGCCCGAGATTCCGAAGGCCCACAGGCCGGATTGACCGAGCCGGTTGCGGGTGAGGATGCCGGCACCGGCGCGGTGCAACGGGTTGGCATGAATGACCGAGCTGGCCAACTGCGCATACACTTGCGCCTCCGCCTCGGTCATCTGCAACTGACGCAGCACGATCTGGCTGTGCGACCAGGCCATGTCGAACGCCCGCGCTGCGAAACTCGGGTCACGGTATTTTTCGATTAGCGTCAACGCGGCGGCGCGCGTTTCAGCCATGCCAGAGATGAGGTGCCAGTTGGCGGAAGTGTCGGGGTCGATAACGACGCTCCGGCGGATCGCAACAATCGGATCAAGCACCGCGCCCTCCGTGTTGGAAAGCGGGCCGACCTCGTCGAACGCGGCCGGGTTGGCGACTGAACGGGTGCGGCCAATGAATTTGGCCCGGTCCGTTTCGTAAGACGGGTCCCCGGCCGGTGTGCCTTGCGTCGTCATCAGATGGAACATCCACGGAGGGTTCTCGCCGGGCGCGCGCGGTCGGCGCGTGCACAGAATGGCCTGCGAGTCGTGGAGAATTTCGGTGTGCACAAACAGATTGCTGAAGGCCCGGTGCGCGAGGTCGGCATTTAGTGGCGCGAGGACGATTTCCGCGTAACTGGTCAGCTCGATGATGCGGGTCTTGGGCGAGAGATTCGTCAGCGTGACGCGGCGGACCTCGACGTCGTCTTCTGGCGACACGGCAATCTCCGTGTGCGCGTCGATGTCGTCGTCGCGGCGGCGATATTCGGCGCGGCCCTGCACGAAGATCGCCTCGTACTTCGGCGAGTGACGCCGGGTGGGTTGATAGGCCGACGACCAGAAGGAGCCGGTCACCGCGTCGCGCAAATAACAGAACATGCCCCGCCCGTCACACGTCGCATCTTCGCGCCAGCGCGTGATTGCCAGGTCCTTCCACCGGCTGTAGCCGCCACCGGAGTTGGTAGCCATGACGTGATAGCGGCTGTTGGATAACAGATGCACCTCGGGAATCGGAGTGTGCGGTGACTGAAATACGCGCATGGTCGCGGCAGCGGCCGACGACGAACGGCGCGCGGCGCTGACCTCCGCCGCATGCGGCTGCAACGGGGAAGCCACCTTGGGAATGCGCTCGCACAGCAACAACTCCGACGCCTTGAAGTACGGGTCGGACAGGAACCGGCGTTGCATGGGGCGGTTCAACAACTGGTACGTGAGCGCCAACAGGCTCATTCCCTGGTGATGCGCCATGAAATTGCGGATCGGAACACCAGTCTTACCCGGGGGCACTCGCGTGGACGTGAAATCGACCGCTTCATAAAGCCCGTAAGTGCCCTGGTAACCGTTTTGCGCCAGCGATTCCAGATTCCCACACGCCTCCCGGGGCGCGACCATCAACGCCAGTACCGACGCGTACGGCGCGACGACCAGATCATCGGCGAGACCGCGTTTGAATCCCAGGCCCGGTACGCCGAAGGCCCCATACTGATAAGCGCCGTTGGCATCGGTCGTGTTGTAGCACGACTCGGAAATGCCCCACGGCACGCCGTGCTGGCGACCGTATTCGATCTGGCGGGCGACAACGGCCCGGTACGTCTGATCGAGTAGCGTGTGCTCGTAGGTCGGCATCACCAGCAGCGGCATCAGGTACTCGAACATCGAGCCGCTCCATGACAACAAGGCCATGGAGCCATCGTGGGAGGTCAACTGCCGGCCCAGGGCAAACCAATGATCCTGCGGCAATTGATCCTGGGCGATGAGAATGAAACTGGCCAACCGCGCCTCCGAGGCGAGCAAGTCGTAATACGAGGGATCGCGGCGGCGGTCGCTCACGCTGTAGCCGATCGACAACAAATCGCAGGCGGGATCATACAGGAAGCCAAAATCCATCGCCGCCTGCTCGGTGCAACGCTGAGCAAGCTGGTCGATCTGCCGGACGCGCTCGGCGGCACGGTCGTCCGCCACGGATGTGGCGGCCAGCTCCTGTAATGTCGGCACTCGATCAAACCGCTGCGGCTCGGGAACGAGGAATTGAAAATCGTCACGGGCGTCGCTGCACTGGCGTGCGAAAGCGCGCGCCCACCATTGAGTTTCCCCGGCGGCATCGTGCGGCAGGGTCTGTGCGATGTCGACCGCTTCCCGCGCGAGTTGCTGGAGGGACTCGACGATGGCGCTGAGCTGACCATCACGTGGGGTTTCCAAAATTGCCTGTACATGTTGCAGCCTGGATTGCAGGGCCGGTAGGTCGCGCGCCTTGTCCTGCAGGAGCTGCAGGGTGTCAGCCAGGCCGGCGAACGTGCGGTCGGAGATGATGGGCTGGTTCTTCAACTCCCCCAGCCCAGCGCGCAAGGTGAACAGCGCCCCGGCCAGGTTGCCGCTATCGACACTCGATACGTAAAACGGGTGCAGTGGTTTCAGCGTGCGCGTGTCGTACCAGTTGTAGAGATGGCCACGGTAGTGTTCGAGTTGTTCCAACGTGGAGATGGTTTTGTCCGTGCGCTCGAGGAGTTGTCCGACGGAGAGGTATCCGAAATCGCTCGCCGCCAGATTGGCCAGCAAAGCCATGCCGATGTTGGTCGGAGAAGTGCGCGAGGCGACCAAGGGCTTTGGGACTTGCTGGAAATTGTCGGGCGGCAGCCAGTTCTCTTCCGCGTTGACCAGCACCTCGAAGTAGCGCCAGGTCTGGCGAGCCAAGCCGCGGAGGAACGTCCGCTGCGCGTCTGACAACGCCGGCCTCTGGGACAAGAGCGGCTGGCTGATCCACCAGCCAACGACGGGCGCCACCAGCCACAAGAGCAGAATCGGCCCGCTGACAGCCAGTTCACGGGGATGCACCAGCATCAGGCAGGCAATCAGCGGCGCGATCCACATCTCCCGGAAAAAGTCGGTCAGCGTGATGCGGCTGTTGCGCCTCGCATAACCCGGTGTGTGCCAGAGCAGCAGTCCGCGCCGCGTGAACAGCATGCGCCCACCGGAATCAAGAATCGCGTCCAGATTGACGGCGGCGCGATAGGGCAACGTACACAGCACGAGAGCGGCCTCGGCCAACTGCCGGCCCAGCGATTTCAGTGCGGTGTCCAGATGAGCGGCCCAACCCCGTTCTCGCGGCTTGCGAACCACTTCCACCAACGTCGCCAATAGCACGGGCAGTAAGAGCAAGAGGAGTACGAACAACGTCCAGAAACCCGTGGGAGTCGGCGCCATCATCCAGCCACCGAGTAACAACAGCAGCAGGGCAGGGGGCACGAGGCTGCGACGAAGGTTGTCAAGAATCTTCCATCGGGCGAGCGCGGTCAGCGGGTTTGGCAGACGTTTGTTGGCCGGCCCGAGCACGCGCGGCAGGAGCCAGTCGGCAATCTGCCAGTCGCCCCGGATCCAGCGATGGCGGCGGCTCACCTCGGCGGCGAAACTCGCGGGGTGATCCTCATATAATTCCACGTCAGAGACCAGCGCCGAGCGGGCATAGCCGCTTTCCACCAGATCGTGACTCAGAATGAGATTCTCGGGAAAGCGCCCGGCCGTGGCCTGCTGAAACGCGTCCACATCGTAGAGGCCTTTGCCGACGTACGACCCCTCGGCAAACAGATCCTGATACACATCGGACACCTCGCGCGTGTAGGGGTCGATTCCCGCGTCGCCGGCACTGAGTCGGGAAAACCGAGAGCGATTGGCCGAGAGCAGACTGATGGGCGTACGCGGCTGCAGAATGGCGTAGCCCTCGACCACGCGGCCCGTTCGCGGATCAAACCGCGGCCGGTTCAGCGGATGCGCCATCGTGCCGATGAGTTTGCGGGCGGCATCGCGCGGCAACCCGGTATCCGTGTCCAACGTGAGGACGTAGCGAATCGTGGGGAAGAGTGATGGATCACCGATGATCTCAGCGAACGGAGCGTGCGAGCCGCCACGGAGCAGCGCGTTGAATTGCTCCAGCTTGCCGCGTTTGCGTTCGTAGCCCATCCAGAGGCGCTCGTGAGGATTCCAAACGCGCGGCCGATGGAACAGATGGAAGATCGTTGTGCCGTCGGAACGGTACCGCGCATTCAAGGTCTGAATGCCCTCGCGCACCAGTTGCAGCAGCTCCGCGTCGTCGGCTTGCACGGGCTCGATCGCATCGCGAAAGTCGGTCAGCAACGCGAAGAGGAGGTTCGGGTCGCGGTTCCCCAGGTAGCGGATCTCCAGACCTTCCACCAGATCGGTGACGGCCTGCGGACTGGTCAAAAGCGTGGGGATGACCACCATCGTGCGATTGTCCGCCGGAATCCCTTTCGAGAAATCAAGTCGCGGCAACAGGCGGGGACCGATCATGACATTCGCCAACAAGTTCACCAACGAGATCGCCATCTGCGATGCGGCAATCATTCCCAGCGCGACCAACGCCCAGACACGCCAATCATTCCAGCCGAACGCGGAGACCTGCTTCAGCACGAGGCTGGCTGTAGCCAGCGTGATCGTCAACAGAGCGCCGACATAACAGAAAACCGGGAATCGACGAACCGTGCGGCTGAGCGAGCGAGGGAGCGACCAGCGCGTGTGGACGATGCTTTCCAACTGCGATCGACCTTTGTCGTTGAGATAGAATCCCACGTGGGCGGTGCGCGCCGTCGTGCCGTCGCGGTGGGCCGCTTCCATCGCAAGTCCGAGGGCGATGTGCGCCACGGCGTCCTCGGTGACGCCAGACTGCCGCGACATGGCTTCAACGCAGTGCCGATAACGGTCGCGCGTGACGAAATCCATCCGGGCATACACGCCGGCGGGATCGGTGCGCAGCGCCCGTTCGATGATGCTCATCGACTCGACGAACTTCCGCCAGTCCATCATGCTCAGGAAGCGCAGACTGCCGATGCTATTGCCGATGGAAACATGATCGGTCGCCTGGATCTGGTTATCCACCCGCTGCAATTGCTCGCGGGTCAGACCTTGTTCGGCAAGACGATGTTGGACCCAGCTTTGAACGGTCGCCAGCGCCGGACCCTGCCCTTCCAGCCGCCCGCAGAATTCCTCGACGAACTGGTTGCTGAACGGCGGCTCGGACTCGGCCATCTCCGCCAACACATGCAAGACCGTTTCGTTCTCGTCCTCCAACGCCGCCAACAAGCGGCCCGCCCACAAGTTGGCCAGATTCCGATCTCGTCGCCGCCGGGCAATGTGCACCGACACGCGCCGCAGGTTCTCGATCAACCCCAAACGCAGCATGATCGGCACGGCCCACAGTTCACCGAGCGTCAAGGGGGTGACCGATTGGTAGGCAGCGACGAAGTTGCTGATGTTTTCCGTGTCAACGCGGCCATCCGTGTGGGCGATCAACTCCAAGGCAATGTCATAGACACGGGGAAAACCAGCCGCGGTTCCATTCAACAAACGCGGCAACTCGCGGCTGTAGGTCCGCGGCAAATGCAGCCGCGTCATGCGGATTTGCTGCTCGATCAGATAGAAGTTATCCAGCAGCCATTCGCCGGCCGGGGCGACCCGCCGACCTTCGGCCTCCGCGACCGTCACCAGGTCGTAGGCTTGAATCAGAACCTGTTCGTTTTCCGCCAACCGCAACAGCAACTGATTCGGGCCGCGCGCGGGGTCGATCCGATGTTGTCCCGCCAACGCTACGGCATGTCGCTGCAATTGCTCGCCGCTGAACAACTCGGCTCGCAACGGTGGCTCGCTAGCACGCGGGCGCGAATGCACCTGCTTCGCCATCCACTCTCGCAGGCGCATGGGCACAATCTGCATATCGTTCTTGTTATCCGATCGTCATTCCTGCAATCACATTTCCCCTCGCTGGTGTGCGACGCCGCAGTGATCCAAGAGCCGGCGAATCCGCCGGCCGCAGGTCACTTCAACTGCCCCAGCGCTTCCTTGATCTTCTCGAAATTCGGCAACTGTGCAGGATCATCACTCGATTCGGCGTAGCGAATCGTGCCTTGCTTGTCGACGACGAACGCCGAACGTTTCGCCACACCCGCCATGCCGAGATTCTTCTGCGGGAGAAAACTGTCGTAAGCGATGCCATAAGCCTTTGCCACCTTGTGTTCGTAGTCGGAAAGCAACGGCAACGTGATTTTCTCCTTCTCAGCCCACGCCGCCTGGGCAAACGGATTGTCGCCACTAATGCCCAGCACGTCCGCATTCAATCCCGTATAGGCATTCAACCCCTGGCTGACTTCGCACATCTCCTTCGTGCAAACGCCCGTGAACGCCATCGGGAAGAACAACAGCACCGTGTTCTTCTTGCCCGCATTGCTGCTCAACTTGATCTTCTTCGGTCCTTCCGCCGTCTTGCTGCTCAGTTCGAAATCCGGCGCCTTGTCACCAACTTTCAGTGCCATATGGGTCCTCCTTCAAGCATTACAACGGGTTCAACTTCGTTCTGATATGTGAGCCAAATGGTGGACGATACAGGACTTGAACCTGTGGCCTCTTCCATGTCAAGGAAGCGCTCTAGCCAACTGAGCTAATCGTCCTTCACCAACCAGCGCCATAGTACCGGGCGGGAAGGGGAGTGTCAACCGAACCGTCATGCAACGACGCCGTTCGATCTTGCATCTTATCTGTCGTACAAAATTGGAGGAATCAATCAAATGAAATCAAGGAACCTGAATGCACCCGATCTTACGAAATATCCGCCCCGCAGTCCACGCGTCCGGCTCGGTGGCTACGTCATTCTGCCGCGCTGTCTCGATAAAGGCCGCGCCGCGCTGGCGAAGAAGAATGGAGAATACCATTTCAATTGCCCGGTCGATCAACAGTTTCTCACGTTTGCCGGAATCAACGTCGGGGCGTTGACGAAACAACTGGCCGCTGGCAAAAGCGATGGCGAGATTCTGGAGTGGATTACCGCCCATTCGACGACCAAACCCGCCGCCTGGGAAATCGAGTCGTGGAGCGCGCACCAGAGCAAACGCGGCCCCACCAACGTCAAGTCGCGCGAGTTCTTCATAAACACTCTCTCCCAGATTGGCAAGAACCGCGAAGACATCACCACCTGGTTCGACCTGCTGGATCTCGACGACTACGTCACTTTCGGCGGGACGGCTTGAGGCTCAGTCAGCCTAAAACGGAGCGGAATCTGTGACGATTCCAATGGCTTTAACACCGTTCAGGTGAATTCGTGTCCATTCGAGATAAATGTCGGCGCTCAAAACTCAGGGATTCGTTGGACCGCATTCCGTGAGGCCGCTCATTCTCAGCTTGCTCAACGCCTCCTGGATCCGAGTCATGTCATCGGGACGAGCAGTAACGTGAAGAATGCCATGGTTCTCTGAAACCCACCATGAGTAAGCAAATTTAGCCGGAATGCGTGTCTTGGATAAATCTTTGACCTCGTTCTCGGACAGGGGTGGGGAGAAGCGATACTCGCGTTGAACAAGATAACCCAACCGCACGAGAGCCTGTACGTGCTCATCTGAGGAGATGTGGTTGCGCAGGAAACTGTGAGGGCCTGACTCCAATATGGCTTGCTTGTGATATTCGATAAGGAGTGAGTTACGGAACAGACAGGCAAGAGCGCCAGCCAAAACGACGGCGGCCAAGAATCCATAGTAGACGATCTTGCGTTTAGTTCTGATCTCTCAACTCTGCCAACACGTTGTTAGGCCGTTGGCTAATCTGCCAACCGCTGGATGCCACTGCAATGGCCATCCCGAAAACCAAAAACAACAACCACATGAGCTTTGGGACGAACCAGGTAAGAAACTCCGTGGTTGGGCCCAAGCTCTCGCATGTAAGGAATTTTTCGCCGATGGAGAATGTCCAAAAACTGCTCCTCGGACATCTTTGAGGAAATGCTCTTTAGGGAAGGAATATCCGCAAGAAGATCCAACCCCTCTGAACTTCTCTCTCGCACAGCTACAGAGGGGACACCACTTCCGCCAGATTGATGCCCTGTGGCACAGCCCGCCATCAATCCGACTCCCACGAGCAAAAGAACTAACGGCCTTCTCATGCGCTTTCTACGACCTAACGATAGAGTGGAGCGATGGGTGCGGTCGTGTGCGCCCGTTTGCTCCCGCGAATGGTCGGGCTCTTCATTTGGCCTCTGGCTCAAGCACTTTGGTCACGACAAAGAAACTCCGGAACTGAAATGGCTGCTGTACTCCGGGTCCGAGCCAGGGTGGAGCGCCAGAGAACTCCCCAGCCTCATATCCCTCAAGACGATACTCGACATCCTTCTGGATCTGGACCCGACCTCGAATCTCGATGGAGACCGTCTCCTTCAATGTTTGTCCGGCAACTTTGGATACTGCCAATGGATTCGTGAGCATAACTTGCTTCGCAAGAACTCCGTCGATGGTGAGGCGAGTTCCGAGAGGCTTGCCCAAGCGACCGATGATTCCCTGCGGGTTCAAATCGCGTACATCCGTGGCGGCCTTGGTCAGCGGGCAAACGCAGAGAGCCACCGCGACAAAAAGAGGAAGCGATTGTTTCATATTCTCACCGCCCAACTTAACTCCGGCGACCTATGGTCGCCTGTTTCGGCTGGCGCATCGTCATCGACTTTGCCATGCACCAGCTCCATGGGGAAAACGTTAGCGCCGCTCCCTTCCCGCAGCAAGGTAAATGAATTTGTCATCGCGCGTCGTCCTACCCTGGGCGGAGTCGAAGGGAAGGGTCTCGGTCGCAACCGAAGCGTTTGTTTTCCAATTTGTCACCCTGAGACTGCCGAAGGGTCTCTGTCGTGGTCGTCGTTGCAGTTTATAGATAGCGCAATCGATAACTCCACACGCCGCGAACGATCCGATACATCTATTGCGGAGCGCTTCTGTCGGTGATGAGTCAACCGCCGGGATTCGCTGCACGGCAGGTTGGTCCACATTGATGACATGTGAGACGAGATACGCAGTCTTTAGCCGTCATCAATTGCAGAATAACGAGATGTGAACCTGCACCTCACCAGCCAACTGAGCTAGTCGTCCTTCACCAACCAACGCCATAGTACCGGGCGAAAAGGGAGTGTCAACCGAACCGTCATGCAACGACGCCCCTCGATCCTGCATCTTATCTCTCGGACAAAATTGGAGGAACCAAATCAAATGAAATCAAAGAACTTGAATGCACCCGATCTCACGCAACATCCGCCGCGCAGTCCGCGCGGGCGGCTCGGTGGTTACGTTATACTTCCACGTTGTCTCGACAAAGGCCGTGCGACGTTGGCCGGACTTGTTGCATCAAGTCAAAATGACACCGTAGGTGGGGGTGGTTTTAGCGATTCGTTGCATCACATTAAATGACACCGTGTTCGTTGTTGTGTTTGGTTGTCGTTGTTAGTCGT
>Ga0335081_10019136_pt1 | contig 11070 bp, 8 predicted proteins | sample Lox_Sample_35_FD_206713 | JGI IMG/M metagenome (GOLD analysis project Ga0335081, IMG submission 206713) | Soil microbial communities from Loxahatchee National Wildlife Refuge, Florida, United States - Lox_Sample_3.5 | ecosystem: Environmental > Terrestrial > Soil > Wetlands | place: USA: Florida...
TCCGGCCCACAGGCGCATCTGGGCGCTGCCGACGATGCCCCGGTATCCGATGATCGCAACTTTCACAGAAGGAAGGCTAATGCCACGTGACCTCGGCCTGTTCGTTCCTTCACGGCGACGGCCAGGGAACGTGGCCCGGTTCGTGCGGGCGGTCGCGAAAACCTCAACCGCACAGACCGACATCATCTTCGGTTTCGATGATGACGACCCCGACCTCCAGAAATCAATCATCGCCGCGCAGACCGCGGCCCAGTCTGCGGGCGTGTCGGTCACTGTCGTCACCGGACCCCGCAAAGGGCTCGGCGCCTGGACCAACGAGCTCGCCGCCACATTCGCCGACGACTACCGGGCTCTGGGTTCTTTCGGTGACGACCACGTCCCGCAAACCTGCGGCTGGGACAAACTGCTCCTCGACGCCATCGACGGCATGGGCGGCTGCGGCATCGCCTACCCCAACGACGGGATCCGCGACGACGTCGGCGAAGCCTGGGTCATGTCCGCCAATATCGTCCGCGCGCTCGGCTGGATGTGCGAACCGACCCTGAAGCACTGGTGGGTCGACGAGGTCATCACCGTCATCGGCCGCGAAGCCGACTGCCTCGCCTACCTGCCGGACGTGACGGTGCGGCACAACCATCCCGCCGCAGGCCGTGGCCAGTTCGACGCCACCTACTGGGATGCGTTCAAAGGCGTAGCGGCTGACAAGAAGGCGTACGAGATGTGGCGGGCGGAACGCATGGCAGCCGACGTGGCCACCGTGCGGGCGTTGCGCGCTAGCACATGACCCGTAGAGGAGGGCGGTGATCGCATGCGACGCCGGATCCTGCTCGCAGTCGCCGCTGTCCTCCTGCTGGCCCCCGTGTTCGCGCTGACCGCCATCCCCGCGTCCGCTGGGTACCACCTGGTGAAACACCAAGCGCTGCCACGCCGCCAGGGGCAGCCGCCCGCCGCGCCGACGCTGGTCTGCGGCCAGCCGATCCTCAACTCGCCCTGGTTCTACACCGGTGCGGCGACAACCTTCACCAGCGGCCAGTTCCCCGGCCTGCCGACCTTCGGCTCAGCCGGAACCGATTTCCCCAGCGCCACCGCAGGGATGATCGTACCGGCCGGTGATAACACGACACTCGCCAGCTCGGGTGCCCTCGACGTGACCAACACGGTCATCTTCTTCGAGGCCGGCGACCATGTCATCCGCAACGCCACATACACCGGTAACCATTCGGACTATGTCGGTGGCTACACCGCGGGCGCGGGGGAAGCGACACTCGACGGCGTTGGCGGCCAGGGCGCCCCAAACCTGAGCACTCCCAGCTCGGGAAGTGTCGTCAACAACACCTGGGAATATCTCACCATCAAAAACTTCACCTCAATCCTGGGCAGCGCCGTGATGGGAAACATCAACGGCGGCCAGTGGGAAGATGGCGACACCTACCTGTACGACACTATCGGTCCGAACTTGTACGCCCCCGACGGTCACGGCGGCAGTGTTCTCAACACCACCGCCAACCCTGGCCAGGGCGGCGGCTACGCGATCAACATGGGCTACGGCACCACCGCCACGTATGACTGCCTGACCCAGAACGCTGAGGGCGCGTTCAACGGCACCGGCAACGACATCAACATCAGCCATGATGAGATCAGCTGGAACGCGCTCGGGGAGTACCCGGATTCCGGCGGCCCCGGCGCCAGCCCGTTCGCCTGCGGCTGTTCCGGCGCAGGGAAGCTGGGATTTTCCCTCAACCCGACTTTCACGTACGATTACATTCACGACAATTATAATGTCGGCATCTGGCTTGATTTCGACAACACCGGCGCGAACATTTCCAATAATTACATCGCGTCGAACTGGTCGAGTGGTGTCATGATTGAGGCCAGCTACAATTCGAGTGTCACCGACAACACCCTCGTGGGTAACGGCTGGGCGTCCGACGGGGCGTGGCCAGCGGGCCATCTCGGTCTCAACTGCGGTGGCGTGTCCTGCACCAACGGCGCGGGGCCGGTCAGCGCCTCGTTCGGTGTGCCGTTCCCGGCGATCTACCTGTCAGGCTCGGGTGGCAACAGCAACCTGAACACGATCGCCATACCGGCCGCCCACGGCGGCGGCAGCGAAAACTCGAACTACAGCGGGCAGCTGCTGGTCGAAAACAACCTGCTGTCCTATAACTACGGCGGCGTCGAAGCGTACACGGACACGAACCGTTTCCCCGGCAACCTCAACGCCGACTCGGCGTGCGGCCCGTCGCTCGGCACCTTCAACCAGAACAACAGCGCAACCTACTACGAGCAAACTAAATTGCTGTACACCCCGGCGGCGGATGTCACCATCTCAGGCTCGTCGGTGACCTCTACCGTCGGCACGTACACCATCTGCGGCAACTACGGTGCCCCGATCTCAGGATCCGGTACTCAGACACTTCAGCAACCCGAACCGGGGCAGGGTGTCTACAACCTGAACACCGGCGCTTTCCTCGGCAACGTGAACACGGTGACCAGCGCGAACGCTTTCACCCTCGACAACTCGCCGGGGAATGTCACCGGCGCGCAACTGGCGATCTCCTCCTACGGCGGCTGCGGCCTGGCGGACTACTACGGCGGCGCCCCCGGGGTTCAGACGGGGAACCCGGCCGCCTTGTACTGGGACAACTGCAACTGGGGTTCCCGGAACATCACCGTCTCGGGGAACACGTTCACCACGCAGCAGAACACGATCACCGGCTGCGCCGTGCCGGCTAACCAGTGCAACTTCCAGCTGGCGATAGCGTTCCTGCCTGGTACCACGATCCTGATGCGGTACTGGCAGTCTTACGCCCTCAGCGGCTACGTCGCTAAAGCATCCGGCGGCATCGGGAACGTCTGGTCAGGCAACACCTACATTCAGATCGGCCCCGGCGGATGGCAGTTCCAGGCCGGGAACCAGGGCAACACTGTCACCACAGCGACCTGGCAGGGCGGCACGTACGGGCAGGACGCGGGAAGCACCTACACCGGGGTTCCGGTGCCGTCCTGTTTCACCGCGAAACTGTCACACCCGCCGCCGCTGACCCCGTGGTCCGGCTGCCCACCCGGCAGCCATCCCGGCAAGCCGGCACCGAAGGCGGCAGCTCCCGCAGTGAGGCTGGCGCTCCCGTCCGGCGGGAACTGTTTCCCCCGGGTCCCTTACATTCCCGGGTTCAGGTCACCGGATCCCGGGTGCGTACCGGATGTGCGGATGACCCCGGCCCCGCAGCAGCGGCGGGCAGTCCCGGGTCATAGGTGAGGTGGCCCTGTGCCTATCCTCCTGAACCCGGCCTGGATCTCCTACATCAACCCGGCGCCGGTGTCCTACCAGTTGTTCGCGGGCACCATCGGGCCGGTCACGGCGACCGCGAACGCCGCCCCGGTCACGGTGGGCACCGGGTTCACGGTCGGCGCCCCGCGTTGTTTCCTGCGCGGGTTCTGGCTGTGGGCGTGCCCCGGTGGTGGCCAGTCCCTTTCGGCGCAGACGTTCGCGCTGTGGACGGAAACCGGGGCAGCCAGCGGCGCCCTCGTAGCTGGCTCGGCGCTCACTTCCGGTGCGCTGCTAGGCGGGGAATGGAACTGCGCCGCCTACAGTTCACCGATCCCGCTGACGCAGGGCGTGCCGTACCGGGCGGTGACTGGGTTCACAGGCCCCTACCCGTCGACGTTGAACCAGTGGAACGCCGGCGGCCCGTACGCGGCTGGGCTCACTAATGGGCCGCTGGCCGCCTACTCCGACCCGGCCGGATCGGCGCCGGACCTGTACGGCAGCCCGCAAAGCAGTCTGAGCACAGCCGGTTCGGACCCTACCGTCTTCTATCCGGGCACAGGGAATTCCGGTTTCAACGCCTGGCTCGATGTGGAGATCCTCACTCACTGACGATAGGGGCGCGCCGGGATGAGAACCGCGATGAACCCGATCGGGCCCGCTTTCGCGACACCGGGTGTGGTGCCGACGGTGGCTTTTGATGCGGTCGGCCCGTCGTCGGCGGGTACGAGCAGCAACGCGTCGCCGCTGGCCTGGTCGCACACCGTGTCCGGGACTAACACTTTGCTGCTGGCCGGGGTCACCACCGGTTTCGCCACTACCCCGACGTCGGTCACCTACGGCGTCCAGACAATGACCCTTGTCACGGCTTTGACCTGCGGCGCTGGTTCCAACTCCTTGTTCGTGTACAAGCTGACCGGTGCGACGCCGGGCACCGCGACGGTTACGGTCACTGACGTCGCGGAAGGCGCGCTCATCGTCGGTGGCTCGGTCTCGTTCAACGGTGTCAGCCAGACCACCGGCATCGGCACCGTCTACACAACCAACACCACTGGAACGAGCGCATTGTCGGTCAGCACGATCGCCGGGTCCAACACAAACGGGAACATCATCGCTGGGTTCGCCGGAACGGGCCAGCCGATGGTGACCCCGTCGGGTGCTTTCGCGCCGGGAAACAACGTGGTCGTCAACAATGTCATCGCCAGTTTCGCCTCCGGGAACTTCGCGATCCAGACGACCCCGGCGACCGGTAACCCGGTCACCGTCGGTGAGAACATCCTTTTCACCACCCCGTTCTACGGCATCATCGCCTTCGAGATCCTGTCCCTCGGGCAGTGACACCATGCCGGTAGCGTTCGACGCGGTCGGCCCGTCGTCGGCGGGGGCGATGAGCACCTCGTCGCCGCTGACCTGGGCTCACACCGTATCCGGGACCAACACGCTGCTGCTGGTGTGCATCACCACCGCCTGGGCTAACACGCCCACATCGGTCACCTACGGCGGCACGTCGCTGGGCGCCGCCGTGTCGGCGCTGACCTGCCACGCGAGCGGCAACGCCCTGTTCGTATACAAGATGATCGCCGCCCCGGCGGGCACCGCCAACGTGGTGATGACGATCGGCACCGGCGACCCGAACTTCCTCGGCGGGTCGATCTCGTTCAACGGCGCCGACCAGACCACCGGCATCGGCACGATCTATACGACCAACAGCACCGGCACCAGCGTGTCCTCGTTCAGTACCGCAGTCACATCGAACACGAGCGGGAACATCATCGCCGGGTTCACCGGCAACGGTGAGCACTGCAGCAGCGCCACCTCACCGGGAACCAACCGCGTCACCGACAACGTGTCGACGAGCTTCGCATCGGGGAACCTGTCCATCCAGACGACGGCGGCGACCGGCAGTTCAGTCACTGTCGGCGAGAACATGGCTTTCGCCTCCGTCTATTACGGCATCATCGCCGCCGAGGTCCTGTCATCCGCCGCATACACCCCCGTATTCACCAAAAACTTCGCTGGCCAGGCCGTGCAACGCGCATCCCTATGGTGAGGAGCCCCCGATGGCATCCAGCCTGATCACAATGGCCAACCTCGCCAACGATCAGGGATTCCGGTTCCGTGTCCAGGCCGCCATGGTCACCGCCGGGCTGCAGATCGCATCCGAAGCGGTCGGCGTCCAGAGCGGCGCCACCTACAGCCTGCGCCACGAATACGCGATCCAGGTTCTCAACAACACCGCCCTGTATCTCGATCGGTTCGCCTGGGCGGCGGCATCCAACGTCACCGTCGCCGGGGATGTCGGGCCACCGGTGTCGATCGCCTCGTCCACGAACGCAAACCCGATAGTGGTCACTACAGCAACCGTGCATGGGCTCAGCACTGGAGACTTCGCCGAAATCAGCGGGCACCTGGTTAACACCACCGCTAACGGAACCTGGCTAGTGACCGTCACCTCTACTACCGCATTCACCATCTCCGTCGCCGGCAACGACGTCGGGGCAGCGACCGGCCAGGTCGTCAAGCAGCCACCGGACGCCGACATCCAGTTCGCCGTCAACTCCGCCTGGAACGACCTCGCCGGCGTCGGCGTCAAAACCTGACCGAAGGAGCCGCCGATGTCCGCAACCATCTACTGGGTCGGCAACGCCGCCTACCCGACCACGGCTGCGCCGGTCAAAGTAGCTACCGGGACCGCGATCAAAACAATGATCCAGGTCGTCGTCCCGGCCACCGTCGCCATCAAAGTCATCGAGTGGGGTATCTCTTTCGACACTCCCGCCTCGTCGGCTGTTGTCGCCTGTGAACTGTTCGGATCCACCGGCACAGCCACAACCGGTACCTCAATCACACCCACCGAATATGCCAGTTTCTCCGCCGTCCCATCCCTGTGCGTCGGCGGTACCAACCTCACTTGCTTCACTCCCTCAGTCGAAGGCACCGTCGCCGCCTACCGCCCCTTCGACTGGCAACTCATCACCCCACCCGCCGTCTACGTAAAACAATGGCCGCTCGGGCGGGAGCCTCAGTCGAACCTGTCGACAGTCGTGCGGGTCAGAGTCACTGCCAGCGTCACATGTAACGCCGCTTGTTATGTTCTATGGGAAGAGTAAACGTAACTATCTGAGAGCATCCCGGTTGGAGCAGGCGCAGAACCGGCGTCTTAGCCGCCGCTGAACATGCGGGAGGCCCGGGATGGCACGGTTTAAGCGGGCCTACCCCCGGTCGAACATCTTCATCCAGGGGCCGGCTGCCTCCCGGATAACGGCCTACCAGGTCAAGTCGTTTATCGCCCGCAACCCCGTTCCGGCGCGCGGCCAGGTGGGCCCGCTGTCCCGGACCGTCGGCGCCGGTGTCGCCTCCCACGTTGTCACCCCGCTCGGTGCGGTCGGTCCGCCGCGCCCGTTCGTGTTCCGGTCCCCAGCCCCGGCCCGCGCCCGCTGCGGGCCACGCGGCGCGGCAGCCGCTGGTTTCGTTTCCCAGGTCGTGACCCCGCTCGGTGCCGGACCGCAGCCCGCTCTGCGGCCGGTCATCGTTCACCTACCGCCGCACCGGGCCAAAGTCGGCCCCGGCACCTATTTGGCGGCTGGCCGGGTAGGTGTCCAGACGCCGCTGGGGTTCCAGCAGCAGCCGCCGCCCCGCCCCGTCTTCGTCCACGTCCCACCGGCACGAGCACGCCTGGGTCTGCGTGGTCAGGCTGCGGGCGGTGTCGCAAGCGCGGTTGTCACCCCGCTTGGTTCACCGTCGCAGCCTGCCCCCCGCCCGGTCATCCAGCATCTGCCGCCAGCCAGAGCCGTGCTCGGCCCGCGCCGGGCGCCTGCTGGCGGTATCGCGTCCAGCGTCGTCACCCCACTCGGCAACCTGCCGCAGCCAGCACTGCGGCCGGTCATCGTTCACCTACCGCCCCGCCGGGTGGTGTGGCGTGGTCTCGCCACCCAGAACTACCCACCGGCGCTGGTGCTGTCCCGGCCGCGTCCGTTCGTTTTCCGTAGTCCGGTCCCGGCGCGGGCGCATCTTGGCCCGCGTGGCATTATCGCGGCCGGTGTCGCCTCGCAGGTTGTTACCCCGCTCGGGTCACTGCCACGACCCGCCCCCCGGCCGGTCATCAGCCACCTGCCGCCCCCGGCGAGAGCACGCCTCGGCACCCGCAGCCAGCCGGCGGCCGGTCTTACCGTCTTCGCCGTCACGATCGCGGCGAAGACGTACCAGCGGCCACCGATCCCGCCGCACCGCCCGGCCCCGGCCCGTGCCTTGTGGCGCGGCTACGCGTCGCGGATTGTCACGCCGCTCGGCAGCGCAAGCCGGCCGCGCCCGTTTGTTTCCCGAAGCCTGCCGCCGCCGCGTGCCAGACTCGGCGCCAGTTTCCAGCCAGGCGCCGGTATCGCCAGCCAGGCTGTCACAGTCCTTCCCGGTGTGCTGCAATGGGCGCGGCCGGTCATTCCCGGGCGCCTCCCGCCGCCGCTGACCCGCGCTGTCACCGGCCACGGCACCGTCGCAGCCGGTATCGCCTCCCGGATCGTCACTCCGCTCGGGCATCTCCCGCCCCCGCGTAAAGTTCAGATCTTCCCCCCGAAGATCACCCGGGCGTGGGTAGGTCACGGAACTACCGCCGGCGGGATCAATGTCCTGGCGCCGCCGACCCTCGGCGCGCCACCACCCGCTATCTCCATCATCATCGGGCAGCGGCGTACCGGCAGGGCCCTGACCGGCCACAACCGGATCGCGGGTGGCCTGTCCGGCCCTGCGCCGGTATCGCTCGGCGCGCTCCAGCCCACGGTCCCGGTGGTCGAGTTCCGTCCACCACCGCCTACCCGGGCCCGGATCCGTGGTCTCGCTGTCCCGGCACTTATCGTCCCGGCCGCGCAGGCATATCAGCGGCCCGCACCGAAGATCAAGCGCCCGGCCCCGGCCCGCGCCGCCACCGGCCCCCGCGGCACCACCGCCGGCGGCTACGCGTCCCGGGTCGTCACACCGCTCGGCACCATCTCGCCAGCGCGCAAAGTCCCGATCTTCCCGCCGAAAAACATCCGCGCCCGGATCGGCCACGGAACCGTTTCCGGCGGCATCGCATCGGCGAACCTTATCCCCGCAGCGCAGCCGTACCTGCGGCCCGCACCGCAGATCAAACGACCCGCACCGGCCAGGGCGTCTACCGGCCCCCGCGGCACCGCCGCAGCCGGTATCGCCTCGCAGATCGTTACCCCGCCGGGGACACAACAGCCGACCCGGCCGGTCATTCCCGGCCGTCTCCCGCCGCCGCTGACCCGCGCCATCACCGGCCACAGCACCGTCGCCGGTGGTGCCACCGCAGCGAACTTTGTCCCCACCGCGCAGCCGTACCAGCGGATCGCCCCGCAAATCAAACGGGTCGTCCCCGCACGGGCACGCATCGGCCGCGGCACCGTCGCCGGCGGCATCGCCAACAAGATCCTGTTCGGCGCGCTGCAGCCGACCGTCCCAGTTCTTGAGTTCCGTCCGCCGCCGCCGACCCGGGCATTGTGGCGGGGCTTCGCTTCCCGGGTTGTCACACCCCCGCTGGGCAGCCCGCCGCCACTGTTCAAACCTCTGCCGCCACAGGCAAGGCGCCCGGCCCCGGCCCGCGCACTATGGCGCGGCTACGCATCGCGGATCATCACCCCGCTCGGCACGCTGGGTCCACCGCGGCCGTTCGTGTTCCGCAGCCCGGTCCCAGTCCGGGCACGCGCCCTATGGCGCGGCGCGGCGGCCACCGCGTCGCCACCCACCGCGCAGCCATATCAGCGGCCCGCGCCGCAGTTCAAGCGGGTCGTCCCGGCCCGTGCCCGAATCGGTCCCGGCACCGTCGCCGGCGGTATCACGAACCGTGCAACACTCGGCGCGCTCCAGCCGACGGTACCGGTGCTCGAGTTCCGTCCGCCGCCACCAAGCCGTGCCCGGTGGCGCGGGTTCGCATCGCATGTCGTCACCCCGCCGCTCGGCAGCCCGCCGCCGCTGCATCAGCCGCTTCCGCCGCAGGCGATCCGGCCCGCCCCCTCGCGGGCACACCTCGGTCCGCGCGGTACAGCAGCAGGCGGTTACGCCTCCCGGGTCGTCACACCGCTCGGCGCCCTGCCGCAGCCGCGTAAAATCCCGCAGTTCCCGCCGAAGATAACCCGGGCCCGTATCGGGCCGCTGTCCGCCACCGCCGGCGGTGTCGCATCGGCGATCGTCACTCCGCCGCCGCTGCCGCCGCAGGTACTGCCACCGATGACAGTCATCGCCGCACCGGCGGTGCCGATGACCATCACCATCAACCCGGCGGTGCCGATGACCATCAACGTCGGCTCGCAGTACATCGCCCCGCCGGGGCAAGCATTGATCACGCAGCCGCCTGCGGTCTTCCTGCGGCCCGCCTGAACACCTTCCACTGTCCGTCATCTCGCCTAGGAGGCGTGTGGCCGCCACTCTTACCGCCGACCAGGAACTCACCTATGCGAGCTTCCCGATCGAAAAGATTGAGCACACCAGCGACGGTGATCTGCTGGTGTTCGGGAAAGCAACGGATGGCACCGTCGATACCGACGAGCAAATCGTCGATCCAGCATGGTCACAGAAGGCTCTCTCCGACTGGCTAGAGACCGGCGGGAACGTCCGCGTCCAGCACCAGGCGCAACGCGACCCCGCCGGTAAAGGCATCGGTATCGAGTTCACCCCCGACGGCCACTACGTCAAGGCGCTCATCGTCGAGCCGGTCGCGAAACGCCTCGTCGAGAAGGGTGTGCTACGCGCCTACTCGGTGGGGATCTCCCGCCCTGTGATCGAACGGGACATCACTGGCAAAGCCCGCGGTGGCCTGATCAAGGGCGGTGTCCTCTCAGAGTTGTCGCTGGTAGACCGGCCAGCGAACGGTAACTGCTCCTTCCAGATGGTAAAAGCCGCGTCGGATGGAACAGCCGAGCTCGTGGGGAAGGTGTTCGGCGCGGATGACTTCCTCGCGAAGGCCGCCGCACCCGACGACGACGGTGGGATTACAGGGACGGTGACGTTCACCCCGGCGGACATGGCGAAGCTGCTGCGGCTGCGCGCGGAGCTAGAGAAGGGCAGCAGCAACGGCAGGCCTGACGACGACGAGGACGATGACGACGGGGACGATGGTGATGACGACGACGGCTCAGGTGATCAGAAAGACGCCGACGCGAGCGACGCCGAGATCGAAACCGACGACGCCGACGAAGAAGCAGGCAAAACCGGCACACCCGGCATCAGCAAACGCAACATAGATCCAGATGTTGGCGGAGGCGTAGACCGCGACAAAATCGCCGCCGAGGACTTCGCCGGGAAGAACCGGTCCTTCCCGATCGTCACACCCGGCGACGTGTCCGACGCCGCATCATCCATCGGCCGCGCAGGCGCAGACAACTACAGCTCAGACAAACTGAAGTCGAACATCATCCGCATCGCCAAGCGGAAAGGCCCGTCGTTCGTGGCGGAACTGCCGCAAGCATGGCGGGACGAGATGGCCGGGAAGAAAGCCGCCAAGGCCGCCCGCAAAGCAGCCAAGGGCGCCGCAGCGGTCAAAACGGCCGGTACGAAGTGCAAGACATGCAAGGGCTCCGGCAAGATCCTCGCCGGCAACCGCAGATGCCCCGACTGCGCCGGTGACGGCGCCATCACCCCCGGTGGCCCCGGCGAGGAAGAGACTACGAAGAAGCAGGTGGGCGGCAGCCTGCCGCAGGCCGCGTTCAAATCCGGCGGCAAAGCCTGCCACGGCTGCGGGAAGAACTACCACTCCGACTCCCCGGCAAAGTTCTGCGAAAACTGCGGGAAGAAACTCCCTGCCATAGAGAAGA
>Ga0335081_10019138_pt1 | contig 11070 bp, 10 predicted proteins | sample Lox_Sample_35_FD_206713 | JGI IMG/M metagenome (GOLD analysis project Ga0335081, IMG submission 206713) | Soil microbial communities from Loxahatchee National Wildlife Refuge, Florida, United States - Lox_Sample_3.5 | ecosystem: Environmental > Terrestrial > Soil > Wetlands | place: USA...
CACGCTCGGTGGCCCCAGGTCGGCCGGCAGGATCCGCCGGGCGCGCTGCTGGATCTGGTCCAGGCAGGTGTTGGTGGCGATCGTGTACAGCCACGAGCGCAGCGAGCTGCGCCCCTCGAAGCGCCCGACGCCCCTCCACGCCCGCAACATCGCCTCCTGGAGCGCTTCCTCGGCGTCGTCAACCGAGCCGAGCATGCGGTAGCAGTGCGCGTGGAGCGCGGCCCGGTGGGCCTGGACCAGCTCGGTGAACGCCGTCTGCTCCCCCTCTCGGGCGCGAGCGAGCAGCCGATCCTCGTCGGGGCGCGATGCCGGGACGCTGCTCACCGACCCGTCGCGGCCCCGGGCCCCGCCTATGACGAGGAGACTTCTTGCAGGTCCAGCGCCGGCAGCCCGTCGATGCTGGCGGAGTTCTTCTCCAGCTGGTAGGCCTGCAGTGCCTCGAGACCCCCCACCCGGACCTTCTTCTCCGCCCACGCATCCATGTGGGGGCGCCTGCCCTCGTAGCTCATCAGGGGCACTCCGTAGCCGCACGAGTCGGCGATCCGCTTGACCCGCACGAGCACGATCGCACGCCGGGAGGCGGGGACGCTCGGCTGCTCGAAGGCGGCCTGCTCGAAGAGCTCCTCGAAGCGTGCGTCGCCGGGCACGATCACCTCTCCCTCGCCGTGCAGGCGCAGGATCCGCGGGGGGCCGTCGAACGCGCACAGCATGATCACGATTCTCCCGTTCTCGCGGACGTGAGCGATCGTCTCGGCACCGCTGCCGACCAGGTCCAGGTAGGCGACCGTGTGCGGATCGAGCACGCGCAGCGTGTCGATCGGGCCCTTGGGGGACAGGTTGATGTGACCGTCGGCGCCCAGCGGGGCGCTGGCCACGAAGAACATCGCCTGGGAGGCGATCCAGCCCGCCAGGCGCTCGTCGATCTCGGTGAAGGTGGCGGCCATCAGTCAAGGATCGCACGGCTGGCGGAGATGTTCAGCCGGACGTAGTCGAGCGGAAGGCGCACGCGCTCGGCGACCGCGTCGGCGAACGGCTCGCGCCGCTCGGCCGGCAGCCGCTCGAGGTGGGCGGCGAGGATCGAGGTGCGGACGAACGCCGGGGGATCGGCGGGTTCGGTGGGCCGGGGGACCAGCCAGCAGCGCACCTGCTCGAAGCCGGCGTGGCGCAGTCGCTGCGCGGTCTCCTCGGCCCCAGCGAACTGCCACGGCGAGAAGCCGACGAGCTCGGGGGCCAGCTCGCGGGCGACCAGCTCGATCGTCTCCCTGACCCGCGCGATGTTGCCCGCTCCGCCGCACTGGGCCTCGAGCCGCCCGCCGGGGCGCAGCGCCCGCGCGAGCGTCGGCCACAGCCGGTCGTGGTCGCGCACCCAATGAAGGGTCGCGGTGGACACGATCGCGTCCAGCTCCTCGTCGAGCTCGAGCTCGAGCACGTCCTGGCACCACACCTCGGCGCGCCCGTCCAGGCGCCGACGGGCCAGCTCGACCATCTCGCGGGAGGCGTCCACGCCGAGCACGCGCCCGCGCGGGACGAGCTGTGTGAGCAGCTCGGTGACACGCCCGGTCCCGCACCCGACGTCGAGCACGGTCGCGTCCGCTCGCAGCCCCTCCAGGCGCGCGAGCACGTCCCCCGCCCACGCGAGCTGGGGGTCGCTGACGCGGTCGTACGTGCCGGCGTCCCATGGGGTGCCGGCGTCCCACGGGGTGCCGGCCTCGTGGAGCTCGCGGCGGCTCACGGGGCCCATCGTAGGCCGTCCCGTGCCCGCGAGATACGGTGTGTGCGCCCTGAATGCCCGGACATCTGGACCGCGAGGAGGGTCGATGGCAGCGGAGCCGGCGCAGACGTTGCGCCGAGGGGAGCACGGATACGAGCCGGCCCGCCGGGGCAGCCTGTGGAACGCCCTGACGCCGGAGCGCTACCCGGAGCTGATCGCCCGCCCGCGGGACCCCGACGAGGTGATCGCGGCGATCGAGCTCGCGCGGGCCCAGGGGCTGAGGGTGACGGTCTGCTCCGGGGGTCACAGCTGGGCCGGCAACCACCTACGCGACGAGGTGCTGCTGATCGACCTCTCGCGCCTGGACTCCGCCCGCGTCGACCCCCAGCGGGCGAGCGCCGTGGTGGGACCCGGCTGCCACGGGACCGGGCTGCTCGCCGAGCTCGCCCGGCACGGGCTGTTCTTCCCCGTCGGGCACTGCGTGGGGGTGGCGGTGGGCGGCTATCTGCTGCAGGGGGGATACGGCTGGAACGGCAGGGTCCACGGACCGGCGTGCATGAGCGTGGAGGCGATCGACGTGGTCACCGCGCAGGGCGAGGTGCTGAGGGCCGACGGCGAGCGCCACAGCGACCTGCTGTGGGCGGCCCGCGGGTCCGGCCCGGGCTTCTTCGCCGCCGTGACGGGCTTTCACCTGCGCCTGCACCCGCGTCCGGCGGTGGTCGCCAACTCCCTGCACACCTTCCCGGTGGACGTGCTCGAGGACCTCTTCCGGTGGGCCGCCGAGATCGGGCCCGGGGTGCCGCGCAGCGTCGAGCTGATGCTGCTCGTGCACCGCGACGAGGCGGGCGAGCCCGAGATCGCGATGACGGCGCCGGTGCTGGCCGCCGACGAGGAGCAGGCGCGGGCGGACCTGTCGGTGCTCCAGGGGTGCCCGCTTCTGGCGCAGGCCAAGCTGTCCGTCCCCTACGTGGCGGTGAGCTTCGAGGACCTGTTCGCCGGCAGCGCCGCCGTCTACCCGGACGGCCACCGCTGGGCGGTTGACAACATGTGGACCCACGCCCCCGTCGAGGAGCTGCTGCCCGGCCTGCGGCGGATCGCCGACACGTTGCCGGCGGCGCCCTCGCACATGCTGTGGATGAACTGGGGGCCCAGCCCTCCGCGACCCGAGATGGCCTACAGCGTCGAGGACGACACCTACATCGCCCTCTACGGCGCCGGCACGGAGCAGAGCACGGACGCGGCCGTGTCGGCGTGGGCCACCGAGCGGATGCGCGAGATGGAGCCGCTGGCGAGCGGCATCCAGCTGGCCGACGAGAACCTCGGCCGGCGCCCGGCGCGGTTCCTCAGCGACGATCGCCGCCGCCGCCTCGACGAGCTGCGCGCGCGGTATGACCCGGACGGGATGTTCTGCTCCTGGATGGACTGCCCCGGGCCGGCAGGGGCATGAGCGCGTCCGACCTCGGTCCCTACCTGCAGCGTCCCCTGTCCCCGCCCCGGCCGCAGGAGCTCGCGGCCGTCGAGGCCGGACCATGCGACCCCTCCACGGCGCTGGGGCTGGCCCAGGTCGACCGCCTGCTCGACCCGGAGCCGATGACGGTCGAGACGGGCTGGTGGATGCTGCCGGACGGCACGGCCCAGGTGGCCGCCCGCACGCCGATGCCGGGTGTCACCGCCGAGATGGTCGACTGGTGGTTCGACTGGCATCCGCGGGAGGCGATCCGGTATCGGATCTGGCATCCGGTGGCGCATTTCGACAACTCGCTGGAGGCCCCCTCGCGGCCCCGCGCCAAGCCCTTCTGGGGTGCGGTGCACCACCCCGTCGAGGACGTCGGCACGGGGATCGTGCACGCGCGCATCTGCTTTCAGGACCCCTCGCTGCTGGGCATGAGCGCGTCCGCCCTCGAAGCCCCGCACGTGGCGACCGTGCTCGCCGCCTACGTGGGCGATGACCGGATGCGGGTCCGCCACTCGGTGATGTTCCACGTGTTCCTTAGCGAGGGAGACGGGCTGGTGCTACGCAGCCGCTTCTGGCTGGGCGCCGCGATCCGCCCCTACGGCCCCGCGGGGGCGCTGCTCGAGGGGCTGCTCAACCGCCGGCGGATCCGCCGTCGGATGCTCGCGCCGCCCGTCCCGCGGGCGCTTGCCCGCCACTGCGTGGAGGAGTACGCGAACCTCGCAACGCTGCTCCCGGAGCTGTACGCGCGCTTCTCGGGTGCCCCCGTGTAGCCCGCTGCGAACGCCTCCGGGAGGCGAACCCGTACTTGCATCGGGGCCTCGCGTCGGTGGTATTCTCGCCTGACTGTTCAAGGCTGGAAGCGGGCTGCCGTCGATCCGACAGCTCGCCCAGAGGGGAACCTCAAGGAGGAGACGTGGGAAGCGGTCGGTGCCGCCCCGACGCGAGAGATAGCCAAGGGGGCCGGACTGCGGAAGGCCCGCCGTCGCGTGCCCGTCGCGCGCGTGTCCGCGTGCCGGCGCTCGCCGTGCTGGGCGCGCTCGCCCTCAGTGGCCTGGTGGCCCAGCCCGCGCTGGCCGTGCGCAAAGTGGCGATCATCTTCGGCTGCGAAAAGACCACGTTCATCTACAGCGGCTTCCCGGAAGTTGAAAAAAACGTGGTGACCCAGCGGATGCGCTCCGACGGGGTGTTCATGTTCAACGAAAAGCTCGAATTCAACGGCTCGTCGGCACAGAGCACCGTCGAATCCCCGCTCCCCGCGGGGATGCACAAGCTCACCGCCGAAGCGCACTGGAACACCAACGGCGTCGTCGGGGAGAGCGGCAAACACAAGGAACACGTCAAATGCGGGGCCGAACCGAAGCCCAGCTTCACGATCGTCAAGCTCCAGGAGATCGCGGGCTCCAGCGGCGGCTTCACCGGCGAAGAAATCACCGGCAAGGTCGGCCAGACCGTCGACTACCAGATCACCGTGTCGAACACGGGCAACGTCTCCTTCACGTTGAGCAGCTTCCTGGACCCCAACTGCGATCCGGGGACGATCTCGGGCGGCCCCGTCGGCGGAGCCGTGGCCCCCGGGGGCAAGCTCGTGTTCACCTGCAGCCGCCTGCTCACGGCCGGGGGCTCCTACCCCAACGCCGCCTCGGCGAGCGCCACCTACCCGGAAGGCGGAACCGAAGTCCGCGAATCAAAGCCGGTGGTCGCCAAGGTGCCGATCGAAGCGCGCCTGTCGCTGTCCAAGGTGCAGGAAATCAAGGGCAACGGCACGGGTTTCACCGCCGCGACGCTGACGGGCTCGGTCGGTCAGACGGTCCTGTACCAGATCACCGCCAAGAACACGGGAAACGTGGCGCTGGTGCTGAGCGAATTCACCGACATCTACTGCGACCTGGGAACGATCTCGGGAGGGCTCGGTCCGGGCGGGACGCTGATGCCCGGCGCCAGCACCACCTACAGCTGTAGCTACAAGCTCGTCGAAGCGGGGCCCTACTCGAACGTCGCGTACGTCACGGGGACGCCCGCCGGCGCAGCGCGGGTCGAAGTGGCGAGCAACATGGTGATCGTCAAGGCCAGCGTCACGCAGCCCCCGCCGGGGGGTCCGGGCACCAACAACAACGGCAGCGGCAACGGCAATCCCGGCACGGGCTCGGGGACCGGCACCGGCACCTCCGGCACGCTCGGGAGCAGCACGGGCACGGTGGGCTCGGGGAGCCACCCGAGTACCGGAACGCTCGGCGCGAAGAGCACCAAGAAGCACCGGCGCAAGGTGACCGTGGCGCACAAGACGCCGCACTTCACCGGCTGACGGCGACATCCCGGCGGCTAAGCTGAGCAGCGGGGGACGTGCAGTGCCTCCCGGCGCAACGGCGCCGCTGTCCCACGTCCAGGAAAGGCGGCCCGACATGGCTGTCAGCAGCACGGTCCAGATCGATCACGAGCGTGTAGCCGAGCTCACGCGCAGGGAGCTCGCGGAGCTGAACGCACGGACCGACGGCTCGGCGGCGATGTACGACCGCGCGCGCCGCTCGCTCAGCGGGGGCGTGGCGTCCTCATACCAGCTGCGCGACCCCTGGCCGATCTACCTCGTCTCGGGCGAGGGGCCGCGGGTGACCGACGTTGACGGCAACCGTTACTGGGACTTCCACAACGGCTTCGGCTCGATGGTCCAGGGCCACGCCAACCCGGAGATCGTCGAGGCCCTGCATACGCGGGCGCCGCTGGGCACCCACTTCGCTGCCGTCACCGAGGACAGCGTCGCTGTGGCGGAGAACCTCGCCGCGCGCTTCGGGCTGGAACGGTGGCGCTTCGTGAACTCGGGTTCGGAGGCGACGATGGACGCGATCAGGATCGCCCGCGCCCTGACCGGCCGGGACACGATCGTGAAGATCTTCGGCTCCTACCACGGCCACCACGACGCCGTGATGGTCTCGATCGGGGTGCCGTACGCCGAAATCGGCGACCGCAGGAATCTCGCGTCGCTCGCCTACGGCGCGGGCATCCCGAAGGCGGTCACCGACCTGACGATCCCGGTTCCCTTCAACGACGCGCCGGCGATGGAGGAACGGATCGAGAGGCTGTTCTCCGAAGGGCGCCCCCCGGCGTGCGTGATCATGGAGGCGGCGATGATGAACCTCGGGGTGGTGCTCCCCGAGCCGGGCTACCTGCAGGCGGTCCGGGAGCTCACCGAACGCCACGACGTGGTGCTGATCTTCGATGAGGTGAAGACCGGCCTGGCGATCGCAGCGGGCGGCGCGACCGAGCGCTTCGGCGTCAAGCCGGACATGGTCACGCTCGCCAAGACGCTCGGCGGGGGGCTGCCCGCCGGGGCGATCGGCGGCACCGAGCGGGTGATGAGCGTGGTCGAGGACGGCAGCGTCTACCAGGTCGGCACCTACAACGGCAACCCGCTGACGATGGCCGCGGCGCGGGCCAGCCTCGAGCGCGTGCTGACCCCGTCCGCGTACGAGCACCTCGACGCCCTCAACGACCGCATCGTCGGCGGCTGCCAGGAGGTGATCGAACGGCACCGGCTCCCCGGGTACGCGGTCGGCGTCGGCTCCAAGGGCTGCGTGACGTTCTCGCCGACGCCGATCGTCGACTACGAAACCTTCAAGGCCAACCAGGACGTCCCGGTGACCGAGCTCGCATGGCTGTGGAACATGAACCGGGGCATCTACATGACCCCGGGACGCGAGGAGGAGTGGACCCTGTCGGTGACCCACACCGACGAGACGATCGACGACTACGTCCGCGTGTTCGCGGAGATGGCCGCGGCGCTCACCGAGTAGGGAAGCCTGGCGACGCGCCCGCGGGCGTGAGGCTCACGGCCCCCGGGCCCGCGGCCGGGTGCCTCTACGGCTCGAGTTCGAGGCTGTCCATGATCTTGCCCCACGTTTCGACTTCGCGGGCTTCCAGGTCCACGATGTCGCTTTCCTGCTTTTCGGTCTGCCGCACCAGCGATCGCACGGAGCCGCCCTCGTAGGGCTTCAGGGCGCTGGGCAGGAACCCGGGAGACACCCACGAGTTCAGGAACACGGAGTCGAATGGCCGCGTGGCGGACGGCAGCGTCGTGAAGCCGCTGCTCGCCCAGCTCTTGACGTCCTGGCAGAGCTTGGGCACCGGGAGGGTGATGATCTTCGCGACCTTTTCCGCATAGCCGTGCACGGAGCGCGTCAGCGAGGGGCTGCTCCAGCGCAGCGGACGGACGGCCTTGACGTAGGCCCTGCCCGCCGGGAGGTCGAGACGGATCGCGGTCAGCACCATCGTGCCGATCACCTCGTTGCTCAGCTGTTCGGACTGGGTTTCCTCGGGTGACCCCTTGGCCGCCAGCGGACATTCGCGGCGGATCTGGGCCAGCAGCCCGCGGAGCGTCGACTCGACCTGGTGGATGCGCGTGTGGGCGGCGTGGACGAGCGCGTAGTTGGCGCTCAGGTAGGCGTGCGTGGCGGACGCGTTGCTGGCGCTGGCGCCCGACGCCGGCACCAACGCGATCGCCGCCACGGCGAGTGCGGCCAGCAGCACCCCACGGATCCTCATGGGATGAATCCTACGTACCAGCCGGTGGGGAATGCGCCGGAACCGGCGGTGTAAGCCGCACCACGATTGCCGCTTTTAGCGGATGTTCGGGGAAGCCGCGTCGACCAGGCTGGGGAGCAGGTTTCCAACAGCGTGGAAGGGGAGAACATGAGGCGAAAATTGCTTGAGATCGGCGGCATCGTGGCCGCGGTGGTCCTCGTCGGCTTCGGCGTGGCGGCGATCGTGCTGGGGGCCAACGGCCGCAGCACTGTCAAAACGGACCTCGCCGAACAGAAGATCACCGGAACTCCGGACATGACCCCGCAGGCGATCAAGGGCGAGGCGGCCAAGGCCGGGCTCAACGTGTCGACCCTGCCGATCCCGTCGTGTTCGGTCGCGAACCAAGCGATCGACACCGGCTCGAAGGCGCGGTGCTTCGCGCAGTACATGACCATCCACGCCCTCGAGGCGACCGGTGGCCTGTACTACTCGCAGATGCCCCGCTACGCGACGGCCAACGGCAAGGGCACGAACGACGAAGCGGCGGCGCAAAAGTCGCCCGCCGGCAAGCCCGTCGAAAACCCGGCCCGCAGCGTGTGGATCGACGAGACGGCCCTGGCGACGGCGCTCAACACCAGCTACATGGCCGACCAGACGTCGGTGTTCGGGGTCGTCGTCGGCATCGCCCTGCTGCTGAGCGGCGTGGGATTCGCGATCCTGGCCGCGGGGGGCGCCCTGCGGACCGGTCGCTCCCGGCTCCTGCCGGCCGAGGAGGAGGGGTCCCCGCTCGCGCCAGGTGTGGCGCCCTCCACGCCCCAACACGAAGGGCTCGCCGCCGGCTGAACGAAGACTCTCCGCAGCGCGCAAGCCCCGAGGGGCCCCGTCCACCGGGGCCCCTCGCGCGTCCGCACCCGCCCGCCGCAGCTCGTTGCCTCGTCGCAGGGCGAAGCCGCCTGGACCCGGGCGTGATGGACGCCACGCTCGGCTCACCGATCGGCCGGCCGCAGCGCCGGCCGTGGGGCCGGGGATGCTTCAGCTCGCGAGCAGCAGCGGCACGTCGTGGTCGATTTCCGGCGGGTTGAGGTTCGAGGGGTAGATGGTGGTGAGCTTGCCGCTCGCGCTGATCCCGTAGACCAGCGCCGAGTGGTTGATGAATTCCGGGTTTCCGGCGTCCCTCTGGGAGCCGACTCCCCATGCTTGCCAGACCGGCGCGAGCTCGGCGGCGGAGCCGATCAGGTACTGCATCTGGCCGGTCAGCTGGTGCTCCTTCAGGAAGCGACCGACGCTCGCCGACGTGTCGCCGCGGGGATCGACAGACACGGCCACCAGCTGCACCTCGCCGGCCCGCGACCCGAGGCGGCTGACGGCGTTGTGCAGCTGCGAGGCGATCAGCGGGCAGACGTCGGGGCAGTGCGTGTACAGGAACGTGACGAACACGGCTTTGCCGCGGTAGTTGGTGAGGTTGACGGGCCGGCCCTGATAGTTGCGCAGCGACGACAGGGGCGGTGCCTGGCGTGCGGGCTGCAACAGCGACCCGTCGAACCTGCCACTGTGAACGCTCTTCGCGTTGTCCGGCAGCTGCTGCTTGCTGCTCGAGCCGGTTGCGACCAACGCCGCGGCCCCGCCGACGAGCAGCACGATGACGGCGATCGGTAGGTACAGGCGCAGACGCCCTGCGGCACGCTGATCCTCTGGGGATGGCGACCGATCGGGATCGTCCTCGGGGGAGGCGGGCGGAGGGGAGCCGCCGGGCGCCTTGGTGCTCATCGAGGCAAGTCTCGCAGAGGCGCCTAAACGCCGGCGCAAGTCGCGGCGACTACCCGGCCATCTTCGACCTCCTGATTGCCACGAGCGCCAGGGCGCCAAGTGCAAGCCCGACGAGGCCGACGACCAGAGCCGCCACCGCGAGGCCCGTCGAGGCGCCGCCGCTGGTGTGTGTCGAGGTCGCCGCCGGGGTCGTCGAGCCGCTGCCCGTGGCACCGGCTTCGGGCCCGGCCTCGTCGCCGGCCACTTCCTGGACGACGCCGCCCTTGGCCGTGACGTTGATCCTCGGAGCGGGGTGTTCGGCCGTCAGCGACGGGTCGATCCAGTGGACGACCTGGCCGTTGCTGTAGGTCTGCACCGTCCGGAATTCCAGCGGTTTGCCGGCCGCGTCGTCGGGTATCGCGACCGACAGGGGGAAGTTGATGAACTGGCCGTTGTCGACTTTCCCCAGCGGGCCGGTCCACGTCCACACGATCTGTGAGACCTCGGTGTCGATCGTTTCACCGTCTTCGGTGATCGGTGTCGCGAGCTTCGTTTCGATCACGTGCGTGCTCCAGCCGGGGACGTTTTCGTAGTCCACGCCCACGAAGCCTGGCGGGAACAGCACGTCCACCTTCGTGACGTGTGCGCCTTCCTGCTCGCCCGGCACCCTCACGTCGAGCGTCGCGAAGGCGCCCGCCGGGATCGTGTTGGGGTGGAGGCTGACGTGGGCCTGTGCCGCCGCCGGAACCGCGAGGAGACCTGCGACGAGCGCGATGGCGACCTTCTTGAGCTGCATGTCCTCATTTCCTCCTCTTCGTTTGCCTCATCGCCGGCCGGCTCACGAGATCGGCACCTTCACCACGCGGGTGAACTGTTCGAATTCGGACACGCGGTCGACGATTTCGATCGCCCACGTGCCCCCGGGGCTGAGCACGGCCGAGCTGAGGATGTAATGACCGGGACCGGCGAGCGACGCCTTCAGCGGCAGCGGGCCGATGCCCTTCGTGGGCAGCTTCGCGGTCGCCGTCAGTTCCTTGGAGGCTGTGAACTGCGCGCCGGTCTTGGCGTCGATCAGGTAGAGGTGGACCGTGTTGGGCCCGACTTTCGCCGGTTCCACGGTCATCTCCAGAACGGCCGGGCCGATCGTCGTGTTCGTCGAGAACGGCCCCGAGGCGGCGTCGATCGGCGGCGCGTAGGTGACGAGGGCTGCGGTCACCCCGAACACGCACATCATCAGGACCAGCTCGCCGCGCAGCGTGCGGCGTGCCAGCACCCCTACGCCGCCCGGCTCCGTCGCCGCTGCCGCGATGCGCTGCAGCGCGGGGATCAGCCGCCGCCGGTTCACCCAGCCGATCACGACCAGCCCGCCCAGCAGCACCGTCTTGGCGATGATCAGCGCCCCGTAGGTGGTGTGCAGCAGACCGTGCAGCGTGCGCGCGTCGATGTAGGCCTGGATCGCACCGGTGGCGGCGATCGCGACGACGGCTGCGAGGGCGAGCGGGGAAAAGCGATGGAGGGCACCGAACAGCAGCCGTGTGCGCTCTCCACCCTCCAGGCTCCGGGTGGCCGCCGGCAGCGCCAACAGCAGGCAGGCGATTCCACCGACCCACACGCTGGCGGCGAGGACGTGCAGTGCCTCGGACGG
>Ga0335081_10019140_pt1 | contig 11069 bp, 11 predicted proteins | sample Lox_Sample_35_FD_206713 | JGI IMG/M metagenome (GOLD analysis project Ga0335081, IMG submission 206713) | Soil microbial communities from Loxahatchee National Wildlife Refuge, Florida, United States - Lox_Sample_3.5 | ecosystem: Environmental > Terrestrial > Soil > Wetlands | place: USA...
TTCCGACAGCGGCTGGGTCTCGATCGGGGCAGCAGGGGTCGTGCTCATGAGGGTCTCCTTGTAAGGAGCAATTAGCACTTAGCAACTGGCGCTCAGCATTCAGCAATCAGCATTCAGCCAAAATGTTTTCTTGCTGGAGCGAACTACGTTTCGTTTTGAAAGGGACGGTCTTCAGACCGTCCGCAAATTCGCTACTTTTCGATTGCGGCTTTAGCCGCTAAGGAGCTTATCCGACCCCCCCGTAACAGTTGAGGAAGCCGGACCAGGTGTTCGACTTTTCGGACCGCCTGAAGGCGGTCCCTTTCAAAGCTGTACCCAGTCAGGGCTCCCCTAAACTGGAAGCTAATTGCTAGTTGCTAATTGCTGTTTTCCGCGTGATTGTAACACTCCGACACGAGAGCAAGTTGAACCCGCGCCCTGCCCCGCTCTAGACTGAATTTATGCACGTTCATGCCGGCGATGTGGGGAACGCGAAAACTTCGCAGGTGCTGCGAGTGTCACTCGCGGTCACACTGGGCTACATCGTGCTTCTGGTGATCGCCGGCCTGCACGCGCACAGCCTGGCGCTGCTCTCCGAGGCAGGACACAACCTCACCGACTTCGTCGCGCTGCTGATGTCGTGGGGCGCGGTGTATCTGCAGGGCCGGCCGCCCAGCGCGCGCAAGACCTTCGGCTACAACCGCGCCGGCGTGCTGGCGGCGTTCATCAACGGCCTCACGCTGGTGCTGGTCTCGTTTTACATCTGGTACGAAGCGTTCAAGCGGCTGCAGGCGCCAGTACACGTTGAGGCCGACGTGATGATCTGGGTAGCTGCGGCGGGCGTAGTGATGAACGGCGGCATTGCCCTGCTGCTGATGCGTGGCCATCGCGACATCAACCTGCGCAGCGCGTTGCTGCACGAAATCGGCGACACGCTGTCGACGGCCGCAGTGATCGCCGGCGGCGTGGCCATTGCCATGACCGGACAGCACTGGATCGATCCTGCACTCTCGGTCGGCATCGGTGTGATGATTCTGTGGTCGTCGATCGGCATCATTCGCGAGAGCCTGAACATCCTGCTGGAAGGCACGCCCAGCGGCATGGACCTGGGGCGCATCGAGCGGGCCATCTGCGACATCCCCGGTGTCTGCTCGGTGCACGATCTGCACGTGTGGAGCATCGGCAGCGACACCCATTCGCTCTCCTGCCACGTGGGCATCGAGGACATGCCCGCCTCGGCGAGCGCGAGCATCCTGGGAGCCATTCGCGCCGTGCTGGGCGAGCACTTCCAGATTCATCACACCACCATTCAGTTTGAGTTGAAGGCCTGCGAAGTGAGCGACGGCTGCGTCATCCCTGCCAGCCAAGGACATGAGCAGCACGGCTCGCACCATCATTCGCATTGAGGGACGGGAGAAAGCCTTTGCGACGACAGCGCCGGATATGGATGTGCGCGTTGCTGCTGGCGGCACTCGCGATGGTGTCTGCGTGCCGAAAAGACACGCAGCAGAGCGATCTGTCGCAGCCGCCCATGGCGTCGGTGATTGCCGGGGTGTGGCACCTCGACCTGCGAACTTCGCCACGGCAGCCCAGTATGACCAAGCCCATGACGCTGCTGCTGCACATCATCGACAACCACGGCCAGGAGGTGAATGACGCGCAGGTCAGCGGCGTGCTGACCATGAAGGTGATGGATATGGGCGCGACGCCGCTGCAGTTCGCCGCGAAAGGTAATGGAGACTACGCCGCGTCGGCGAAGGCGGTGGACATGGCCGGGCCGTGGAATTTGGCGGTGGATGTGAAGCAAGCGCCGGCTGAAGCGAAGGCCAACTTCGAGGTGGTGGTAGGGGAATAGCAAGCAACCAGCAACTAGCAGCTAGCAACTCAGGACGACAATTTGAAATTGCTGAGCGCCAGGCTCTGATTGTGATCCCTGACCTCTGTTCCCTCCCACTAGCCACTGCTCTTTCCCTGCTGTCGCCTGTAGATCTCCTCCACCGTTTCCACCGTATCGATGTCCTTCGGCAGCTTGTCGGTGCGCACGCGCGCGATGCGCGGAAAGCGCAGCGCGAAGCCGCTATCGTGCCGGCCGGATCGCATGATCGCGTTGAAAGCGACTTCCAGAACGATCTCCGGCTCGACCTCGCGGAGATGGCCATGATCGGTGGTGGTGTGCGCCAGGAACCATTCCGTCAGCTCCGCAATTTCTTTGTCGGTCAACCCTGAATACGCCTTGCCGATGTTGACCAGCTCTTCGCCTTTGCGCACCGCGAAGGTGTAGTCGCTGAGAACGTGAATGCGCTTGCCGTGGCCGAACTCGGCGGCGGTGACGACGACGTCGAGCGTGGCCAACTCGCGCTTCAGCTTCAGCCACCAGCGCCCGCGCCGGCCGGGCATGTAAGGCGAGCTGAGGTCCTTGATCATCAGGCCTTCGTTGCCGCGCGCCATGGCCTGCTCGAAATACTGGCCGAGCTGTTCGGCCGAGCCGGCGCGCGTCGACGGCGCGCGCAGTACCCAGCCGGAGACGGCCTGCTCCTCTTCGATCTCGGGTTCGAACAGCAGCTTGCCCTGCGTGTTGACCACCGGCCGTGGCGCGACGCGCTGTGCGCCGGCAAAGACGCGGTCGAGGATTTGCCCGCGCTCGCTCAGCGGCTTGTCGAGCGTGAGTTCGCCATCGGCGTAGAGCACGTCGAAGACGACGTAGGCGACGGGAACTTCGGCGATCAGCTTCGGGCTGACCTGCTTGCGTCCCAGCCGCTTCTGGATTGCGCTGAACGGCATGGCGTGACCACCGCCTTCGTCATGGCGCCAGGCAACGATCTCACCATCGAGGATGACTTCGCCCGCGAACTCGCTGAGCGGGCCGGCGAGGTCGGGAAACGAGTGCGTCACTTCGTCGAGGGTGCGCGAGAACAGCTGCACCTGTCCGGAGCCGCAATGCGCCTGGGCGCGGATGCCGTCGTACTTGTCCTCGATCTGGACCAACCCGTGCTCGAAATACTGGAAAGCTTCCTCCGCGTCGGCGACCGGGCTGGCCAGCATGAAGCCGATGGGATGAAACAGCCGCATGCGTGCGTCGTCCAGGCGGTGCTGGGCCGCGAGTTCCAGAGTGCCGCCGATATTTCCAAGCAGCATGTTGGCGCGCTTCACGCGATCGAGCGGCTCGTCGTAAGCCTTGGCGATGGCTTCCTCGACCAGGCTCTCCTGCAGCCCGATGCGCAGCTCGCCAGTGATGATCTTCAGGATGTACTTGGCTTCGAGGGCGGTGGCGCGCTCCAGAAGTTGCTTCAGGATGGAAGCCTTTGCGTTTGTGGTGCGGGTCTCGGCGATGGCATCGAAGACGGCGCGAACTTCCGGCAGTGTGATCGTTGCAGTCGTTGGAGCTTTGGGAAGCAGCACATCGTGCGCCGCCTCGCCCATGTCGCCGCGCTTGCGATAGGCGAGGCTGAGGGCGGCGTCGCGCGCGCCGGTCATCTCGGTGACCAGCTTCCACAATAGCGATCCGCCGATCTGCAGCGTGCGTTCGTCGAAGGCTGGGAAGGCCTGGCCGGAGAGAAAGACGGCGGCAATGGCGGCCTCCGCTGGAGGTAACGCGCGGAAGCACTCGGCCACCAGGACGACCTTCCCGGTCTTCTTCGTGGTGGCGGCGATGCGCTCACACAGCTCGGCGAAAGATTGCATAGGCAAACGCTTGGATGCGAATGGTACGATTCTGGCGCGAATCCGCACAACAGGACGTCCACCATGGATCGACGAACCCTGCTGAAGCAACTGGCGGCCACTCCAATTCTGCTGCGCAATCTCCCCGCGCTGGCGGAGGCAAAAGCGCCACCTGCGCTGCGCCGCGTGCGGCCGGGCGATCCCGGCTGGCCTACTTCCACGATGTGGGACAAGCTGAAGCAGCAGGTTGGCGGGCGGCTCGTCCCGGTGCAATCGCCGCTGACAGCGTGCCAGTCGTTCGACAGCGCCGCCTGTCAGGACGTGCTGAAGGACATCCGCAATCCCTTTTACATCGGCGACACACCCGGCATCACGCAAACTTTCGGCTGGGTAGACGCATGGACCACCGCGCCCAGCACCTTTGCGATTGCGGCCGCCAGTGCCGAAGACATTGCCGCCGGCGTCAATTTCGCGCGCCAGAACAAGCTGCGGCTGGTCGTGAAAGGCGGCGGACACAGCTATCAGGGCACGTCGTGCGCGCCCGATTCGCTGCTGATCTGGACGCGGCACATGAACCAGATCGCGCTGCACGACGGGTTTGTCCCGCAGGGATGCGTGGGCAAGGTTGCGCCGCAGCCGGCGGTGACCGTGGGCTCGGGCGTGATCTGGATCCATGCTTACGATGCGGTGTCGGTGAAGGCGGGCCAGTATGTGCAAGGCGGAGGCTGCACTACCGTCGGCGTAGCCGGGCTGGTGCAGAGCGGCGGCTTCGGAAGCTTCTCCAAACACTACGGCACGGCGGCGGCGGGATTGCTGGAAGCCGAAGTCGTTACCGCCGACGGCAAGATTCGCATCGCCAACGCGTGTACGAATCCCGATCTCTTCTGGGCTCTGAAGGGCGGCGGCGGCGGAAGCTTTGGCGCGGTCAGCCGGCTAACGCTGCGAGTGCGCGAGCTGCCGCAGTGGTTCGCCGGCGCGTTTTTCACCGTCAAGGCCACATCCGACGAAGCCTATCGCCGGCTGGTGCGGCAGTTCGTCGGCTTCTACAGCGAGCGGCTGTTCAACGATCACTGGGGCGAGCAGGCGCACCTGGACGGCGACAACACGCTGGAGATCCAGATGGTCTCGCACGGGCTGGACGGCGATGCGGCGAAGGCCGTGTGGCAGCCATTTCTGGATTGGGTGGCGCAGTCGCCCAAGGACTATCAACTGGCTGCGCCGCCGATCGTCGCCGGTATCCCGGCACGGCATTGGTGGGATGCCGCGTTCATGAACCAAGGCGGGCGGCATCTGTTCGTCATGGATCCGCGACCCGGGGCCGGGCCCAACGACGGCTGGTGGCATGGTGACGGCGGACAGGTGGGGCAGGTTCTCTACGCCTATCAGTCACTGTGGCTGCCGGCGTCGCTGCTGAAGGCGGAGGCGCAGCAGCGGCTGGCCGATGCGCTGTTCGCGGCGTCGCGGCAGTGGGAAGTGGAATTGCACTTCAACAAGGGACTGGCGGGCGGGCGGGCGGAGGACATCGCCGCCGCGCGCGATACGGCGACGAATCCGGCGGTGTGCGACGCGTTCTGCCTGGCGATTATTGCCGCGGGAACGAACCGCGCGATCCCGGGAGTGCCGGGCCACGAGCCCGATAAGGCGAAGGCGCAACACAACGCTGCCGCGGTCAACGATGCGATGAATGAGCTGCGCAAGGTCGCGCCCGACGGCGGCTCGTATGTCTCCGAGAGCGATTATTTCGAGAAGGGCTGGCAGCAGTCGTTCTGGGGTACGAACTACGCGAAGCTGCAAGCGGTGAAGAAAAGGTACGATCCCGACGGGCTGTTCTTCGTGCACCACGGCGTAGGCAGCGAGGAGTGGAGCGAAAACGGGTTTGAGCGCGTGAGGGGTTAGTTGTGCTCCGTCTCTGACGCAGTGGGGTAATATAGGCGGAGGGGGAGTTAGATGGCGAGAGCAAGCTCAAACGGCCGGAACCTTGGCGAGCAGAAAGCGCGCGCGGAAATGAAGAATTTCATCGATCGAGTGATTGACGAGATCGGGAGTACGCCCGCAAAGACCGTCCGCGCCCATTTTGTTGAGTCGAATTTGCGAATCTACCTCCGATTGACATCCCCCGGCCATCCCCTTACCCTAGGCTAGCGCGTTTGTGCGTCGTACCCCCTCGAGGAACATCCAATCCCTATGCGTCGATTGCTTCGCCACTTGCGGTTCTTAGCGGCTGTCCAACTTCTGCCGGCTTTGGAGAGCGGCGAGGAGACCACCCTGGTCGGCGGGCAGGCCGTGCTGGAAGGCGTGATGATGCGCTCGCCGCACGCGTGGGGCATCTGCATCCGGCGGCCTGACGGCACGCTGGCGACGCACTCCGAGCCGCTGGAGAAGCTTTCCGACAAGCACAAGTGGGTGGGGTGGCCGTTCGTGCGCGGCATCATGACGCTGGGTTCGGCGATGACGCTGGGCTTCCGCGCGCTGCGCTATTCGGCCAATGTCGCGCTCGACGAGCTGACGCCCGACGAAGAGAAGAAAACCGAGATCAGCGGCTGGGTGGTCGCCGTCAACCTGATTCTGTCGCTCGGCTTCTTCATCTTCATGTACAAGTTCGTGCCGCTGTTGGCGGCCACCAAGCTGAAGAACCACTATCCCGCGTTCGGCAACCAGGTCGCGTTCAATGTGGTCGATGGCGTGATTCGCATCGCGCTGTTCCTGCTGTTCATCTGGGGCATCTCGCTGTGGGCCGACATCCGGCGCGTGTACCAGTACCACGGCGCCGAGCACAAGACGGTCTTCGCCTTTGAGAACAACGATCCGCTGACCGTCAACAACGCGCAGAAGTACGTCACGTGGCATCCGCGCTGCGGCACCAGCTTCCTGATGACCGTGATGCTGATCGCCATGTTCATCTACATGTTGATCCCGGCGACCACGTTCTGGGCGCGCTTTGCCTCGCGTATCGCGCTGCTGCCGGTGATTGCGGCGGTGTCGTATGAGCTGATCCGCTTCGCCGCCAAGCACGGCTCGTCGCTGTTTGCGCTGATGACCAAGCCCGGCCTGTGGCTGCAGCGCATCACCACCCAGCCTCCCGACGATAAGCAGGTGGAGACCGCCATCGCCGCCCTGAACGAAGCGATGGAGCTGGAAAAGCAACGCGGCGGCGAGCTGGTGATTGCCTAGCGGCCATGCACCCCACCACGCGCAAAAGAGGCGCGTGTCGGGAGCCCCGGGCGCCCGCCGCAAATACTGTCATACAACTTACTTTGTTATTTGAAGGGGCACGGCTTCAGCCGTGCCGATGTGTCCAGTCACTCGACTGGCTTCAGCCACTGAGCAAATTCGCTTTACGGCACACCTGAAGGTGCGCCCCTTCAATGACACCCTGAACTTACGGCAGTTCGGCGCAGCTGAAGCTGCGCCCCTTCAACGTACAATAGGGTTGATCCCATGTTTGAACGCTTAGAACAAATCGAATCGAAATACGAAGAGCTGAACCAGGCGCTGGCTTCGCCGGAGATCGTCTCCGACTCGTCGCGTTATCAGAAGACCGCCAAGGCGCACAGCGAGCTGCAGCCGGTGGTCGAGAAGTATCGCGAGTTCAAGGACCTGACGCGCGGCATCGAGGAGAGCAAAGCGCTGGCCTCCGACGAGACCGATCCCGAGATGCTGGCCTACGCCAACGAGGAAATGGGCAAGCTGGAGAAGCGGCTGACCGAAGTCGAAGAAGAGCTGAAAGTCCTGCTGCTGCCCAAGGACCCAAACGACGAGAAGAACGTCATCATCGAAATCCGCGCCGGCACCGGCGGCGACGAGGCCACGCTGTTCGCGGCCGAGATCTTCCGCATGTACAACCGCTACGCCGAGACGCAGCGCTGGAAGGTGGAGGTGCTGTCGACCTCGGAGTCGAGCGTGGGCGGGCTGAAGGAAGTGATCGCCATCATCGAAGGCCACGGCGTGTATTCGCGTCTGAAGTACGAGAGCGGTGTGCATCGCGTGCAGCGGGTGCCCGAAACCGAGACGCAAGGCCGCGTACACACTTCGGCAGTAACAGTCGCGGTGCTGCCCGAGGCGGAAGATGTCGACATCAAGATCGAGGCCAAGGACATTCGCATCGACACCTTCTGCTCATCGGGCCCCGGCGGCCAGTCGGTGAACACCACGTATTCAGCGGTGCGCATCACTCACCTTCCGACCAATACAGTGGTCAGCTGCCAGGACGAGAAGTCGCAGATCAAGAACCGCGAGAAGGGCATGCGCGTGCTGCGCGCCCGGCTGTACGAGATGGAGCAGCAGAAGCAGGCCGATGCGCTGGCGAAGGAGCGCAAGGCGATGGTGGGCTCGGGCGATCGCAGCGAGAAGATTCGCACCTACAACTTTCCGCAGAACCGCGTCACCGACCATCGCATCGGACTGACCATGCACCAGTTGCCGGAGTTCATGGATGGCCGCATCCAGCCCATGATCGACGCGCTGATCACCCACTTCCAGGCGGAGAAGCTGAAGGAACAGTCGGCGGTGGTGGCGTAAAGTCTTTTATTCACCACAGAGACACAGAAGAAAATGAAATTGAATTCTCTGTGTCTCTGTGTCTCTGTGGTTAACTCGCTCTTCCATGCAACTGAAGCAAGCCCTTACGTCGGCGGTGGATCGTCTGGAAGCGGCCGAGGTCGGCTCACCGCGGATGAATGCCGAGGTGCTGCTCATGTTTGTGCTCGGTGTCAATCGCGCGTATCTCTATGCCCATCCCGAGCGCGAGCTGACGGCCGACGAGGAGTCCCGCTATAGCGAGGCACTCCTACAACGTGGGACGGGCATGCCGTCGCAGTACATCACCGGACATCAGGAGTTCTGGGGCCTGGATTTCGTCGTCACCCCGGCCGTGTTGATCCCGCGGCCGGAGACCGAACACCTGGTCGAGACCGTGCTGGAGCTGGCGCGGGGAATCGATCGGCCGAAGCTGGTGGATGTGGGTACGGGCTCTGGGTGCGTTGCGTTGGCGCTGGCGCATGAGCTGAAGTCGGCCGAGGTGTGGGCTGTCGACGTGTCCGCCGAAGCGCTGGAGATCGCACGAGCCAACGCCGCGCGATTGCAGTTGGAAGCACGGGTCCGCTTCGCGCAATGCGATGTGCTGGAGCCGATTGCGGATCGAAACCGATCTCTCATCCCGTGCGAGGACTTCAGCGCGAGTCGAAGGACCCCCATTTCAGAAGGCTTCCGCGACTTCGACTTCGTGGTCAGCAATCCGCCCTACGTCGGATTCGGTGAAGCCGACAAGGTGCAGAAATCGGTGCGCGACTTCGAGCCGCGCATGGCCGTCTTTGCCGGCGAGCGGGGACTGGACGTGATCGGCCCGCTGGTCGAGCAGGCACATTCTGCGCTGAAGCCCGGCGGATGGCTCGCCGTCGAGATCGGCTACTCGATGCGCGATGCGGTGCTGAAGCTGTTGTATCCCACAATGTGGGAGGACGTGCGGGTGGTGCCGGATTTGCAGGGAATCCCGCGGGTGGTGGCGGGGCGGAAGATTGGAATCTAGCGCGCCCAGTCCTCGCAGCGAAGTCCTTTGACTCGCTGAAACTCCGATAGGTTCGAGGTCACCACGACGAGATTTCGGTTTAGCCCCTGGCCGGCTATCAATGTGTCGTAAGAACCAATGGTACGGCCGGTTCGCAACAGTTCGGAGCGGATTTCGCCGGCTCTGCGGGCATCCTCCTCGTCGAATGGCAGAACCTCAACCTGCCCCCGCAGAAACTTCCGCAGCGTGGCAGCGTTCTCTTCCAGACGCGCGCTGTTGTATGCGCCATGCCACAGCTCGTATACGACGATGGAGGAGACGCCGACGGCGCCGTCGCGAGTTATGGCGCGCGCTAAGCGCCTGGCCACGGCTTCGGAAGTATCGCGCAGTAAGGTGATACAGGTATCTGTGTCGAGCAGGCACTTCATCTCAGTCTTTTGCGCTCCTGGAATGGGGGCTGTTTCCGCCCTTCCGCCATAAAATCCTCGGAGAGCGGATGACGGCGGAGGTCGGCCAGCCATTCTTTCACGTCGGTGATAATGGGCTGGAGTATGACATCATCGCCATCCTTGCGGATTCTGACGGCGTCCCCCTTAAATCGGAATTCGCGCGGCAGACGAACCGCCTGGCTATTGCCGTTGGTGAATAGTTTTGCGGTTTTTGCCATAGCACCTCGTAGTATATACTCGAAATATATATGATGCAATCAGGGTTCGGAGCGGCATGATCTCTGTTCCTTCCTTCGCGAAGATCAATCTCGGGCTGAAGATCGGCGCCCGGCGGGTGGACGGCTTTCATGAGCTGCGCACGGTCTACCAGACGATCGCGCTGCACGATGTGGTGCGGGTTGCGGTGGAGGTGGGCGAAGGCATCGAGATTCGCTGCAGCGATCCGCGGGTGCCGCTGGATGCGTCGAACACCTGCTGGAAGATCGCCGGGCGGGTGATGGAGTTGATTGCCGCCGACAAACAGCAGGTCCCTCGACTCGCTCGGGATGACAATCAACAAAGAGAGAACGCTGACGCCAGCCTGAAGGCTCGCTCTACCAGAACAGCGGCTATGGGGCCGGCGCCGGGCTCAGGCAGAATCGTTATCGACATCGAGAAGCGTTTGCCAGTACAGGGCGGAATGGGGGCGGCGTCTTCGAATGCGGTGGCGACGATGCTGGCGCTGGAGCGCGCGCTCGGGATCGAGTTGTCGCAGGCCGACAAGTTGCGCATTGCGGCGGAGGTAGGCAGCGATCTGCCGCTGTTTCTGATTGGCGGAACGGTCCTGGGTGTCGGACGCGGTGAGGAAGTTCATCCTCTGCCGGATCTGCCGACCCTGCATCTGGTTGTCGTCACGCCGCCGATTGGCGTCTCGACGCCGCGGGCTTTCACGCGATGGGACGAATTGGCGACCAGCGGCGCTGCATTGACCACCACAAAAGCCACAGGTACAATAAATTCGTTCGCTCAAGGTGTGTCTGATTGGCTGAGCGAGAGTTTCCCGCAGGCAAGGCCCCCGGCAAGTGCTGCAGTTGGACTTGATGGGGCGAAGGTTGGGCCTGCATCCGGTGTTCCCGCGATAGGCGGGGACCGGGCCGAGACGCCGCTTCTCGACCTCGTCCGAACCGGGATCGAGAACGACTTCGAACGCGTCGTCTTTCCTGAGTATCCCGAGTTGCGTGAGGTAAAAGAGCTTTTGGTGCGCCAAGGCGCGCAGTACGCCTCGCTGTCTGGTTCGGGCTCGACCGTGTATGGAGTGTTCGCCTCGCGCGCGAAGGCGCAAGCCGCTGTCGAACGCATGCTGGCTGCCGGGTATAACGCGGTCGCGACGACGAGCCTGACGCGGGAAGAGTATTGGAAGAGGCACTGGGCGGTCGACTAATGGTAGGTCAAGTGCCTTTGGAGCACTTTGTCTAGGTTCGAATCCTAGCCGCCCAGCC
>Ga0335081_10019141_pt1 | contig 11069 bp, 14 predicted proteins | sample Lox_Sample_35_FD_206713 | JGI IMG/M metagenome (GOLD analysis project Ga0335081, IMG submission 206713) | Soil microbial communities from Loxahatchee National Wildlife Refuge, Florida, United States - Lox_Sample_3.5 | ecosystem: Environmental > Terrestrial > Soil > Wetlands | place: USA...
TCTGCTCGTCAACACCAGCACCCAATCCTATCCATGGAAAAGCGTTACACTGAGCTGGGACGATCAATATAGTCGATTGAAGATCATCGTTGAACAGTGATCCGCCGGGTCATTCGATGACGTTCTTCCTTCGGTACGCCGCCCATCTCTTCCTCTGAGCCTCCGCAATCCTCTTCCGTGCAGCAGCACTCATGCGCCTACGGGGTGTCAGGGTGGTCATCGGCCCATCAGGAGAGCTGGTTTGGGCCTTACGGCTTCCGAGCAGTTTTTGAATCTCAACAATCCGTGCCCGAATCTCGGCAGCTTGCTGTTCGTAGCCCGCCAAGGCAGCGGTAAGGAGGGAGGTGTCGGGTTGGGGCATAGAAGAACAATTATAATATGGCCTGTATTTGATTGGAGCACACGCAGATGGAAGAAGATCGCCGAGAACGCAAGCTTCCATATATCGACGAAGGCCTTATCATCAACACCCGCTTGAATGAGCTTGAGAGGCAGCAGCGGGAAGAAAAGGAGGAGGACCGGCGGTATAAGGCTCGGCAACTCGGGTTCAATCTGCTTCTGGTTATCTTCACATCCTTGCTGTTCATTACCAGTCTGACTTCTGATCTAATTCTCATACGCCAAACGGGCTCAATCAAAACAAGTGCGGAGGCCGCGAGGAGTGCTGCTGGTACGGCATCGTCGGCTTTAGGCTTAGACCAGCGTGCGTGGATTGTCGCCAAGTATCCAGCCATCCAGCTTCACGAGGGCGAACGCTTAAACGTTCCGCTCACACTTGAAAACATCGGTAAAACGCTCGCAAGACGCGTCAAGGGAGACATTGCCGTATCTGTCCTAAAACGTGGCCAAGCTCTTGACGTAAGCTATGTCTCCGGTCATCCTCATTATGCTTTTGGACCGACGGGAAACTTTATACCGAATACTCCCGATGTCAGGATTTGGCCGGCCCTCCGAGACGGACAGGAAATTGTCCTTTCCAAGCAGCTTCACAACGACATCGTGAGTGGTCAGCTTCTGATTACCGTGAATGGAAAAATTGAGTATACCGACATCTTCGGGAATTCGCATTGGTTAACCTTCTGCCAACAGACCGGAGGGAATGGTGCAAGCGCCTCAGATGAATGCGCTGCATACAACGATATCGACAGCAACTGACCGGCTCGATAGCGGGAGATGCGGCAGTACCAAAACCGTTATGCGGGCTATTCAAATGATTCATTATTTGTGGTAATCTTTTTTGCCAGTCATGAGAGTCCTTCTTTTAGCGCTATTAACCGCCGCTGCATGGGGTCAATCCTTTTCCGATCCGGTACCTGATGGGACCTGGTGGCGCGATGCCACTGCTCAGGATCGGAGTGCCTTTGTCAAAGGGGTACGCGTTGGAATGGCCGCCGATCCTTCCTACTTGACGCGAACCGAGAAGCAACTGCAAGCTCTGATTGCTGCGTTCTATGCAAGCGGCTCCAACTCCCAATCCACCATCACCGCCGCTTTTCGGCCTGCAGCAACCAAGTCCCCGAGTACAATGCCGACTACCGTAGAATTTCCACCGCCACCGGCGATCCCCTCGCCGCTCCCCTTGCCGCAAACCTATCAAGATCCACTCGCAGGTCTAGGACCACCAGCCACGACTGGCGTTAGCGCGGAACCGGCAAGGACGAAAACCTTCCGAGTGGGTAACGGCGTCACGGCACCCGCTCTTCTGTACAAAGTGGAGCCTGAATACACTGAACTGGCTCGAAATGCGCATGTAGAGGGTTTGGTTGTTCTCTACGTCGAGGTCGATCCGGAAGGAAAGGCCATCAATCCTCGTGTGGTCCGTACCCTTGGGTATGGGCTCGACGAGAAGGCCATCGAGGCCGTCCGCAAATGGAAGTTCCGTCCTGGTTACAAAGATGGCAAGCCCGTCAGCGTCGTTGCCACCATCCAGGTAAATTTCCGACTAACGAAGAATCCGCCACCCATCGCTGCTCCCGGGACTCAGAGTACGGTCACACAGATGGGCATCTGTAGCTTCAGTGGGAATGGCTGCTATCGCATCCCGGATGCGGCTTCTGTGCGCGGGCAAATGATCCAGCTCTCGGACACGCAGTTCGCCATTTTTGATGGCACGAGTTGGCGGCTGGCGGATATTCACTAAATGTGCCGACATGATCGGCAACGGTTTAAGATTTCGGGCGGTTTAATGACGAACAGCCACAATTTAATATACGTGCCATTTACAAAGAGCCCATGCCTCTGTGCCCTGGTGTTGTTGAGCATCGGCCTGTGCTCGCCAGCCATGGCGAAGAGAAAACCGAAGCCATTTCTCGTGCCCACTCAGCCGGACATCACCGAAGGCTGTATTTCGATCAAGTACATCACGTTCCATCCCCGAACTTTTACAAGGGACGCGTATATTTCCGCTACAGTCGAGAGCATTTGCTCACTTGATACCATCGTGACAATTCACGTAGCGTTCTTCAACGCGAGCAATCAAGAGATAGAGGGGCAGAACCCTCCTAAGCTGCTATTGAAACAACGTGATTCACTGCCTTTATACGCGCCACAGGGTAGCTACGATCATGACCGTGGTCCTGCTGTTGCGGGCAGAATAACATTTGTACGTCCTGAATTCCAACCATAGCAGAGCGCGGCGTAGTTTCTATAACTTTGTTAGGTATGGAACCCGCAAGCGAGTCTGGCTAGGGTGTCCGGCGGGGCGAAGTTGTTGGGGCAGGACCCGCTTGCCCCAGAGCCACCGAAACGAATTGGCGCAGGATCTGTTTGAGCAGGCCATGATAAATTATTGTGTCTTTGAGTGTGGCTATGCCGATTCCGCCTGACTGGGCTCAGAAACTTCAGAAATTCGTAGAGAAGTTGAAAGCGGACCCGAATCGACCGCTGGGCGACGATCCCTTCGATCATTTCGTCTTAACGGAGCATGCTGCTTCTTGGAATGGTTTTCTGAGTTGGACGAACGAGCTTAAGGGCGAATGGGGTTTTAGGGGGCAGCGTGACGCTGAATGGTTGTTGCACCCGTCCGAGGATCGGGCCATTTTGGTAGAGTACAAATCTCGTAATACGAACGGCTACTATCATCTCGATCGAAGGCAAAGTGAACGTGAATTGCTGTTTCAATTTAAACAGCGCGCTCATCAGTACATTAACCAGTTACCTGCTGAGTCGGATTTGGCAAGCTGGCTGGGCTTGATGCAGCATCATGGCATCCCAACACGATTTCTCGATTGGACCCATTCTCCGTATGTGGCAATGTACTTTGCGCTTGAGGAACAGGCACAAGGCGTCGGTAAGAAATCGGGCGTTTGGGCAATAAACCTGGATTGGGTGAACGCCAAGATTCGTGAAATCCTGTCCGAGGAGTTGCCCGCCGTTTCTACAGTTCCGCTTCGAGCCACTGTTCTGAACGAAATTCTGGACCGTATACAGAAGCCGCTAATCATGAGCATTGATCCCGAACATTCCGACCAGAGGTTGGCTGCACAGCAAGGATTCTTTCTGTGCAAGTTGATCGGCCCAGCAACTTTTAATCAAATACTGATGACGATGATGATCCATCCGAGCACACCCGACTATCCTGTCGTGAGAAAGTTGGATGTCAGCGCGAAGAATCGTATCGGTTTTCTGAAACGTCTACGTACGATGAATATCCACAGAGCATCGCTGTTTCCCGATCTTGATGGGTTTTGCCGATTTCTCAGCCTCAACCTGGATATCAAGACAAAGGAAGCAGGGCAAGAACTAGGGCCTTCTATTGCCGACCTCGAACGAAAACTGCGAGGTCAGAGTTGAAGTGATTCTACGCCGATGTCCGGATGAGGTTGACTAAAGGATGCCGACTGCTCGTGAGTGGCAACAGGCGCTCAGCCGTGAATACCAACTGATTATCGAATCATCCTCATCACTCTGTAACGAGGTATTGGGGAGGCAAAATCAGCGTGATATCGAACGTCGCCAGTCAGGTCGAATCTCACCCGCCACGAAAGCCCTTCGCCCCTGGCCTAAAGCCGGAGGACTGAGTTCTGTAAAAGTCAGGCCAATAGAAATACTCCAGTCACTTGGACGGATCACGACGCCGGTCATAACAGAACTGATCGACCTTGCTTCAACCTGGGCCGAGATCCGGTACGTTTGGGCTTTTCGGCCGAATTTTACGAGCCGATTCGCTCGGACTCTGCGTTTGAGTCCTGCTGTTAAGGAACTCGATTTTCATCAGAAGACACTCCTCTCAGATGAGTTCGGAGTGGCATTCGCGGCGTACTACATGGCTAGATTCGAAAATGCTACAGATCCAATCGACGCGTTTGTTGCGCGACGGAACCGACAAGTACGGTTGGTGGGCAATTCTCGTCGCTCTGTGCCCGATTACATCTTTTCTGGTCCTCAGCCGGAGCAATATTTTGTCGTGGAGTGTAAGGGTACTCAGGGCCCCCGGACGACCGCCGTCGGGCAACTCCAACGAGGATCAGAACAGGTTGTGACCGTCGCACTTGATCCACCTGCAAAGGCTATTCGTCTCGTGATCGGGGCTGTGCTGTCCGGCAGTATGACGCTCCTCATTCTCGATCCAGATGAGGATGAAAACGAGGGAAATCGGACACTGGCTCGTTGGTCAACCGAAGAAATTCGCCTATTCTCATGTGCAAAACGGCTGACGTATATCGGTGATAATGTCGGCGCGGCGAGGCTTTTGGATAGACGACACTTTGAGTTTCCGCTCCAAGAGCCCTGGGGGGAGACTGAAATGTCGATTCGTGAAAACGACCTTGGCGTTTTTCTCGGGACAGAAGAGCAACGCAGGACACCGGATGGCCACCAGATCCGCATGTTCCGCGGAATTGAAAAGCTCACGCTTGAAGCAGTACGGGATGGTGTGCCCAAGGCACGACTTCTCAATGCTGGTCGGTTGCCGGAGATCGGGTCAGCGGAGCATGATGAATCCCCATTTCATGTCGAAACATCTTCCGGTCCGGAGACGGCGATTGTGCGAAGCATAGCGAGTGATGGGTCCATCTTTGAGGTGAGTATCGGGTAGGACGGCTCGGGTTAGCTTATGGCCATACCTATTCATCATTGGATGCTGTCATCAGGCCCAGATTGAAGATGATTCAGTTTTTCGAGAGGCACAGCGGGAACTCCGGCAACGGCTTTCCGAACTGATTGACCGCAATGGTATTCGTTTTTAGCAGCCCTGTTTCTGTCCTGGCCCGGGGTAAAGAAGATCCGGCTTGCGTAACGAACCAGTTGCGATTCAGATTTTCAAAATTCCAAGCGTTGGGAGATCGTGAAGTCCGGAGAAAACCCTGACTTCGTGGCATACCCTGCTGGACGCAGGAGAAATGGGGTCATCTTACGGAGGCGAGAGGGTTGGTCCTTTGTTGGCGCGGAGCGAGGAGAAAAGCCTGGCGCTACTTTACTGAGGCCGTTGCCGCTATCTTCCTCAAGGTCATTAGCATCTGCTCAAGCTCAGCTCTCGATGTTTGGCCTTTAAGCTTAACCGTACAGTAGTCCATAGCATTCACTATTGGGATTAAAATATTCTCCCTGCTTCGGTAAACCGCATCGAGCTCATTGATGTAATCGCCTACGATAAATCCCGGAGCCCATTTAGCCTGCATCAGCTCATTGGCGTCCACTTGGTGCTGCGCCGTCACCGAGAAGTAAATTAACGAATCCCTCACGCCCGACAAATACATAATCTTTGCTTCATCATCGAATTGTTGCCATGCTCTACCGTTCATTAGTTGGATGGTGGTGAACTTGGCCGAAGACTCTTGAGCGCAAAGAAAAGAAGTCAAGAGCAAAACGAATGCTAACAAAATCCGCATACGTGTCTTATACCACTATTTTGTTAACGCTGAAAGCCCATCAGGCACCTTTCGCAAATCCTCAATCCCAGGCTCCGCAGGTAGGATCGCGGTTCCGGGACAAGGTTTAGGGACTTCGATTTCCCAAACTCCCACGCCTTAGAGAGCGGGAGAACGGGAAGAGATAGGCGCTCCGCCCAATGCTTGTCCGTGTCATTTCGTATATTTTAGACGCCTAGCGGGGATTCGACACCAATGACACTTCACGTGGCACTCGGTAGCACTCCGTAGATCTGGCCGATAGTGGCGAACGAAAACGGCTGCCTCATCGCCGCTGATGGAAATTAATCGGCAACCGGCGGCTTCTTTCTCCATACCCAGTCACTTAGCCCTGTACCATACTTTGTTCTCGTTGTGCGCCGTAAGCGAACTTCGCCACCGTTTTCAGTGATCTTCCCTTCGAAGGGTCCACCTGCAGCACCCTCTCGTTGTCGCTGGCCGGTCGTCCACCAGTCGCCGCGCAGGATACCGTCAGGGCTAAGCCTCGCTTTGAATGCATATGGGCTATCAGGAATACCTTGCTCTGCGGACGTATCTCCCTTTCCGCTTAGAGTCTCTCCTTCTTGCGTTATCGTAAGCTCGGCCTCACGATCATAAGGCTGTCCGAGATTAATGTCTTGCCAGATACCTGAAAGATTTGGTATTGAGGTTTCCACCAACGCATATGCCCGATGTATTTCCTTTGCAATCTGTACGAGTTCGGATGCCAATTTGTATGGCGAACGAATGTAGCTGTCAAGGGGCCGGCTCGGATTATTGACGGCCTGATAGTCCCGAAGGGCGGTCATGTCATACAGGCTTGCGGAAACTGCGACCCAAAGAACCTTTACGCCAGCTTCCTTCGCATTCGCCAATATCGGAGCGAACTCGTTTTCGGCAATGAATTGAGAGGCCAGAAACGCCGGACTCACCAGAAGCACGGCGACTGCAGAACGTTTTAGGGCGTTCTCGATTTCCCTTCGCCACTCGGCACCTGGCTGTATTTGGCCGTCGTGCCAAATAGATATCTCCTGTGAACGAATCAGCGGCGTCAGATGTGTCATCAATCGGTCTTTCCATTTAACGTCAGCATGCGAGTAGCTGAGAAACACCTGTGTTCGCTTCGCGGACATGACCACAGTTTATGACAAATTAGAAAGGCGCGGCTTTTGGTTGCCCAAACTCCCATCCCCTACGGCATCGGAACGTCGGGAGTTCCGGGTTTGTGCCTCCTTACGGTCAGAAGCCTTGCTCGGCATTCGATTACAGGTCAAACGAGAGCAGAACCGCACTACCAGACTCGGAACCGCTGGAAGACCTAGGTTCTGCACTCTCGCTCCGATTCAGCTAAATTTCTCCCGAACGTTGGCAACCGCAGGTTCGTCTGAGAGAAACTTTGCCTGAGTGCGCACCAGTAGCTCCCACCCACTCGGATTAATGCCGATAATTGTCCAGCCCGGCTGCCCGCGAACCGAAATAATTCACTTGGCAGTCGGCTTAGGCAAAGATCAAGCCGGAGTAGGCATGAGACGGGCTGACTTACAAAATATTAGTAATAAAGTGCATGAAGTAGCTTGACAAACGAGTATGAAATGTGGTATGTTAAAGAGATGGCAGCCGCGCTTGCCGAGGCCAGCCAACTGAATCCACATACATCCTAAAGGAGGTCATTCATGGCCCCATTACTTAGCCTCCGTGAGGCTGCACGCCTACTTGGCATCAGCTTCTGGTCTGTGAGGCGTCTTATTAAGTCGGGTAGACTTTTGTCCGTGCAAGTTGGCAGGAGAGTGCTCCTGGAGCAAACGGCCCTTGAGCAGTTCGTTGCTGCGAATCGCGGTACTCGTTTCTAGCTCCGCAGAATCACAGAAGCGCCATAGCGCCATTCGTGAGAGTGGCGAATGCCAACCCCACTCGTGCCACCGGCGGTGAAACCTCGGCACGAAAATCTTCAGCCGCCAAATCCAAAACAAGGAGTGAAAAACTCATATGACTAATACAGGTATGCCTGTTTCCGGCGATTCGGCGGCAAAAGCCAAGAGATTCCCGCTGGCATCTATTCTTCGTCACCTCAGCAGCCTTGCATCTGACGAGGAATTCTTCGGGAGCGTGACCTTACGGTTCCAAGGCCCTCAAGGCGTAGTCTACATCATCACCGAACGCGGTCAGCGTCCACAGGAGTTGGAGGTAGTGAATGGCCGGAGCTGATCACGTCTATACACCCACCGAACTGAAGGAGCGGGCATTGGAACTAAAATGCGACGAAACTGTGATCGAGGGTCTGGTCCCAAAACAGCAGCTTTCCCTTGTCGTTGGGGAATCCGGTCTCGGAAAATCACCCCTTCTCTATCAAGCCGCAATCTGCGTTGCTGCCGGAGTGCCATTCTTGGAACGACCAGTTCGCCAGGGCCGTGTCCTCTGGATGGATTGCGAAAACGGCCTTGGCCAAGTGGACGGAATGCTCGATAAAATCTCGAAGTTTCTCGGCTTGCCTCAAGCTCCCGCTGATCTTTTGCTCTGGAACCTTAATGATGCTGGCGAGGATTTCGGAGCACCAGGCCATCAGTTCGAGGACATTGTTCGCCGACACGATCCAGACTGGGTCCTTATCGACACGCTGAAAACGATGTTCGTCGGGGTAGAGTCCAAGAACGAAACTGCCGCCGAATGCTATAGGTTTCTCCGCAAGCTGATGAGTGAGGTTCAGTGCAGCATCACAGGTGTCCATCACCCACGTAAGAAAGGTGAGCTTCGTGAACTGGAGTCACTGGAAACAACAAGTGATCCCCGAGGGTGGTTTGACGAGGCCAGCGGTGCGAAGTCTCTCATTACGAATTGCGATGTGCGGCTCGGGATCGACAAGCCGGTGAGCCGGAACTCGGATTTGGCAATCCGCGGCTTTGAGCGAGTCACTGGAGAGATCCCATTGATACTAGTCTCTCGTGTACTCGACGAACAATCGGAATCCCCGGTCGGTTACCGGCTCGTTACAGGCGCTGATGCGGTCACCAATCCAGAGCACCGGAGACTGTGGGATGTTTTACCTCCTGAATTCCGGTTCAAGGATGCTAAAGAGGCTTACGGCAAGGGCGATCAGGCGACCCTCAACGCACTGAACAAACTCATGAGTGCGGGAATCCTTCGGAAGCGTGAAGACGGTCGGTATGAGAAGACGGTAGAACTCAACCTGCCGCCACTCGCGTCGGAGTTCGACGGGATTAACCTCAACCGGCTTGTCGCCTAGGGTCTGGAGTGGATGGAGTAACGATTGAAAACCTATGTAAACACCAGAAAACATTTATCATCTTTACTCCAGGATGATTTTGGAGTTCGTTGGAGTGCGTGGAGTAAATTCACTCCATGCGCTCCAGGGCACTCCAGAAACGGGGTGGAGTACTTAAAGCCAATAAAACAAAATGGTTAGCTTGCGTTTTTACGGGAACTCCAGTCACTCCACGGTTCTGCCCCGGAAACCTGACGGGTTTTTAGGGTTAGAGATGGTAGCCGGTAATTCCGGTCGAGGTCAATCCGTCGCCTGTCCTCAGCCAAGCCGTGCTCGGAACCGAATTCCTCGGTTGGCGAATCCTTTTTGTAACCTGGACGACCGCCGCTCAGTCTATTTTCGTGAGGTTGGTTTTCGTCGGCTTCAGGCCGTTCGGTCTTCCTTTCTAGCAGTGTCGCGCTCCCTGGCAGAGGGACAATTTCGTCCCCCATATCGCCTGGGCATCCAACCGATGCGCCGGAGAAGGGATTTCAATGTTATTGACCGAAAAAGGCGCGGCTGCACACCTCGGCTGCTCAGTAGGACTCCTCCGCAAATGGAGGCTGCTCGGCGGAGGGCCGGCATACTGCCGACTTGGAAGGTTGGTCCGCTACAGCGAGGTTGATCTCCAAGCATTCATCGAATCGAACCGAGTGGTTCCTGAGGAGGTCCGGTGATGCGATGGAATCACACCGTCAACCACAGTGAGCGACCGCTTACTTTAGGATTCGTCTCCACGGTCCAGCAATCGGCGCAACCCAGAATTGTGGTGGCGGAATCCAATCGGAAGATCCGCAATATTGACGACATAAGCTCCATCTGGAAACGGGAGAGTGAGTTATCCTGGCTCGTTCCGGGCCTTCTCGCTGACGGCAGCGTTAACCTGCTTTCCGGTGCCAGCGATGTGGGCAAGACATGGTTTTCTCTCTTCCTTGCTGGAGCGGTGGCACGCGGCAGTTCCGTTTTCGGGCAGGAGGTTGGCCCACGGAGAGTGGTCTATCTAGATGGCGAGAATCCCGATTACGTGATCAAGCAGAAGCTATTTGATCTCGGTATTGCAGAAACCGCAAACCTCAAGATCTGGGGTGGATGGGAAAACGAGCCTCCACCCGGCCCTGGTGATCCGGTAATCGTCGATTGGGCTCAAAAGGAGCGCCCATTATTCATCTGGGATTCCCTGGTGGAGTTCAGTCCCGGCGATGAGCAGTCATCGCGGGAAACACGAAATTTCATGCGGAAGTTCCGCCGGTTAGCATTCCTCGGGGCGACTGTGATCATCCTCCACCACACGGGAAAATCCGACGGATCGCAGGAGTACCGTGGTTCGAGCGACATCAAAGCAGTGGTGGACATGGCCTTCTTGCTTGAACGGGTCGGCAACCGGCGCGAACTTGATGAGGTCGTCCTGGAACAGTTTAAATCTCGTCTGGCGGTTATACCGAAACGGAAGCTGAAGTTCGTCCGCAGAGTGGGGTTTGAACTTCTAGAGACCATAGAAACGACTGTCTCCAACGCACCCGACCCGATTGAGGTCGTGAAGGAGATAGTGGCTGCGACCCCAGGTCTGAATCAGTCCGAAATTGTCAAACGGGCAATGGCCGCTGGAATTTCCAAACACACAGTCCCGGAGATTCTCAAGCAGAAGGAATTTCGTCTAGAGCGGGGTCGCGGGAGATCGCTCCGTTACCACATCGCATTGAAACCTGCGCTCCAAGCAGAATCGGAGAGCGAACAAGAGGAGCTGGCGAAAGGCGATCCAGCCTGATCTCCCGAACTCCCGGTCCCTAGAGTACGGGGATTTGGAAGATCAAATCACTCGTGGGGATTTGTGTCACCACGAGGGCTGTGGGGATGTACGCTCTGATTGATCTCCCGCTCTTCCACACCCCAGATAGCGGGAGACCGGAAAACAGGGGAGAGGCTCCAGCCCAAAATTGAGGGAGAATATTCGATTTGGACGCAAG
>Ga0335081_10019149_pt1 | contig 11067 bp, 10 predicted proteins | sample Lox_Sample_35_FD_206713 | JGI IMG/M metagenome (GOLD analysis project Ga0335081, IMG submission 206713) | Soil microbial communities from Loxahatchee National Wildlife Refuge, Florida, United States - Lox_Sample_3.5 | ecosystem: Environmental > Terrestrial > Soil > Wetlands | place: USA...
AGGCTCGACCTGGTCGACACTCTGCACGGGGTCTGGAGGTGCCACTTCGCGGGGACGTGCTCGGCGGTCTGCCCGAAGGGGGTGGACCCGGCGCTGGGAATCCAGCTCCTGAAGAGGCACGTGATGGCCGCGAGGTCGCCCTTCAGGCGACGGAAGAAGGCGAGGGCAGGGGCGAAGGTGTTCGCCAACCCTAACGCGGACCTGCTGAAGAGAGACTAGCGCTCACTCGGTCGGCTCGGAGTACTGGGCGCCAAGGTAGGTGTAGACGCCCGTCTTCAGGACCTTCACGGACAGCATGGCGCACTTTATCCTCGCGGGGCCGAGGTCGGAAGTCCCCAGCATCTTCAGAATGTCGTCCCTGGAGAGCCCCTTCACCCACTCGAGTGGCTTCCCCTTGGCCATTTCCGTGAGCATCGAGGCCGACGCCTGGCTGATGGCACAACCCTTGCCGATGAACCTTATCTCCTCGATCTTCTCCTTGTCCGGGGAGACGCGGATCTGCATCTCCACCTCGTCGCCGCAGAGCGGGTTGAGGTCCTTGGCGTCGATGTCGTGAGGGTCTAGCTTCCCGAAGTTCCTCGGGTTCCTGTAGTAGTCGAGGATCAGCTCGCGATAAAAGTCGCTGCTCAAACGCAGAACACGCTCTTGGCCTTCAGGAGGGCGCCTATGAACACGTCGATGTCCGCGGTCGAGTTGTAGACGTAGAAGCTCGCGCGGCTCGTCCCGGGGATGTCGAGGTGCTCCATGAGGGGCTGCGCGCAGTGGTGCCCGGACCTTATCGCGACGCCCTCCTCGTCGAGGATCGACGCCATGTCGTGGGGATGGATGTCAGCGAGGTTGAAGGAGATTACCCCTCCCCTCGCCTCGAGGTCCATAGGCCCGTAGATCTTGATGTTGGGGATGCGCGACATCTTCTCGAATGCATACCTGAGGAGCTCGACCTCGTGCCCCCTGACGTTTTCCATCCCCAGCGCGGCGAGGTACTCGACCGCGACGCCGAGCCCTATGGCGTCGGCGATGTTCGTAGTCCCGGCCTCGAACTTGTAGGGGACGTCGTTCCACCTCGCCCCGTCCAGGTGGACCTCCTTGATCATGTCGCCGCCCGACTGGAACGGGTCCATCGAGTCTAGCAGCTCCTTCCTCCCGTAGAGCGCGCCTATCCCTGTCGGCCCGAGCATCTTGTGCCCCGAGAACGCGAGGAAGTCGCACCCCATCTTCTGCACGTCGAGCGGCATGTGAGGGATGGACTGCGCCGCATCGACCACCGTCACGGCGCCGGCGCCCCTGGCCATGGAGCAGAGCTTCTCTGCGTCGTTGATCGTCCCGAGGACGTTGGAGCAGTGGGTGAACGCGACGAGAGCGGGAGAGAGCCCTAGCAGCCTCTCGAACTCCCCCAAGTCGAGCTTGCCCTCGGCGGTGATGGGGGCGTACTCTATCCTCGCTCCCTTCTCCTTTGCGAGGAGCTGCCAGGGGACCATGTTGCTGTGGTGCTCCATCAGCGTAAGGACTATGACGTCGCCCTCCTTGACGAACTTCGAGCCCCAGGCGAACTTCACCAGGTTTATCGACTCGGTCGTCCCCCTCGTGAAGACCACCTGCTGGGGAGAGGGGGAGTTGATGAACTTGGCCACCTTCTTCCTCGAGTTCTCGTAGGTCTCCGTGGCCTCGATGCTCAGCTGGTGGACGCCCCGGTGGACGTTGGCGTTGTATCTCGAGTAATAGTCGACCAGTGCGTCTATGACGACCTTGGGTTTTTGGGTCGTCGCCGCGTTGTCCAGGTAGACCAGTCGCTTCCCGTTGACCTTCCTGTTCAGGATGGGGAAGTCGTTCTTGACCTTCTCCACGTCGACCGTCTTTGTAGATTCGAGCAAGTCTTTCTACTCTCGGTGCCTCTAAATCTCCACGAAAATGCTTCCTTCCTCTATTTTAACGTTGTAACGCCTCAGCGGCTCTAACGCCGGCGGGTTGTAGACATCCCCCGTCCGGAGGTCGAACTGAGAGAGGTGAAGCTGGCAGACCACCCGTTCCTCAACCATGAACCCCCTGGCGAGCAGAGACTCCTCGTGGGTGCAGACCCCGTCGACAGCATAGACCTCGCCGCCCAGGTTGGACAGGAGAATCTGCTTGCCTTCTATGTCGACCCCGGCCATCGTCCCGGGGGCGAGTTTCGACAGCTCGAGCGCTTTCACGAACCTAGGCAACTCCTTGCCTAGCCCCTGTACTTGTAGTGGCGCTCGAAGATGTCGCCCGCGGCCTTCTTTTCCTCGTCTGGGACCTCTCCCGTGAGCGCGAGGAGGGTCTCCCTGTCGACCAGCCGCCTGCGCTCGCCCGACCACTTCCCCTCCACCGTGAACTTCGCTCCCTCGCGAGCGAACTCGATAGGTATCCTCGAGAGGACGGGCTCGAAGAACCCTATCACTATGAGCTTCTTGGCCTCGTCCTTGGGGAGGCCCCTCGCCTCGAGGTAGAAGATCTGTTCCTCGTCTATCTGCGCCACCGAGGCGGAGTGCGTCGCCTTCACCTCGTTGGTGTCTATGTCCAGGCCAGGGATGGCGTCCGAGCGGGCGCGCTTGTCGAGTAGCATCGCGTGGTGGGCGAGGTACGAGTGGGAGTTCTTCGCGCCCTTCTTGATCTTGACCATGCCCTTGAAGATGGACTGGGACTCCCCCTTGAGCACTCCCCTCGCGGTGAGGGAGCCCGCCGAGTCGGGGGAGTTGTGGACGAGGTTCGCGTCGAGGTCGTAGCGCTGCTTGCCGTCGCAGAAGAAGACCTGGTATCCCTCGAACGAGGCGCCCCGCCCGTTGAGGCCGAGGTTGAACCTCGACCTTGCTATCCTCCCGCCGAGGAGGATGGAGGCGAGGGAGGTCTTCGCGTTGGTCGCGACCGAGACCCCCTCGTTAGAGAGGTAGACCGCGTTGTCGTCCAGGAGCTGTAGCGTGCTGGAGTCGACCTGGGCGCCGCTCTCGGCGAAGACGTCGAGCGTCGAGCTCACGAGGAACGGCCCCTGGCTATCGGCGGTGTAGAGCTCCTCAAGGTAGTTGAACTTCGAGCTTTCCTCTGCGTAGATGACCGTCATCTCGACGACGCTCGATGACGGGTTGCGCGTAACGAGCATGCGCCTTAGGGACGAGGGGGCGGCCTTTCCCTTTGGGACGCGGATGAAGAGACCCGAGTTGAAGAAGGCCGCATTGAAGGCGGCATACTTCTCCTCCGATGGATTGGCGAGCCGCCTGGAGAGGAGCTCGCGCAGGATGTCCCCGTACTTCGAGAACGCTTCGCCTATGCCGAGCACTTCAACGCCGCTCTTCGCATAGTCCTCGTCGAGGTCGACGTGCACCGTGGTCGAGTTCCCCTGAAGGACGATGTTGGTCTCCTTCCCGGTGAGGTATCCCTCGAAGTGCTTCCTGAGGTCGACCTTCTCCTCGGCGAGCCCCACACTGAACTGCTCAGGGTCGAAGGCGGACACCCCTTCGTACTTGGTGTAGAGGGGCGAGGTCTCGAGCGGAAGCGACGAGAACCTTCGAAGCGCCTCCAGCCGATAGTCCCTGAGCCAGCTCGGCTCGCGCAGGCTCTTGGAGAGCGACTCCACCTGCTCCTCGGTGAAGCGAGAGACTGCGCTCTGGGCCATGGTGTTCACTCCTGAAGGTAGGGTTCTAGCCGACCGCGCCGGTCATCTCGAGCGCCATCAGCCTGTTGATCTCTATGGCATAGGTCATGGGCAACTCCTTGGTGAAGGGCTCCACGAAGCCGTTGACTATCATGCTCAGGGCGTCCCTCTCGCTGATGCCCCTGGCCATGAGGTAGAATATCTGCTCCTCGCCCACCTTCCCGACGCTCGCCTCGTGGGTGACCGTGGCGTCGTCCGCCATGACCTCGACGTAGGGGATGGTGGAGGTCTTGGACTGCTCGTCCAGGAGGAGCGCGTCGCACCTGACCGTCGCCTTCACGCTGTGCGCGCCCTTGGCGATGTGGAGGAGGCCGCGGTAGATGGCCTCGCCGCCGTCCTTGGAGACGGACTTTGAAATTATCTTCGAGGACGTGTCCGAGGCGAGGTGGATTACCTTGCCTCCCGTGTCCTGTATCTGGTTGGCCCCGGCGTAGGCCATCGACATGATTTCTGCGGAGGCGCCCTTGCCGAGGAGGTAGACGGAGGGGTACTTCATGTTCCTGCCTGAGCCGACCTCGCCGTTGAGCCAGGTCACGCTGGCGTTCTCGTAAGCGTGCGCCCTCTTGGTGACGAGGTTGTAGACGTTCTTGCTCCAGTTCTGTATCGTGATGTATCGGATCTTCGCGCCCTTCATCGCGACGAGCTCGACGATGGCCGCGTGGAGCATCGACTTTTGGTACATGGCCGCGGTGCATCCCTCGATGTAGTGGACCTCGCTGTTGGGCTCGGCCACGATCAGGGTCCTCTCGAACTGTCCCATCCCCTGGGCGTTGATCCTGAAGTACGACTGCAGGGGCATCGTGATCTTGACGCCCTCCGGGATGTAGATGAAAGGCCCGTCGCTCCAGACCGCGCTGTTGAGGGCGGCGAACTTGTTGTCGTTGGAGGGGATGATGGTGCCCATGTACTTCTTGACGAGCTCGGGATAGTCCCGGACCGCGTTGCCGACGCTGGTGAAGATGACGCCCTGCGCCTGGAGGTCCTTCTGGAGGCTGTTGTAGACCTCCTGGCTCTCGTAGATGGCGCCCACGCCGGCCAGGAACTTCCTCTCGGCTTCGGGGATGCCGAGCTTCTCGAAGGTGTTGCGTATCTCGGGGGGGACGTCCTCCCACTTCTTCGCGGTCTCCTTCGAGGGCTGTGCGTAGTAGTAGAAGTCCTGGAACTTTATGGGCGAGAGGTCGACTCCCCAGGTGGGGACGGGCCTCTCGTTGAAGTGCTTGAGCGCTTTGAGCCTGAACTCCTCCATCCAGATGGGCTCGTTCCTCAGCCGCGAGATCTCCTTGACTACGTCCTCGTTAATCCCCTTGTGGCTCTGGTCGAGGTAGCCGGTGGAGTCGGCGAAGCCATACTTTGTCTTGTAATCGTCCGTGACGATGTCGGCCGCTGCTGTCATAAACCAGCTCGGTATTACCTATGTTATGTATAAAAATGATTCGGGTTGGGGTTCTGTCCAGTCCCTGTCGGTTTTGAATAGTTTTGAGGGTCTGTAAAGTTTCGTCGGCTATCTCTTAGCTTGAAGCGCCTTGCGCTTGTATTCCTTTTGGTATGTCTTGACAAAGAACGGGTAAGTGATTCCGATTTGTCTGCAAAAAATCAAAACGTAAATTTGGTCGAGTGCATTGGATTTCTGTATCATGATTCGTTTTTGTCCTTTGAATAAATCATGCGCTCGTCGTTTGTAATCACTTGGCGATATCCAAGCGCTAACAAAACCGTTTGAAGTTCATTCCAAGTATGTGTCTTTACTAAGACTCTCAGTCCATTGCGAAGCCTTACTCTCTTATTGGAACTTCGACCATTTTATGCGAGAAGTTAGAACGGCTGTAAGTCTCCATCGCAGTTCTCTTTTGAGGAACTTCATAGGGAAAGAGCTTGTCATGAATTTCGGGATATTGTTGGAAGAATAGACTTACCGATTTTGTCGCCTCTTGATCTAACTCAGTCTCGGTATCTGCTTGAACGATTATTTCGGGGATTTCCTTGATGTGGCCCACCAGCTTACCACTCGTGCCTTTTACCAAATACATAGTAAACTCATGCACATTATTGTCCGACATGAAGCGGCATAGCATTTCCATCGTGGCTATTTAACACCCATGCGAGCAACAAAGTTTGACCACATTCAAGTATTGGATGAGCTTGCACGCTCGATTCTCCGCATTGTCAAGTCTTGTTGTCTTGCCGCGTTCTGGATTATCGTGCGCCACTTGTCTTCTCTCGGGTTTGGGCTTTGTCCAATTGGCGGACTCGTCGGTGTTGCAAATTCTGGACTCATATGCCGAGCCTCGGGAGACGGCTTATTACTCTCTGAAACCCCTACAACCGCGTGTCGCCGAGAGACCAATACCGAGTCGTTCTCGCGCTGATCGGGCTGATTCTGTTGGGTTCTGGATTTTGGGCATCTCTCGAAGAAGAACCCTTTAGTGTCACATCCCTCGGTGCGTTCATCATGGTAGTCGGTGCGATTTGCCTCTTGGCATCCGAGGCGCTCAGAAAGCCCAAACCAAAGCCCTAGTCAGGTCGAGGAAGACAAAAGCTCCGAAGGCAACCAGTCCGCCAAGGATGATGCCGCGTATCAGCCGCCGTCAAGTCGCCCTACCCCCAAGCGCCATAGAGTTTCTCAATGCCCTTTTCGAATCTGAGGGCGAAATCTCCGAGGGCGTCGGCTCCCTTCTTGCGCTGGGTCTTGTCCTTCGCCCAAGCGGACGACGCGAGGCTCTTCTTGACTTCCTTCAGGCCGGCGTCCTTCTCGATGTCGTCCTTGAACTCGAAGAACATGTACGAAAACGACGTGGGCTTGACCTGTTTCACGGGCTTGGCAGGCGGATCCGTTCCAGTGGAAGGAGGTTTTTGCGGCCCCCCGTCTCCGCCGTCTTCTGCCGGCTGAGCGGTCAAGTGCGTCATATAGAAGTTTTGCAGATACGAGATGTACTTGTGCGTCGAGCTCCCTTCCCAGTCCAAGGCCGGTTCCACTCTTTCGTGATAGATGGCCTCGACCGCGTTCCCTTCACTTACCGACGAGAGAAGTATCAACCCACCTGCCTCCCTGAGGAACTTGATCCGACACCCGTAGAAGAGCATGTAGTAGTAGAGCAGGTCATTGACCTCATCGTCCGATAGGTCGCTCTTGTCTTTCATCCCATTGAGTGATGCCTGGAAGTTCCTCGCTGCGATGATCCACGGGTAGTAATATCCATGAATCCAGGGGAAGATGAGCGCCCATTTCTTGTCGTTGTTGGCGATGGTCTGTTGATAGAAAGACGAGATTTCCTTGTACACCGCGGAAAAGACAATCCCGAGCAGTGTGAGTATCGCCGCCACAATCGTGGCCTGGGCGGCGGTCGGCGTAGTTGGAGTGATTTGCGATTGGAGCGAGAAGATGATGAATCCGCCGATGGCGGCGCCGACGACTATCAGGACCAAAAGTCTTGCGAGTCGTCCCATTCGACCCAGATTCAAGGACGACAGATAATAAGTCATTCTGGTCCTTCGCTCCGGAAAGGAGCAAGGGATTGGCCCTTCCAATGGATGTTAAAATTGGATTGGGTCCAGCTTCATAATGCTTATAACAGCTCAGCTAGCTCAGCTACTTGAGCTGCCCAACGAGATGTCACCAGCTGAGCTGGCCGACTTTCCTTGCAAATACTGCGGGAGGAGCTTCACCGACGGAAGGAGGCTCGGGGGGCACGTGCGTCAGTCCCACCCTGTAGTGAAGTCGGGAACGACCCAATACGCTGCGACGCCGTCTGCGGAAGGTGAGTTGGCGGCGAGGGTGCTCGAGCTATGGAAGACCGGCGAAGACCCGATCACGGTCGTCGAGACCTTGAGGGTGCATCCACGATTCGTGAAGGAGGTCCTCAAGGAATACGACGAGCTGATCAACGAGTGGAAGAAGTTCAAGGAAGCCTGAGAGCCCAGGACGCCTCGGCTGAGGTCATTCCAGCCTATAGCCAAAATCCGGGTGAGTGAGATGTTTTATCTCCGCCCGACGGCGGCCCATCGCAATGGCGGACAAGACGGGGGGCGCAGTTAGGGGCGGATTTCTCGTCATCGTGGGGTTCATCTTCCTGGGGCTCGGAGCCTCGCTCTACTACGGCGAACTGAATTTCGGGAGCCTGACCAAGAGCGGCGCCGCCCAGCAATCGGGGAGCCCGTGGGCATATCTTCCTTTGGCACTCGGGGTCGTGCTGATGGTGGTCGGTTTGATCCTTGCTGTGCTCGACCGAAGAAAGGCCCGATAGGCCAAGACCGTCGCGCGCGGGCTACCACGAAGAACGAAGCGATTGCGCAGATTCTGGATGACTCGACAAAGGTTGGGGAGAGGGGTTACGGGTATCGACCCGTTCCCTCTTGCTTTCTTCTTACTCGTTGAGAAGGTATGCTTGGTAGTATGCATTGCCGGGTTGGTTGTACACGCCTGTGAATGGGTTGGTTCCGATTGGGCCGTGTCCCATGGTCGCGCTGGAGAGGAAGTCGGCGATGAAGTTCTCAGGGGTGCCTGCGCTGTTGCTGTTGAGGTATGAGCTGCCGGTGCTGGCGTCGATTGGCTTGATTCCGAGGGCGTTGTAGAAGGCGGTCGTGCCGGAGCTCGAGCCGATGCCCGTGCCCAGGCCGGTCCCTAGATTGGAGTAGACCGCAGCGGCCCACTGCCACTGGAGGGTGAACGAGTTGGTCGTTCCGCTGAACTCGCCTGTCCAGTCCGCCTTCGCTCCCGCTAGGGAGACGCCGGTGGGAACCTGGTAGGCCACTCCGCCGATGAAGGCGTTACCCGTGAATCCCACGGGCACGGTGGTCACCCATTGACCGCCCGTGTACGTCGTGGTGGCAGAGGTCGCGGTGCTGCTGAAGACCACTTCGGCGTTGGGTGCTGGGATTGAGAGCGGGATGCCGTTGCTTCCCTGCAGCTGCAGGTTGATCCACTGTCCCGTGAAGTGGACAGTAAGCGGCGAAGAGGATTCTCTTGGGGTGATGCTCGCCTCTGCGCTGAACCAGACGTAGTTTCCGGTCGTGACAGCGCTGTGAGACATGTCGTTTTCTGTGGCGCACACGTCCGGGTTGGTGTCGACGTCGGTGCAGGTGCTCGTGGTGCTGAGGTTAGGGGTGCCGGGGACAGAGTTCGTTCCCAGGAACTGGCGGCCGCTGTTGGTCTGGACTACCTCGCCCGAGGCCGGGTTCAGGAAGAGTTTGCCGCCGTTGGGTTGTGGGTGTGAGAGGTCGAACATGTTCAGTAGAGATCCTGCGATGGTCGCGAACGAGGTGGAGCCGAGGCTTCCGAGGTGCCAGTTGTACTGGATGAAGCTGACTATCGAGCTCTGGTCTACGAGGGTGTTGTCGACGTAGTTCGACTTGGCGTACGGGGAGATCACCAAGATGGGTATGCGTGGGCCGTAGCCGCACCTGTCTTGCACGCCCAATGGAGAAGTTCCCGCTCCGCAGACTCCCACGCCGTTGAGCACGTCGCTTGCGGGGTCGCTCGATGGGTTGACGATCGGCGACATAACGCTGTCATACCAGCCGTCCGAGTCGTCCCAGTTGATGATGATGGCAGTGCTGCTCCAGGTGGGGAGGCTCTCGAGCTTGTTGATGGTGTTGACCAACCAAGCCTGCTCGTCGAGCGGGTCGGAGTTGCCGGGATGTCCGTCCTGGTACCTCGGCGCCTTCAGGTAGCTGACCGAGGGCAGGTTCCCCGAGTCGGCTGCGATCCAGAAGGACGAGAGGTCATACTGGTGGTTCGCCTGGTCGGTGTAGCCGATCATGGAAGGAGAGCTTGGGGGAAGGTGGTGTGGGTTGGCGGTGGATGCGAAGTACTCGAAAGGCTCATGGTGTGGGCTGTACGCAGCCTCGTTGCTCCCTCCTACCTGCGCGTCGGAGGAACCGCACTGCGCTGGCGCGCCTGTCGTCGGGTTGTAGGGGACCGTCGGGGTGAATCCACCCTGGAACCAGCCCCATGTCACTCCCGCGGCGTTGAGCAGGTTCCCGACGTTCTGGGGGGCGTCGGGCCCGCTGGACACCATGGCTGCCGTCGACGTGTCTCCGTCCTGGGTGTAGGAGCAGTCGTCGTACGTCGGGTCGATGTCACCGATGAGCTGGCCGTTCTCGAGAGTTCCGCCCACGTTGGCGCTTGAGGTCGTCGCACCGGCGAGCGAGAATGTCCCGCCCGTCCCTGTGGAGGTCGGTACGGCCGCAGTGGTCGTTATCGCTGCTGGGCCGCCGAGGCCGGAGACCACGTTGAGCGCTCCAGGCGTGGATGGGCCGAAGGTAGTCCCGAAGGAGTTGTCGTTGAGCGCGAAGTTCTGGGCGTAGTTCCAGAGGGCGGTCACGGTGTTGCCGTCGTAGTAGTCCATGACTATGCCGTCAGAGCAGCTCGTTTGCTCGGGGAACATGTTCATCAGGCCGCCATTGAAGGCCGCCTGCTCCGCCGTGTAGTCGTGGTCGTTGTCACAGGTGACCGGTTGTGTCCTGTCTAGCCTAGCGGGGTTGTCCGAAGGATTCCCCGTCACCAGCTCGTTGGGGTTGCTCGCTAGGAGCGGCCCCGTCAAGTCGTTGGCGCTGGGAGTGTCCGGCGCCGCGGTGAACTGTGGCTCGTTTGGCGGGTTCGCTGCGTTGGGATACGTCCCGAAGTAATGGTCGGTCGAAACGTTCTCTTGGAAGATCACCACGACGTGCTTTATCGGAGTCGCGGTGACCGATGCCGTGGTTGGTGGGCTTGCGTTGGCGGCTATGTTGGCTGTCAACAATACCGCTAACAGTACGAAAGGAATTGCGATTGATACTTTAGTCCGTATTTTCATCGCGAAGAAGGCGATGGTAAGAGCTTTTCTTCATTGCCGAAGGAAACCGCATAGGTCACTGGTCTCACTTTCGTGAGTGTTCCGAAACGGCGCCCTATGGGGGCGACGTAGTCTCTATAGGCCAAAAGGCCCGAGTCCCTACGCGATATCGCCCCTGCTCTTGACCCGCGACCTGAACAGCCCGATCGACGCCGCCAGGAGCACGACGCCGCACCCGACAAGCAGAGATGGCACCAATGGGACGCCTTGAACAGCTGCACCCCTAGAGGCGGCTCCCGCGGTTCCTGGGTCCTGGACAAGGACGAACGTGCTCCCGTCGCCGAAGACCGGAGCGTAGCCGCTCAGCCTGTAGCCGGGCGAGTCGTAAGAGATGTCGGTTATAAGGCGCAGGGTGACGGAGGCGTTGGCGGTATCTCCCGGAGAAAGGCCGGTGTCCCCTTCCGTGAGCGGAATCGAGAAGTTGAGAGGCCCCCAAAACGCACCTGGATACAGGTATCTCTGCGTTGGCGTTGGAGAACCCTGCGAGCCGTTCACAGAATGGTTGTCGCAGAAGAGTATCACAAGAAGGACGTAGTCCCGCACGTCATTCTCTGCTCCCGTCAGGTCGTT
>Ga0335081_10019152_pt1 | contig 11066 bp, 7 predicted proteins | sample Lox_Sample_35_FD_206713 | JGI IMG/M metagenome (GOLD analysis project Ga0335081, IMG submission 206713) | Soil microbial communities from Loxahatchee National Wildlife Refuge, Florida, United States - Lox_Sample_3.5 | ecosystem: Environmental > Terrestrial > Soil > Wetlands | place: USA: Florida...
GATCGGGTTGACACCCAGCTCGACCGGCTGATCTATGACGCTTTTCCGCTTCCGAAAGCCAGCTGAAAAGTTGACACTTTCACAAAGAAGTTACTTACATCAGACGTCTAGAACAGCACCTTCAGGCCGAACTGAATCACTCGGCCGTCCGCGGCGGAGCTGATCACTCCGAAAGACGCTGTGCCCTGCGCCGTTCCCGGAGTACCGAAATTCACCATATTGAAGCCGTTAAAAAACTCAGCCCTGAATTGCACATTGTAATGTTCCTTGAAGCGGTTGTTCTTCATGATGGAGAAATCCCAGTTGTGGAGGCTTGGCGCAAAAACGTCGGGCAGCGTGCGGGCCGTGTTCCCGAACGTGAAGGCCGGCGGGGCCGAGAAAACCGCGGTATTGAAGTACTGGGTCAGCCGGCTCTCGGTGGCCCCACTCAGTTTGGCGCTGGTTCCGTTATTGTTCGGGCGCGAGCCACCGCCGAGCGAGTGAGTGTTGTTGACCGATGTAGTCAAACCGAGCGGCTGGCCATTCTGGAATGTTGTGACACCGTTGAGCTGCCATCCGCCGGCGATCATGCCCAACACTTTTCCTCCCCGGTTCAGCAGCGGCTTGCCGGGGCCGAACGGCAGCTCCCAGTTGTAACTGAGAATGAACCGCTGCGGCGTATCGAAATTTGCCAGCGCTCGTTCGCCTCGCAGGTTGTTGCTGTCCTGAACCCCGGGATTGGCGAAGTTGATCGACAGTCGCGACCCGGCATCGGTGATGGTTTTGGAAAAAGTGTAGGCCGCCAATAGACTAACACCGGCACTGAAGCGGCGCTCCACCTTGAGCTGCAAAGCGTGGTAAATGGAATCGCCTTCACGTACGGCCCGGATGTTGACGCTGTTGTATTCCGGGAAGGGCCGCAGCAGTTGGCCCGAGGCCACCGTCGCACTGCTGAGCGGACCGGTGGTCACCACACCGAACAAAGGGTTTGGCACTTGAATCAGCAAGGCCGAGCCCAGCGCGAGGAACCGGTCGTTGAGCTGATCGGCCTGAATGTCTATGGGCAGCGCCGTACCTTTGTTGCCCGCATAAGCGGCGGCCAGCAGGATATTGCCGGCCAATTGCTGTTGGACATCCAGGTTCCACTCCTGGGCGTAGGCGCTGCGGTCTTTGTGATACACGCTCACGAGATCCTGGCCGATCAATGTTCTCAAGCCCAGGCTGCTGCCGGTGGGCTGGTTGATCCCGTTGGGAAATGGGCTACCGAGGTTATCGGCCGGCGTGATGCCGCCGTTCAGGGAGCTGTTGAACGTGGTCGATACGAAGAAACCGGAAGCGCCCAGATTGGTGCCTTGATCGTCGCCCGTGGAGGGCAGGTAGAAAAGCCCGAAACCGCCTCGAATGACGGTCTTCGGGAGGACGTTGTAGGCGAAGCCAAACCGCGGGCCAAAGTTGAGATAGTTGGTGACCTTCTGGCGCGTGGTGTTGCTGTTGACGCCCGGATACTCGAGACCCCCCAGCAGATTGGGCAGCCCCACCTGCGACGCAATCGGATTGGCGACGGCCGGATCGAACCAGCTCAAGCGGTTGTAGCGCTCGTTGCGCCCCGTCTCTACTTCCCAGCGAACTCCGAAATTCAGGGTTAACTTGGAACTCACCCGGTAGTCGTCCTGAACGTAGCTGCCGAAATAACGGTACGAAATAGAGATAGCCGGCGTGTTGTCCACCGATCCGGAAACCGGGTATCCCAGCAGGAAGGAGGCGACGGTGTTTCCGCCGGTGCCCGTCAGTGCATTCGGCCCCGACGTGAACGACGAGTTGAAGCTGAAAGACGGCTCCGGCGAACTCGGCTGCAACTCGCCGATTGGGATAAAGCGGAAATCGGCGCCGAATTTCAATTGGTGGTTGGAGAACATCTTGGTAAAAGCGCCCTGCCAGGAATGGGTGTTATCGTTGCGTGCGATCAGGTCCGACGAGTTCGGCGCAATTCCGTTGAATCCCGAAACCGCGATGGCCGGTAACGCTGCCACCGGGAGTTGCTGGTTCAGGGCCGCGGGCAGCCCCAACGTGGTGTAATCCAGCCCCCAACCGGGCGGCACCTTATCCAGATGCTGGCGCACAAAGCCATAGCGGATTTCGAACAGGAACGTGGAGGAGAAAGTCTGGGTGAAGTCGAGCATGGCGTTGCGCGCGTTGAAGTTCAAAGGAACGTCGCCGCCGCCCGGGTTGACGCCGCCCGCGAAGTCGAAGTGGAAATAGTCGTAGGCGCCGCGCTGCGCTTCGCTGTACGACACCCGCCCGAACAAGCGCGTCTTCTGCCCGAAGTTGTGGTCGATGCGCGCCATGAACGAGTCCCAGACGTTCTTCACCGCGCCCGTCGCCACGAAATTATTGGCGCCAGATGCAGTTCCCGCCGCGTTGGGCGCGGGCCATATCGCCGCGATCTTGGCCGCAACCTTGTTGATAAGGGATGACGGAATGACGTTGCCGGGTATGGGAGTGCGCAGGTATGCGCCGCTAGCCGGATCCAGCGTTGAACTGGTTGGATCGTAAATCACGGGTCCGCCCGCAAAGTTTCCTCTCAACTGGGCTTGCGTCGGGATGGTCCAGGTCACCGTATTGGCCTTACTATCGCGCAGACCTTCGTAGTTGAAGAACCAGAATGTTTTGTCCTTACCATTGTAAACGTGCGGAATCTCCACCGGTCCGCCGGCCGTAAAGCCAAACTGATTGGTTGTGTATGGCGGCAGTGCGAGTCCCGCCCGGTTGTTGAACCAGTTATTGGCGTCGAGATGATTGTTGCGGAAGAACTCGTACAACGACCCGCGAAGCTGGTTGCTCCCCGACTTGGTCACAATATTAACGATGCCGCCGCCTGTCCGCCCGAACTCGGCGGAAAATGTATTTGTCTGCACCTTGAACTCTTCCACCGCATCCACTACCGGCACATATGCCGGCGCGTTGTACAGCGCGGTGTTAGCGGGAGCGCCGTCGATAAGGGATTCATTCGTTACCACCTGGCTGCCGCTGGTGGAAAAGAAGCCCTGGTTATAAGCGTTGGTGCGCGCCGGAATGCCGCCGAACGCTCCCATCGGCTGCGCGCCGGCCGTGAGGCCGATCAACGATAGCGTATTGCGTCCCACCAGGGGCAGTTCGGTAATCTGTTCGTTGGACACCACCTGGCCGAGGGCGGAAGTGGTGGTTTGCAGCTGCGGCATGGCGCCCGTGACTTCCACCGACTCGGTGACCGCGCCGATCTCCATGCGGGCATCCACTACGGCCTGCTGCTGGATGTCCACCGCCACGTGGGGACGCACGAACTTCTTGAACCCCTGGGCTTCCGCCTCCACCCGGTAAATACCGGGAGCCACTTCGGGGAACGTATAAGTGCCGTTCTCTCCGGTGTTCTGGGTCCGGCTCTCGTTGGTCCTCTCGTTTATCAAGGTGACCTTGGCCTGCGCCAGCACGCCGCCGCTGGCATCCGAAACGGTGCCATTCACCGTTCCATTAAAGGACTGCGCCGGCAGGTTGGGCGGAGTAGCGGCCACCAATGCCGCCAAAAGAAACCATACAAAGGCACCCGATGGGCTGATCTTCATGGACCGACTCCCTTCTATTGCGGGATTATGACGAAGAGTACGATGGACCACAAGTGATTTTTTCTCACTCATCATTTACCTTTTGTTAATATGCGGAAATGGAGATCCACCAGTTGAGGAGCCTCGCTGCCCTGGCGCAGCACGAAAGCCTGGCGGCGGTCGCTGAAGACCTGCATCTGAGCCCGGCCGCGATTCACAAGCATTTCCGCGCGCTCGAATCCGAAGTGGGCGTCCGCCTCTACCAGAGGTTCGGCCGTCAGTTGAAGTTGACCCGCGCCGCAGAAGTGCTGCTTCCGTACTGCCGCGAATTGCTTGCACAGCATGACGCCGCGCTCAGCGCGCTGGCGGAATGGAAGGGCGTGAAGCGGGGTGTGGTGCGGATTGGAACCGGCCCCACTCTCAGCAGCTATCTGCTTCCCGCGCTGTTGCGCAGATTCCGCCGTGCGTTTCCGGGCGTGGACCTGTACATCGAGACCGGCAACAGCGCCAACCTGATTGATGGGCTTAGAAATGGCCGTTTCGACCTCGCTCTGTTAGTCAGCTCGCAATTTCCGGAAGCGCCGAACCTGGCGGTGGAAGCTTCCTGGGACGTGGAGTATGTGCTCGTCTCCAACCTCCGCAACGTGCCCCGGCGCTGTTCCATCTCGGCCTTGGGTCAGTATCCGTTCATCCTCTACAGCAAAGGCTCGCGCATGGAGGACCTCATCGAACGCTACTTCTCCGAGATCAATTTTAAGCCGAAGGTCATCATGACCTTCGACAGCGGCGAAGCGATCAAAGCCATGATCCGCACGAGCCTGGGCATTTCGATGCTTCCGATGTGGATCGTCGATTCCGACCTGAAGAGAGGCGGCCTTTCCCTCATCCAGCAGCGCGAGCGGCGGCTGTTTTCGAAGGTGGAACTGGCCTCGCGCCGGTCCGATTACTTGCCCGGCGTGGTGCAGGCCTTTATTCAGATTGCGCGCACGTTCCAGTTCCGGACCCCGCGCCTCGTCTCCCAACCAGCCGGCGGCGAACCTCTTCGCGGCTCCCAAACGCGCAATGCAAGCCGTTGACCTGGCTCCGATCGGAGCCGCTTGCCTGCAAGCTCAACCGTGAGGGAGCGGTTTTTTCGTCATACGCCGTCAGAACCGTTTATACCGCTGGAAGACTTCCACCGGATCGTCGCCGCGGGCGAAATCGTGGCGTGCCTGATCCTCCAGGCCCGCAATGCGCTCGCACTCCTCCAGCACCGGCAGGATCAGGTCTTTGGGAATCGCGATCACGCCGTCTTCCTCGCCAAAGATAAAGTCGCCGGGGTTCACTTGCACAGTTTCCGTGGTCTCGCCGGAAATCCGCAGGGGCACCTGCGTCTTGAGAAGAGTGTAGCGTCCGAAAGCTTCAATCGGACAGCGGTAGCGAGCAAAGACCGGAAAGCCCATGCGGATCAGGTGCCCGGAGTCGCGCGTGCCTCCATCGATCAGCGCGCCTACGGCGCCATGCGCGCGCGCGGTGGTGGCGCTCAATTCGCCATAGATGGCTACGTTGAAGCTCGTGCCCCGGTCGCGCACCTCGATGCAGGGCGCGGTCATGCTGCAAACCATCTTCATGCGCTGATGGCGGCCGGCCGTGTCGCGCTCGCCGGTGACGGTGCCTTTCACGGTAAAGGCCGGACCGGCCAGCTTCATGCCGGGTGTAAGCGCCACCAGATGATGCGAGAGGGCCTGGTCGGGATACCCCAGGCCCTCCAGCACGTCGTACACGGCGCCGGCGTAAAGCCGTTTATAGCGCTCGCAGATCGCTTCCATGGTTATGATTTCGGTGGGAGTCTTTTCCATCGGTTGCCTCGATTCGGGAGCGCTCATTGCAGGAGCAGGCCTCCGTCGATATAAATTGTGGTCCCGGTGATGTAATCGGATTCGGAGGAAGCCAGAAACACTGCCGCGCCGGCGATATCTTCCGGATCGCCGATGCGTTTCAGGGGAATCTGCGCCAGCAACCGGTCGCGTCGCGCCGGGTCGCTAAGATGCCCGCGATTCATGTCGGTGAGAATGGCGCCGGGTGAGATGCCGTTGACATGAATGCCGTGCCCCGCCAGTTCCAGGGCGAGCGATTTCACCATCATCAACATACCGCCCTTGACAATGGAGTAGATGGCGCGGTTGCGTAGCGGCTCGACATCGTGAACGCTGGAAATGTTGATGATCTTGCCGCCGCCGCGGCTCGCTATCACGCGCGCGGCGGCGCAGGCCAGGAAATACGCGCCCTTCAGATTCACCGCAACGGTTTCTTCCCAGGTCTCGGGCTTGGATTCGAGCACTGGCTCGTTGAACTCGATGCCGGCATTGTTCACCAGGGTGTTGAGCCCACCGTACTCGCCGAGCGTGCGCTCGATCAGGGCCTCGTGTTCTTCGAGTTTTGCTACGTCCGCGCGCACGGCGATGGCTTGGCCGCCGGCCGAGCGGATGGCTTGCGCAGTTTCCTCCGCCGCCTGCTGCGAGCGCCTGTAATTCACCACCACGCTCGCGCCTTCGCGCGCGTAAGCAATGGCGATGGCGCGGCCGATGCCGCGGCCGGCGCCGGTGACGATCGCGATTTTGTTCTTAAGTCTCATTCAGTTTCTCGCCGATCGCGATCCGCGCCCTCGCATCGGGCATGAGCGCCCACAGAACCAACGCGCCGGCAACGTGCATGGAGCCCGCCATGGCAAACACCGGCGCGAACGAATAATGCGCCACCACGTAACCCACCAGCGGTTGGAACAGGGCGCCCCCCAGGCTGCCGGCGGTTCCCATAATTCCCAAAACCGACCCCACGGCATTTTCCGGAACCACGTCCGGAATGATGGCCGCCGTATTGATGAACCAGGAGTAAACGATGAAAGCGACTACCGCAATCAGGGAAATGGCCGCCGCTGCCGAACTTACTCGGGTGATCAGAATACCGAAGGGCGCGATGGCCGAAGAAAGATACAGCACGCGCGTGCGCGCCTTGGCCGCGGAAGTCCCTCTGCGGATCAGCACATCGGAAGCGCGCCCTCCCGCCATGCCGCCGAGCGCTCCGGCCACGAACGGAATCCAGCCGTACATGCCGATGTCGCCCAGCGTGAAGCCGCGCTCCTGTTTCAGGTAAACCGGAATCCAGAACTGATACAGGTACCAGACCGGATCGGAAATCAGGCGGGACAAAACCAGCGCGAGCACACTGCGGTTGGTAAGCAGGGCGGTCCAGCGCGGCGGCCGCGCTCCCGACGTGCCGCCATCCAGTGCGCGCAGTTCTTCGGGCTTGACTCCCGGGTATTCCGCCGGCACGCGATAAATCAGCAGCCAGCCGGCCAGCCACAACAGCCCCAGCGCACCCGGCAGCAGGAAAGCTGCCCGCCAGCCCAGGTAGAGCGTAAGAGCGCTGATGAGCGGAGGCGCGATCATGTTGCCGACAGCGCCTCCCGAAGAGAACGTGGCCACCGGCAGTCCGCGTTCTTCTTTGGGAAACCAGCGCGTGCAGGCGCGCAGGGCTGCCGGATAGTTGCCGGGCTCGCCAATGCCGAGCAGAAAACGGATCGCTCCCAGGCTCAGCCCGCCGCTGGCGAGCGCCGTGGCCATGGTGCACAGCGACCACCAGAGGATGCAGATCGCCATGCCGAGCCGTTCGCCAATCCAATCCACCAGCCTGCCGCCCACCGCGTACATTAGCGTAAATGAAACCAGGAAAGCCGTGACCACGTGCGAGTAATCCTGCACGCTCAGGTGGAACTTCTCGCACAGCACCGGCGCCAGGATGGAGAGCGTCTGCTTGTCCACCACGTTCAGCACGACAGAAAGGGTCAGCCATCCGGCGATGAGCCAGCGCATCCGCCGGTAGCCAAGGCCGAACGTGATTTGAGCGATCAAGCGTGGGCGGCCCTCCGCCTTCCCAACTCGCCCGCGGCGTACGCGAGACATTCCTTCACGTTATCTTTTTCCAGGCGGATGCGGGCATCGCGGTCGAGGCCCTTCACGCCGGCAGGCGAAAGTAACTCGCGCCGCGTCATGCATCCACCAGCCGCAATACTTCGTCCCACGGCTTGCGATAAGGGCGCATAAGATACGTGGAAGCTTCGCGGTCGTCTACAATTTCCTCGCGCTCCGCATCCCAGCGAATGCCCCGGCCGCCCAGCCGGAGCGAGATGTTCGCCAGATGGCAGGCAGTCACCGTACGATGGCCATCCTCCACGTCCGCATTGGGACGCCGCCGCGACTTCACACAATCCAGGAAATTGCGCACGTGCGAGGCGAACAGATTGCCGTTGGCGGCCTCTTTGATGGGTTCAATCCAGGGTGTGGGTTTTGCCGGGGTGGTCACCGGTCCGCCGGCTGGATGCCCCATGATTTGCGGAATCAGGTTTTCCGGAGGCTGCTTCATATCGGAGTAAATCTGAAAGCCGCCGCGCGAGAGCGTCAGGCTGCCCTTGGTGCCGAAGAATTCCAGCCCCTGCCCCTGGCCCCGACCCACGCCGGCTTCTCGCATGGACCATTGGAGAACCAGTCCCTGTTTGTAATAGAACATCGCTTCCTGGGTGTCGGGCGTCTCGCCGTTGTCGCGCAGCGACCAGCGGCCGCCCATCGAAGATACCGTTTGCGGGCCGTTGGAATTCAGCAGCCACTGCACCACGTCGATATCATGCGCGCCCCAGTTGGTCATCTGCCCGCCGGAATAATCCCAGAACCAGCGGAAATGATAGATGGAGCGATTCTTGTTGTACGGCCGGGCGGGTGCCGGCCCCAGCCACATGTCGTAATCGAGCGCGGCGGGCGCGGAGGTGTCCGGCGGATTGCCGAAGCCCGGCATGGCGTTACGGTAGAGCGCGATGCGCGCGCCGTGCACCTCGCCGATGTAGCCGTTGCGCATCAGGTCGAGCGCACGGTTGTACCATGCACCGCTGCGCTGCTGCGTGCCGACCTGCACGATCCGGTCGTATTTTCGCGCGGCCCTCACCATCCAGCTGCCCTCGCGGACAAACAAGGTCATTGGCTTTTCCACGTAGACGTCCTTGCCGGCCGCGCAGGCCAGGATGGTCATGGCGCAGTGCCAGTGGTCGGGCGTGGAGACGATGACCGCGTCCAGGCTTTTATCGTCAAGCAACTTGCGGAAGTCGCGATAGGCTTTAGCGCGGCCACCGCACGCCGTGACGCCTTCATCCAACCGGCCGGCGTGCACTTCGGCGATGGCGGCGCAATCGGCGTCAGGCTGTTTCGAGAAATCGCTGACGTGCTGTTTCCCGATCAGCCCGTAGCCGATAAATCCCAGTTGCACTCGCTCGTTCGCGCCCAGGACTCGGGCGTAAGAGGCCGCTGTGAGTGCGCCGAGAATGGCGCGCCGCGATGGTTCCATAAGTCACCTGTGTGGGACATGCGTCAGAACGTGATGCGAGCCACGATCTGCATGATACGCGGGCTGCGCACGCCGCTTACGGTGCCGAAGCCGTTGCGATTGGCATTGACGAAAGCGCCGCTGGAATTGTACGGCAGATTAGTCGGCGTCGGGTTGCTGATCGACGTGAAGTTGATGGTGCTATTGATGCCGCTGAACTGGGTATGGTTCCAAATGTTGAAGGCGTCAGCGCGGAAGTTCAGCTTTACGCGTCCTTCCTTCGCGAGCTTGAATTGCCGCTGGATGGCCATATCCCAATCGTTTACGCCCGGTCCGACCAAATAGTTCTTGGGCGATTCGATGCCGATACTGCCGACCATGGGCGGCAAGAAGGCGGCCGCATTGATGCGAGTATACGGGTTGCTCGAAGTCCCGGTCAGCGGATTTCCCACCAGCCACACACGCGCGCCGAAGTCCTGGCTGCCGGTGAGCTGGTTGTTGCCATAGCCGGGCACGCTGAATCCAACCGAGTAGGGGGTACCGTTACGGAAAATCGTGAGACCCGAGATCTGCCAGCCATCGAAAGCGGCGCGCGTCACCCGGTTGTTGAGCACGCCCCAATGCTGCGGGCCGGGGATGGGATAGACGTAATTGACCGTCAGGTTGTGCGGAATGTTAAAGCTGCACGGCGAATAGAGCGAGAAGCGCGAAAGGTTATCGATGCGGAAGCTGTCGCCATCGCCGAAGGCCGTGCCCAGGCATTTGCCCCAGGTGAAGGCCGAGCTCACGAACACCCCGTTGGCGAACTGGCGGTCCACTTTCACCTGAAGGGAATTGTAATTGGCCGTTGCCCCGAATCCTTCCAGGTTGATAGCGCCGTAGCCCTGATAAGGCCGGAGGAAGTTGGAGCTGTAGGCGTTGGAACCGAGAATGGTGCTGGAAGTGGTGGTGAGGGTGGGATCCTGGTTCTGCGGCAGAAAATCGGCGCCGTAGGGGATGCCGTTAATGTTGGTCACCTCCATCAGGTGACGGCTGACGGAGCCCACGTAGTTCACGTCCAGGCGCAAGGCTTTCGGCAGCTTGCTTTGAATGCCGGCACTGTAATTAATTACGGTGGGGACGTTGCCGTTGTAATCGATGGCGGAAAGCGAAGGCGGGCCGTAGTATTGCGTGCCGCCTTGTCCCAGGTTTTGCGCGAAGCCGTTGTACACGGTGGGCTGCGAAATCACCGGCGGATTGGTGATCATATTGAAGATGTCATTACCCTGGTAGCGGTCGTAGTAAACGCCGGCACCGGCGCGGAACACGAAGTTCTGCTTGCCGGTGATATCCCAGGCCAGCCCTGCGCGGGGCGCCATGAGGATGCCCGGGCTCTTCATGAGGTACTTGCTGATGCCGTGGCCTGCCTGCGCCAGGCCGTCCGCAAGGTTGCCGGAACCGGGCACGATCTGGCCGATAAGAAATGACGATACGGTCTGGCCGGTGGCGCGGTCGAGACCGACCTTGCTGCCGTTGACGATGGCCGGCCAATAGAGCCTTACGGCCTGGGAGGGATTGTAGAGGTTGGGGAGGAAGTTTGAAGTGTCCTGGCCCGCATCGTAGTAGGGCTGAATCCAGTAGGCGCGGACGCCATAGTTCACGGTCAGCCGGCGGTTCATCTTCCAGCTGTCCTGCACGTAGAATTCGGCGTTGGTGTAGCGGTACTCGCCGGTTACGTACTGGCTGGCGTCGGTAAACGAGTAGAAAGTTCCAATGGCCGCATTGGCGAAACCGTAGCCCGTGTCATAAGGGTTGGCCGAATTGTCGCCCCAATCGTAGTGGCCCTCCGTCTTGGCGTAGGCGCTCTGGTTCTTACGGTTGCGATGGATGAAGACGCCCGCCTTGAGAGCGTGCTTGTCGAAAATTTTGCTCAGGTTATCGTCAAATTCGATGGTCGAATTGTAAGTATTGAACGGACTCCACTCGCCGCCGCCGGTATCGAAGGAAGGTGCATTGCTGATGCGCGTTCCGTTGAAGCTGATGCGCGGAATCCAGTTGTCGTAGGGCGGGTAGAGGGTCGGCAGGTTGACGCCGGTAGCCGCGGTGGTCAACGCGTTGGCGTCCTCGGGCATGACGGTCACCGGATGATGGGCGATGCCGAAGATCGTTTCATTGACCATG
>Ga0335081_10019153_pt1 | contig 11066 bp, 10 predicted proteins | sample Lox_Sample_35_FD_206713 | JGI IMG/M metagenome (GOLD analysis project Ga0335081, IMG submission 206713) | Soil microbial communities from Loxahatchee National Wildlife Refuge, Florida, United States - Lox_Sample_3.5 | ecosystem: Environmental > Terrestrial > Soil > Wetlands | place: USA...
CGCAAAGAAATCGCGCAGATACCCGGCCGAATAGGCCGGGTCGTCGGTCATCGTCCGCCGCAGCGGGTTATAGGGCCAGCACCACGTGTCCTCGTGGTAGACGACGTCGTGGCCGAGCCGGGCGAGCCCGATCGGGTATTGCAGATAATCCCAGGCGACGCCGCCGACCGGGTATTGCGCGGCCATGCCCGCCACGATGATCCTGAGCCGCTGGGAAGACTTCGCCATGCCGGCGCGATAACGCCGGCGGGGTTCGGCTATTCCCCGCCGGCGCCGCTCTCGGTGCGGGTCAGGCGCTCTCCGCCGAGATGTCTTGGCCGGTGTAGTCCGTCATCAGCGCCGTCGCGATGATGCTGACGACTGCACAGAGCGCGATGTACGCCGCGATCACGTAGCCGTTGCCGTAGGCCGCCAGGAGCCAGGTGGCGATGATCGGCGCCGGCCCGCCGGCGGTCAGCGAGGCGAGCTGGTAGCCGATCGAGCTTCCGCTGTAGCGCAGCCGCGGGGTGAAGCCCTCGGCGATCAGCGCCGCCTGCGGCCCGTACATGATGTCGTGCGGGATAAAGGACACCACGATGGCGATGACCATCAGCGTCGGCACGACCGTGTTGAGCAGCGCGAAATAAGCAAAAGCGTAAAGCCCCGTCAGCACCGAGCCGATGATGTAGACCCGCTTGCGGCCCCATCGGTCGGAGGCGGCGCCGGCCAGGGGGATCGTGACGAACGACAGCAGTCCCGCGCAGATCAGCGCGGTCAGAATGAAATTGCGCTGCACGTGCAGCACGTTGGTGCCGTAGGCAAAGACGAACGCGAGATAGATGTAGGCCGGCCCCTGCTCGGCCGTACGCGCAAACATCGACAGGAATACCTGTTTCGGCTGGCGCTTCATGACCTCGACCGCCGGCACCCGTTCGATTCGCTCCTCGGCGACGATCTTGCGGAAGATCGGCGTCTCGAGAATGCCAAGCCGGATGTAGAGACCGATTGCGACCATGATGATGCTGAGCCAGAACGGGATGCGCCAACCCCAGGCGAAGAACTGGTCGCCGGCGATGGCGCTGCCGAGCAGCACCGCCATGTTGGCGAGAAAGAGGCCCGCCGGCCCGCCGAACTGCGGCCACGAGGTGATAAAGCCGCGATGTTTGTTGGTGCGCGCCCATTCCATCGAGAACAGCACCGAGCCGCCCCATTCGCCGCCGACCCCGATGCCCTGGATCATGCGGATGACCGTCAGCAGCACCGCGCCCCAAATGCCGACGCTGTCGTAACCGGGGACAAAGCCGACGGCGAAAGTCGCCAGGCCGGTGATCAGCAGGGTCGCGATCAGCGCCGCCTTGCGGCCCATGCGGTCGCCGTAATGGCCGAAGATGAAGGCGCCGATCGGCCGCCCGACAAAGCCCACGAAATAGATCGCGAAGGCCTCCAGCACGCCGATCAGCGGATCGGAGTGGGGAAAGAACAGCTTGCCGAAGACCAGGGGCGTGACGACGCTGTAGAGGAGAAAATCGTACCACTCGATCGTCGTGCCGACGGTGCTGGCGATCACCGCCTTGCGCAGCTCCGCTCGGTGCTCGGATTCCGAAAGCGGGCCGATGGCGACATCGGTCGCGGCCATGGCGTCTCCTCCCTGTAAACCTTTTATTTCGGCAGGTTACACGACGGCCGCCGGCTCAAGTATCGCCTATCTGAAACCGATAGGCGGGGAGTTGCGTCCCCGCCTATCGCCGCCGCGATGCTCCCAGCCGTCAGACGCCGGCGTATTCGGTCGAGATGTCCTTGCCGGTGTAGTCGGTCAGCATCGCCGTCGCACCGATGCCGATCACCGCCATGATCGCGATGTAGATCGCGATCGGTATGCTCGAGTGATACGTCGCGAACAGCCAGGTCGAGATGATCGGCGACGGACCGCCGGCGATGATCGAGGCCAGCTGATAGCCGACCGAGGTGCCGCTGTAGCGCAGCCGCGGCGAGAAGCTCTCGGCGATCAGCGCCGCCTCCGGCCCGTACTGCGTCATCACCGGCACCAGCGAGATCGCGATCGCCACGAAGATCACCCAGGGGATGCCGGTGTTGAGCATCGCGAAGTAGATGAAGCCGAAGACCCCCATGAAGGCCGCGCCGAAGATGTACATGTTCTTGCGGCCGACCTTGTCGCTGAGCGCGCCGGCGCACACGACCCAGAGGAAGCCGATGAGGGTCTGCACGATGACGCCGATCAGGACGAAGTTGCGCGACTGCCCCAGCACCGTGGTGGCGTAGGTGAAGATGAACGTGCCAACGATGAAGCCGGGCCCCTGCTCGGGCAGGCGCAACAGCGCCGACAGGATCACCTGCTTGGGCTGGCGCTTCAGCACCTCGAGCACCGGAATGCGCTCGATGCGCTCTTCCGCCAGCACCTTCCGGAAGACCGGGGTCTCGCTGATGCCGAGCCGGATCCACATGCCGATGCCGACCATGACGATGCTGATCAGGAACGGAATGCGCCAGCCCCAGACCTTGAACTGATCGCCCGACAGGTAACTGAACCCGAGCACCGCGCAATTCGCCAGGAACAGCCCGGCCGGGGCGCCGAATTGCGGCCACGCCGACAGGAAGCCCCGGTTGTTGTTGCCGCGCGCCCATTCCATCGCGAGCAGGACCGAACCGCCCCACTCGCCGCCCACCCCGATGCCCTGGATCAGGCGCAGCAGCGTCAGGATGACGGCACCCCACATGCCGATGCTGTCGTAAGTCGGCACGAGGCCGACCGCGGTCGTCGCGAACCCGGTCAACAGCAGCGTCGCGATCAGCGTCGCCTTGCGGCCGATCCGGTCGCCCCAATGGCCGAAGATCGCCGCCCCGATCGGCCGGCCGACAAAGCCGATGAAGAAGATCCCGAACGACTGCAGGACCCCCATCAGCGGGTCGGATTGCGGAAAAAAGATCGGGCCGAAAACCAGGGCGCTGACCGTGCCGTAAAGCAGGAAGTCGTACCATTCGATCGTGGTGCCGACCGTGCTGGCGATCAGCGCCCGGCGCAGTTGCGCGCGATGCTCGGTTTCAGAGAGCGTACCGAGTGCAGTACTCGCATCGGTCATGGGGCTGTCCTCCCAACAAAGATTAAAATTATTTCATCTTTGCGCGGGAGCCTACCAGACGAACCCTAAACCGCAAATAGGGTTGAACTCGGTTTAACCTACCCTCGGGTCAGCGGCCCTTGACTTGGGGCTTGCGCCGCTCGCGCCAAGCCTGGTGGCTCTCGGCCTTGTCCTCGGTCAATTCGAGCGCCATGAAGCGATAGAGGTCGGCGTTGGCCGCCTCGCGCAGCGGCACGTCGAGCCCGAAATTGACCGCCTCCTTGGCCAGTCGCGTCGCCAACGGCGGCAGCGCGGCGATGTGCTCGGCGACCTCCATCGCCTTTGCCATCAGCTCGCCATGCGGCACCAGCCATTGCGCCAGCCCGGTGCGATAGGCCTCGTCGGCCTTGAGCGGGAACCCCATTGCGACGCGCATCGCGATGCCGCGGCCGACCCAGCGCGCCAGGCGTACCGTGCCGCCCTGCGCCGGCAGGATGCCGAGCCCGACCTGCGGCAGCCGCCATTCGGCTTTCTCCGAGGCGACGATCAGGTCGCAGCAATAGGTGACGATGCAGCCGATGCCGACCGCGTAGCCGTTGACCGCGGCGATGACCGGCTTCGCGAAATCGGTCAGCAGGTTGAACGCCTGTAGACGCCGCCGTTTCGGCAACGCCTCGATCGCTTCCGCGATGGAGCCGCTGGTGTGGGTTTTCGGGTCCTTGATGTTGGCGCCGGCGCTGAACGCGCCGCCCTTTTCGTCGCCGGTGAGAATCACCACGCGCACCTCGCGGTCGTCTTCGAGCTGCGGCAGCAGTTCCTTCAACCCGTCATTGTAGTCCTCGCCCCAGGCGTTGCGCGCCTCGGGCCGCGACAGGGTCAGGATCGCGACGTGGCCACGCTTTTCATGGATGAGGGGCATCGGGGTTCCTCGGATGGTCAGGCCGGGTGGGAGGCCAGGAAATCGCGCACCAGCGTGTTGACCCGCTCGGGCATCTCGAGCTCGGGCAGATGGCCGCAACGGTCGAGCGTGACCAGCTCGGCGTGCGGCAGCGCCGCGGCGAGTGGCGCGGCGTTGGCCGCCGCCGGCGTCACCCGGTCCTCGGCGCCCTGGATCATCAGCAGCGGCATGGTCAGCCCGGCTCCCGCCGGCGTGACGGCGCCGCTCCAACGGATTGCCTGCATGAAGCCGCGCGGGTTGGTGGCGCGCAGCACGTGCTCGACGAGCGCGCGCGTCTCTGGCGACGCACCGGAGCCCAGCAGGGCATCGGCGCGGGCACCGAAGGCATAGCCGCCGCCGGCGACCTGCGCGGCGCGCGCCTCGATCGCCCGGGCACGCTCTTCCGGCGTTTGCCGGGGCGCCACGCTCGTGCCGGTGAACACGGCGCAATTGATCCGCCGCGGATAAAGCGCGGCAAAGCCTTGGGCGACGCGCGTGCCGAACGAGTTGGCCATGAGGTCGAAGCGCTCGATCTCCAGCGCGGCAAGAAAATCGTGCAGCGCGGCGGGATAATCGGCGAAGTCCGGGGTCTCCGCGACGAACGGGTCGCTCAGCATGTAGCCCGGCGCGTTCCAGGCGATGACGCGAAACCGGCCGGAGAACGCCGCGAATTGATGGCGCCAGGCCATCGAATTGGCACCGACCCCGTGCAGCAGCACGAGGGGCGGCGCCGCTGCCGGGCCGGCTGCCATGTAGCTGAAGCGATCGCCGGCATACCGGCCGCGCGCCGCGAGCGGGATCTCCAGAAAACGCAATTCGGGCAGCCCGACCATCGCGCGATCCTCGCTCAGATCACGCCATCGGTTTTCAGCGCGGCGATCTCGCCGGCCGAAAGGCCGAGCCAGCCGCCGTAAATCTCGGCGTTGTGCTGACCGAGCTTGGGGCTGGGGCTGGTCGGGCGCCGGTCGGCGCCGTGAAAGCGCAGCGGCGAGGTCGGCACGGTGATCGCGCCCAGCTCGTCATGCTCGATATCGGCGAGAAAGCCGCGCTCGTGCATGTGGCGGTCGTGCATGACCTCGTCGACCTCGCGCACCGGCGCGAGCGGGATGCGCCGCGCCTTGGCGATCGCGAAAATCTCCATCCGGGGGAGCGTCCTGGTCCAGCCTTCGATCAGCGCGTCGACCGCCAGCCGGTTCGCGACCCGCGCCGCGGGGCTGGAGAAGCGCGCATCCTCGCGCAAATCTTCCCGTCCCATCGCAGCGAGCAAATTGTGCCAATGCTCCTCGACCGCGAGGTTCATCGCGATGTAGCCGTCCTGCGCCGCGTAGACGTTGATCGGCACGCGCCCGTGGCTGGCGTTGCCGGTGCGCGGCGGCACCTTGCCGGTGCGCCAGTAGGCCTCGAACTGCGAGGTCATCGTCGGGTAGGCGGCCTCCTCCATCGCCACCTCGACGAGTCGGCCCACACCGGTCACCGAACGCTCGTAGAGCGCGGTCATCGTCGCGGCGTAGAGGTGGATGCCGGAGAGGAAATCGACCACCGCTGGCCCCGCCTTGAGCGGCGGCCGGTCATCGTCCCCGGTGACGCTGATGATCCCGGAATAGGCCTGGATCGTCAGGTCCATCGCCAGGTTGTCGCGGTCGGGGCCCGAGAGCCCGTAGCCGGTGCCCGAGGCGTAGACCAGCCGCGGGTTGATCTCGTGCAGCACCGCGAACCCGACGCCGAGCCGGTCCATCACTCCGGGCGCAAAGTTTTCGAGCAGGATGTCGGCCTTCTCGGCCATCCGGAACAGCAGCCGCTTGCCGCGCTCGTCCTTGAGGTTGAGCGTGATCGCGCGCTTGTTCGAGTTGAGCATCGCGATCGGAAAGGTCGTGCTCTTGCCGGGCGGCGCCCGGCGGCGCAGCGGTTCGCCGTTGGGCGGCTCGATCTTGATGACGTCGGCGCCGGCCGTCGCCATCAACAGCGTCGCATAGGGGCCCTGGTAGACCTGGCCGAAATCGAGCACGGTCACTCCGGCCAGCGGCATGTTGGCGCGCGCCATCGGCGTCGATCAGCGCCCCTTGAACGGGCGCGGCGAGCGCTTTTCGGCGAACGCGGATGCCGCCTCCTTGAAATCCTCGGTGAGGTAGAGCCGGAACGGCGCGGCGATGAAATTCGCTTCCTTGACCAGCCGCTCCAGATACCAGCGCCGCGTGCGCACCGTGCTGCGCACGCTGAGCGGCGGGTTCTTGGCGACCTGGAGCGCCAGCTCGCGGGCGACCTCGAGGTGCTGGCCGGCCGGGGCGATGCGGTTGAAGAGCCCGGCGGCAAGCCCTTCTTCGGCGGTGAAGAAGCGTCCGGTCAGCGCGATCTCGTCGCCGAACGCGCCGGCGTGGCGGTAGTGGAACAGCGCCCAATAGCGCGACGCGCCGAGCCCGCGCGAGGTTTCGGTGAGCTGGAACCGCGTGCCGGCCTCGGCGACGATCAGATCGCATTCCAACGTGAGCCCGAGCGCGAGGCCCAGCACGTAGCCGTGCACCGCGGCGATCACCGGCTTCCAGTTGACTGCGCGGCTCAGCAGATCGGCGGAATTGGTGCCCCAGCCCTGCGGGCCGCCGAGCCTCTCGAACTCGTCGCGGCTGCGCAATTGGCGTTGGTGAACGTCGGCGCCCGACGAGAACGCGCGGCCCTTGCCGGCGATGATCGCCACCTCGGCCTCGGGATCGAGGTCGAAGCGGCGCAGCGCATTGGCCAGTTGCGCGACGACCTCGTCGCTGACCGCGTTGAGCTTCTCCGGCCGGTTGAGCCAGATTGTCGCGACGCGGTCGGCGCACTCGTAGAGAACCAGGTCTTCGGCCACCGCTTCCTCCCGCAAAATCCGCCTATCGCGGGAGCTTGCGGGGGAAGGGTAGGGCTGTCAACGCCGGCCCGGGACGCATGTCCCCGGCGGCGGCGTCATCCGACGAGCAGGATGACGATGAGCACGATCACCAGAAGGCCCACGCCGCCCGAGGGGTAGTAGCCCCACCCGGCGCTGTAGGGCCAGGTCGGCAGCGCGCCGACCAGCAGCAGGATCAGCAGGATCAGGACGAGAAGGCGCATGACCCCCTCCTTGTTTCTTGTGGTGGTGGGGTTCGTCCCCGGTAAACAGGGCGCTTATCGCTTGCCCGCGAGTTCCCGCGCGGCGTCCTTCGCCTTCCCGACGGCCGCCCGCACACGCCCTTCCGCCTTGTCGGCGCGGCCTTCGGCTTCGAGGCGGCGATCGCCGGTCGCTTTGCCGGCAGCCTTCTTGATCGAGCCGGCGACCTTCTGGGCGGCGCCGGCCACGCGTTGCTTGTCCATCGTGAGAACTCCCGAACCAAGTGGGTGGTGCAGGCTCAAACGCGCCTGCGCCCCCGCTGGTTCCGGAGACGCGCCGAAACGGTGCCGAGAAGCTTGCTAGCCGGTCTGCGCCCGCGCGAGCCAGCGTTCGTCGCGCGGCGAGGGGCGGCGCGCCAGCCGTTCGCGGAGCCGTGCCGCCGCCTTGGCGCGCTCGCCGGCGCGCAGGCAGGCGACGATGTAGGTGTCCTCGAACACCTCGCGCTGGGCATGGCTGCCGCCGATGCGCGGCAGCTCGGGGAGCGCGGCGCCGAGCCGCTCGACCGCGGCGGCGTAATCGCCGCGGGCGAAGGCCGCCGCACCGGCGCAAAGCTCGGGCACCACGCTGCCTTGCGGCAGCCGTCCCGCCGCCAGCCGTACGCGGCATTCTCCGATGCGCTGCTCGGTCGGATCGGGCCCCTCGGCCAATGCGGCGTGGACATCGGCGAAATGGATGCCGGCTTGCGGAAAGGCGTTACGCACCAGGGCCGCGACCTCCGGCCAGCCGTCGGCGAGCGGCGGCCCGGCCTCGTAGATCTGCCAGCGCCACAGGAACGATGCTGAATCGGCGAGATTGAACAGCGGCGGCGCCTGCGATACCGACGGCCGGATCGCGTCCGCATAAAGCCGCTTGGCGCGCTCCGGGTTGCCGCGCGCCAATTCGAACAGCGCGAGGTGCCAGGAGAGGTGGCAATGGAGCTGGCTGTCGCGGGCGTATCCCGGCAGCCAGCCTTCGATGAAAGCGGCACCGCGTTCGGCATCGCCGGCCTCGTAATAGCCGTGCGCCCGGGCGTGTGCCGCAAAGGCATTGCGCGGGTTGCCCTCCAGCGCGCGCTCGACCTCGGCGGCGCCGCGGCCAACGTCGCCCAGTTCAATCCGCGCCCAGCCGAGATAGGTGAGAAACCACCAATCCGCGTCCCAGCGCGGCGCGAGGCGCTCGAGCAGCGCCAGTTGCGCCTCGTGGTGGTCGATCCGGCCGCTGAACCCCAGCAGGCCGAAGACACCGAGCGCGAGCGCCAGGACCATCGCGTCGCGCGGAAACTCTCCGACGTGCTCCTCGAGCAGCGCCATCGCTCGCGGCCCGTTGCCCTCGACCGCCTGGGCGATCGTCTCGATATGCCGCGCTTCGCGCGGGGTGACCCGGCCGGCGAGCGAGCGCGCCGCGGCGGCCGCTTCCTTTGCCTCGGGGATGCGGGCCTGAACCTGATACAGCCGCGCCTTGGCGATGTGCGCCAGTGCGAACGCGGGGTCGGCGGCGAGCGCCCGGTCGAGCCGCGCCTCGGCCCCGGCATTGGCCGACAGCAGCAGATCGACCGCCGCGATGTAATCGTCGACCGCTTGTGCCGACGCGGCGGTGAGGGGCAGGCCAAAGCGATCTTCGAGCGGCATCGCGACGCCCCAACAGTCACGGTGATGCCAGCTTAGAGCGCTCGAAACCGATGCGCTAGCGCGGCCCGACCATGTCCTCGGGCCTTACCCAGGCGTCGAAATCCTCGGCGCTGACATGGCCGAGCTTGAGCGCGGCTTCGCGCAGGCTGAGGCCCTCGCGATGCGCGAGCAGGGCGATTTCGGCGCTGTTCTCGTAGCCGATATGCGGCGACAGCGCGGTCACCAGCATCAGCGACTGCCGCAAATGCTCGTCGATCCGCGCCCGGTCGGCGTCGATGCCGCGCACGCAATGCACCGTGAACGAGCGGCAGGCCTCGGCCAGAAGCTCGGCCGACTCCAGCACGTTGAACAGGATGATCGGCTTGTACGCGTTGAGCTGGAAATTGCCCTGGCTGCCGGCGAACGCGACCGTATGGTCGTTGCCGAACACCTGCGCCGCGACCATGGTCAGCGCCTCGCACTGCGTGGGGTTGATCTTGCCCGGCATGATCGAGGAGCCGGGTTCGTTCTCCGGCAGGATCAACTCGCCGATGCCGGCGCGCGGGCCGCTCGCGTACCAGCGAATGTCGTTGGCGATCTTGAACAGGGCGCCGGCCAGGGTGCGCAGGCTGGCGCTAGCGGCGACCATCGCGTCATGCGCCGAGCCGACCGCGAACGGATTGGCGGCCCGACGAAACGGCAATCCCGTCGCGGCGCCGACGCGCTGCGCGGCCAGCGCTCCGAATGTCGGCGGGGCGTTGAGCCCCGTGCCGACCGCGGTGCCGCCGAGCGGCAACTCGTAGAGCGGGTCGAGCGCGGCGCGTACCCCGGAGATCGCCTGGTCGAGTTGCGCGATCCAGCCGGAAAACACCTGGCCGAGGGTGAGCGGGGTCGCATCCTGCAGGTGGGTGCGGCCGATGATTACGATGGCGCCGAGCGCGGCGCTGCGCTCCTCCAGCGCGTCGCCAAGCCCGGCGAGGGCCGGCAGCAGCGCGCGCTCGATGGTCTCCGCCGCGGCGATGTGCATGACCGCCGGAAACGCGTCGTTCGACGACTGGCTGCGGTTGACGTCGTCGTTCGGGTGGATCGTCGCTGCGGCTCTTCCGAGCGCGTTCGCGCGGTGGGCGATGACCTCGTTGGCGTTCATGTTCGATTGGGTGCCCGAGCCGGTCTGGAACGCGACCAGCGGAAACTCGCCGTCGAGCGTGCCGGCGATGACCTCATCGGCGGCGCGCACGATCAGGCCGGCTTTCTCGTCGCCCAGCTCGCCGAGCGCGAAATTGGCTTCGGCGGCGGCCTTCTTGACGACGCCGAGGGCGCGGATCACCGCGCGGCTCCAGACAAACCGCGGCCGGCCGATCGGAAAGTTCTCGATCGAGCGCTGGGTCTGCGCGCCCCACAGCCGGTCGGCGGGAACGTCAATTTCACCGAGGCTGTCATGCTCGCGCCGCATCTTGCGCATTGTCATGCTCTCTCGTTCCATATCGGTAACTTAGAGGCGCGGTCCGTGAAAAGAACTGCCGCCCGGCGGCAGTGTTTCAGGATCGGAAAGGATCGGAAAGGATCCGGAGTTGGCATCTCCAGGCCTAGAACCTTCGCCGGCGGCGCTTGTCGAGGTGCTGGAGTCGATCGGCGACGGCGTTTATGCGATGGATGGTGACGAACGGATCCTGTTCGCCAACCGGCGGGCTCTCGAATTGTGGGGCAAGACCGCCGATGCCGTTGTCGGGCACCGCCTGCTGGATGTGTTCCCCGGCATCGCGGATGGCGGGCCCTATCGGGCCTATCGCGAGGTGCTGCAGACCGGCCGGCGCATTCAGCTCGAGACCGTGGCCCCGGCGCTCGGGCGCTGGATCAGCCTCGAAGCGCAGCCCGGTCCGCAGGGCGGGCTCGTCGTCGTGTTCCGCGACATCGATGACCGCAAGCGCGCCGAAGCCGCGCTGCGCGAGAGCGAAGAGCGCTTTCGCTCGATGCTGGAGGCATTGCCGCAAATCGCCTTCGTATTTCGCACCGACGGCCGGGCGATCTACTTCAACCGCGGGTTCCACGAGTATGTCGGCCGTCAGATCGGGGCGGCGCCGGCCGCGCGCGATGCGCTCATCCACCCCGACGATCGGCCGCGGCTGCGCGCGGTGCGAAGCACCGGACTGAGGACCGTGGCGGAGTACACCGTCGAAGTGCGCATACGCCGGCATGATGGAGACTTCCGCTGGCATCGGCTCCATAATCGGCCGCTCCTGGTTGACGGCAAGGTAACGCATTGGCTCGGTACCGCCTTCGATATCGACGATATCATTCGGGCAAACGAGCGGCTTGAGGAGCGCGTGACCGCGCGCACCGCCCAGCTCGAATCCGCCAACCGCCGCCTG